>Ga0208789_1000018_pt1 | contig 385255 bp, 330 predicted proteins | sample Methanotroph_Enr_FD_187368 | JGI IMG/M metagenome (GOLD analysis project Ga0208789, IMG submission 187368) | Enriched soil microbial communities from Old Woman Creek wetland in Ohio, USA - Methanotroph_Enrichment_5 (SPAdes) (version 2) | ecosystem: Environmental > Terrestrial > Soil > Wetlands... | reverse complement strand
AGCTCATGGCTGAGACAGTGTCCAGATCGTTACACCATTCGTGCAGGTCGGAACTTACCCGACAAGGAATTTCGCTACCTTAGGACCGTTATAGTTACGGCCGCCGTTTACTGGGGCTTCAATTCAAAGCTTCGCCTTGCGGCTAACCTCTCCTCTTAACCTTCCAGCACCGGGCAGGTGTCAGGCCTTATACTTCATCTTTCGATTTTGCAAAGCCATGTGTTTTTGCTAAACAGTCGCCTGGACCATTTCTCTGCGGCCCGCATTGCTGCGGGCACCCTTTATCCCGAAGTTACAGGGTTAATTTGCCTAGTTCCTTAGCCATGAATCACTCGAGCACCTTTGGATACTCTCCTCGACCACCTGTGTTGGTTTCCGGTACGGGTGGCAAACATCTGAAGCTTAGAGAATTTTCTTGGAAGTCTGATTAGGATCATTATCCACTTGTCCGAAGACTTGTGGTACTATCAGGTTCAGCACATCTGGCGGATTTTCCAACCAAACGTATACCTACACCCTTCAACGTACTATTCCGTCAGTACGCAGATCTTTCACTACTCCGTCATCCCATCGCAATGTTTGCCAGTACATGAATATTAACATGTTTGCCATCGATTTCGCCGTTCGGCTACATCTTAGGACCCGACTAACCCTGATCCGATTAGCGTTGATCAGGAACCCTTGGTCTTCCGGTGTGAGGGTTTCCCACCCTCATTATCGTTACTTATGCCTACATTTGCTTTTCCAGCCGCTCCAACATGGCTTACGCCACATCTTCAGCGCAACTGGAATGCTCCCCTACCAATTTAACTAAAAGTTAAATTCCATAGCTTCGGTAATATGCTTAATGCCCGATTATTATCCACGCCCGATCACTCGACTAGTGAGCTGTTACGCACTCTTTAAATGAATGGCTGCTTCCAAGCCAACATCCTAGCTGTCAATGTAATCAGACTTCGTTAGATCAACTTAGCATATATTTGGGGACCTTAGCTGATGGTCTGGGTTATTTCCCTCTCGGCGCTGGACCTTAGCACCCAGCGCCTCACTCCCGAGTATATGTCATAGCATTCGGAGTTTGTCAGGATTTGGTAGGCGGTGAAGCCCCCTAGTCCAATCAGTAGCTCTACCTCTATGACACTCGACCTCGAGGCTGTTCCTAAAAACATTTCGGGGAGTACGAGCTATCTCTCAGTTTGATTAGCCTTTCACCCCTACCCACAACTCATCCAAAGACTTTTCAACGTCAACTGGTTCGGTCCTCCACTTCGGTTTAACGAAGCTTCAACCTGGTCATGGGTAGATCACAAAGTTTCGCGTCTACCCCCTCTAACTATTCGCCCTATTCAGACTTGCTTTCGCTTCGGCTTCATCCGTCAACAGATTTAACCTTGCTAGAGAGGAGTAACTCGTAGGCTCATTATGCAAAAGGCACGCTGTTATCCCATAAAGGGACTCCAACCGATTGTAAGCGCACGGTTTCAGGTACTATTTCACTCTCCTGTTCGGAGTACTTTTCACCTTTCCCTCACGGTACTGGTTCACTATCGGTCTCTCAGTAGTATTTAGCCTTACCAGATGGTGCTGGCAGATTCCCACAGGATTTCTCCGGTCCCGCGGTACTCAGGATACTGTTAGGTAGCAAATTCTTTTTGTGTACGGGGCTATCACCGTCTATGGCACAACTTTCCAGAAGTTTCCACTAAAAATTTACAGTCCACATTACAGTCCTACAACCCCTCGTTGGCCGTAACCCCCGAGGTTTGGGCTCTTCCCTGTTCGCTCGCCACTACTTAGGGAATCACTATTGTTTTCTCTTCCTCCAGTTACTAAGATGTTTCAGTTCACTGGGTTTGCTTCCCTTGCGGGATATCATGTCTTCAACATGATGGGTTGCCCCATTCGGAAATCCCCGGATCAAAGGCTATTAGCGCCTCCCCGAAGCTTATCGCAGCTAGTCACGTCCTTCGTCGCCACTGAGAGCCAAGGCATCCGCCGTACGCTCTTACTTACTTTCTTATTGCTAAGAATTATTATCCAATACTTATTACTTACATTATACTTTCTTTCCAATATGTCAAAGAACTTTGTTCCCCAAAATGCGGGGACTAGTTGAGAAGTACGGAATCGAACCGCTGTTTTTCCGATTTTTGGGTCGGAATGCTCTAACCATTGAGCTATTTCCCTTAAAAATACTATAAAAAAGAACAATCTTGTGGAGAATAACGGATTCGAACCGATGACCCCCTGCGTGCAAGGCAGGTGCTCTAGCCAGCTGAGCTAATTCCCCAAAACGAACGTGTAGTCCCGCCCAGATTTGAACTGGGGACCCCTACATTATCAGTGTAGTGCTCTAACCAACTGAGCTACGAGACTGAATTTCAATTACGAGAAACTTCAGTTGCCTTTTGACTCAAAAGGTTGAACTCCACTGAGCTCGCTTGGGTAAAATAAATATATAAAAATATGAAGTAAGGCCATAAGCAACAAATACTAAGTAAATCACTCTAGAAAGGAGGTATTCCAGCCGCACCTTCCGGTACGGCTACCTTGTTACGACTTAGCCCCAGTCATCTGTTTTACCCTAGGCGACTCCTTGCGGTGATCGACTTTAGGTACCCCAAACTCCCATGGCTTGACGGGCGGTGTGTACAAGGCCCGGGAACGTATTCACCGCGCCATTGCTGATGCGCGATTACTAGCGAATCCAACTTCACGAAGTCGAGTTGCAGACTTCGATCCGAACTGAGACCGGTTTTTGAGATTAGCATCCTGTCACCAGGTAGCTGCCCTCTGTACCAGCCATTGTAGCACGTGTGTAGCCCTGGACGTAAGGGCCGTGCTGACTTGACGTCATCCCCGCCTTCCTCACTACTTGCGTAGGCAGTTTCTTTAGAGTTCCCAGCATTACCTGATGGCAACTAAAGATAGGGGTTGCGCTCGTTATGGGACTTAACCCGACACCTCACGGCACGAGCTGACGACAGCCATGCAGCACCTTGAAAGACGCCCCGAAGGGAAGTCACCTTTCGGCAACGGTCGTCTCCCATTTAAGCCCAGGTAAGGTTCCTCGCGTATCATCGAATTAAACCACATGCTCCTCCGCTTGTGCGGGCCCCCGTCAATTCCTTTGAGTTTCAACCTTGCGATCGTACTCCCCAGGTGGATCACTTAATGCTTTCGCTCAGACGCTGACTGTATATCGCCAACATCGAGTGATCATCGTTTAGGGCGTGGACTACCAGGGTCTCTAATCCTGTTTGATCCCCACGCTTTCGTGCATGAGCGTCAGTTATAGTTTAGTGAGCTGCCTTCGCGATTGGTGTTCTGTATCATATCTAAGCATTTCACCGCTACATGATACATTCCGCACACTCCAACTATACTCAAGAACAACAGTATCAATGGCAGTTCTACAGTTGAGCTGTAGGCTTTCACCACTGACTTATAGTTCCGCCTGCGCACCCTTTAAACCCAATGAATCCGGATAACGCTTGCATCCTCCGTATTACCGCGGCTGCTGGCACGGAGTTAGCCGATGCTTATTCTTACGGTAACATCAGCTCCGGTACACGACCGGAGGTTTTTTCCCGTACAAAAGCAGTTTACAACCCATAGGGCCGTCAATCCTGCACGCGGCATGGCTGGGTCAGGCTTGCGCCCATTGCCCAATATTCCTTACTGCTGCCTCCCGTAGGAGTCTGGTCCGTGTCTCAGTACCAGTGTGGGGGATAATCCTCTCAGAACCCCTAGACATCGGAGCCTTGGTGAGCCGTTACCTCACCAACTAGCTAATGTCGCGCATGCCCATCTTTAACCGTTGTGACTTTAATTGCAATAAGATGCCTTATCGCAATGTTATGTGGTATTAATCCCGATTTCTCGGGGCTATTCCACAGTTAAAGGTAGGTTGCATACGTGTTACGCACCCGTGCGCCGGTCGCCGCCAGATATTGCTATCCGCGCTGCCCCTCGACTTGCATGTATTAGGCCTGCCGCTAGCGTTAATCCTGAGCCAGGATCAAACTCTTCATGGTAAGAAGAAATTTATTATGTCCTGGATCTACTTAAAAACTCAGAATAAATATACTCTGTTTGTATTTGCTACTTATTTGGCCAAACTTCAATATTTCAAAGAACTATTTTCTATTTTTTTCCGCCTTGAGAACTTGTTCCTCTCGAACGGGGCTGCAAAATTAATCAAGTTTTTGTTACTACCAAATTTATTTGCAACTTTTTTTTATTTACCGTTTTTGAATTGTTTCCTCTCAAACGGGGCTGCAAAATTAATCAAGTTTTTGTTACTACCAAATTTATTTGCAACTTTTTTTTATTTTCTTTTTAAAGAACTTTTCCCGCTACCTCTTTGCCTGTGTTATCAAGCGTTTCAGTATTTAAAGAACAGTATTAATCGAAACGGGAGTGCAAAGGTAAGCGTTGTTTTTATAAAAGCAAGCCTTTGATAAAAAAAAATTGAAAATAATTACAAAGTCCCTGATTTTATGCGCAATAAATTTCAATTATTTTTTGGTTTATTCGTACTATCGCAATTTTTACCCCCTTTTTTCGTTATTTCGTACCGCATTTGTTCAGGTTTTACGATCTTTGTATTCTTGACCTATACATTATTATATAGACCAACTTTATAAAACTTCTATGAAAAGACTTTTATTGTGCTCCATGATCACTTTTTTGACGCTTTTCGCCTCTGCACAGACCGATCCCGAGGGTGATTATGATGATTTACTCCCCTATAAAAACAGTTATTTCACCGGCGGAAGCCTCGGATTACAGTTTGGATCGGTCGTTTTGGTGGACGTTTCTCCCCAATTTGGCTTCTACCCCCTCGAACATATCTCCGTCGGAACCGGTTTTACCTATCAATATATAAGCGACCGGCGCTATTCCCCCCGACTCGATATTAATGTATACGGGGGAAGAGTCTTCTCCAGATTCTATCTGCCGGTCTTCGAAAGCCTGTTCGCTCACCTCGAATATGAGTATATGGCCTATCGGACCAATCTCTTTAATATGAATAACGATCTCGAATGGATTACCATGAATAACTTCCTGGTGGGCGCCGGATACCGGCAACGTATCGGTGGCCGCTCTGCCGTGAATCTGATGGTGCTCTGGAATTTCAACGAATCAGTGTATTCCCTTTATACCAATCCCATTCTCCGGATTGGGGCAGATATCGGGCTTTAAACCCGCACGCCCGGTTATTATTCAAATTTTTCAGGGTGGATATATGTTTCCCTGCAGAGACAAGGCATGCCTTGTCTCTACGGTATCCCATCATTCATCATTCATCATTCATCATTCATCATTCATCATTCATCATTCATCATTCATCATTCATCATTCATCATTCATCATTCATCATTCATCATTCATAATTCATCATCCCATCATCACATCACCACATCACCACATCATCACATCATCACATCACCACATCACCCCATCATCCCATCCCCACATCCCCACATCGAATGTTCACCCCTTTATGCGGGTTTATGAGAATTGTGTATTTTTGCTCCACTTTTAAGATTGAAAATTATGGGAAATCAATACCTTTTTATTGCGTGCCTTGTAGCAACCATCGGGATCTTCTTATATTCCGCCTGGCGCCTGTATCGCTTCTACAAACTGACGAAGCCTTATGTGTTCAAACACTATGGAACACGACTCCTGATTACGATGAAGGTGGCCTTCTTTCAGTCAAAGATCTTTCGCCGTCCGGTGATCGGACTCATGCATGCCCTGGTTTTCTGGGGATTTTGCGTGATTGGTATCGGCAGTATCGAAATGGTACTGGACGGAGTCCTGGGAAGTGACCGCATACTGGCGTCGCTGGGATGGTTATATGATGTCATTACCATTTCCGGTGATGTGTTTGCCCTGCTGGTGCTGGTTTCTATAGCAGGCTTTCTTGTCCGCAGGCTGTTCATGAACATCCGCCGCTTTCATGGTATCGAGATGAAAAAAGTATCGCACCGCGATGCAAACGTGGCGCTCACCATGATTCTGTTGTTGATGGTTTCCCTGCTGGGATTAAATACATTTTATCTGACCACGTGTGAAGGCGCGTGTAAGGGAACATTTCCTGTGAGTTCAATCATCGCAAACCTGATCGGTCAGGGCGAAGAAGACTTGTTACTACTGCACGTCTGCTGGTGGATGCATATTCTGCTAATCTTCCTGTTTGCTAATATCCTCCCCTATTCAAAGCATTTCCATGTCTTCATGTCCATCCCGAATGTGTTTTTCAGCCGGCTCGAGCCCCTGGGAAAACTGCCCGTAATGGAAAGCGTACTCAAGGAAGTGAAGATGATGATGAATCCCGATACCGCATTTGCCGCCGCTCCTGAAGGCGATCAACCCCCATCACGTTTTGGCGTCAAAGATGTGGAAGATGTGAACCGGAAGAACTATCTGGATGCCTTGGCCTGCACGGAGTGCGGACGATGTACCTCGGTCTGCCCTGCCAATATCACCGGCAAAAAACTCTCTCCCCGTAAGATCTTCATGGATCTGCGTGCACGTATGAAGGAAAAAGGACCACATTTGCTTAAAGAAGGTCTGGATTATTCCGATAAAATCTCATTGGTGAATGACTATATCAGCCAGGAAGAACTCTGGGCCTGCACTACCTGTAATGCCTGTGCACAGGAATGTCCGGTAAACATCAACCATCCGACCCTGATCGTTGATATGCGACGATATCTCGTGATGGAAGAAGGCAGTGCTCCCGCAGGAATCAAAGCCATTTTCTCCAATATCGAAAATAACGGAGCACCCTGGCAGTTTTCGCCGGAAGACCGGATGAAGTGGGCAGAGTGAATTGACAATTGACAATGGACAATTGACAATGGATTGTCTTTTCAATCCAAAGTGTCATGAAATATTGAACTTAAAATTTGAAACCAAATGACCGATAATACAACCTTTCAAGTGCCTGTGATGGCCGATTTAGCTGCCAAAGGTGAGAAGCCCGAGTATCTGTATTGGGTAGGATGTGCTGGTGCTTTCGACGACCGCTATAAAAAGGTAACGAGAGCTTTTGCCAGTATCCTGAATCATCTTAAGATTTCCTATGCTGTACTTGGAAAGGAAGAGACCTGTACTGGCGACCCCGCCCGCCGGGCGGGTAACGAAATGCTCTTTCAGATGCAGGCGCTTACCAATATCGGGACTTTCAGCCGATATGATGTTACAAAAATCATTACCACCTGTCCGCATTGCTACAATACATTTAAGAACGAATATCCTGACCTCGACGGAAATTACGAGGTGATACATTATACCGTTTTCCTCAGGCAGCTGCTCGAGTCCGGACAATTGGTGCTGAGCAACGAGAAGTACCGCGATGCCGTCATCACCTATCACGATCCTTGCTATCTGGGACGGGCAAACAAAGAGTATAACTCAGCCCGCACGCTGATTGATGCAGTATCCAAAGGCAGGGTGGAGATGAAAAGGAACCGCAGTTTTGCGCTTTGTTGCGGAGCCGGCGGCGCACAGATGTTCAAAGAGGCCGAAAAAGGCGATAAGGAGGTCTTTATCGAAAGATCAGAAGAAGCTATTGAAACCGGCGCTGGTATTATTGCCACCTCCTGCCCGTTTTGTATGGTCATGATGACCGATGGGATCAAGTACAAGAACAAAGAAGAAGAAATGGTGAATATGGACGTGGCTGAACTGGTGTCGAAAGCACTGGGACTTTCCTGAGCCTGCGTCATAAGGCAACAAAAAAAAGACGGACCCAAAACGGTCCGTCTTTTTTGTTAATCCTTATTGGTAGAATTCCGGGTATTCGCGGAAGCGGATAAAATTCATGTCTTCCCATTGTTTCAGAAAGGACTTTCGTAATGATCCCTTCAGATCCTCAAATCCCTCATGCCTGAGTGTTGCCTGTATGAGGTTTTCACCTCCTGCAATGGCTTTAGATACCAACGTGTGGCCATGGATGATTAAAAAACAACGGTCGTGCTGCAAAACATTGAGCTGTGTGCGGTCCTTGTCAATGCCACAGCAAATCATACGCGTTGGGAGGAGGTTGCGGGGCGATAACCAGCATCCCGGGAAGGTCATGTCTGCCTTCCATGCTTCAAAGCTACGAATGATACAGTCGGCCACTTCTTCAGGATTGGCATGGGTGGTTTCGACCACCAGGTCGAAGTTGCGCAGATCGCCATAATCAATATTGTAATAAGCACTGAATCGTTCCAGTTCGCTCTTGCGGCGTGCCATGATTTTTTGGTGCGCCTCTTCAATATGCATATATTTTTCACTGGTGCGCTTATCGTGAAAAATGCGTCCGGCAGCCACATAAGGATCTACCAAAAGGTAAACCCTGAATGAAGTCGGGGCAAAATGCCAGGCTAACCGCGAATCGAAAATGACCGATTCGGGTTTTTCAGAGAGTTCTGTAACCCTTCCATCGATCTCATCGTCAATTTCAGGATGGGTTTTAGTGTACTCGTTAAGTTCAAGGGTCGACATTCCATGTTTGCTGGCAATAGCCCGCTGAATGGATCCTGTAGAAATAACCGGAAACCCCAGTTGTTCGTTTAAAAGTTTACTGACGGCACTTTTGCCGCTGCCGAGGTCCCCGGTGAGTGATATTTTCGGGTAGGTTTTCATCACTACAAAGTTATATAAAATCGGACACATGGTAATTTGGGTTCATAATAGGGCATAATTCGTACATTTGCTGCATCACCTTTTTATATGAAAACCGGAAAATATTCAATATCGCCTTCTGCAATCCTGATTTTTCTGATCATGGCGGTGATTGCCGTCACCTACTTTCTTAATCCCTTCAGTAATGTATTGTCGTGGGATGTTTTTGGCTATTATCTGTATTTACCCTCCCTTTTTATATATGATGACTATGCCCTTCGCGATTTAAGCTGGCTGCAGGCGGTTGTAGATACTTATCATAACACGGATCCCATTTGCCAGATAACAACCCTGGAAAATGGCAACAGTGTGATGGTTTATTCCATGGGGTTGGCCATACTGCACGCCCCTGCTTTTTTAGTAGCGCATGGTTTTGTAACAATGACCGGGGGCCTGGCGGATGGTTTTTCAATGCCCTACCAGATGGCGATGATTATTTCCGGACAGGTATTCAGCCTGGCCGGCTTGTGGTTTGCGCGAAAAGTGCTCCTGCATTATTTTAAAGAGGGCATCGCCTGCATCGTTTTGCTGCTGATTGTTTTTGGAACGAACTACTTTCATACTGCCGTGTATGGTGGAAATATGCCGCACAATACCTTGTTCACCCTGCTGGCCCTGATGTTATGGGCCATCATTAAATGGGAAGAGCAGGCGAAGGCCGGGTTTATCATTCTGATAGGTCTTTGCGGTGGGTTTATTACGTTGATCCGCCCTACGGAAATCATTGTTTTTTTACTTCCGCTTTTGTGGGGTGTCAGCAGCCTTCCCTCGATGAAAGCCCGCTGGCAGCTTATTGTAAAGCGCCGGAAGCAGATGATTCTTTTCTTCGCCGCAATAATACTGGCTGGATTGCCTCAGCTGATCTACTGGAAACTGGTGGCCGGGAACTTCTTTTACTATTCTCATCCGGCTGGGGTGGGGTTGTTCTTTGATGCGCCGCATCTGACCGAAGTACTGGTGGGTTTCCGCAAGGGATGGCTTATCTATACTCCAATAATGATTTTTGCCCTTACGGGATTCATCGCTTTATATAAAAAGCAGCGAAACTTGTTTTTACCCCTCATGGTTTATACTGTAGTCAATATTTACCTGGTGTCGTGCTGGTCGTGCTGGTGGTACGGTGGCGGTGATTTTAGTCAGCGGGCCTTAGTTTCTTCTTATGCGGTACTGATGCTTCCCCTGGGTTTTTTAATCCAGCGACTGGAGAGCACAGTGCTGAAAGGGCTGTTGGCTGTGGCTTTTGTTGGTCTGATCGCGTTGAATCTTTTTCAAACCTGGCAGTTTCATCATGGAATCCTTTCGGGCGAACGGATGACCAGGCAATATTACTTCAATAGCTTTGGTAAAACCTGCATCACAGAATCCGACAATCAGTTGCTGTTGATCGATCGCAATTCATTGCGGGGTGAAGTGACTATTGATGAAACCCATTTCGAAAAAACACAACTCGCCTGCTTCAGCTATGATACGGTGGGCGAAAAGGACAGTGAGTGTTATATTCCGGATACCTCTTTTAAAGGGAAATACGTTTTTGCCCTTAACGGGGATCATCAATTTTCGCCGGGGGTTACATTATTATATAAGGAGATTGTCGACGGAGAATATGCCTTTATCCGCGCAAGCGTGTATGTGTATATTCCTGAGGGATATAACGAAGTGCTTCCGTTGCTGAGCTCCAATTTCCAGCATGGGAAAACCAGCTTTTTCTATACCGATAAAACCGTGAACCGCGATTCCATACGCTACAATGCATGGAATTATATCGAAACTACCTATCTGACACCCGAGGTCGTCAGCCATAACGATAAATTATCAATAGGGGTATGGCACCGGGGCACCAGTCGTATTTTGGTTGACCAGCTGAAGGTTGAGGTCTTTCGGCCACTCCTTGCTCAATAGAAGCGCGAACTTTTCCGGCATTTAAGTTTTAGAACAGCTGCTTTCGCCCTGATATTCGATTCTGCTTATCCCCAAGCGCTCTGTTTTCTGTGCGCAAATGAATAAATCAAGTGCGTTTATTGCTAAAACCCAACGTTAATAAAGTCATGGGGCTGTTTTGTATATAGTGACGATTTGCATGTTAATTTTGCAATATCATAACTGTTGTTAACTTAAAACACCTTATGTTCGCAACATTCCCCGCCTATAATGAAGTTTACACCCTGGTAATGCGGGTTTTTGACCTGGCAAAAGATTTCACCAGGGAGGTCCGGCTTGCTGAAGAGGAAGCACTTATCAGATGTGGTACCGAATTATTGCGTACCCTTGTCAGGACTGGAAGACAGCAATCTTCTGATTTACCCCTCGACACTTTATGGGAAGATTTCGATACGCTTAAAATGGAGGTGTTGCAATGTGCTGAAATGGGCGTATTTTCAGACGAAACCTTCATGGAATTGAAACTGCAGATGAGCGATATTGAAAAACAATGGGCTCCTCTGGGCTACAAGGAAATCCTGATCAGAAAATAAGGGCTAAAGATTGATGCCCCTAACCATTTTCGTTCAGATTTTCTATCTTTACCCTCCATGAAACGTCTGCTCCTGTTATTGGTATTTCTTTCATTAAATGCTGCGGCTTTCCCACAGGAATACAGCTACCGGCATTATACCATTCTTGATGGGTTGGTTCAGAACCAGGTAACGTCCCTGTATCAGGATCAGCGCGGGTTTATATGGGTGGGTACCAAAGGGGGCGCCAGCAGGTTTGATGGCGTGCATTTTAAAAACTACACCGCGGCCGATGGCCTTCCACAAGGACTGGTACTTGGTTTTCTGGAACTGAAGAATGATCTTTATTGTTATTGTACCGATGGCATTTCGGTTTTTCGAAACGGACAATTTCGGGTACTGCACAAGTTTCCAAAACCGGAACTCTCCAGAATCAGGCTCGCTCCTGATTCTTCCAGGGCGTGTATTGTGATGAGCCACCAGCTTTTTATCACGGATACCGGGGGGATGAGGTCAATATTGTCGATTCCTCCTGATATTTCCTTTAATGATGCGGGATTCGATCCTGAATCCGGAAAGTTGATTTTTGCGGCAACGGATGGATTGTACCGTATGGATAACGAAAAACAATTTGCCCGGATTATTACCACACGCATCAATACGTTTCTGTGGAATCAGCATGATTTGTATTTTAATGTTCCCTATTACCTTGATGAAATTGGGGATGGTGCCGGTATTTATGCGCTAAGAAATGGAATGCCCGTAAAAATTTATGATGCCGGTCCCAAACCGCAAATGGGTTTGCTGAAATTGGCAGGCAATGGAAAGATCGTTTGTTTCACCTCAAATTCTCAATGGATCCGTATCGATACCAGCGGCCGGGTGGTGGATCGCGATTCGCTCAACAATGTGATTTTTACCGGCTTTTTGTGCGATAAAGAGGGCAACTATTGGCTGGCCTCTGAAACAGGTTTGTACACAACGCAATCTTTTGCTTTCAGGAACTATGGCGAAAAATCGGGATTGCCACCGTATGTCTGGAGCATCTTCGAAACCGCAGATAGTGCCATTGTTTTTGCCGGATACGAAGGAGCGATAGGCAGTTTAAAGAACAATAAGGTGTCGGTATTACCAAAAGTAACCTATCGCTGGATGCCGGGTGAGAAATTCTATATGAACGGATTTTGCAATAGCCGCGGGGAATGGATGCTGCCAATGGTCGACGGGCAGGTGCTCACCAGTAATGGAAAAACCTTCAGCCGGCTGATCTTAAACGCGGATCAATTCCGGCCAGCTATTTTATGCGCCTATGAGGACACCAGTGAGCACCAGGTTTATTTTGGAACCACCCATGGCTTATATCTCTACAATCTTGATAGCAGAACTTTTACCCAACATTCAACGGAAGATCGTACCGTACTTTTTGTGGAGGAAGACCCGATGCACCGCAAATGGGTCTGTACCAATGCAAAGATTTACCTCTACGAAAAAGATTCGCTCAGGGCGATGTCCCTTCCGGGGATGGAGCCTCAGACAGGGGCTGTTTCGTGTAAATGCGATCCGAAGGGGAACATGTGGTTGGCCTGCAAAGATGGCTTGTACCTTTACACGTGGGATCAGAAACGGAAAATTGTGAGCGACCGGTATTTTTTCCTGAGCATTTACCGGAACCGCTTTTTAATTGCGGGAACCATTACGGGTTTTTTATACATCGATCTGGAGGCCTTTTATCAGTCTAAACCCGGGTGTGCCCGCTTTTTTGATCGTTTTAACGGATTTACGGGCATTGAATGCGGTCAGAATGGTACCTGTATCGATTCGCGGGGGAACGTCTGGATTCCGGCTTCCGACAGGGTAGTGCAATTTATTCCCGAAAGGATAGTAGAAAACCACCAGCCACCATTGACTTTTATTACCTCCATGGAAACGGCATCAGGCAATCTGAACTGGAGGCAGGTAATGGATGAGTATTCCATAAATGATCGTGTGATTGAGTTGTCACCGTCGAATCGGAATGTGCGTTTTCGTTTCCACGGGATTTCGCTTTCCTGTCCCGAAAAGGTAATGTATAAAACCAGGCTTACGGGGTTCGACGAAGATTGGTCGAAGCCTTCTGCTACCACCGAGGCGGTTTACACCAACCTTTCTCCGGGCGACTATCAATTTGAATTCATGGCGCGTAACAGCGATGGCATTTGGGGTGCAGAACCCTCTGTGTTGAATTTCAGGGTGCTTCCAAAATTTTGGCAAACCGGATGGTTTATTGGTTTGGCCGTAATTGTCCTCATTTTATCGGGCACAGGGTTGTTTTATTTTTTATTGAAACGAAGGCGCAAAAAGGAACAGCAACAACGACGGGTTGAAAAGGAACTTGTTTCGTTGCAGTTGAACACCATCAATGCCCAGATTGATCCGCATTTTATTTTCAATACCCTTACGGCGATTGGAAGCGACATCCAGGAAAATCATCCCGACCGGGCCTATGCCTATTTTGTAAAAGTGTCGAACCTTCTGAGGAACTCCATTACCGGGGGACAGGAAATTACCCGTACCCTGAAAGACGAACTGGACTTTGTTGAAAATTACCTGGTTTTGCAGAAGTATCGCTTCGGCGAAAAGCTAAGCTATAATATATATGTAGAGAAAGGGGTAAATCCCGACATGAAAGTGCCCAAGATGTGCATTCAGATTTTTGTTGAAAATGCTGTAAAACATGGATTGGAAAATAAACCGGAGGGTGGCTCGATACAAATCCGTTTGAGATCCGATGAGGGAATGCTTACTGTTGAAATTGAGGATAACGGGATAGGGCGCGAGGTCTCTAAAAAACTGGCCTCACATTCAACGGGAAAAGGATTAGTTGTTTTTGAGCAATTTTTCGCTCTATTGAATAAATTTAATGATCATCCGTCCGGTTTTAGCATTCAGGATTTATATAACGACAGGCAATTTCCCGTTGGGACGATGGTTATACTGAGCATTCCGTTAGATTTCCGGTATCAATTCTAAACCTTTTTCAAAGTTCAGGACTTTGGAAATGGTTATCGTATTTTTGCATATCTTTGGGTGTGGAGCGACAGTAGTGTATAATGCAGATTGTTTTCGCTTTAAATAAACTACAAACCCAAAGCCCGTAAGCATGAAGAAAATCTACCATGCAGTTATTGTTGACGACGAAGATAAGGCCAGAAAAAACCTCCGGCATGTACTGAAGCACCACGATGATTTTGTAATAGTGGCGGAGGCTGACAGTGCAGACAGCGGGCTTCAGGTGGTTAAAAAGCACCAGCCCGACCTTGTTTTTCTTGACATTAAAATGCCTCAGCAAGATGGTTTTTATCTACTGGAGGAATTAGCGCGCACGGAAACACGCCGGATTGAGGTTGTTTTTTTGACCGCGTATAACGAATTTGCTATCAAGGCTATAAAATATGCTGCATTTGATTACCTGCTGAAACCGATCGACCCGGATATTTTAGCCGAAACCCTACAGCGGTTTCGTTTTTCGGAGGCTCCTGCGATTGAACAGCGGCTGAACGCACTCAGGCAAGGTTTTGTTAAACCCCAGACAAAATTGCATTTTGCAACAGCAACGGGAGGCGTCTTTTTTTATTTACATCAGATCGTATACATAGAGGCGGATGGAAGTTACTGCCGGATTTACAACGAAGATAATCAGCAGCACCTCGTGAGCCGTAACCTGAAAAATATCGAAATGCAATTAAAGGGTGATGGGTTTCTGCGGGTGCATAAAAGCTTTTTAATCAACACCCATTACCTGACCTCATTGGAGAAAGACCGCCATGTTGTAGTATTAACCTATCCCGCGGGCCGTGTGGAGGTTCCTGTGTCATATAGGATGGCGAAAAATGTTGCCGCTTTCGCGAAATATTGAGCCCTGAAAAAGTTCCCGGGTTGCTTTCCAGCATGAACTGATATTTGTAACCGGGAAACGAAAGATAAAGACGGCGAGAAACCCGTGTGCCTCCAGTCATTCCGAAATAGATGCAGGCCCCCCCATTAACCAGGTTGAAGTGCGTAAAGGGGTCGCAATGTATAAAGTCGCAATATTTTGCGTCTCTCCACCCCTCTCCTTTTGATTTTGTTTTTTTCATTAAATAGGGACGCAAAAATTTGCGTCTCTGCTTATATTTGTAACTGTGCCAGTGCTGTATGGGCGACTTAAAATCAGCATTGATATAGCTTCTGATGGCACTCATTAACCACAGGATGCCACAATGGTCTGATAGATAAATAAGGTTTTACCCCGATAAACAAATACAACCTAAACAATAAACACCATGGACAATTCAAAAAAAAGTAAATGCCCTGTAATGCACGGAGCGAATACAGAAACTGAGAGTTCAGTAATGAGCTGGTGGCCAAATGCGCTTAATCTTGATATTTTGCATCAACACGACACTAAAACAAACCCTTACGGAGGGGATTTTAACTATGCGGAAGAATTCAAAAAACTTGATCTTGAGGCATTAAAAAATGATCTTAAAAAATTCATGACCGAAAGTCAGGATTGGTGGCCTGCCGACTGGGGCCATTATGGAGGATTGATGATTCGCATGGCATGGCACAGTGCCGGTACTTATCGCACCGCTGACGGGCGTGGCGGTGGCAACACCGGAAACCAACGTTTTGCACCACTCAACAGCTGGCCCGACAATGTCAACCTGGATAAAGCCAGAAGACTTTTGTGGCCCATCAAGAAAGCATATGGAAACAAAATTTCATGGGCCGATTTATTTATCCTTGCCGGGAACATGGCTTATGAATCCATGGGCTTAAAAACATTCGGATTTGCCGGAGGACGTGAAGATATTTGGCATCCAGAAAAAGATATTTACTGGGGGGCTGAAAAAGATTGGCTGGGGAAATCACGTTACTCAAGCCCTTCAGACAGCGAATCGCTTGAAAATCCGTTAGCAGCAGTGCAAATGGGTTTAATTTACGTAAACCCCGAAGGCGTTGATGGGAAACCCGATCCGTTAAAAACAGCCAATGACGTTAGAACCACCTTTAAGCGTATGGCAATGAACGATGAAGAAACCGTTGCTTTAACGGCAGGTGGACATACTGTTGGTAAAGCTCACGGAAATGGTGACGCTTCTGCTCTTGGCCCAAACCCTGAAGCTGCAGATATAGAAACACAAGGTTTGGGATGGGTAAACCCAAGCGGCAAAGGCAATGCAGAACATACCGTTTCCAGCGGATTGGAAGGCGCATGGACTACAACTCCGGATAAATGGGACTATACTTATTTTAATTTATTGCTGAATTATGAATGGGAACTGAAAAAAAGTCCGGCTGGAGCCTGGCAATGGGAACCAATCAATATCAAAGAGGAGGACAAACCCTTTGATGCACATATACCCGGAGTACGCAGAAATCCGATAATGACCGATGCGGATATGGCCATAAAGATGGATCCTGAGTACAGAAAAATAGCGGAACGTTTTCAAAAAGACCCTGAGTACTTTGCCGAAACGTTTGCCCGGGCCTGGTTTAAATTAACGCATCGCGATTTAGGTCCGAAAAGCCGTTACCTGGGTGCCGATGTTCCAAAAGAAGATTTGATATGGCAAGACCCCGTTCCAACGGTTAGTTATACGCTTTCTGAGGCAGAAGTTGATGAACTGAAAATAAAAATTCTCACCAGTGGGTTAACTCAAACCGAACTCATTAACACTGCATGGGACAGTGCAAGAACATTCCGTTGTTCTGATTTCAGAGGCGGTGCAAACGGAGCACGAATACGTTTGGCCCCTCAAAAAGAATGGGAAGGCAATGAACCAGAACGTCTTGAGAAAGTACTGAATAAGCTAACCGAAATACAGTCGGGCTTATCCAAAAAAGTAAGTATCGCTGATTTAATTGTATTAGGCGGAAGTGCCGCCATCGAAAAGGCAGCGCAGAAAACGGGCTTGAATATAAAAGTTCCTTTCAGTCCCGGGCGTGGAGATGCTACGGCAGATATGACAGATACTGAATCATTTGCATTGCTCGAATCCATCCATGACGGATACCGTAACTGGCTCAAAAAAGACTATGCCGTAAAGCCCGAAGAATTGTTGCTCGACCGAACCCAACTGATGGGCTTAACCGCTTGTGAAATGACCGTATTGATCGGAGGCATGCGTGTTTTGGGGACAAATTATGGGGGCACAAAGCATGGGGTATTTACAGACAGGGAAGGCGTGCTGAGCAATGACTTCTTTGTAAACCTTACTGACATGAAGTTTTCGTGGAAACCAGTATCTGAAAACCTGTATCATGTGATCGACAGAAAAACCGGAGTAACCAAATGGACGGCCACCAGAGTAGATTTAGTATTGGGTTCAAATTCCGTATTGAGGTCTTATGCAGAATTTTATGCGCAGAACGACAACAAAGAAAAGTTTATCAAAGACTTTGTGAAAGCATGGGTAAAAGTAATGAATGCTGACCGCTATGATTTAAAAAAATAAATTAGTACTGCTGCTAAAAGCAGCAATGCCTGCACAAAATCGGGATTAAAAACAGAATGCTTAACAGCACTTGCTAGCATAGACAATACTGATATTTGTAACAGTATTACCCAGATAGTTTCTGGTTTTGCGACCATGCCAATTACAAACGATCTGGAAAAGTCAGGACGGGTTCTTTTGGTGATTAAGGCGAGTCTTATAAACGCATCATGGTTAAGATTTCGTGTAGCGTCAGCCTAACATGAAGCTATGCTGTACGGCCTGTCCGCCTGGGCGGAGACATTCCTCCGTGTAGTTAGGTTTGAGTCAATCACGAATATTGTCTAATGAATTTAATTTACTTTTGCCGGTAATGGTTCAGATTCATTGTTAAATAAATGAATAACACCTGAAATAATCCCACCCCACGCACGTTTATCTCACCCTAAGAAAGATATAAATGAAGAATTGCCTGTTAACTTTTTTAATGCTCAGTATTGTTGTTCTGCAAGGCACCGCGCAATCATCCGCAAAGCAAGTCAGAAAAGAAAACCTGGCCTTCAGGGAAACCATCAACGCCGAATTCCGCGATTCGATCGAAAGTCCCCTGACACCCGCCGACCGCTTGACCTTTAAAAAACTGGATTTCTTTCCGATTAAGGCTAAATACCGGGTCATCGCAACCCTGCGCAGAACGCCGGAGGCCTCACCTTTCGAAATGCCCCGGTCAAAGGGAAATACCGGTACTTACCGGAAATTTGGCGAAGCCTCCTTTACTTTACAGGGTCAGCAATTTACGGTATGTGTGTATCAATACCTTAAACTTATGGATGATGAAAAATATGCCAGACATCTTTTCCTCCCTTTCGGGGATTTAACCAACGCAGAATCAACCTACGGCAGCGGCCGCTTTATTGACCTCACCATCCCGGAAGGAGATACCCTGATTATTGACTTTAACCAGGCTTACAATCCCCTGTGCGCATATAATTCTAAATACTCCTGCCCTATCCCACCCAAAGAGAACCAACTCGCGGTAAAAATCCCTGCAGGCGTCCGAAAGTACCGCAAACATCATGAATAATAGTAATACTCACATCTTACAACGCCTTTTTTAGTACTTTTATCCTCCATTTATTATTATGACCTGGTTTAAAAAAACAATTCTTCCGGCCTGCTGTTTTTTATTGCTTACATCCGCTGTAGCCCAGCAGAACGATACAATAATCTCAACGGCCGATTCAAACCAGGTGTACTTTTTCTATGAGCATCACCTCGATTCCAGCCTCAACTATAACGCAGTGTGGCTCGATACCGCTTATCATAATGTGCAACGTTATGATCCCCTGCTCAAAGAAGAATCTTTTTTTCAAACCACCGGAAATATCGGACTCGCAAACCAATCACTAAGCTTCTCCCCTGCCCTCAAAACAGGGTTTGATCCTGGAATTCACAGCTTCGATGGTTATAGCCTAAATGGTGAAAAAATACGCTTTTATTCATCCATGAAACCATTTACTGAACTGCGGTACGTTTCAGGCTCCAGAAAAGAACAATTTTTTCAGGTAATCCACTCCCATACCATCAAGCAACAGCTAACGATTGCAGCGAATTTAAAGATTATCAATTCGCTTGGAAGACGGTCGTTCCGGCAAAAATCGGATGATATCAATACCTATTTTACCGCATATTACACAACCCGGAACAAACGCTACGCCGCCTATACATACTATTATTACAACCGGCTAAGAAATATGGAGAACGGCGGAATCCTTGTAGACTCTTTGTATGAGCAATTCCGCCAGGGAAGAAATATTACACAGTTTGAATATGGGCTCAAAGAGGCCTCCAATACCTTTATCGAAAATGCCTGGTTTCTGAAACAGTTGCTAAATCTTGATTTTCGTAAAAAAGACAGTGTCTCAGGTGACAACAAGGGGCTCAGTTTCGGACATTTTACCTTAAGCACTTCCTATCATAAACAGCGCTATAACTATACTGATGAAGGAATCACAGCCGGTTACTATCCCTTTTCATACATCTCTGACTCCAGTAATGTATACGATTCTGTTTTTTATAAAAAACTCGAAAACCAACTCACCTGGACAAACAACGAATTTTCAGGGTCAGGAAAACCAGCGGTGTTCCGCTTCTATGCCGCTGTGCGTCACGCCTACATCGAAGTGCTCGAGCAACCTGCTAACACCTACATCAGCCAACTTACACCAAATGCCGGATTCAGCCTTCGCTTTTTTGACCGTCTCCTCCTTTCCGCTTCCGCGGAATATGTATTAGGTGATGCCAACAACGGCGATTTAAAAGGGCTTGCAGCCTTATCCTTTTTACTGGCCAAGGAAAAAAATGCAGGAATTATAAGTATTGAAGGCGCCTTTGCACAGACCGAACTCGCATGGACTGCCAAACATTTTTATTCGGCCTATTATCGCTGGGATAATAATTTCAGCAAACAAAAAACCATTTCTGCGGCATTAAGTTATCAGCGGCCAAGGCTGAAGGCATCACTACAATGGGTAAGCATGAAAGATTTTCTTTATTGGGACACTTACGCCAGACCCTTTCAGTACAACGATCCGGCAGTACAGGTCATCAGTTTGTTCCTGAAAAAAGATTTTGTCTTTGGGAAATTCGCCATCGACAATAAAGCCATTCTTCAATCCAGCACCAACGAAAACATTCTGCATTTACCGCTGTTTACAGCAACACAATCGTATTTCGTAACCTTTAACATGTTCCATAAAGCGTTGGGCGTGCAAACAGGAATCGACCTTTGGTATAATACCCCCTATTTTGCAGATGCGTGGAATCCGGCCACAAGGCAATTCCATCTTCAATACGAGAAGAAAACAGGAAATTATTTATATGCTGATGTTTTTCTGAACCTGAAGATCAAGCGGGCCTTTATCTTTCTGAAGCTTGATCATGCCAACTCAGGACTGTTAGGCTATAATTATTATTCAACCCCGCACTATCCTTTTGCCGACCGGTCCTTCAAATTCGGAGTTACGTGGTTATTCCACGACTAGCGCTTTTCGATAATATTTGCACTCAGATTCAGCGTAATCTTCGACTGACGCGCATTCGAAAGAATGGTTGCCGTTTCGGTTTTGGAACCCATATATTCTTCCGAGTTCATAACGACGCGGATCTCACCGCTGCCACCAGGTTCGATGGGTGCATGCGGCCAATCAATGGTGGTACAACCACAGCTGGTTTCAACGCCGGAAATCACCAGGTCAGTGTTGCCGGTATTGGTAAATTTGAATACCCACGACGCCTTGGTTCCCTGCTCCATCTCTCCGAAATCATGAGACGTAGCTTCAAAAAACAACTCAGGGAACAAAATTTCCTTTGTACCAGCCTTTGATTCATACAATACGATCTGAATTTTACGTTCAAACGCGGCGGTACGGCTATAGATGGAGTTTCTTCTGTCGTTAGGATTATCGCTCACGAACGGGCTTGCAGTGGCTTCCCCGATAGGGTCTTCCATGATGGTTAAAGCGCCTCCGTTGGTAGCAGTGCTGTCGAGATATTTCAGAAAAGCACCCCCGTCAATTTCCCTGATATAATTCTTTAACGATGCAATCCTGCGCTTAGCAAGGTTCACATTATATTCGGTACTGGTGAGCGGGCTGCAATAACCTTTAATCATGATCTTCACCCGGCTTCCATCGTTGAGATCCTCAAGTAATAATTTATTGAACAATTGCAATTGCGCAAATCCGCGTTTGACGTAATTCTCGAAAAACTCCTCGATATCCCTTTTGGCTTTTATTTCTTCAAATCCGGTTAAACCACGGGCGTATTCCGATTTGTAAGTATCCTTCATGGCGTAATACTCACTTAATGTAGACTGATAATTCTTCGTTGTTGTAACGTCCGTAGTACGTGGGTTGGGCTCATCATTATGAAAATACAAGGTTAAGGGAAGCAACATTCTGATACGATCCTGAATGGTGGTATCATACACTTCCGCTACAGGATTGGCGGGCGTTTTAGGCTTCCATTCATAATAATAAATATCATTACAGCAGGTTTCGCTTTTGATAAAAAGTGAACCGGGACGGTTTGAGGTAAGATAACCGTCATTATCAACCGTGTTTACGGTGAAATAAATATCATTATAACTGGTGTTCAGCGGGTAGCCAACATTTTTCGGTGCTGCCCATTGGTTTAACGCACCTTTGGATTTAAAAATATCATATCCACCCAACCCCTTGTGCCAGTCGCTGCTAAAGTAAAGTGTGCTTGTAGCATCATGATAATAGGGTGTGATTTCATCTCCGGGGGTATTAATATTGCTGCCAAGGTTCACCGGTTCCCCATATTTACCGTCTTTAATCACAACATACCAGATATCCAGTTTTCCAAAACCACCGGGACGGTTTGAAACAAAGTACAACACACTGTATTCTCTCGATTCGCTCAATGCAGGCTGAGTACTGGTGTATGGTTCAACATTTATACTGTCGTTAAGGCGAACAGGCTTTTGCCACTTACCCAGGGTGTTTTCGGCATACCAGAGTTCCGACTTCATCTGGGGATTGTTCTCTGCTTCAACACGACTAAAGTACATCCGTGTCTGATCTTCAGAAATGGTAACATTAGCGTTATGAAAACCGGAAACATTTATTTTGGAATCAAATTTTTTCACCTTCGAAAAGCCGGACTGACTGAGCGTGCCAATATAAATGCTCGACATATAACTATTATCAATAATAGTCTCAGCCTCCTCCATTACCAAGGGGCGCAAAGCGGAAAACATGAGGGAAGTATCCCCCAGCTGAATGGCATTGAATTCAGAATAAGCTGTATTCACCTTCGGATCGAGCAAGTGTTCGATACTAATATTTAGTGGATTGTTGATAATATCGAGCGCCAGTGCACAGGCTTCTCTTTCAACGGTGGATTTATTCAGATAATAATCATCCACTGTTGGATTCTCGAGCATAAACTGTTTAAAATTTTCGCCGGCCTGCTGATATTTTCCATTGGCCTTTTGGGAAATGGCCAGCCAGAACCTGCACAATTCAAACCTTACTCCTTTATCGCGCTCTAATACACTTGCATAAAATTTTTCTGATTCCACATAATTATTGAACTGCCGGGAGGCTTCAGCATAATTCCAGGCAGCGCGCAATGAGGTACTATCCAGATAAAGGGCGTTGCGATAAAACATGGCTGCACCATAATAATCCTTTTCATCCATGGCTTCGTCGCCATACAAAAGGTTTTCCTGAAAAGTTTGTGAATATACTGAAGGAGCCAATATCAATCCCAATAAAAGGATCAAAAGGTTCCGGAAAGTTCTGGCGCTTTTTTTCATATTAGAAGATCGGGCAAGGGATTTCTTTTCTCCGCTTGTTCTTATATTTACTATAGGTGTACACTAATGAAAATTCGAGTCCGCCCTTATAATAAGTGGCAGGTTTAAGGCTCGACACGTTCATATCGTAACTGATTCCAAAAACAAATTGCTTATAATCAAAACCGGTGGTAAAAATCAGGGCATCTTTGCTGCGGTAATACAAACCGGCATTCAACGATAAGTAATCGGTATGGGAATAACGATTCTGGATATATTTTACCTGGCTACCCATCAAAACTTCGTTATACTGTCCCTGTTTCACAATTAATACCTGGGGCGTAATATCCACTGCTGGTGAAAGGTTTAACTGAGTTCCGGCATACATATTCCATTTCACATCCAGCTTGATGTTGCGGTCGTCCATGAAAGATTGTTTCGGGCGAAAAAAATGATACACCCCAATTCCTGCATAGCAACTACGCTCCCTGGCAAACTGGTAATTCCAGTGGGTGCCAGCTCCGATATCAAAATAATTATAGTTCGTTAAATGAAATTCCTCATTATTCGGCAAGCCCGGATCGTAATTGTATCCGTTGTATTGGTTGCTAAAACTCAATGCGCTGGTACTAATTGAACGAAATACCATTCCGGCCTGTATCCCTGCAGAAACGGTATGGGTTCCTTGCCTGTCGAGCGAACGGATGTAAGAAAAAGTGAGCGCCGGATTGGTCGTGGAAAATTTTGAATCTCCGGCAACATCGGCATGAACAATTACCCCGGCACCAAAAGCATCACGCTTAAACCGGCGCTGAACAGGGGTCATATCAAAAGCCAGCGAAATGGTGCGGTACGGTTGCGTCACCGATTGCCACTGATTTTTTCCATTCAGCGCGATCCGGTAATTTCCTTTAAAAACCCCGGTGGCTGCAGGATTCAGATAAACAGGCGAACTCATGAACTGCGAATAATGCAGATCCTGTCCGTGCAGTATTAAGCTGCCCGTTATAAAAATATAACATCCCAGGAGTAATTTTTTAACCACGCTTTTCGAATTTCGTTACGTAAAGATAAACAAATACTTCTTCGACAAACAATTCGTCGACAATTTTTCAATAATTTGCAAAGTTAAAATAAACCTTCATCTGCAAAACTAAAATATCGCTCTTCCCCTACAATAATATGATCCAGCACTGCAATATCCAGTAATGCACCACCCTCCCGTATTTTTTTTGTAATTTTTATATCCGCCTCACTGGGCTGAACACTTCCCGAGGGATGGTTATGGCAAAGAATGATTGAGGCAGCGCTATGTTGCAGTGCTGTTTTAAAAATTTTCTTCGGATCTACCACAGTACCAGCCATACCCCCCTTACTCACGGCGATTTTACGGATTAATTGGTTAGAGCGCGACAGCATGATGATCCAGAATTCCTCGTGTGGCATTTCGGCCAGCTCAACCTGTATCAGTTCAAACGCATCCTTGCTGGCGTTCACCTTGCTTTTCACCAGCACATCGGCCCCACGCCTGCGCCGGCCCAGTTCAAGCGCTGCAATCACCGAAAGCGCCTTTGCTTCTCCAATCCCTTTAATGCTGATCAGATCGGGTAAGCCCAGCTTAGATAACTCAATAAGATTATTTTGCGCACCCGCTAAAAGAATCTTAGCCAGATCAACCGCACTGTGCGTGGAAGTCCCTGAGCGCAGCAGGATTGCGATCAACTCCGCATCCGATAATACATTTTTTCCCTGACGGATTAATTTTTCTCTGGGACGGTCGTCCTCTGCCCACAGCCGTATCGGCATGGGATCATTGTAAGTTTCCATGTTCTTTGTTTTTTGTTTTTTTCAGAACAAAGAAAAGGAAAAAAGAAATATAAGCAGTTGGAAAGTTAAAAAGTTTGAAAGTAGAAAGTTTGAAAGTTAGAAAGTTACACACAGGGATTGCCATACCTCCCCTAATTCTCCATTGTCAATTGTCCATTGTCAATTGTCAATTACATCTATCCCCTTCTCTCTGAAAGCCCCTAAAACAGTCGCCCTTGCCTCATCGCTTTCGTGCATCAATGAAAAGGTAAAAGGCTTTTTGCGTCGTGCAATAAATACCGATACCAAATGCGGATGCACCGAGGAGTGAGAATATGTAATGCGTTCAACTTCTTCCCATCGGATTTCCTGGGCTGATCTGGGTTTCAATAAATGACGCACCAGAATGGCCTCATCATAAAATTCCATCCGTACAAACGTGTATAGGCTCACAACATAAAATATTATAGCCATACCCACAATCATCAATAGGAACCACCAGTTAGCCAAACCATCCACAAACAATAACCCGCTGAGCATGGTGGAGAATACAATAAAAAATATGATCGCCAGAATCATGGCGTTCTTGGTTTGCGAAATATAAATTGGCTTCATAACTTTTTTATTTGGGTTTAACAATGGGTGGATTACGGTCGTATTCGCCTATTTCAAAATCTTTGAGCTGGTCACCGTCAACAGTAAATCGTATAAAAGTAATGACTTTATGTATACCGTATTTCCCGGCAGCACCGGGATTGATATGCATTAACTGAAATTTTTCGTCGTACATCACCTTTAATATGTGTGAATGCCCGCACACAAAAATACCGGGCTTGTATTTCACGATCCGATTGAGTGCCTCTTTATCATACTTTCCGGGATAACCGCCGATATGGGTCATTAGCACACGGAATTTTTCGCAGTCAAAAAGATTGTACTGGGTAAAATGATTTCTAACATCCTGTCCGTCGATATTGCCATATACCCCGCGCACCGGACAGATCATGGCAAGTTCGTCGGCAATGGCAAAGGTTCCCATGTCGCCACAATGCCATATCTCATCACGGTCCTTAAAAAACTCCTTGATACCGGGATGCAGATAATTGTGCGTATCGCTTATTAAACCAATTTTTACCATCAGATTCTTTTTCTTAAACAAAAGTAAATAATAAAATAATGTAGAACAGTCCACATTTGCCGTATTATTACGAAATTTGTAACGAGATTCAAACCCATGAAAAGAATTTACCTTGTCAGGCACGGGAAATCTGCCTGGGACACTGCCACCCTGCACGATCATGATCGGCCGATACTCCCCAAAGGAGAATGGAAGACCCGGATGATTGCAGAATATTTAATCAAGCAGCAATTGATCCCTGCCTGTATCATCAGCAGCACGGCAGCAAGGGCTGCAGCCACCGCCCGTATTCTGACACAAATCCTTGGGATTGATCCCTCCATGCTCTTTTTTGATAAACGACTCTATGACTGCGCAGCCACGACTTGCTATGATGTACTGATAGAACTTGCCGATCAGATTCCTTCGGTAATGCTCGTTGGCCACAACCCGGGCATTTCGGAATTTGCTTCCCTGTTGGCAAAATCACCCGTTACAGTATTCCCGACCTCAGCGGTAATGGGTATCGATGCCGACCTGGAAACATGGACGGATGTGCCCCTCTGTGCAGCACAAAAACTTTTTTTCGTCACCCCCTCAATGCTAAAAAAATAACATTATGCCCGGAAAAAAACTTTCCTTTATTCCCCGTGAGATCAGCTGGCTTTCGTTTAACGGACGGGTATTACAGGAAGCAGCCGATCCGGAAAATCCCCTGATTGAACGATTGAAATTCCTCGGAATTTTCTCGAACAACCTCGACGAATTTTTCCGTGTGCGCGTAGCCACGCTTACCCGCATCGCAAAGCTGGAAAAGAAAAAAGGAAATGCCGCTAACGTCACGCAAAAAATATTAAAAAAAATAGCGGCTATCATTGCAACACAACAGGATCATTTTTTAGAAATTTACAGCGACATTCTGAAGTCTCTTGAAAAACATAAAATCTATTTCGTTAATGAGCAGCGGCTCACACCCGAACAGGGCCTGTTTGTAAAAGATTATTACGAAAAAGTATTACGTTCCAACCTGTTTCCCCTCATGCTGAAGACCCTCAGCGATATATCGAAATTGCGCGATAAATCGCTCTATCTGGCCATACATCTTAAAAATACTTCTGAAAAGAAAAAAGATAATTATGCACTGATAGAACTTCCCGAGAAGGTGTGCCGGTTCCTGCAGTTGCCCACGGTACAGGGCAGGAAAACCCTTATCATGATCGATGACGTGATCCGCTATTGTCTGCCGGATATTTTTTCGATGTTTAATTATGATGAATTTCATGCTTACACGATTAAGTTTACCAGGGATGCGGAACTGGATATCGACAGCGATGTCTCAAAAAGTTTCATGGAACTTATTACAAAAAGTATAAAGCAACGTAAAGAAGGAAAGCCCATCCGTCTGATATACGACGAAACCATCCCTGACAATCTGCTGATCATGCTCAGCACCATGTTTGACATTACGAAAAAAGATGCGCTGCTCCCCGGAGGACGCTATCATAATTTTCGCGATTTTATGTCGTTCCCACGCATAGGCCCGGCCAGCCTTGTACACGCGGAACCAACGCCCAAAACGCACGAGAAACTCAGGCTGGTGAAAAACATTTTTCCGGTCATCCGCCAACAGGACCTGATGCTGCATTTTCCTTATCAGTCGTTCAGAAGTATTATTGACCTGTTGCGCGAAGCAGCCATCGATCCGAAAGTAGAAGAAATAAAAATCACCATCTATCGCGTAGCCCGCAATTCCAGCGTGATGAGTGCACTGATTAATGCCGCCAGAAATGGTAAAAAAGTAACGGTACTGATGGAATTGCAGGCCCGCTTTGATGAAGAAAATAACATTTTCTGGACCGGAAAACTTCAGGAAGAAGGCGTAAAGATTATTCAGAGCAGCTCTGGCTTTAAAGTACATGCCAAATTGTTGCTGATCACGCGTAAAGAAGGGGGAACCGACAGATTGTATGCGAATATTGGCACCGGTAATTTTAACGAAGATACGGCCAGGGTTTATGCCGACGACAGCCTGCTCACCTGTGACCCGCGCATTACACATGAGGTTGCCATGGTATTTGAGCTGATCGAATTTCATTATAAAAGTTACAAATTCAACCACCTGATATTGTCGCCCTTTAATATGCGCGACCACTTCATCAAACTGCTGAACAGTGAAATCCGCTCCGCAAAAAAAGGTCTGGAAGCCTGGGCAATCCTTAAGATGAACAGCCTTGCGGATGAAAAAATTGCTGCAAAAATTCATGAAGCTGCCTCTAATGGCGTAAAAATACGTCTGATTATCAGGGGCACCTGCATTTTATCCCCCGATCCGAAATTAACGCACGGAAACATAGAAGCCATAAGCATTGTAGATCAATACCTGGAACATTCGCGCGTATTTATTTTCGGCAATCAGGGCGATCCGCTGTATTATATAACTTCTGCGGACTGGATGGTACGCAACTTTGATTATCGTATCGAGGTAGCATGCCCGGTTTATGATGTAACCATACAAAATGAACTGAGGTCAATGCTCGAATTGCAAATGAAGGATAATGTCAAAGCAAGAATCCTCGATAAAGGTCAGAAAAACAATTATCGCACTACTGAAGAACCAGCGGCGTGCCGCTCGCAGTTGGAAATGCATAAGTTGTTCGAATAAAAACCCTGTTGAAAACTCCCTCAGAATTAATCGTGACCCGCGGTCATTTTATTAAACAATTTAAGATCTTTGTATCAGGAGGTACCCATGCTATTAGCTGCTATTGATATTGGTTCCAATGCTGTAAGGTTGTTGTTTTCGAACGTTATTGAGCACAACGGGCAGACCGTTGCCGACAAGGCATCTTTTGTGAGGATCCCCATCCGCCTGGGGGATGATGCGTTCAAATTGGGCTATATCACCGAAGCACGGGCCGACAATCTGGTTAAAACACTCACCGCGTTCAAGCTGCTGATCGATGTTAACAAACCACTGCACTATCGTGCATGTGCCACGGCAGCCATGCGCGAGGCCACCAACAGCGCACAGATCATTGAACGGATTTTCCGTGAGACCGGCCTTGTGGTTGAAGTGATCGACGGGCTGGAAGAAGCCAGAATCGTGGCTTCGGTGAATAATACCAGCAAGGGAAAACAATACAAATTCAAAATGTATATCGATGTCGGAGGGGGCAGCACGGAAGTCACCCTTACCCGCGACAATCAAGTAATTAGATCCGAATCTTTCCAGATCGGAACCATCCGCCTTCGCGACAATGCGGTTAAAGAAAATGAATGGGACCGGCTGAAAGATTGGCTCAAACCCCTGCGCGATGAGGAAGGCCGTATCTTTTGCATAGGCTCTGGCGGTAACATCAATAAAATTTCTAAGCTGTATGCGAAAGCCGAATCAGGTACCGTCTTTTATAATGAACTTGAAAAAGCCTATGATACGTTATCCAGTGTGTCCCTCGACTACCGGATATCCGAAATGGGGATGCGCCCCGACCGTGCAGATGTGATCGTTCCCGCCGCAGAAATATTCCTGAAAATCATGAAATGGGCTCGCGTCGAATTCATCTTCGTACCCAAAGCAGGACTTGCTGATGGGTTGATCAATTTGCTTTACAAAGAAAAATAGGATTCAAGCGGAAAAGTTGAGGAGTCCGATAACAAAGCGTATGGAAGTCATGCTGAACTTGTTTCAGCATCTCCTTGCCTGTCAAGGGGATCCCGGATCAAGTCCGGGATGACTGCGTAAGGTAAGTATGAATATAATAGATCAGGCTCCTCATCAATACCGATTGATCCAAAAATAGTCAAAATCCCTGTAAAGTGCAGAAAGGCAGTCACCCCGCTTGAGGCGGGATGACTGCCTTTCTAAACAAGAACGGCGCAGCTGGAAGGTCTTAAGAACCGATGCTATGCTTTAAGTTTTCTGTATTTGATCCTCTTGGGTGCTTCATCGCCCAAACGTTTGCGGCGACTTTCCTCGTATTCCGAGTAACCCCCTTCGAAGAATGTGACTTCTGAATTTCCTTCAAAGGCCAGGATATGCGTAGCAACACGGTCGAGAAACCACCGGTCGTGAGAAATAATGACAGCGCAGCCGGCAAAATTATCCAGCGCTTCTTCGAGTGCACGCAGTGTATTTATATCAATATCATTGGTAGGCTCATCGAGCAACAGCACATTGGCTTCCTGCCTTAAGGTCAGGGCCAGATGCATACGGTTACGTTCACCACCGGATAACACACCGGCCTTTTTGCCCTGGTCAACACCACTGAAGTTAAAGCGCGACACATAAGCCCGGCTGTTCATCGTACGGTTGCCGAGAATAATGTTCTCGTTGCCCTGACTGATGACCTCCCACACATTTTTTTCGGGATCGATCTCAACGTGCTGCTGATCCACGTAGGCAAGCTTTACTGTCTCCCCTACCCTGAAATCACCGGCATCAGGTTTATCGATGCCCATAATCAGGCGGAACAGCGTGGTTTTTCCAGCACCATTGGGTCCGATAATACCCACAATACCCGCGGGGGGCAAAGAAAAATTGAGGTTTTCAAACAACAATTTATCTCCGTATGCTTTGGTTACATTTTGTGCTTCAATTACCAGGCTCCCGAGGCGCGGACCGTTGGGGATGAAGATTTCCAGACGTTCCTCTTTTTGTTTAACGTCTTCATTCATCATACGGTCATAGTTGCCCAGACGGGCCTTGGATTTTGCGTGACGCGCTTTGGGCGCCATGCGCACCCATTCCAGCTCCCTGTCGAGGGTCTTGCGCCGGCGGCTTTCGCTTTTCTCTTCGGCTTCCAGACGTTTGGATTTCTGCTCCAGCCATGAAGTATAATTCCCTTTGTAAGGAATGCCTTCACCACGGTCGAGTTCAAGAATCCATCCGGCCACGTTATCCAGAAAATACCGGTCGTGCGTTACCGCGATCACCGTTCCTTTATATTGCTGCAAATGGTGTTCGAGCCATTCCACCGATTCTGCATCGAGGTGGTTGGTAGGCTCATCCAGCAACAAAATATCAGGTTCCTGCAACAGCAAGCGGCACAGCGCAACGCGTCTTCTTTCGCCTCCGGAAAGCACACCAATAATGGCATCGCTGTCGGGACAGCGCAGGGCATCCATTGCCCGCTCAAGTCTGGAGTCGAGCTCCCATCCGTTATGATGTTCAATCTGTTCGGTAAGTATGCCCTGGCGTTCAATAAGCTTGGTCATTTCGTCATCGCTCATCGGCTCCATGAACTTATTGTTCACTTCTTCGTATTCCTTAAGAATATTAACGATTTCCTGCACTCCTTCCTGAACAACTTCTTTCACCGTTTTTGTGTCGTCAAGATCCGGTTCCTGCATCAGAATACCGACTGAGTATCCGGGAGAAAAAACCACTTCACCATTAAATGATTTATCCATTCCGGCAATGATCTTCAGCAGGCTCGATTTTCCCGAACCGTTCAGACCAATTACACCGATCTTCGCCCCATAGTAAAACGAGAGGTAAATATCTTTCAATACCTGTTTTGATGGTGGAAAGATTTTACTCACATTCACCATCGAAAAAATTATCTTTTTATCATCTGCCATATTATTCCTATCCTTTCATAAGTGTTTCAATTTCTTCAACTGTCTTTGGTACCGGTGGTCCCAGCACCTTGCAACCTTCTGCTGTTACCAGCACATCATCTTCGATACGGATGCCTCCGAAAAGAAGGTATTCTTGAACTTTTTCAAAATTAATAAAAGCATCCATTTTCCCTTCTTTTTTCCAAAGATCGATCAGTGAAGGAATAAAATAAATGCCCGGTTCCACGGTCATCACAAACCCTGGCTGCAGTCTGCGTCCCAGACGCAAGTAGGCGGTTCCGAACTGGTCGATGCGGGAAGTTTCTTCATCATAACCCACATAATTTTCGCCCAGGTCTTCCATATCGTGCACATCCAAACCCATCATGTGACCCAGTCCGTGAGGAAAAAACATTGCATGTGCACCGGCTTTCACGGCTTCTTCCGGATCGCCCTTCATCAGTCCCAACGCTGTGAGTCCTTCAGCCACAATGCGTGCGGAAAGTAAATGAATCTCCTGGTATTTTATGCCGGGCTTAATGGCTTTGATGGCTTCGGTATTTGCCTTTAATACGATATTATAAATGTCTTTCTGCTTTTGTGTGAACTTTCCGTTCACCGGAAAAGTACGTGTGTAATCAGAAGCATAATTCATATCCGTTTCTGCGCCAGCATCGGTGAGCAGCAGATCGCCGTCTTTCATTTCATTGCCATGATAATGATTGTGCAGTGTTTCACCACGCACAGAGCAAATGACCGGAAACGATACTCCGGCGCCATTGGCCAGTGCAATGCCTTCGACCGCACCGGCAATTTCGCGCTCTACCTTCCCGGGTTTCGTCAGCTTCATGGCCGTGATATGCATCAAACCACCGATCTGACAAGCCTTTTCGATCTCAGCAATTTCGAATGCATCTTTTACTGAACGCATTTTTACAATGGCTTGAATCAGTTCCACCGAAGCCTTTGCTTTCTGTTCGTTCAGTGCAATCCCCAGCAGAGACTGCAATTTCAACTTATTGTTGTCACGATAGGGTGGAATAAAATGAATTTTCTTTCCCTGTTTCAGGGCCTCCGCCACATAATCAGAAAGCCCGGAAGCCTTCATTGTATCCGTAATGCCGCATTTTGCCGCCAGCTCTTTCACTGAGGGTTGTACCCCCATCCAGATAATATCCTCAATATCGATATCGTCGGCAAACAGTATATCCTGACCCTTATCAGCATCAAGCACTGCGGCCATCCCGGAATAATTCAATCCGAAATAATATAAAAAGGTACTGTCCTGACGGAAATGATAAGTATTCCCGGGATAGTTCATCGGGGTTTCGTTGTTTCCTAAAAAAAGAATGATCCCGCTTTTTAGTAACGAGCGAAGCTCATTTCTTCGATTTACGTAGGTTTGTGTGTTAAACATAGATTTACTTTTTTTGTCCAAAGTCCCTAGTCCCTGGTCCCTAGTCCGTTTTGAATAGTCATTTGTGATTGACCATCAGTGCAGATGAATTTAGGAATGAAGGTATTTTGGGCTCAGGGTATTGATTAGACTATTAATTAATTTTGAAATTTCAATGCATAAGCTGTTTACATTATCAGCATCTGACTCTTCGATTTTTTTAATTGTTTTTTGATTTGTTGTTTTGTTTTTTGATTTTTCTTGCTTCTTTTTTTTTTTGATTTTCAATTTCCCTATTTCAACCTCCAGCTTAAGACCAGCGAACTCAGCCATCCACGGACTAGGGACTAGGGACCAGGGACTAGGGACTAGGGACCAGGGACTATTTCTTCTTCATAATAGCTTCAATCTCCTCAACCTCCACCGGTATCGCCTTTGCAATGTCCACAGGTCCTTTGGGAGTAATCAGCACATCGGTTTCGATACGGATGCCGATGCCTTCTTCTTTGATGTACAGGCCGGGTTCGCAGCTCAGGACATTACCGGGTTTCAGGATGGTTTGTTTCAGGCCGACATCGTGAACATCCATACCAATAAAATGTGAATTGCCATGCATGTAATAATTAAAATACAAAGGATTCGCGGGGTCCTGATTCTTGACATCAGAGGCAGTGAATAATCCCAGTCCGATCATTTCCTTCTCGAGCAAACCGGCTACAGCGGTGTTTATTTTATCGATGGTACTTCCGGCCACGATAAGACTTTTAGCTTTTTTCTGCACACGCAAAACGGCGTTGTAACAATCTTTCTGGCGTTTACTGAACTTGCCGTTAACCGGGAAGGTACGGCTGATATCAGCGGCATAATTTCCATACTCAGCGCCAAAATCGAGCAGCACCAGGTCACCACTTTTTAAAACTTTATCGTTAGAAATATAATGCAGCACACAGGCACCTGCTCCGGAAGCAACAATCGGGTAAAAAGAGTGACCCGCTGCGCCGTTGCGGATAAATTCATAGGTAAGTTCTGCTTCCAGTTCATACTCCATGATGCCCGGTTTTGTAGCTTTTAATACGCGCTCAAACGCCTTATGGGTGATATCGCAGGCTTTGGTCAACATCTCTATTTCAGCGGGCTGTTTGCACAGACGCATTTCAGTAACAATCGGGGCCAGCCGTTTAAACTTGTGAACGGGATACTCTGTTGCGAGTTTTTGTGAGAACCTCAGATCGCGCGAAGCAACCTCTGTCGTAAACCGGTTGTTCTCGTTGGCATTCAGGTAAACATAATCTGCGCGCACAATCATATCACGCAAAGTGTCCTCAAAATCATCGAGCCATTTAACACTGCGTACACCCGAAACAGCGCTGGCCTGTTCCAGCGTATACTTATGTCCGTACCAGGTCACCATCGATTCGCTGGTCTTTACGGTAAATACGACTTCACGAAACGATTCCAGGGGGTGATCGGGACACAACACCAGAATACATTTTTCCTGATCAAGGCCACTCAGATAATACATATCAGAATTCTGACGGAAGGGATAACATTGATCGCCATTACGCGGAAACTCATCGTTTGAATGAACGATTACCAAGGAGTTCGGCTTCAATTTGGAAACCAGTTTACGGCGATTTCCGGCAAAGAACGAGGATTTAATTGGAAGATATCTCATAATATTCTATTTAGTGTTTGTCCATAAAGTCCGATTTCATCGTTACCCTTGCTGAAAAAACCAGTCATTTACCTCAGTAAACTCCTGATTTTTAAAGCTTCGGGTGCCTCGAACTCGAACTTTATGACCTAAACACTGAGTTTATAGATAGACTCTATTTAGTATTTTTTTATATTAACTCTTTAAAAACCACATTTTTAAATCATTACAAACTTAATCGGAAAAAAGTCAGATTATTATTTGCTCAGACCAACTCAAAAGCTAATTTTGTTACCTGTTTTACAAAAATAAGATTTCCTTTTGTTCAATCATTCATTATTTGCTTTTTTCTGTAAAAAATCAACCATTATGAATAATCTGTTACGATTTTCCTCCATCAGTAAGAAAGTATTCATGGGACTGGCCGGTCTTTTTCTGGCCCTGTTTTTATGCGTTCACCTTGTAATAAATTTATTGATGCTTGCCGGTGATGAAGGCGAACTATTCAGTGCTGTAGCGCATTTTATGGGCACGAATATTTTTATCAAAATTTTTGAAGTCGTTCTGTTTGGCGGCATTTTGCTACATATACTGATTGGGGCCATTGTAACCCTTAAAAACTGGCAATCGCGCCCAGTAAAGTATTTCAAATCCAACAGGTCCGAAACTTCTCTGTTTTCAAAATATATGTTTCACACCGGAGCCATTATCGGCATTTTCATGCTGCTCCATTTCATGAATTTCTTTTTCGTGAAGTTAGGATGGGTAGATGCACCGGCAGGTATGGACCGGGAAGATTTCTTTCCCATGGCCGTCATCTTGTTTAAAAACATCTGGTACTCCCTTGTGTACCTTGTATTCTTTGTATTTCTGGGGTTTCATCTGAACCACTCGATTCAATCGGCCTTTCAAACGCTGGGGTTGACCCACAACAAATACGATAAAGCGGTAAAGATCATCAGTGCCTGTTACGCAATCATGATTGCTGTAGGATTTTCGGTGATCCCCGTATATTTCCTGTTTATTTATTAGGCCCTTTTTCAACGCATTTTCAATATTAAAGCAAGCAATAACATTATAATAATAACGATATGACAAAGCTTGATTCAAAAATTCCCGCGGGTGCCCTGGCAGAAAAATGGACCCGTTACAAAGCAGGTTGCAAGCTGGTAAACCCATCCAACAAGAGAAAGCTGGACATCATCATTGTAGGATCCGGTCTGGCCGGCGCTTCAGCCGCTGCCTCTTTAGGTGAACTGGGCTACAATGTAAAAGTGTTCTGCTATCAGGACAGTCCCCGCCGTGCCCACAGCATCGCGGCCCAGGGAGGAATCAATGCCGCAAAGAATTATCAGAACGATGGCGACAGCGTTTATCGTTTATTTACCGACACGCTTAAAGGGGGCGATTACCGGGCACGTGAGGCAAATGTATACCGCCTGGCGGAAGTCAGTAACGCCATCATCGACCAGTGTGTGGCACAGGGCGTGCCCTTTGCACGCGAATATGGCGGATTGCTCGACAACCGCTCGTTCGGTGGAGCGCAGGTTTCAAGAACATTTTTTGCCCGTGGACAAACCGGACAGCAACTGTTGCTCGGCGCTTATGGCGCCCTCAGCCGTCAGATCAAAAAAGGCAGTGTGACATTATACAGCCGTCGTGATATGCTGGACGTTGTTACTGTTGAAGGCAAAGCGCGCGGTATCATTGTCCGTAACCTGATTACCGGAGAAATTGAAAAACACTCTGCTCATGCAGTAGTGCTGGCTACCGGCGGATACGGAAATGTATATTTCCTTTCCACCAATGCCATGGGATCCAATGCAACCCCCATCTGGCGTGCTTATAAGAAAGGCGCCATGTTCAGCAATCCCTGTTACACACAAATCCATCCGACCTGTATTCCCGTTCATGGCGATTTCCAGTCGAAGCTTACACTGATGAGCGAAAGTCTCCGTAACGACGGCCGTATCTGGGTTCCCAAGAACATAGAAGATGTAGAAAAGTTACGCAACAAGCAACTCTCACCCAACGATATTCCTGAGGAAAGCCGCGATTACTATCTCGAACGCCGCTATCCTGCATTCGGGAACCTGGTTCCGCGCGACGTTGCTTCACGTGCTGCCAAAGAACGCTGCGATGCCGGATACGGAGTTAGCACTTCCGGATTGGCCGTGTATCTCGACTTCCGTGATTCCATCAAACGTCTGGGTCAGGGCGTAATTGAAGAAAGATATGGCAACCTGTTCCAGATGTACGAACAGATCATTGCTGAAAACCCATACAAAACCCCTATGATGATCTACCCTGCGGTGCATTATACCATGGGCGGCCTGTGGGTGGATTATAATTTAATGACCACCGTTCCCGGATTATATGCCATTGGTGAATGTAATTTCTCCGATCATGGAGCTAACCGCCTGGGCGCTTCTGCACTGATGCAGGGCCTGGCCGACGGCTATTTTGTATTACCTTATACCATCAGTGATTTTCTGTCCTCAGAAATTCATACGCCACGCATGGCAACCGATGCCCCTGAATTTGTGGAAGCCGAAAACAACATCAGAGAGCAACTGGCAAAATTGAAAAACATACGCGGTAAGCAAAGTGTTGATTCGTTTCATAAACATCTTGGTAAGATTTTGTGGGAATACTGCGGTATGGGCAGAAATGAAGCAGGTTTGAAAAAAGCGCTGGAACTCATTCCCGCATTGAAAAAAGAATTCTGGGCCGATCTGTTCATCCCCGGAGATACAGAGGAATTTAATCCTGAACTTGAAAAAGCAAGCCGTGTGGCAGACTTCTTCGAACTGGCTGAATTGCTGGTCCGCGATGCCCTTGCACGCGTTGAATCATGTGGCGGTCACTTCCGTGAAGAAATGCAAACGCCCGAAGGTGAAGCCAAACGTGATGATGAAAATTTTGCTTTTGTTTCTGCATGGGAATATACCGGCGAAAGCACCGAACCCATTATGAACAAGGAACAGCTTGAATTTATTGAAGTGAAACCTGCAACAAGAAATTACAAATAATGGGATTTTTTTTCACAACCTTTAACTGATAATCATAAAAAAATACAACTAATATGGACCTTACACTCAAGATATGGCGTCAAAAGAATCCCGCAGCTAAAGGGGGATTCGTTGATTACAAAGTAACGGGCGTCAGTCCCGACGGTTCATTTTTCGAAATGCTCGACACCCTGAATCAGCAATTAATTGACCGGGGTCAGGATCCTGTATCGTTCGACCACGACTGCCGCGAAGGAATCTGCGGGATGTGCAGCCTCTTTATCAATGGCCGCCCTCACGGACCTGTACGTGGCACCACCACCTGTCAGTTACATATGCGCTCGTTCAAAGACGGCGACACCATTGTGGTAGAACCCTGGCGTGCCAAGCCTTTCCCGGTCATCCGCGACCTGGTGGTCGACCGCAGTGCGCTCGACCTGATTATTCAGGCAGGTGGTTATGTGTCGGTAAATACAGGCGGCGTGCCCGATGCCAATTCGATTCCCATTCCTAAAATGAATTCAGACCTCGCCATGGATGCTGCCAGTTGCATCGGTTGCGGAGCTTGTGTGGCCGCTTGTGCCAATGCATCAGCCATGTTGTTTGTTGGCGCAAAAGTTTCGCAGCTGGCACTTCTTCCCCAGGGAAAAATTGAAGCGGCCGACCGCGTACAGCATATGGTGAAAGAGATGGATCACTTGGGGTTCGGTAACTGCAGCAACACTTACGCATGCGAAGCAGAATGCCCGAAACTGGTCAACCGCAGCACAATTTCGCGCATGAACCGTGAATTTCTCACCGCCAAAGTGTGCAAAGAAAAGCATATTGCAAGCACCGGTGCATAAACCATAATAATGAAATAAAAAAGCCTCCTTTTGGGAGGCTTTTTTATTTCATTATAACATGGATAACTTCTCGTCAGGATCGGCACCGAAACGGAAGCCAAGACGTTTACCCGTTCTGATGTTCATACTTTGCGAGTACTCCATCATATCGGCTATCGTCACTTCTTTGATAGCATCGTAGGGCGTTAATAACAGATCGAAATCAAGACAGTAGTTTACCGAAGTTTCAAGGATTTTTAATATGGCCACTTCATCGAGCTTGCGGCCCTCAAACGACCGGTTAAGAAACTCCATCTGCCGCTTGCCTTCTACAATAAAATTATATTCTTTATTGATAAAAATCCGGGCCACCAGATACCCGATGTCGTTTAACCGGCTGAAGTGGAACGAATCTGCAAGAAAATTGTAAATAAAAATCACCCCGCAATACGAACGCAAAGGATCCTCCTTAACATAGGAGCTTTTCATAATAATATGTTCGCGCGGAAATTCAAAAACATTGGTATGCATGGTAAACACCAGCACATCCCCGGCAACCTTCAAATGCGCTTCGTATGCGCCCTTATCCGAATATTCTATGGTGATGTCTTTATGTATCTTTTTTGCTTTCGGATTGTAATGCTCTGCATAGGCGCCCGCAATACTTTTAATTTGCTGAAACGCCTCCAGCGTATTCTCATAGACCACACGCTTGGTCAGTGACCGTGTCTTCAATCGCTTAATTAACGGGTTTTCTTCCTGCACTTTTGGTTCCGGCTTTCTTAAAGGTTTGGGCATGTTTGTATGTTTTAATTTCTATCCATATACTTAGTGTTTAGGCTATAAAGTTCGAGTTCGAGGCACCCGAAGCTGGAAAAACCAGGAGTTTACTGGGCTAAATGACTGGATTTTCCAGCAAGGGTAACGACGAAATCGGACTTTATACCCAAACACTAATTATTTTGTTTTATCCGGAAAGGGCGGTATGCCCGGCAAATCTTCAGGAAACTTTTTCAGTTCTTCAAGAATCACTTCAATGGCTTTATTTAATTGTTCATCGGTACCGGCATATTCCTTTGCGGGATCATTGTCGATCATGATGTCAGGTTCCACGCCGTATCCCTCGATAATCCAGTTTTTGCCCTGGGCATCATAATGTGCAAATTCAGGTTTGGTGAGGGTACCACCATCAATAAAAGGAAGACTGCCGCGAATACCCACAACACCACCCCATGACCTCATTCCGATGACCTTTCCAATACCCAGTGTTTTAAACTGGTAAGGGAATAAATCGCCATCAGAGGCAGAATAACAATCGATCAGACAAACTTTGGGTCCCACCTGCATTCCTCCGGGACTGGGCGTTTGCGAGGTATTGCGCGACATTTTCATCAGCGCAAGCTCGCGATGCAACCGTTCGATGATCATGGGAGAAACGTTGCCGCCCCCATTGCCCCGGTCATCAATAATGAGCGCTTTTTTGGTCAGCTGCGGATAATAATATTTCACAAATTCATTCAATCCCTCTACACCCATATCAGGAATATGAATATACCCCACTTTCCCGTCGGTAGCCTCATTCACTTTACGGATGTTATTCTGTACCCAGTTGTAGTAATACAAACCAGCCTCATCATCCACAGGAACCACAATGGTTTTATGTGAACCTGCTGCAACCGGGGTTTTGTTTACCGTAAGCTCCACCTGTCGCCCGGCCATATTCACTAAAAGTTCATAAATATTTGCAACGGTATTCACATTAACTCCATTGATGGCAATTATATAATCACCTTCCGAAACATCTACACCCACCTCAGTCAACGGTGACCGGACTCCGGAAGTCCAGTTTTCGCCTTTCAGGATTTTGTCAATTTTGTAGAATCCGGAATTGTCGCGGCTAAGCTGAGCACCTAATAAACCCAGCATAACGGGTTTGTAAGTGGGTCTGTCACCGCCTCCTACGTAGGCGTGACCAACGTTCAATTCACCAATCATTTCACCAATCACATAGTTAAGATCAGCACGGTGGTTTGCAGCTGCAGCAAGGGGTTCGTACTTCTTTTTTACAGCCAGCCAGTTAACCCCATGCATATTGGGATCGTAGAAGAAATCGCGCATCTGGCGCCAGGCCTCATTAAAGATCTGCTTCCATTCTGCTTTCAGATCCACCATAGTATTCATGCCGGTCATATCCGCAAAATCTTTTAACTCAATTTTTGCCTTAGGCAGGTCAATTACCGAGAACTTGCTCCCATCGCGTACCAGCATTTTTTTGCCGTCGGCCGTAATTTCATATGAAGTGAAAGAACCCAGGTTGTTTTCCTTCTTTTCTTTAAGCTCAAAAAACACCAGCACCGGTTTAGGCTCATCCGGTGTGCGCCTGTAATAGTACAAGCCCGCCTTTGAAGCCTGCAGCCCCCAGTAGTTACCGGCTTTCAGGGGCAGTTTCAGAATGCGGCCCATCAACCCTTCTTCATCTACGACTACATTTACTGATTTATCTTCAGCAGCTTTATCGCCCGCAGGTTCTTTAGCAGCCTCCATATTGACCTCGTCGTTCTGCGGGGCAAAAGGGTTAGCAGTGGCCTTAGCCAGGGTCAACATATAAATACAGGTCATATCCGTATATACATGATTCCATTCGGTCCATGAATAAGTCGGATTAAAATCGCGCTGTGACGTAAAATATAAATACTTGCCATCGGGGCTGAATACCGGACTGCCCACGCCATACCAGCCATCGGTGGCCTGTACCTTTTTCGCAGTTGCCACATCGTACAGATAAATGATGTTGGTTTCGGTGCGGGTAGGTTGTACGTAGGTAATCCATTTGCTATCGGGCGACCAGCTGAATTCGGTAAATTCCCAATCTTTAGAATCGGCCACCAACGTTACATTCAGGCTTTCCACATCCACATATTGCAAACGCAGTTTTTTATCAGCCCACAACAATTTTTTGCTGTCGGGTGACCACACAGGGGCATATTTATAGGTATCGCTTTTGCGCGTCAGCTGCACGGACTGGGTACTTCCATCTTGTGATTGAATATAAATTTCATCTTCGCCACTGACATCCGAAATATAAGCGATGTTTTTTCCATCGGGCGACCAGGCCACATCGCGGTCGTGCGCACCAGCGGTTTTGGTAAGATTACGGGTGATACCGGTCTTTGCCGGAATGGTAAAAACGTCTCCGCGTGCACCCAACGCAATGCGCTTGCCATCGGGAGAAACAGAAAAAGTGCTGATGTATTTTGCGGCATCACGCATTTCTGAGCGTGCCAGCATTTCATCATCAGTAATCTGTACGGTAACTTTAGTCGCTTCTCCGGTTGCAAATTTATACAAGTAGATATATCCGCCATTTTCAAAGGCAATCTCCTCCTGTCCTAGGGAAGGAAACTTAATATCATATTCAGTAAAATCTGTCAGCTTCTTTATTTCTTTAGTCTGGATATCATAGCTGAAGAGGTTCATGATACGGTCGCGGTCCGAAAGAAAATAAACTATTTTATCTTTCCACATCGGAAAGATATCCTGTGCAGGATTGTTGGTTACATTCACCGTTTTCTGTGACGTAAAATCATAAATCCAGACATCATCAGCCATGCCGCCTTTATAATATTTCCAGGTACGAAACTCCCTGAACACACGATTGTAGGCTAATTGCGTCCCATCGGGAGCATACGAACAGAATCCTCCGCAAGGCAGGGGCAGTTCCTGAGGTAGCCCGCCAGTAAGGGTTGCGGTATACAGCTGTCCTTTAAAATCATTGAACGACTTCATCCGGGAACGGTAAACCACGGTATTATTATCTTTCCATGTCATCACAATATTGTTCGGACCCATACGGTCCGAAATATCATCACGACCCAGTGTGGGCGTAACCGTTAACCTCCGGGGGGTTCCACCGTTTGCCGGAATAACATATACTTCGCTGTTACCTTCGTACTGTCCGGTAAAGGCTATATTTTTCCCATCAGGTGAAAATTTAGGAAACATTTCAAATCCCACATCGGAAGTAAGTTTCCGTGCGACTCCTCCCGATTTATCAACAGAATACAAATCCCCGGCATAGGTGAATACCACCTGACTCCCATACACCGCGGGAAAGCGCAGCAAACGGGCCTGTGCCACAGCAGTGACCGGCCGGGATTCGTTTTGGCTGTAACCCAATAAAGAAAGGCAAACGAATGCCATCAGCATCGAAAAAAAAGCAGTTCTCTTGTACATTGTTTTTATTATTTCTCCCTACAAAAATAGACTATTTCAAAAGAATATATTCACCTGTTCCGATGTTAAAACCATCATAAATTTATCCTCAGCGTTTTAAAACATTAAAAAAATCGTATTTTTACATTAAATGCCATGATCAACCCTCATGAATAAACTGTTTCCATTCATCATATTACTGCTTTCAGCGTTTAATATTAATGCCCAGCAGGATTCCACCGAAATGGTGAAATTCGGCTCCGGTGTTCATTTTGCAGAAGGCGTCTATGCCAATTTTAATGAATGGAAGAACAACCAACCCCGCATCAATGACTTTCATGCTGTCAAAACCAATGCGTTTGGGGCTCAGGATGAAATTGAGCTTCGTTACAATTGTAAAGGCGACAACGGATCAATGCAAAGCTGCGTGGTAAACAACTGTTTCGGATATGTGCTGAATGGTGCATTTTATATTACACAGGGCTTCAATGGCCATTATTTCCGCGTCTTCATCATTGGCGGGCTTACCCATTTTATAGCCTATTCGGGATATGAAGATCCGGATGCTTATTACACTTCAGACCCTAATGGATTAATCGGAGCAGCTAACGACTACCGCGAATATGTGCTGGATTTCAGCAATGGCGAGGTTTTCGAGTTTAATTATAAAAATTTTGTATCGTTTCTGAAGGCCAATGATCCTGAGTTAAACCAACAACTGCTGGCCTCAAAAAACAAGCGGCAGATGATCCATCATTTTCTGTTGAAATACAACGAAAGACACCCCATTTATCTGCCAGCCCACTGATTGTCTGCTGCGGTCAACCCGAAGTACCACGGTCCCTGAACCTGATGAAAGGCATTTGTCAGGAATGAAGCCCGCACTCCTTTTTATCCGGATCTTCCCACCACCAGCGGCCCTCACGAATATCGCCCCCTTCCGGAACGGCGCGGGTACAGGGTAAACAGCCTATACTGGGAAATCCCTTATCGTGTAAAGAATTATAGGGTATATTATGGTTTGAAATATATTTTTTTACAGCTTCCAGGTCCCAACTGGCCAAAGGATTAATTTTAATCAGCCCGTTCTCCTCATCCCATGCCACAATGTCGAGCTCTTCGCGGGTAACGGATTGCGCACGCCGCATCCCGGTGATCCAGGCGGATTGGCCTACTAATGCACGTTTTACAGGCTCCGTTTTCCTGATCTTACAACAGAGCTTCCTGTTTTCAACACTTTCATAAAAAAGGTTGATGCCATGCGTGTTCACCATTTCTTCAACCGCGGTGTAATCCGGAAAAAACACTTTTATCGTTATCCCATAACGTTCCCTGGTGCGCTCCATCAGGCTATAGGTTTCCTGAAACATGCGCCCGGTATCGAGGGTAAAAATGGAAATATCCAGTGCTCCTGTGGCAATCATATGGGTAATCACCTGGTCCTCCAACCCGAGACTGGAAGCAAAAGTGATTTTACCGGGAAATTCAGCCGCAGCTCCCGCGAGTATTTCCACGGCTGACGCTTCTTTCCATTGTTGGTTATAGGCAGCTATTTTTTCTTTCATCTTCAGTGTTGTAAAAGTTCACGCAGTGTTCCAATGCGATCAGCACGCACGCCTTTCTCTGTCATTTTTAAGGTAGCCGCTTCATGATGAAAAGGGTGTTCAAAAAACAATAGATAATCCTTTTCGCAGGCCTCTTTTAAAAAGGTTTCCTTTTCCTGCATGGCAAGCAATGGACGGGTATCGAACGATGCCACATACGGCAGCGGAATATGTCCGGCCGACGGAATAAAATCAGCCATAAAAACAATGGTACGGCCCTCATAATGAATCATCGGAATCAGCAAGCCATCGGTATGCCCATGTACCTGCAGCAGGTTAATGTGCGTTGAAAACTGCAACTGCTCGTCGATTAAATTCAGCTTCCCGCTTTCTGCCAGGGGCAGTAAATTCTCTTTAAAGTAACTTGCCGCTTCGCGAACGTTCGGGTGCATGGCCCATTCCCACTGCCTGCTACTACACCAGTGGTTTGCAGCCGGAAACGTCAGTTCAAATCCATCATGATTCCGGTCATGCCGTACTGCCCCCCCGACATGATCGTAATGCAGGTGGGTAAACAACACATCGGTGATATCTTCCCGGGTAAACCCCTGCTCATTTAAAGAACCTTCCAGTGATTGAGTTCCGAACAAATGCTGATGTTCCCGGAATTTTTCGCTTTGCTTGTCCCCCATTCCGGTATCGATAAGAATACGCCTGTTTCCATCGACCACCAGCAAACAGCGGCAAATGTATTCCACCCGGTTGTTTTCATCGGCAGGCCATGCTTTCTCCCAAATAGCTTTGGGCACCACGCCAAAGGTAGCGCCTCCATCCAGACGAAAATTTTCAGCGTTGATTATATGCAGTGAAATGGTATCCATGTATAACAATTCAGGTACAAAATTACTAAAATCAATGAAATTGACGTGAAGGAGGTGAAACATAATTTAGCGGGGAATTGCAGAAATGTTCAAATAAAGTCCACTGGCAAATGTATACCACGATGCTTCGCCCGGACCACTTTTTTGTAATGAGTCGTTTCTCGATACGCCGCAACAAGCGCGGCACTCGAAATGACCGTAGTATAGGGGTTGTAAAGTGTCCTTTATCTATATCACCTTCAGCGGTCAGGTCGAGTGCAGACGCGCGTTTTTCGCGGCTGTGTATCGAGACCCGAACCGATGAAACGTCAACATCATAATGATTTTTGCTCATGAAATAATGTCTCGGGATGACTGCATAAGATAAGCTTGATCCCTGAATCGCGGACTCCGCCTGGTGCGACAAGTTATTCAAGTTTAATATATGAAATATAGTAGGCATTATCACCTATTTAAAGAAAAAACATCTATAATAAAAAAAAATAGCCTTCACAATCGTGAGGGCTATTTTCTCAGGTAAAACCGGTGCCTTTTTCTGGTCAACTTATTACCTTACTTATATAGGGTTTAGGGGCAGTAAAAATAAGGTATATAAACTGTTATGGCAATACCCCGTTGGGGGTAAAGACTGTTAATTAACAGTTTATAGAGCAACTACCTCCATAAAATATAATGCTATGAGCCAGAAAATAGCCTCAATAATATCCCCCACCATGGAGGATTTTACTTACCAGTTGAGTAGCTGAATTTACCTGGTATTTTGAGAAGATGTGTTTTCGGTGCGTTTTCACGGTTTCAACGCTGATATTTAAGACAGCAGCAATTTCGCAACTCGAATGGCCGCGCACAAGCAGGTCAACGATCTGCTTTTCGCGATGCGAGATTTTGGGCAGCACCCCAACAGGAATTTTTGCTACCGCGATTTTCAGGGTAGCGATAACCTGTGCTGATGTAAAGGGTTTGGTGAGGTAGAAGATGTTTTGTAAATGTGAAACTTTCTCAATAATATCATCACTCGAGTAAGCCGTGATAAAAATTACAGGAACGGTTTTTACTTTCAGCATCTCGTTTACGGCATCAATACCGCTTTTATTACCATTGATGAATATATCGGCTATTACAAGATCCGGAGCCTTGTCGTGAAACTGAGTAAGGGCGTCATTATATGTCCTGACCACGCCAACAACCTCATAAGGTCCTTTCTCGATCATCATTTGCAAATCTCTTGCAATGATCGCTTCATCCTCGATGATTAATATTTTTATATTCATTGTTGATGATTTAAATGCAAATTGATATGAACGAAGTTCTTGCCCGCTTCCGGAAAAGTCATTTTACCGTCCAATTGTGTGATCAGTGATTGTATCAATTCTGCTCCGAAAGAAGCCTCCCCGCTGGTTTCCATAATACGTGGGAGACCCTTTCCATTATCAGAAAACGCTATTTCTATACTATCAGGTTCATTTCTCTTTATAGAAATACTGATTTTTTTCTGCTCTATCCCCATTATCCCATGCTTAAAGGAATTGGTGAGCAACTCGTTCAGGATTAACCCCAATGTCACCGCATTGTCAATATTCAGCACAAAATCGTCCACCGAACTTTCAATATGAGCAGGATGATTCTTATCATCAAATATATTCTGCAAATGCGCTATCAGCTCCTCGAAATATCCTTTGAAATATACCTGGGTAAGTGTCTCGTCCCGGTAAAGTTTCTGATGTAACAAGGCTATGGATGCAATCCGGGCTGTACTATCCTCCAGTAAACTCCTGGCTTCTGACTTTGGAAGTTTTTCGGCCTGAAGGTTCATCAGGCTGGATACCAGTTGAAGATTGTTCTTTGTGCGGTGGTTGAGTTCCTTCATCAGAACCGTGATCGCTGCGTTTTTCTTACCGGCCTCACTAACTGCGGCTTCCAGCTGGATATTTTTCTCTTCCATTTCTTTCTGATGGCGGATATGTTCGCGCACAAACAGTCGCAAAAAGATGGCTCCAATCATAAAAGAACAGGCTATATTAGTATAGTAAAAATAAGGCCTGAGCAAGGCTGATAAACCGGTCGGGACACTATTTATTTCATAAAATTTAGCCAGGATAAACAGGCCGAGCAGTAAAATGATATAAAAAACAAGGACGCCTATTCTTTTAAAAATATAATAGCTGAATATGAGCAGGGGGAAATAATAATATTCAGCACCTACCCGTCCATATTCCTTACTGATAAGCAAAAGCGCCAGTGGAGCAGTCAGCATCAGGACATTCGCACCAAAATTATAATTGGTTTTACGGATCAGAACCATGACGATTACAACCCAAAAGGCTATATTAAAATCGAAAAGGGCCAGATAAACTGACCCCAGGCTAAGCAACAACAATACATACCCCATTGCAACGATGAAACTGACCACACAAAACTGATTGATGATCCGGATTCTTTTAACATCCTCAAAATCGTGATCAGCCTGCACTCCACCATTGGACAGCTTTTCCCAGAATTGGCTAAATTTTTTCATGCAGGGCAGTTAGGGTTCGTAATCGTGTAGTGCAGAAACCAATATGGAATTGACTTCAAATATAAAATAAACCTTTGAAATTACAAAATTTATATTCAACCACTAAGCGGTTCCAGAAGTCGCGAAACAATTATCTTTGACTATTAATTTGTTATTATGAAAAAGGTACATTTTATTGCTGTCGGGGGTGCTGTAATGCACAATATGGCCATGGCACTGCACCATAAAGGATATGCGGTGAGCGGTTCGGATGATGAAATTTTTGAACCCGCACGGGGTCGCCTGGAAAAACTTGGGCTGTTACCTGCACAAGAGGGCTGGTTTCCCGAAAAAATCACCAGTGACCTTGATGCGATCATACTGGGAATGCATGCCCGGCTTGATAACCCGGAGTTAGTACGGGCCCATGAACTCGGGATAAAAGTCTATTCCTTCCCTGAATACATCTACGAGCAATCAAAAGATAAAACAAGAATCGTGATCGGCGGAAGCCACGGCAAAACCACCATCACGGCCATGATTATGCATGTTTTCGGTCAGTGCGGGATGGATTTCGATTACATGGTGGGCTCGCAACTCGAAGGGTTCGAAACCATGGTAAAACTCACGGATACCGCCCCCATTATAGTACTTGAGGGCGATGAGTACCTCACCAGCCCGTTGGATCCCCGCCCCAAATTTCACCTATACCTCCCCCATATTGCCCTGCTGAGCGGCATTGCATGGGATCACATTAATGTATTTCCCACCTATGATATTTACACCAATCAGTTCCGTAAATTTATTGACCTGATACAGCCGCAGGGATCCCTGGTGTATTGCGCCGAAGATAAGGACCTCATCAAAATCGCGACTGAAGCCCGTCAGGATATAAAAGGGCTCCCTTACGGGATTCCGGCACACCGAATGGAACATGGGATTACCATTTTGGAAACTTCTTTCGGAGATGTTTCCCTGAAGGTTTTTGGTCAGCATAACCTCATGAATTTAGAGGGCGCACGCATGGTTTGTGAGCAGGCTGGAATTTCCGCACAACAATTTTATACTGCTATTTCAGATTTTAAAGGTGCGGCTAAACGCCTCGAACTCCTCGGTGCAAGCGGTGATACCGCCGTTTATAAAGATTTTGCCCACAGTCCCTCTAAACTTAAAGCTACGGTAGAGGCCGTCAGTCAGCAGTTTCCCGGGCGCGGACTGGTTGCAGTTATGGAATTACACACGTTCAGCAGCCTCAGCCAGAATTTCCTCGATCACTACAAACACTGTATGGATGAGGCTCAAACAGCCGTTGTGTATTTTAATCCACACACCATTGCCCATAAAAAACTACCGCCAATTACCGTAGAGCAGGTGATTGAAGCCTTTGGCAGGCAAGACCTCCGGGTATTTAACGACGCCAAACTCCTGGAAGAATTTATCCTTTCCCAGGAATGGCGGAATAAAAATTTACTATTGATGAGTAGCGGGGCTTTCGACGGGATGGATCTGGGACGGATTGCACAGGAAGTCACTGCCGGCAGGTGATAGCGTTGATAACCGTCATTGATAGCAAAGAACAACAATCATTAGCATATCAAAAAATGAAAAACACCTTATTTATTTGTTTGGCATTTATTCTTCTTTCGCTTAGGGCAGCGGCACAAAAACAAACGATTCAGGGCAATGATTATAAATGCACATTCCAAACGGAACAGGGAATGATGAACGGCCCCTATGTTTCTTATTATAACAATGGCCAGAAGAAAGCGGAAGGAACCTTTGAAAACAACTGCCGGACGGGCCTTTGGACGGTTTGGGATTCAACAGGGAGGATGCGCGCACAAAGGGAATATGAAAACCTGTTTACCTTTAAAAGAATCTTTCCGGTAGTACCGAATGAAAAGCCCATTGAGTTATTGAATATTCCGGTGTATTCCTTAAAATATAACAGCGACGGATATATCGATTATTTCCCGCCGGAAGAAAGAATGGTTGTTTGGGTAAAACGTCTCTGGAGGTATCTTGATCTGCAGGAGAACCAAGTTCTTTCAGCGTACAGCGAACTCTTCAACCAGCTGAATAAAAATATTCTCAACAAAAACCTCATAGCCTACAGTACAGAAAATGACGAATTCCTAACGGAACTTGCTCCGACTTTTGACACTACAGAGGTGAAAATTATCGGTTACAAAATTAAAGAGGATTGTTTCTTTGATAATGAAAGAATGGTCACTGAATCAAGAATAATTGGAATCTGTCCGGTTGTTACCTCTCCACAATGGCAAGGCAAACGCGATTATTACTGGATTTATTTACCCGATGCCAGAAAGTATTTGGCACAGATAAAAATTTCAAAACCCGGATTGCCTGCAAACATTAAAACACTCGACGACCTGCTTTTCTTCCGGTATTTTTATGCTCCAATCTATAAGGAATCGAATGTTTACGACCGGAAGATTTCCGATTACAAATATGGTGAGGATATTAAAAAAGAAGCGGCACGATTTGAAATTCTCTTAATCGAGATTGAACACGACTATTGGATCAGCTTTACCAAATAATAAATAATCTGCAAGATTAATGATGGTTTCTGCATCATCCGTACCGCCAATGCCAGACTTATCTGTAAGGAGACAACAGAAAAAATCATTCATTGATCGCACATCAATATACCCTATTCCACGGTGAAACAGTTTCCTTTTAAAGTTATTACATTCAGCATTTTCATCGTTTTGATTGTCCCGATGTGCCTGCAGGACGGCATGTTTATGGACGGATTGATCTACGCCACTATTTCTAAAAATCTTGCAAATGGAATAGGCAGCTTTTGGTTTCCGGTTTTTTCTGAAAACGATCTTACCTCCTATCACGATCAATTACCGCTGTTTTTCGGAATACAATCAGTATTCTTCAGGATATTGGGCAACAGCTTATATGTAGAGCGGATTTTCTCTATTCTGATGGCTTGTTTAACCGCTTTTTTTATGGTTAAAACATGGAGGCTGGTCTATAAAAATAATCTGGAAATTAAACATACAGAATGGGCGCCGGTGCTGTTCTGGATACTCAGTCCTGTTTGTTTCTGGACCTATATCAACAATACAGAAGAAGTGCTGATGAGCGTTTTTGCCACAGCTTCCGTTTTTTTAATTCTGAAAGGGTTGAAAACAGGACAAAGCCGGATTCCCTATTTTATTGCCGCAGGAGCCTGCATATTTCTATGCGGCTTCTGTAAAGGGTTTCAGGGACTTTTTCCGCTAGTAACCGTAGGATTTTACTGGCTATTTTTCAGGGAGTTTTCGTTTAAAAAAGCGGTAGGATATAGTCTGATAATATTAGCGGTACCTGCAATCATAACAGGAATTCTTTTACTTAATGAAACTTCGCATCAGAGCATTATTGCCAATATAAATGTAAGGTTAACAAGGACCTTCAACGGAAGCGAAGTAGCCACTGTAAATAGCAGGTTTTATCTGGGTTACCGGCTGCTGCTGGAATTAATACCTGCAACTATTTTAATGGCTGTTTCGTATCTGTGGTATCGCCTGAAAAATAAAAAAAGGAACCCTGCGCGCTCTGCAAAGTATGCATACTTCTTCATCGCAACAGGCTTATCAGGATCGTTGCCCTTAATGGTTACCCTTGAACAAAGAGGATTCTACCTGACCACCTCACTACCGTTTTTCGCCCTGGGATTAGCCACCCTGGCGGCACCTTATATCAGTACGCTGGTTAATGGAATAAATCCCTTGAAAAAGGGCTTTAAAATATTCAGGATTGTAGCGGTTGCACTATTAATAATGGTGCTGGGATATTCCGTGATGCAGACCGGAAAAATTAAAAGAGATAAGGATGAACTGCATGATGTGTATATAACAGGAACGGTTATTCCGCAAAGAAGTATTATCAGTGTTCCGCGAGAACTAACAGAAGAGTTTGCCTTGCGTGCCTACTTTGTAAGGTATTTCAACATCTATTGGGATTGGAAGAATCATTCACATGAATATTATTTTACCCGGAAAGAATTGAACAAATCTGTTCCCGGCTATTACAACAAAGTCAGCCTTGACTTAAAAAAGTACGAATTATATAAAAGGAAATTCTGAAGGAACCGATCATCGGGCTTTCACGTAAAGTGATACTTCAAAACAATAATAAGAAAACACCTACTCCATCCGTATCGCCTTAACAGGGCTGATTCTCGTAATAATATAGGTCGGAATAATCAGCACCAAAAGGCAAATCAGAATGGTTCCGGCATTGATCATAAGGATATAAAATACATCAAGATTAACGGGAACCGTTTTCACATAATAGGATGCCGGATCGAGGGTGATGATACCAAACTGCATTTGTATGAAGCAAAGAAGCAACCCAATGAGATTACCCCACAGAAGTCCGTAACCGACAAGGTAGGCAGAATTGTACAAAAAGATCTTGCGGATGCTCCAGTTAGAACTGCCCATGGCTTTAAGAATGCCGATGAGATTTGTTTTTTCGATAATGATGATTAATAAGGTAGAGATCATGCTGATGACAGAAACAAAAATCATCAGGATGATGATAATGGCAACATTCACGTCCTGAAAGCTAAGCCAGTCGAAGATCTGCGGATACATTTCGCGTACACTTTTCGCGTCAAGGTCGTACCCGATGTTGTTGTAAACGTTGTCAGTCACGGCATCCAGATCTTCAAAATGGTCGATAAATATTTCAAAGCCGCCCACCTGGGTGCTGTCCCATTTGTTAAGCCGCTGAATATGGTGTATATCGCCCAACACAAAGGTTTTATCAAACTCTTCCAGCCCGGTATTATATATTCCCGATATGGTGAATTTGCGCACCCCGGGCTGCGTCTGACCCTGATTGATGAAATACATGATGAGGTCATCACCCGTTTTCAGGTTCAGACGTGAAGCCTGAATTTCAGAAATTAAAATATCATTGGTGCGTCCGGTATCGGTAACGGTGAAAGGTTTACCTGCCACAATTTTATCCTGAAAAAAAGACCAGTCAAAATCGCTGCCGATGCCTTTGAGCACTACGCCTTCAATTTCGGTAGTGGTTTTAATGATCCCGGGTTTGATAGCAAAAACCTGTATGTGCTTTATCCCCTCCTCTTGTTCCAATCCGGGATAAAAATCCTGATTCATACTGATCGGCGAAGATTCGTAGGAATTATTGGAATCGTAATTACTGATCTGAATGTGCGCCCCGAACCCGATGACTTTTTCACGGATCTCTTTCTGAAAGCCGGTTACCATCGCCACTGCAATAATCATCACCATAATGCTGAGCGCAATGCTGAGCACGGCAATGCGCACAATGGGCCGCGAAAAAGAACCTTTGCGGCCTGAAAGGATGTGTCGGGCAATAAAAAATTCCGTGTTCAATAGCTGAAATTTTATTATTTTGCAGCGTCATAGCTTCCTGATGCAGATCAGGCGAGCCCTATGAACGATCAATATTTTACAAAAGTACGATTTTTAATTTCCCTTACCCGAAATAATCTAAGATGAATAAAACCCGGCGATATCCTGTTGCGCAGCACGTTGGTCATCACACCAACCCCCTTTTCCTCGCGGTACTGCTGCTCATGTGTGCACTCCCCTCCGCATTATCCGCACAATCGTTCAAACAGGTAACGGATCAGGACCTTTACCCGGCCGATATTAAAACCGGCGCGGAACGCACCGAAGTCTACTTCCCGTGGATCAGGGGAAAGAACGTTGCCATTGTGGCAAATCATACAGCCACCATCGGAACAGTCCATCTGGTCGACAGCCTCGTGCATGCAGGGATGAAAGTGAAAAAGGTTTTCTGTCCCGAACACGGTTTCCGTGGAAAATCAGAAGCAGGCGAAAACATTGACAACGGCGTGGACAAAGCTACCGGACTGCCGTTAATCTCGTTGTATGGCGCTACCCGCAAGCCTGCTGCTCAAGATCTGGAGGGCATTGATGTAGTGCTGTTCGACATTCAGGATGTGGGTGCCCGGTTCTACACGTATATTTCGACGCTGCATTATATGATGGAAGCTTGCGCTGAAAACGGTAAAACCCTCATTGTACTTGACCGGCCGAATCCCAACGGGTATTATATCGACGGCCCGGTTTTGAAAAAAGAGTTTACTTCTTTCGTGGGTGTGGACCCGATTCCCATCGTACATGGACTGACCATCGCGGAATACGCGTGTATGGTAAATGGTGAGCTGTGGCTGAAAGACAGCGTCATTTGCAACCTGAAATATGTCACAGTGCTGAATTATAACCACGCTTCATATTACCACCTCCCGGTTAAACCCTCGCCCAACCTGCCGAATATGTCCTCCGTATGGCTTTATCCTTCACTATGTCTTTTTGAAGGCACGATTGTAAGCCTTGGACGCGGCACCGATACGCCCTTTCAGGTGTATGGTCACCCCTTATTGAAAGAAGCCAATATTACTTTTACGCCGCACGATATTCCCGGAATGGCCACCAATCCACCCCTTGAGGATACCTTATGCAACGGTTATGACCTGCGGGAATTTTCGGATGCCTTTATCAAAAGCTCCGGACAATTGTATCTTTTCTGGATTATTGATGCATACAACAGATTGAAAGATCAGCCAAAATTTTTTAATGCCGCCTTTGATAAACTGGCCGGAACCGATGAGTTAAGAAACCAGATCCTCTCCGGTGTGAGCGAAGAAGATATACGGAAGAGCTGGGAAAAAGACCTGGCTGCCTATAAAAAAATCCGGAAAAAATATTTATTATATCCCGACTTTGAATAACGCTGAAGAATAATGATGGTACGAAAAACAGGGAATACCAAAGGAACACAGAAGCAACAGCCCGAAAAAAAACCTGTTGTCACAGAAATAACACCCCTTTCGTTTCGCGAACGCGTGATCCGTTATTTGCAGGAACCCTCATTAACGGTTAAAAAGAAAACGGTGTACCTCACGGTCCTGGTGATGTTTCTGCTGGGTTTTCTGCAATATGCCAACACTATTTCTCATGATTATGCATTGGATGATGATCTTGTATATAAATTAAATACTTCAGTACAAAAGGGTGTGCAGGGAATCCCTGAAATATTCAGCACCACCAACATTTACGGATTCAACCAACAGAATTTCGGTGCGTATCGCCCCTTCACGCAAATGATTTTTGCATTGGAGTTTGCCGCGTTCGGGCTCAGTCCTCATGCGCAGCACCTCATCAGTGTGTTGTTGTTCGCCCTTACGGTAGCCCTGTTGTTTATCCTGCTCAAACGTATGTTTGCGTCAAAACCATTGTGGGTACCGCTCACCATTACCCTGCTGTTCACAGTGCACCCCATACACACCGAGGTTGTAGCCAACATAAAAAGCAGCGATGAACTCATCAGCTTTCTGTTTGGTTTTGTATTGAGCTTTTTGGCACTGTTCCGTTATATCGATACACGGAAAATCCTGTGGCTGATAGCTTCCTGCTTCCTTTTTCTGTTAGGACTTTTAAGCAAAGAACATATTATTACATTGCTTCCGCTCATCCCGCTGACATTGTTTTTTTTCAGCGACATTAAATGGAAACAAAATCTGAAGATATCGCTTTGGTTTTTGATACCGGTGGCGATATTCCTTGGATTGCGCATGCTCTTTATTGATTCGCACGAAGGCAAAGTGGTGTACCTCGATAATTTCATCCTATATCTTCCCTGGGTTCCGGAACGTATCGGAACCATATTGATCGTGCTGATGGAATATATCAGGCTGCTCTTTTATCCATATCCGCAATCGTGCGATTACGGATATGCCCACATTACACCCACAAGCATCTGGAATATCAGGGCACTGTTTTCCGCGGTCTTTTACCTGGGAATGACGATAATTGCCCTAAAATTATTCAGGAAACGCAACCTGTTCAGCTGGTGCCTTCTTTTTTTCCTGTGCACGATTTCGATATACAGCCATGTGTATGCCTCACTGGCAGCGACTATGGCAGAGCGGTTTCTCTTCACGCCCTCTCTGCCTGTGATTATTGCTGTGGTGCTGCTGTTTTATACAGCCTGGAAAGTCCCTAAAATGGCAAGGTGGCGTGAAATGCTTATGTTCTGGCCCATGATCATGATCATTTTTGCTTACTCACTCAAAACAGTTGCCCGAAACACCGTTTGGAAAAACAGCGACACCCTGTTTTCTTACGATGTTAAGTTTGCTCCTAAAAGTGTAAGACTGAACAAATCTGCCGGAGATGTGATCTTAAATCAAGGCATTAAAGAAACGGATTCCCTGAAAAAAAAGGAGTTGTTCCGGAAATCGCTGACCTATTTCCAAATCACCTATGCTATTTATAAAGATTATCCCGACAACCTTCTCGACCTTGGAACTGCATGGTATTACCTGGAGGAATATGATTCTGCATGGACCTACTGGAAAAGGTTTGCTGAGATACAAAGCGAATCTCCGCGCAACAAACAAAATATAGAATATATGTGCGCCGGCTATTATAACCAAGGACTGGCAGCGGCTGGGCAGGGCAACATGGAAGCAGCCATTGACGCCTATCAGAAAGCACTGGCGTTCGACAGCCTCAACCATTCCACATGGTACCAGTTGAGTCTGGTTGAGGCGACACTCAGGAATTACGATCAATCGGCGATCTCTATGGAAAGGGCTATTCAACTTGATTCTGCCAACGCTGCCTACTGGTACGATTACGGCGGATTAATGTTTACCCTCAGAAAAACAGAGGAAGCCCGCAAAGCCTGGAAAAAAACACTTGAGCTCAGTCCCGGTCATATCGAGGCGCAGAGAGGATTGCAGGCCATAGGAAACAGGATCATGATTTCCGCAAAGCAGTCTGAAAATCATAATTGAGTTGCTATTTATGGAACAAAAAAAGAAATCCGGAAGCTATCAGAAGCCACAGAAAAAAGCAAAAGGCAGTCCTGTCAAATCCGCACCTGAAGCCAGTTCCAAGGCCATGAAAGGGAGAACATGGTTTACGGATATCCGTAAGCAAATGCTGTTTATCCTGCTCGTATCCATCGGGCTCTATGTAAACACACTCGATCTGGATTACGCACTCGACGATACGCTGATGATCACCCAGAACCAGTTCACACTGAAAGGGGTTGATGGCATTAAAGATATTTTCACCAATGATGCCTTTGTCGGTTTTCTCGGAAAAAGCAATTTGTTGCCCGGCGGACGCTACCGCCCATTGTCGCAGGTAATGTTTGCGGCGGAATACGAAATTTTCGGACTCAATCCCTTTGTGGGACATTTCATCAACCTGGTATTTTATTGCCTGCTGGGATTGCTGCTATTCAGGATACTGAGGATGCTGCTGCCAGAGGCGAAGGGTCATCCCTGGAGCCTTACCCTGCCCTTTATCGCAACCTTATTATTCATCGCCCATCCACTGCATACAGAAGTGGTGGCCAACATCAAAGGGCGCGATGAACTCATGAGTATGATAGGCACATTGGGAAGTTTGTATTTCGCATTGCGCTATGTTGAAAACCGCAAAAAGTTGAACCTTGTATGGATCTTTATCATATTTTTTCTGGCGATTTTATCGAAGGAGAATGCATTGGCGTATATTGCCGTCATTCCTTTATCCATAGGCTTTTTCCGTAAAGGAACCCTTAAAGATATTGCCATTTCTTCCCTCCCCCTGGTGGCTGCTGTGATCGGCTATTTTATACTGCGCGCCGCCACGGTTGGATTTACCATTAAGGATGTAAACGATACAGAACTCCTGAACAATCCCTTTCTGGAAGCCAGTTTTACCGAAAAGTATGCTACGATTTTTTACACCTGGGGTAAGTACTTTTTATTGCTGATTTTCCCCCACCCCCTCACCCACGATTATTATCCGAAGCAAATCCCAATCATCGGTTTTTCAGATATACGTGCCATTGCAGGACTGATCATCAGTGCGGGAACATTGGTAGTAGCGGGAATGCTGCTTCGTAAAAGACACATTATTGCTTACGCGATATTGTTTTTCTGGCTCACCTTTTCCATGAGTTCCAACTTCATTATCAACATCGGTGCGTTCATGAACGAACGTTTCATGTTTGCGCCCCTGCTGGGTTTCACGCTTGTGGCAGGCTGGCTGCTTTCCGATAAAATGAAAAGCTGGTTCACGGATACACACCAATGGAAAACCGTTGCGCTCAGCGTTTTTATCATAGTAATGCTGGCCTTTTCTCTTAAAACAATCACCCGCAACCGTGTATGGAAGAACGACCTGGTGCTGTTCACCACGGATGTGGAGGTATCGGTCAATAGCGCCAAGTGCAACACCTCAGCAGGGGGGAAATTACTGGAGTGGTCCGATTCAACGCAGAATCCGGTTGTGCGTCAGGAATATCTTGCCCGGTCAGAAAAGTATTTAAAGAGGGCCCTCGATATTTATCCGCGAAACATTAATACCTGGCTGTTGCTGGGGAATGTATATATCAAGGTAAAGAATTATTCTGGGGCACGAAATTGTTTTGATAACTGTTTAAAAATTAACCCGAAGTACCCGGCAGCCTTCAATAATTTGCTGCATGTAGCACAAGTGACCAACCGCGACAAGCTTTACGAAGAATCCATCCTCACCTATAAAGACCTGTTGAAATATCAGCCCGACAGTGCACGAAACGATTTCGGGATCGGACTGGCCTTTAAAAACGCAGGGGCTATTGATTCTGCCATCTACTGGTTCCGGAGAACCCTGGGAAAAGACTCATCCTACTGTGATGCATGGGGAAAGCTGGGTGAAATATACGGCCAGGCCCTTAACGATCTGGGCTCCTCCGAAAAATATTTATTGCAGGCCGTTCAATGCAACCCGAAGGATGCTTCTTCCTTAGAAAACATCGGGATTATACATGCGTTACGAAAGGATTATACCAGGGCAATGGAATACTTCACCAAATCATATCAGCTTACACCCGACAATGCCGGACTGAATATGAATATGGGAAAAACCTATGAGGATATGGGGAACAAGCAGAAGGCACAAGAGCATTATCAGCGGGCACAGCAGGCAGCGACGCCAGCCGATTAACTCGCTGCAAAAGGAAATTACAGTTGCTCGATTTATTCATTCTGGCCTTGCAACCACTCCGCTAAGAGCGTGTGCGGTGGCCTTGTCAAAGCAGCGGGCGTGCGCGGGCGTGAATCGAAAAAGGTTGAAGGGAAAGAAAAAATAATTGTAGCCGGGATGCATTGCCGCTGGATCGATGGGCAAATCATGTGCGCTGTCCTTTGAAGACAACACCTACCCTCAGGTCTTCGTATTGACCCCAATTAATCAGAAAAAAAACTATAGCAAAAAAGCCTTCTCCCTTGCGGAAGAAGGCTTTCCAACAAAATAATATCCTGTTTTACTGCATCTTATTAATTTGACGAGTTAACTTGCTTTTCAGATTAGACGCTTTATTCTTGTGAATAACTGTGCGTTTGGCAAGCTTATCTATCATAGAAACCATTTTAGGAAGTCCGTCTGCAGCTTCTTTTTTGTCTTTCAAATTGCGGAAAGCCTTAACTGCATTACGCATGGTTTTTTTCTGATAACGGTTACGTAACCTACGTGTTTCAGTTGAACGTATCCTCTTTAATGCTGATTTGTGATGTGCCATTGTTTCAAAATGTTTGTAGTCCGTAGGGGACTCGAACCCCTGATTTCCAGGATGAAAACCTGGCGTCCTAACCGACTAGACGAACGGACCAAATGTTTTTTTAATCTTATTTGGGAGTGCAAAAATAGGAAAACTTTTTAATTCAGCAAAGAAATGTAAAAAAATATTTTGAAATAAGCCTCCGGCAGGGTAATAATAAAAAATATAGGTCGAGGTTATAGGATCGTTCCGTAGAGACAAGGCATGCCTTGTCTCTTCACATCCCCACATCCCCACATCATCCCGCCATTAAACCGTGATCTCCCCCCTCAGCGATTCCTGCAGCAATTTCTCAATGGCACTGCGCTCGCTGTACCTTCCAAGCAGAAACATCATTTTGGTAAGGGCCGATTCGGTAGTGATATCATTTCCACCAATGACTCCTATGCGTCCAAGGTCCAGACTGGTCTGGTATTTCCCGATCTCCACAGAGCCGCCTTTACATTGGGTTACGTTATAGATAATGATCCCGTTACGGATAGCATTTTCAAGGGCGCTGATAAACCACGCATCCGTGGGCGCATTGCCCGATCCATATGTTTCGAGGATCACCGCACGCAAACCGGGCGTATTAAGCACGGCATTCACCACATTCGGGGTCATGCCCGGATACAATTTCATCAGGGCAACATTGCCATCCAGCTTTTTGTGCACCTTCAGCTTTTTGAAATTGGGTTTAAGAATAGCAGCTTCATTATATTTAATATGTACGCCTACCTCCGCTAATAGCGGATAATTGCCCGAAATGAAGGCTTTAAAATTTTCAGCATTAAATTTTGTGGTACGGTTTCCCCGGTGCAATTTGTTTTCGAAACAAATGGCAACCTCCGGAACTACTGGTGTATCCTGAATTCTGGCTGCTGCAATTTCCACCGAATTGATAAAATTATCGCGGCCATCGGTCCGGATTACCCCCATTGGAAGCTGAGAACCCGTGAAAATAACGGGCTTATTCAGGTTCTCCAGCATAAAGCTCAGCATGGAGGCTGTGTACGACATGGTATCGGTGCCGTGCAATACCACGAAGCCATCGTAGTCTTCGTACTTGTCCTCAATTTCAGTAGCCAAATGTACCCAGAAATCAGGATCCACGTTGGAAGAGTCGATCAGCGGACTGAACGAAACTGTATCGATGCTGTAATCAAAATTTTTGAGCAACGGAATATGCTGGTACAGCTGTTCAAACTCAAAGGGAACAAGCGCCCCCGTTGTTTTGTCGTGCATCATACCAATGGTGCCGCCGGTATAAATTACCAGTATGGAAGTTTTATTATGCATAGGGTGCAAAGTTACATGGAATTTAAGTGCAAATTGCCGAAACTAACGGAAGTTTTACGCTGTATTCTGCAAACAGGTTGTTGCTTTTTTTCGCAGTATTTCGTAATATTGCCCTATGAACATGACCCGCGGAACCGACATACACTACGCCTCCATTGGCCTGCGGGGTTTCGCTTTGTTGCTGGATTACCTGTTGTTGAGTGCCCACTTTTTCCCAATCACGCGGTTAGTGAAAGGCACCTGGATGATGACCTCGTCCGACCATATCTGGAATGGCATTTTTGATCCCATCTGCCTGGTATTTCTGATTATCATTATTGCATACTTCATCCTATGGGAAGGATTGGCCAGTACAACTCCGGGGAAAGCCGCGCTTCGTCTGAAGATCGTAACCTATGACATGCAACCGATCAGCATGAAACAATCCCTCCTGCGTTTTGCCGGACGTTTTGTGGATGGCATCGGGGCCAACCTTACAGGAGTAATAATAATGCTCTGCAATCCAAGAAAACAAAGGATGGGCGATATCTGGGCTAAAACGTTAGTGGTAAAAAGATCCCCGAAAAAAGAAAAAACTACTATCCTTCAAAGGTAAAGGAAAGCTGAAATACCTTCGAACCAAGACGTTTCACCGGATTGGTATAGATATTATTCTCACGCTTCAGCAAATCCATAAATCCGTACGACATTTTCAGCTCGATTCCGAACTTGAAATAGGGCATGAAAAAATCGAAGCCGGTGCCAATTTCTCCCATAAAGTCGTGCTGGCTTAACTTAACGGGGACTTCAAACTGCTCATTTTTCTTGTTGGCCTGTGAGGCCATATCAATGGTGTACTTCACACCGCCCAGCACAAAAGCCTGCGCATTGGTGAGCCGTCTTGATTTGTATTTCAACATCAGCGGAAATTCCATAAAAGTGGATTCCACATGTTTCGATTGTGTAATATTCAGGGTATCGCCCTGCTTGATAGTATAATCAAGGCTGCGGTCACCAAACGAAAGAGTGGGAATAAACCTGGCCACCAGATACTCGGTAATTTTTATCTGCGAAACAATGCCGATACTAAATCCCAGGCTGGGCGTAGAAGTTACATATACCAGCGAATCCATCTGATGGAAATCATCCACAGTACGCAGCGCAAAATTCATTTGGTTCACCCCCAGTAAAAATCCAAAATGGTAAGGGCGTTTATCAAAACGGGGCAGGTTTTCGATCTGGGGCTTCCGCTGCGCAAAAGCAGCAGGAACACTACCTAATATTATGGCACAGAAAAAAAAGACAATTAAAAAAGATTTTTTCACTTCAGAATTCATTAGGTCAGGCTAACGGCTGCACCCCGGATTTATTTTGTGCAGGCTTTAACGGAAAACGGGGGACAAAGTTACATTATTATTACTTTTCAGCAATATACAGGCAGGCTACGCCCATACTAAGCACCTCGTAGCGTGCTTTTTTAAACCCTGCCTGCTGCATCAGATCAATAAAATCCTGCCGGGAAGCAAAGTTTCCGACCGAATCAGGAAGGTAGTGATATGCAGCGTTATTACGCGATACCAGTTTCCCGATAAGGGGTAAAATTTTCGTAAAATAAAAATGGTACAATTGTTTAAAAGGGGTTTTGCGCGGGTGGGAAAATTCAAGTACACAGAAAAGGCTTCCGGGCTTGAGCACCCTGCAAATTTCTCTCATCCCGGCCACGGGTTGTTCAAAGTTCCGCACTCCAAAGCCCACCATTGCTGCATCAAAGGTTCCATCCCCGAAAGGGATTTGCCCAGCATCACCTACCAGGGTTTCAATCAATCCTGACAAGCCCTTGTTCTCAATTTTCAATTTTCCTGCTTCAAGCATTTTTTCGCTGAGGTCCAGGGCAACAATGCGCCGGGGTTTCAGCCTGGCAGCTAATATCGCCAGATCACAGGTTCCTGAAGCCACATCAAGTATCTGTTGGGGGTTGCTGTGGGCGATTTTTTTAATCAGCCGATGTTTCCAGCGTTTATGAATACCGAGGGATAAAAAGGAGTTCAGAAAATCGTACGAAGGCGCAATGCTGTCAAACATTCCGCGGACTTTTTCTTTTTCCGCATACGAATTTACCGGATCTGAGTTCGTTTGATTATTTTGCACGGGCGAGTTCTGAGAGGGCTTCCTGAAATAATTTGTTTTTTTCGATCGGTACCACCCCGACTTCCTCACATACGAGTCCTCCCGCAAGATTGGCGAGGGCTGCAGTCTGCTCAGCCCCCATTTTTGCCGCAAGGCACAGCGTGGTTACTGCAATTACGGTATCGCCGGCTCCTGAAACATCAGCAATGGAACGTATGTGTGCAGGGATCAATGCGCTTGATAAGGTGGTTGCATTTTTATGATAGCCAATATAAACACCCGCTTCCGAAAGGGTAATCATGGCCATTTCGAGGTTTTTCTCCTTGATATAAGGAAATAATACTTCATCAAGGCCCTTTTGTGTCAGTATGATTCCGTCGAGTTTCAGTCCTTCACGCAACTCTTTTAGGTTGGGTTTAAAAAGCGTAATGCCGGCATATTGCAGAAAATTCCGCTTTTTAGGGTCGGCCGTTACCGGGATGTGCCTTTCTGCGGCCATTTCAGATACCCTGCGGATAATTTCCGGACCGATCACACCCTTATCATAATCTTCGAAAATCACGGCATCCACTCCTGCATCCAGTTGTTTTTCGATAACCGCAAGGAGTTTTTTGGTATCAGCAGCATCCAGCATTTTATCGGTTTCCTCATCAACCCTCAACATATGACTGCTGTTGCCGATAATACGAAACTTGGTGGTGGTAATGCGGTTTTTGCTTTTAATGATGGCCTGCGGAGTCAGTTTGTGCTCTTTAAGCATTTGGATGAACTCGGCTGAGCGCGCATCGGTTCCGATCACTGAACAAATTACAGCTTCTGCACCCAATGCCTGAACATTCAGGGCCACATTGGCCGCACCTCCGGGCCGGCTTTCTCTTTTTATGAGGGAAACAACCGGAACAGGAGCTTCGGGGGAAATTCGTTCGACCTTTCCCCACAGATAACTATCCACCATAACATCCCCGATAATGAGGATCTTCAGTTTTTCGAAACGGGAAAAAATCTTTTCAAGGGCGCGCTTTTCAAACATACCTGTGTGATTCTTTGGATTTCTTCCGCAAAGATAGTAAAAACAAAAAAGGTTTTATTTAAAGTCGCTTTCCGGTACACTACAGATGATCTTTTCGGAAAGCCACTATTTATAGTCTGTCCTTAAGCTCAGTGTTTAGTCTATAAAGTTCGAGTTCAAGGCACCAGAAGCTGTAAAAATCAGGAGTCCCGACAATTAATGTCGGGATGACTGGTTTTTTCAGCAAGGGTAACGAAGAAATCGGACTTTATAGACAAACACTATTTAAGTACTGATAATGCTTCCCTTATCCTTTTCACTGCTTCAATCAATATATCATTCGAGGTAGCATAGGAGAACCGGATGCAATTGGGATTACCAAACGCGTTGCCTGATACGGTAGCCAGGTATACTTTATCCATAAGGTAATTGGCAATATCGTCGCACGATTTAATGGTGATGGCGCCATCGGTTTTACCATAATAATTGGTCACATCGGCAAAAATATAAAAGGCGCCATCGGGAACATTGGTCTTTAAATCCGGGATTCCTTTAAGCAGCTCCAGCACCATATCGCGGCGTTCGCGGAAGGTCTTTACCATTTCCTGTAACTCCACCGATTGTTTCGGATCGGTGTTGAAAGCTTCCACTGCAGCTTTCTGTGTAATCGAACAGGTGCCAGAGGTAATCTGTCCCTGGTATTTATCGCAAGCCTTGGCAATGAATTTTGGAGCAGCCAGAAAACCAAGCCGCCAGCCGGTCATGGCAAAGCCTTTCGAAAGACCATTTATGATAATCACCTGATCGCGGATTTCCGCAAACTGGGCAATACTTTCGTGCTTGCCCACATAATTGATGTATTCGTAAATTTCATCGGCAATCACAAAAACGTGTTTATGCTTTGCAATTACTTTGGCAAAAGCCTGAAGTTCATCCTTACTATAAACGGAGCCGGTGGGATTACAGGGGCTGCTAAAAATCAACACCTTGGTTTTAGGAGTAATGGCAGCATCGAGTTGTTCGGCAGAAATCTTAAAATTGGTTTCAATAAAAGCCGGCACAAACACTGCGGTTCCTTCAGCCAGTTTGACAATCTCTTTATACGAAACCCAATAAGGCGCGGGGACAACCACTTCATCACCGGGATTTACCAGGGAAAGCATGACATTCGCGATGGATTGCTTGGCACCGGTTGAAACCACGATTTGATCGGGCGTAAAATCCAGGTCATTGTCCCTTTTAAGTTTATGACATATCGCCGCTCTCAGGTCCGGAATACCGGAAACCGGGGTGTAATGCGTAAAATTGTCATCAATAGCTTGTTTGGCAGCATTCTTCACCGCCAGGGGGGTATTAAAATCGGGTTCTCCAATGCTGAGGTTGATTACATCAAATCCCTGTGCTTTAAGTTCACGACTTTTCTGAGTCATGGCAAGGGTTTCAGATTCAGAAAGATAGTTCAGACGGTTGGATAATTGATTCATAATGTTAAAATTTTAGGTCATTAATAAACGTGTCAAAATTAACAAATTTCAAATGGTTCACAGAAATGTTTTTTTTAAATCGTAAGTTTTAAGAATATTACGATCTTTGTACACAGAAATTAATAATACCTATGGATCTTCTTTTTGTTGTTTTAGCCGTGCTGGTAGCTTCGGGAGCCGTTTTTGCCACTTCTTATTTTTTATTAAAGCAATTCCTTGAGCACGAGCAAAAGAAAAGGCTGCTTGATTTAAAATTACAAAACCAGAATTTACTCACCCCGATCCGCCTTCAGGCCTATGAACGACTGGTCCTTTTCCTGGAAAGAATCTCTCCCAGCAGTTTAATTTTGAGGGTATATCAACCAGGCATGAATGCTTTTCAATTTCAAACTACCCTCATTAAAAATGTGAGGGACGAATGGGAACATAACCTTTCGCAACAGGTTTACATTTCGGCCAATGCATGGGAATATATTAAAATCGCCAAAGAAGAAACGATTAAAATGATCAATATCGCGGCTTCCCGGATCGGTGAAAATGTTAGCGGAACCGACCTGAGCACGGCCATTTTTGAGTTAAGTATGCAAACCCAGGCACAAAAAAACCAGCAGGCAATTGATTATCTGAAAAACGATATACGTCAATTATTTTAATAACTTTGTGTTGAATTAACTACTTTTTTACAAACTAAATTTTTTTATTTATGAAAAAAATCATGCTTATCGCTTCAGTAGCCCTGATTATGGGAATTGCTTTAAGTTCATGCAGAAAATGCGAAACATGCACTGCTTATTATAAATCAGACAACACCGTTTACTGGCAGGATCATGAATGTGGTCGCTCCCTCACTGTAAACACCTGGGAAGACAGCTTTAAGGCTACCTACGACTGGGGTGATTATTACGTTGAATGCGAAAAAGATTAATTTTTACCCTTCCGGGAAATTCATACCCGGGCAAATAAATAAAGAGGCTGGCCGATTCAAGATCAGCCTTTTTATTTATCTTTGAGCGTTAAAGGTTATTCTGCTGCTTGAGCAGATATTACATTTTCCATTCATAATTACGCTGCCATGAAATATCTCATTCCTTTATTCATCCTGATACTCGCCTTGTCTTTCGCCTCGTGCAGAAAATGCACCACCTGTACTGCAAAGGATACCCAAAGCGACGAGGTGAAATTTGAAGAGGTCAGTTGTGCCATCGGTCCCCTGCTCGATGACTGGAAACAAGGCATTAAAACCGCCTACCCCGAGCCGCAATATAATACGGTGTGCAAATAATCGTTTGCTCTGATAACTGAATACATTTTTAAAACCAACAGCTTATGAAACGCACTGTGATAAGCATCGTTCTGGCATTTATCGTTTTTTCCGGCATTGCCCAGGTTAAAACAGCAGGACCTGAGGACATTGCACGCTTTCTTAAATCAAAAACTTATGTAGTGCTTGAAGATGATCCATTTTCAGCATTCAATGCTTTTGTGGAAGAAAACATGCAAAAAGCATGGACCATTACCCCCTTTGAACTGATCAGCATCGAGACTTTCGAGAGCAAGTGCGGTGATCCGTCAGCTTCCTTTTTACTGGTTGCCGAAGCCAGGTTTTCAGAAACAAAATCATCGCTGTTCCGGTCCAATACCGACATATTCGATAATGCCGACACCTATAATTATGACATCCTCAACCTGGTCATGGGTGATAAATCAAAAAATATCAACCAGATGCCCGACCTGGCAACGGTTCCTATTGCGTATACCGCTGTGGAAGATGATGAATCCTTCGATTACAAAATGGGGGTGATGATTTATTTTATGCAGTATTATGTGAATTATTGCAGCAAGAATCCCGGAAAGGACATACGCGAACTCGAAAAGGAAAATGCCGGAAAAGTGCATAACTATGAGCTCTGGCTAAGAAAAGAAGAACTTCCCGCCGATTTTAATACCGTTGAAAAAATTAAAACTGTTTATCCCTACCCGGTAAAACTGGCTACACGCGAAGAAATACAGGCGGCTATTACAGCAAAAAATCCCAAAGTGGCTATTCTGCACAAAATCGGTCCCGAAGGGTCCGTTCAGGGTGATGTAAAATGCTGGAAATTTATCGTGAGTGTTTCTGATGGGAACCCATTGTATTTCGACAGCCATAAAATCGACGCCAAAAATCCGGATGCCTTTCTGGAGGAGGATTTCAAAAAACTGGCAAAATAAATTTTACACCACAATAGAAGGAAACAGCGCAATCGCCGATTTCGTTGTCTTTTCTGCCACTACTTCAAGCGAAACTTCTTTTAACTCCGCGACTTTTTCCGCAATCAACCTGATATAGGACGGCTCGTTGCGCTTTCCCCGAAAGGGCACCGGCGACAACCAGGGACCATCGGTTTCGAGCACCATATCCTCCAGCGGAATTTCCCTGACCACCTCAGCCAGGGTGGCATTTTTAAAGGTGACGACCCCTCCTATCCCCAATTTGTAACCCATTCCTGTTACTTTTTTTGCCTGTTCCACCGATCCGGGGAAACAATGAAACACGGCAGGAATGTCTTCCAAATGATCCTTTTTTATAATGTCAAGAATTTCTTCGAGCGATTTTCTTGAGTGAATAACAACCGGCAGGTGCAGTTCTCGTGCAAGCATCATCTGATGTACAAAAGCCAGCTGCTGCTCCTGATAAAAAGTTTTATCCCAGTACAAATCAATGCCTATTTCTCCAATCGCCACAAAAGTGTGATTGCGCAATAGCTGCTCAATCTGCTTCATTTCCTCGGCGTAATTTTCCTTCACGGATGTGGGATGAAGCCCCATCATTGGGAAACAGACCCCTTTGAATTGCGAGCAAACTTCCATCACGCCTGCAACCGTGGAAGAATCAACATTCGGAACCAGCATTGTTTTTATTTCTGCCGATTGCGCTTTAGCAATCACTTCAGGAAGGTCGTTTTGAAAATCGTTCGAATCAAGATGGATGTGGGTGTCGATCATAATCATATAACAAAAGTAGCTAAAGTCATTTAGGTTTCAACCATAACAAATAATTCAAAAAACAATATTACTTTAGTCAGGCCAAATATTTATAACTACATAACATAGATATTATGCCTATTCCAACCTCCCGGGTCAAAGAAAATGCACAGATCATCATTCATTCTGAACGATGCACTGGTTGCGGTTTGTGTGTTGAGGTATGCAAAGATTTCAGCCTCATTATTATCGATAAAAAAGTACAACTCAGCGATACGCCGGCTTTTGGCTGTATCGCGTGCGGGCATTGCATGGCCATCTGCCCCACCGAAGCCATCGAAATCAGCGGGCGTGAAATGTCACAGGCAGATTTATTCGGTTTGCCCGATAAAAAATCGTTGCCGGGTTATGAAGCCCTGCTGGGATTGTTGCAAAACCGTCGCAGTATCCGCGAATATAAAGATCAGCCCGTCGAAAAAGAGCTCATCGATAAAATCCTTGCGGCAGCAAGGCAAGCACCCATGGGCCTGCCCCCATCCGATGTGAATGTCTTAATTTTAGAGAGCAAACAGGAGGTACATGCCTTTGCCAAAGATTATTGCGACTACCTCGAAAAAATGAAATGGATGGTTGCCCCCTGGTTTCTGGCCCTCATGAGACCCTTCTGGGGTAAAGCCAACCATGAACTTTTCAGGGACTTTCTAAGACCCATGATTCAGATTTTCACCGGCAGCATGAAAAAGGATATAAACCATGTTACTTACGATGCGCCGCTGGCCATGTATTTCTATGGTTCTCCCTATTGCGACCCGGCAGACCCCATTATTCCCGCCACCTATGCCATGCTGGCCGCGGAGTCACTGGGATTGGGCACATGTATGCTGGGAGGCATCCACCCCATGATCCAAAACGGTGGCGCCGCCCGTAAATTCAGGGAACGCCACGGAATACGCTACAAAAGCAGAGAGGGCCTGTTCGTAATTTTTGGCCACTCCGCCGTAAAATATCATAAAGGGATTTCAAGGACCTTTGCCTCTGAAACTGTTATCGGTTCCTGATCTGTTTTTTTTAACCCCTGACCGGCTATTTATCCGAAGATTGTTACTTTTACGCAGAAATAACCTCATCAAACATCAAATTATAACGAAAATGAAAAAACTGAGCGGAATTATTTTAGTCGCAATTGCTTTTGCAATGGTATTACCTTCCTGTGGAAAATATGAAGAGGGCCCGGCATTAAGCCTTCGTTCAAAAACAGCCCGGCTGGTGAATGAATGGAAAGTCGACCAGTATTTTATAGCTGCTGTTGATGTAACAGCCCAGTACCAGCTTCAAAATACTGATTTGGTTATGAATATTAAGGAAAATGGTGAAATTGTGAATACCTATACCAATAACACCGGTGACCCTGTTACCTATTCGTCAACCTGGGAATTTACCAGCGACAAATCCGGTATCATTATTACCACTGCGGGCACAAGCAGGACTCACGACATTCTCCGACTGAAAAATGATGAACTCTGGTTGAAAACAACCTACTCAGATCAGGCATTGTCTACCATTCATGAAATGCATCTGATCACCAAGTAAGTTTTCAAATCCCGTATTATTTTTCCATTACAGGGAATAATAATCCGGCAAATAACCGCTCCGGATTTGCACCGCGAAATAAGGGAACGCCTGATCAGAAAGGTTTTCATTCTTTTTTTCGCGACGATCTCCGGTGCGGTTTTTCATTAAAATTTCCGGACATGAAAATCCTTATCCTGCGTTTTAGTTCCATCGGAGATATTGTACTTACAACTCCGGTGGCACGCTGTATTAAAAAGCAGATCCCCGGCGCAGAAGTCCACTACCTCACCAAGACCCCGTACAGCCCGCTGCTGGACACGCTACCCTATCTGGATAAGGTACTGACATTCAATAATTCAATTAATGAAGTACTGGAAGTTCTCCGCAGCGAGAAATATGATCTCATTATTGATCTTCATAAGAATATCAGAACTAAAATCCTGCTTTTAAAATTGGGGCGCAGGTCGCACACCTTTCCGAAATTAAACATCCAGAAATGGCTGATGGTGCGATTCAAGATCAACCTGCTTCCCCCAATTCATATTGTCGACCGCTACTTTAAGGCGGTAGCCTTTGCAGGGATCACCAATGACGGGGCCGGACTCGACTTCATGATACCGGAGCAAACCACCATTAGCAAAGATCTTTTCCCGCCCGACCTTGCCGGACATTACACAGCTATCGTTATCGGGGCAAAACAGTTCACCAAGCAAATCCCTGTTGAGCGCATTGTCAGCCTCTGCGAAAAAATCAGCCACCCTGTTGTTCTGATCGGTGGAAAAGAGGAAGCAGCTAAAGCTGAAATAATTCTTAAAACAGTGCGTACCACAAATGTCATAAATGTGTGTGGCAAGCTCGACCTGCACCAGAGCGCCCTCATTCTGCGGCAAGCCAGCAATATCATTACGGCTGATACCGGAATGATGCACATTGCTGCCGCATTAAAAAAAGAAGTTATCAGCGTATGGGGCAATACCCTGCCTGCTTTCGGAATGACACCCTATTTTCCGAAAGGATCAGAACATTTGTCGCACATTATCGAAAACAACCATCTTAGATGCAGACCCTGCACTAAATTAGGATTTGACGCCTGTCCAAAATCGCATTTTAAATGTATGCTGGAGCTTCCCGATCAAGAGATCCTGCAATGGATTAAATAAAATCTGTTATAACGATTCCCTTAGGTTTTCTATCTTTGCATCATCGAAAAAATAAAAAATCATGATACAGCGCATCCAAAGTATTTACTTGTTCCTCGCAACGGCAGCGTATGTCTGCCTTTTCTTCTTTCCCTTCGCATCCTACGTCACGGCAACGAAAACCTATGAACTTTCCGTGCTCGGCTTAATGGAAACAGGGATTCCCCTGGAACGGACCTTGCCCCTGCTGGCAGGTGTGCTTCTGCTGATCATACTGACCTTTTCAATCATTTTCTTCTACAAGAAAAGAATGCTGCAAAGCAAACTCACCGCCATCAGCCTGCTTCTTAATGTAGGTTTAATTGGAGGAATGTTCTTTTATAGCGACCGTTTCGCGGAAAGTTTAAGTGCCCGCGCTGATTACAGCACAGGCACTTATATTGTGGTGATTCCCCTGATATTTTTGGTATTGGCAAACAGGGCCATCCGTAAGGACGAACTTAAGGTCAGGGCCGCCGACCGCCTCAGGTAATTAGTGTTTGTCTATAAACTCCGATTTCTTCGTTACCCTTGCTGAAAAAACCAGTCATCCCGACATTTCTTGTCGGGACTACTGATTTTTTCAGCAAGGGTGCCGCGTCTCGCCTCAGGCGAGAGAACTTTATAGCCTAAACACTGGATTTATGGACAAACACTACTTTCTTCCGGGATAGACCTTCAGCGCCTCTTCCAGGCATTTCATAGCCCTTTTCAAATCGGGTACATTCAGCACATAACTGAACCTGACTTCATTTTTGCCTCTGCCACAAGTGCAATAGAAGCCTGTAGCCGGCGCCAGCATTACAGTTTCGTTATTATATTCAAAATCTTCGAGGAGCCACTGGCAGAACTTGTCGGAATCATCGATGGGTAAACTGGCCACGGCATAAAAAGCGCCTTTAGGTTTGGGGCAAAAACAACCCTCCATTTTATTAATAGATTCCACCACCACATCCCGGCGAGCTAAATATTCCGTAATAACCTCATCAAAATAAGATTGAGGGGTATCGATGGCTGCTTCGGAAAGCACCTGGCCAAAGGTAGGCGGACTCAGGCGTGCCTGGGCGAACTTCATCGCGGCAGCAATAACTTCTTTATTATGGGTAACAAGCACGCCCACCCTGGCGCCACAGGCACTGTATCGCTTCGAAACCGAATCGAGCAGAATTACATTGTTCTCGACACCCTTGAGATTCATGGCGGAATAATGTTGATTTCCATCATAGCAAAATTCACGATAAACCTCATCAGACATCAGATACAGGTCGTGTTTAAGTATGAGTTCTTTCAACGCCAGATGTTCCTGTTCGGAATAAAGGTAACCCGTCGGATTGTTAGGATTACAAATAAGGATGGCTTTTGTTTTTGGGGTAATAATTTTTTCGAAATCGCTGATCGGAGGTAACGCAAATCCATCTTCGATATGAGAAGGCAAAGGTTTAATAACAACACCTGCCTGCATAGCAAACCCGTTATAATTGGCATAGAAAGGTTCCGGCACAATCACTTCGTCGCCGGGATTCAAACAGGTCATGAAAGCAAAAATGATGGCTTCGGATCCACCAGTGCAAACAATCATTTCGTTCTCATTAACCTCGATGTTACACCTTTTATAATATTCCACCAATTTTTTGCGGTACGAAGGAATCCCGGCGGAGTGACTATATTCCACCACCTTGATATCGGTATGCTTCAGCGCATCCATTGCACCAATTGGAGTAAGAATATCGGGTTGACCGATGTTCAGATGATACACTTTACGTCCTTTGCGTTTAGCTTCATCAGCATATGGCACCAGCTTCCTGATTGGGGAAGAGGGCATGTTTTGACCTTTTATTGAAATACTTGGCATCGAATTATTATTTATGGAGAATTGATTCCCCGATTGTTAACAAAAAAAATCCCGGTGGGTTTCACCGGGACAAATGTTAGTATTTTTTTTCAGAAAAACGCGAATAAGGCAAAATTTATTTAGCTATGACGTTGCCTTTAATGGTGAGCGTAACCGTTGAAGAAATTGCATTGGAAATCACTGTTATGGTTTTGCTGAAATTTCCAATATTTCCTGTGTTATATCCCACCTTGATCTCTCCGCTCTGTCCCGGGAGGATTGGCTCCTTACTCCAGGTAGGTGTTGTGCATCCGCATGATTTGCGCACATCGGAAATCACCAGAACTTCGTTACCAATATTTTTAAATTTGAAGACGCAACCACCGTCCGCACCCTGAGTTATGGTGCCATAATCGTTTTCTATCTTATCGAATTTAATCTCGGGTCCGTCGTTTCCTGCAGCAGTCTGTGCATTAACAGAAAAAAGCACAAACACCATTAAACTTAAGGTTACTAATAATTTTTTCATTGTCATAAAAATTACGGGTTTATTAATATAAATGCGTTAGTTGTTATTGGGAGTAAGCCCATCGTTTGCAGGTTTCAGAGGGAAAACCTCATCAGGTTTTGAAATCACATTACCTTTAATGTTTAAAACGACCTGATTCTCCGATGCGTTCGACAATACAGTAATTTGCTTGTTAATGGTTCCGATGCGCTTGGTATCGTAGGTCACTACAATAACGCCTGACTGTCCCGGCAGGATAGGTTCTTTCGGCCATTGGGGAATGGTACACCCGCAGGAACTTCTTACGCTGGAAAGCACCAAAGGCTCATCGCCCGTATTGGTAAACGTAAATTCCGATTTCCCGTCACCATTCTGATAAAGGGTTCCGTAATCGTGAACATTTTTTTCAAATTTGATGATGGCGCCCTTATTCTGTGCCGAGGCTGAGAATGACAAAATGGCAGCGAACAAAACTAAAATTACCTTATTCATACCTAAAAAATTAAGAACGCAAAGTTACAATATATATTTATTATGCGGTTTAAAAAACCGCGGGGGACATAGCAAATCATGTACCAAAGGATAAATAGTCGCAACGGATTACTTTATGGTTGCCTGAGTCCCCAAATATATACATTTCGGGAATGTTGGTAAGTTTTCAAAGTTTTTCCTGATGCTCCTTTTCGAAAATTTTAATTTTACAGATTGCTGATTTTTTAAACCCAACTTCAAAACCTGATTGTATGAGAACAAAAATTGTGGCCGGAAACTGGAAGATGAACCCTAACAGGGAAACAGCTGTCGCCCTTGTAAAAAGCATTGCAGATCTTTATGCTGCCTCAGCAAAAGACATCCGTTCAACGATCGTTATTTGTCCTCCTTTCCTATATCTCTCTGAATGTAAGGACTTGCTGAAAAGCACCCCCTTGCTGCACCTTGGTGCGCAGAACTGCCACACCGAAACTAAAGGGGCATATACCGGAGAAATTTCAGCTGAAATGCTGGCTTCTGTGGGTGCGGAGTATATCATCATCGGCCATTCCGAACGCAGGCTTTATTTCGGTGAAGATGCGCAATTTTTGAACGGAAAAGTGAAGGCATGCCTGTCGGCCGGCTTAACCCCCATCTTCTGCTGTGGAGAATCCCTGAAAGAAAGAGAAGCTAAAAATCACTTCGAAGTCGTGGAATCCCAGATTAAAGAAGCTTTATTTGGTATGAGTCCGGTTGATTTCCCGAAAATCATTCTGGCCTACGAACCTGTTTGGGCCATCGGCACGGGTCTTACTGCTACTCCTGAACAAGCCCAGGAGATGCATCATTTTATCCGGAACCTGATCGGACAACAATATGGTACTGACCTCGCGGAGAAAGTGGCAATACTTTACGGCGGAAGTTGCAATGCTGCCAATGCCAACGAATTGTTTTCCCAGCCGGATGTTGACGGTGGTCTCATTGGCGGGGCTTCACTCAAAGCTGCCGATTTTCTGGCGATCATAAATGCTGCAACCCAAAACATGAAATAATCTTATGAATTACATTGAAGTCGTTGTGATAACCGCAGATGAACTGAACGCGAGTCTGCTCATGGATGAAATGGCTGATGCCGGATTTGAAAGTTTTGTTGAAACCGATCAGGGGTTTTCGGCATACATCCCTGAAAAGGATTTTTCGGAAGCAAAGCTAAAAGCTTTTCAATATTTCCTTCCGGGAACTATGGGCATTTCATGGAAAATGGTGCCTGAACAGAACTGGAATGCAGAATGGGAGAAAAACTTTGAACCCGTTATCGTGGATGATTTTTGCAGCATCCGGGCACCTTTTCATGACCCCATTCCCAACATGAAATATGAAATTGTGATAGAACCGAAAATGTCATTCGGCACCGGCCACCACGAAACCACTTCCAACATGATCCGCCTGATGTCGGCCATGGATCTGAAAGGCAAGAACGTGCTCGACATGGGTTGTGGAACCGCAGTTCTGGCCATTCTTGCCGGAATGATGGGCGCTGAAGCAATCACAGCCATCGACAACGATGAATGGGCATATAATAATGGTATAGAAAACATTGAAAGAAACAACCTGAACAATGTAACGATTATGCTGGGGGATGCGTCATTATTAGAGAACTTTCCGGCCGAAAGTTTTGATGTGGTACTCGCCAATATCAACCGCAATATTCTACTGAGAGATATGGAAGCCTACGCCAGGGTGCTTAAACAGGGAGGAATCCTTTTACTAAGTGGTTTTTACAGTAGCGACAGACCCATGATCGTTGAGCATTGCAAACAATTTTCAATCACAGAAGAACGTTTCATTACGCTGAACGATTGGGTTGCTCTGGCATCCACAAAAAAAATCCCATCTTAATTAAACCTCTATGAAAGCTGTCTTACGCGTTTTAATACCCTTCCTCCTTTTTTTTCTGGTCATCCAGTCCGTCACCGTGGCACAGCCACTGAAAACCTTCCCTAAAGAACCCCAGGCATTTATTGATGAACTGTCGACCATGTTTGATGCCGCGCAGGCAAAAGAACAAAAAGATGCAGGCAAGGTGTTGATGAAGTCTTTTTCAGAAATGTGGCTGGGCGCGGGATTTACCAAACCACAGCAGGATTCAGTATTCGCCATGTGCAATATTATGCTGAAGCGAAAAATGAAAACCTTCCCCAATTTTGAATCTTACCTTAATGCGGTCATGCGTTTCGTTAAATCCGACCAAAGTGAGGAAAGCTTCAATTCATGGTGCTACTCGCTGCGGAAGCTGGCTTTCATGACCAACAATCTCCGTTTCCTGGCACTATTGGAAGCCACCAACGGGTTGATCTCAAAAAATATTTTATACGAAACAAACATAATGTCCTGGAAAACAGATGCAAATGAGTTCTCATTTCATCATGATTCCCTGCCCTATGTAGTGTTTGGAAAAGGGACACTCACCTGCATTAAAAAAAACGACAGTACCAAAATCTATAATACTGAAGGCATCTATTATCCCACCACCAATCAGTGGATTGGGAATGAAGGTAAAATTTTGTGGAACAGGTCAGGATTTCCCGAAAACGAAGTATATGCTGAATTGTTCAATTATCAGGTAGCCATCCAGAAATCAGAATTTGATATTGATACGGTCAGATTTTACAACACCAATTTTTTTACCCGGCCCCTGATGGGATCGCTGGAGGAAAAAGTACTGGTGGACGTTACTGAAGAAAGGGTTTCCTATCCCCGCTTCTCTTCATTTGACAAGCGATTGCAAATAAAAGACATCTATAAAGGCGTAGACTATGATGGAGGCTTTTCGATGTATGGGGATAAACTTATGGGGACGGGTGACAAGGAAACAGATGCGTTTTTATTTTTCAAAAGAAATCAAAAAACCTTTGTACGACTGGCGTCAAAAACCTTTATTATCAGAAAGAATAATGTTGCCTCAGAAAGGGCAGCAGTTTCCATCTATTGGGAGGGTGACAGCATTTTTCATCCCGGACTGAGAATCAGATATCACAACGACAGCGCCGTACTAACCCTTATGCGCGATAATACAGGCGTCGGGCAAACTCCTTTTTTTGATTCATACCATAATGTGGACATCTATGTAGAGGCCATGTATTGGAACATGAATGAACCCAAGATCGACATGGAAATGCTCAAAGGATCAGGCAGCGAGAGTTATGCAATGTTTGAGTCGGATAACTATTATTCTGAATTCCGTTATGAAAAACTCAAGGGACTGGAAGAAGTCCATCCCCTTTATATCCTGAGGGATATTGCCGTAGCTAATGGCAGTAAAACATTCACAGCTTCGGATGTGCAGAAAAAAATGCGCATCAATAAAGAACAGGTGATTGCCTTCCTGATTGATTTCGCCAGCAAAGGATTTATATTATATGATTTGGACGATGAAATCGTAACCCTGAAAAACCGGGTCTATCATTACCTGAATGCCAAAAATAAAAAAACAGATTACGACGTAATACAGTTCAAATCGGTGATATCTTCTCAGGCCAATGCAACCATCAGCCTGTTGAATTTTGATCTGAAAATGCGCGGTGTTCCCATTATTTATCTGAGCGATTCCCAAAGTGTATATGTAGTTCCGAACGAACAAGAACTGGTTCTGAAGAAAAACCGGAATTTTGTTTTTGACGGTCAGATTCATGCAGGACTCTTTGATTTTTACGGAAAAAATTGTCAGTTTAATTACGACAAGTTTACTTTTGATTTACCCACCATCGATTCGTTAAGCTTCAAGGTTCAGGACTACACCCAGTTGCCCGATGCTTTCGGCGTTCATCCTTTCCGTAAAGTCCGCACCGTAATTGAGGACCTGGTAGGCGACATCAAAATTGATGATCCCGGAAACAAATCAGGCAAGATACCCTATAAGCAATACCCGATTTTTAATAGTAAAAAGGAATCTTATGTGTATTATGACAAACCCTACATTTTTGATGGTGTTTACACACGCGACCGTTTTTACTACCGTTTGCAACCCTTTACCATCGATACGCTTGACAGCTATTATTCCGAGAAAAAAGAGTTTAACGGATACCTGGTATCGTCCGGCATCTTTCCAGATATTATCGAACCCTTACGTGTTCAACCCGACTTCTCACTGGGCTTTGTGATGCGTACCCCGGCCAGCGGTTACCCTGCCTATGGAGGCAAAGGGGTGTACGACAGCATTATCGATCTAAGTTATAATGGTTTCAGAGGAAGAGGAACCTTGAAATACCTGACTTCCGTGACGAAATCTAAAGATATTATCTTTTTTCCCGACTCCATGTTAGCCCTTGCCGAGCGGTATGAGATTAAAGAAAAAACCACAGCCACAGAGTACCCGGGCGTGCTGGCACATGAGGTTTTTGTACAATGGTATCCCTATAAGGACAGGATGGTGGTTACTCAAAAAGCAGAGCCCTTTGCCCTTTTCGGGAAACAAGCATCATTGAGCGGAGCCCTGACCCTTGAGCCCAAAGGATTGTTGGGAGAAGGAGTCATGAGTTTCAGTAAAGTTGAAATGAAATCAAGACTTTTCGAATTCAAGCACCACGTCTTTCAATCCGACACCACCGACGTGGTTTTCAAAACACCTGACCTTACTGAAATGGTGTTAAAAACAGAAAACTTTGACGTGAATGTTGATTTTCAGAAACAGATCGGGAAATTCAAATCCAATGATGAAAACTCTAAAATCAGCTTCCCGTTTAATAATTATGCATGTTATATGTATAATTTCGATTGGCTCATAAATAAGGATGAGCTTATGCTGAAGAGCGCCAACAAGGAAAAAAATGCGGGTGTTAAAAGCATGAAAAAAGAAGACATCATCGATCTTGACCTCACCGAATCGCAGTTTATCTCGGAACATCCCGGACAGGATTCACTGCATTTTTATGCACCTGATGCTACCTATAACCTTATCGAGAATGTTATACGAACCAAGGATGTCCCGATTATTTTAGTGGCTGATGCTGCTATTTTCCCGGACTCCGGTCAGGTAACCATTTTGAAAAAGGCAGAAATGCTTCCGCTCGAAAACGCCCAACTGATCGCTAATACAGAAAACAAAAAGCATTTCATCTATAACAGCAAGATAAACATAGAAACCAGAAATAAATATACTGGTCAGGGAACATACGATTATGTAGATGTAGCCGATCGAAAGCAAAAAATTTATTTCAGCAATCTCCATGTGGATTCACTTAAATCGCGTGCAGATGGAGAACTTGCTGAAAGCGCTGGATTCAGCCTCAGTCCTGATTTCGGTTTCTGGGGAAAAGTCACCTTAACGGCAGAAAAAGACGAATTGAATTTCAGCGGTGGGGTTAAAATCAAGCAGGATTGTGATACCCTTCCGGGAAGGTGGTTCAGATTTACAGCCGACATTGACCCCGCCAACATTAAGATTCCGGTATCGAGCAGGGCAAGGGAGTATTCGAAAGAAGGGGGCGACGGATCAGAACTCGGTTTAGGGTTATATGCCGGGAGCGACAGCGTGCTGGTATATTCAGCCTTTCTGCAGCAAAAAAAATCGGGCAGCGACGATCCGGTCATTACGGCAACAGGCTATTTAACTTTCGACCAGATGCGCCAGACCTATACCATTATGCCGGAGATCGATTCTTCAGCCAGCATTCAGCCTGCTTATGACGTGGTATCCTTCGACCGTAAAAACTGCACCGTAACAGGCGAAGGCAAACTAAACCTGGCCGAAAATCTGGGTCGGTTCGCCATGCAATCCTACGGCGATATTACTTATTCGATCATCGATCAGATGTCGATTGCCATGACGACCCTCACCCTGGATTTCCCGTTTGACGAAGAAGCCATGACACTGATGAAAAATGTGATGGCAGCGGAAGCGGGAACCGAAGGCCTGAACACCGCCGATGACACCTATTATCTGTCGCTGAAGCACCAGTTGGGTCCCGAAAAAGCCGACGAATTCCTGAGTCAGCTTAGCCTGACCGGCAGGGCCAAAGAACTTCCGGAACTGCTGACGCATACCTTATATTTATCACAGGTGCAAATGAAGTGGGATTTTAAAAACCGCTCCTTTGTTTCGGTAGGTGATCTGGGATTTGTGAGTGCAGGTAACACGCAACTTTTCAAGTTCATGACAGGGAACCTTGAAATTGTACGTAAACGCGGGGGTACAACGATCAATTTATATTTTGAAGCGGGCGAAGAATGGTATTTCTTTAGTTACACCACCAACCGCATGCAGGCTATTTCTTCGAGCAAGGAATTTGTGGATGCCATTAAGAAAGCCACAAGCGAAAATAAAAACATCGTCGACGCCAAAGACAACCTGCCACAGTATACCTATATACTATCCTCTATCAAGAGAAAAAGTGATTTCCTGAAAAAGATCGGTGCTGAGCAAGGGGGCAATGATGAATAATCATGCCCCCGGCTTTGGCCGGTAAAGAAGTTAATTGTTTAAAAAGGATTTTCGTCCGGTACCTCATCCATGCGCGAAGAGCGCGTAATGATTGACTGGTTAAAACTTTCGTTGGGTTCCAATCCATCTCCTCCCGGGGAAGAAAGTGTATCAAGATCCGTAAATTTTGCCAGGTGGGCAACGAAATTCAGCCTTACATCCTTTAAGGCTCCATTACGATGTTTCGCGATGATAATTTCCGCCTGTCCATCGGTTGAGGAGGAATCTTCCCACTCTTTGATCTGATAATATTCCGGGCGGTAAATAAAGCACACAAGGTCGGCATCCTGCTCAATAGCTCCGGACTCACGAAGGTCGCTAAGAATCGGCCTCTTGGGACCTCCACGTGTTTCAACCGCGCGGCTGAGCTGCGACAGAGCGATTACAGGAACTTCCAGTTCTTTCGCCAGCGCTTTTAATGACCGTGAAATCTGGGATATTTCCTGCTCACGGTTGCCCCCTTTATTATCACCACCGGCCGACATAAGCTGCAGGTAGTCGATAATGATCATCTGAATATCATGCTGTGCCTTAAGGCGACGGCATTTGGCCCGCAATTCAAAAATTGAAAGTGCAGGGGTATCGTCAATATATAATGGAGCATCCACTAAGGAATTCAAGCGGGCATTCAACTGTTCCCATTCGGAATTCTCAAGGTTTCCCCTGCGCAATTTGTCGGCAGGAATTTCGCATTCGCCCGAGATCAAACGTGTAACAAGCTGTATGGCTGACATTTCCAAAGAAAAGAAGGCAACTGGCTTTTTCATATCGACCGCCATATTGCGTGCCATTGAAAGTACAAAAGCGGTTTTACCCATACCAGGGCGGGCAGCCAGGACAATGAGGTCAGACTTCTGCCAGCCTGCAGTAACGCGGTCAATTTCTGTAAAACCAGAACCCACTCCTTTTAGGTGGCCTTCGGCATTTTTTGCGGCTTCGATTTCGGTAATAGCCTCTTTCACCAGGCTCCTGAGATCAAGGTAGCTGCGTCGCAGGTTTCCCTCGCTCACCTGGAATAAGTTACGTTCGGCCTGATCAAGTAAATCAAAAACGTCGGTAGTATCCTCAAAAGCGTCACGGATAATATCCGATGATATATGAATCAGTTCCCGTTGAATAAATTTCTGAGAAATAATCCTGACGTGGTACTCAATGTTTGCTGCGGAAGCCACACGGTTGGTAAGCTGGGTAAGGAAATAAGGCCCCCCAACACTTTCCAGGTCTCCCATTGTTCTCAGTTCGCTGGTAACCGTTAAAATATCCACGGGTTCCGACTTCCTGAAAAGGTTTTGAATGGCTTTAAATATCGTTTGGTGCGACTCTTTATAAAAAACTTCTGGCTTCAGAATATCAATAACCGCCGTTAGAGCGTCTTTCTCCAACATAAGAGCACCCAATACCGCTTCCTCCAGGTCAGTGGCTTGAGGTTGAACCCGGCTGTGCTCTGGTACTGCAGGATTTCCAACGGTTTTCCTGACTCTTTTACGAACATTATCTGGTGCATTTTCCATTGGTCAAAATTACACATTTGCCAACAGTATGCAGGATCGGATTTGTTAAATCTTTTAAATAATGCTCAAGTAAAACGAAGTCAGCGGGATAGACAAATCTACAAAAAAAGCATATTTTCATCCGCGATTACGGGTCTGCCCATGTATGCCATAAGGACTTGCACCATGGTCACAACATCGCGGTTGCAATATGCTGCAATGCGTTCCAGGTCATGTTCGCACCAATACACCCTGGCGACATCGGCACCATTAATATCATTTTTGGGAGAAGGTATATTGAAGATTGCGGCCAGCAGCTCGAGTGAGGTATAATGCTTATAATCGCCGAACTTCCATAGCTCCATAGTGTCCAAATGCCTGATTTGCCATGGCTTAGATCCTGCCACATCGAGTATGGCCGGTAAAGTAATCCTGTTGATCAGGAGCCTGCGGGCGATGTAAGGAAAATCGAACTCTTTGCCATTATGAGCACAAAGCAGGTGGTGATCCTTATTAAAAAAGCCGTTCAGCAAAAGGGTGAAAGCCGACAGCAGTTCATGTTCATTATGTCCGTAGAAATTTTTCACACGAAGTACATCCTGGGCAAGATAGGCAGTAGAGATACAGATGATTTTGCCGAACTCCGCATAAATTCCTGCGCGGGGCCAAAGGGTTTCGGCGGTTTCGGCGGGATCGGAACTGATATAGGCTGCTTTTTTATCCCAAAGCAATCTAAGGGGTTCCTCACATTGGTTGTATGAGGCCACATGGGGAACGGTTTCAATATCCAGGAACAGGATGTTCCCGGGAGAAAGATCTTTCAGCATATGATTTATTGTTTTTTGTTTGTGTAAAGATACTGAAAACCATTTCGTATGGGCAAAATGTTCATTTTTTTTAACTCCTGACAGAAAATTTTTATTCTTTTTTCCGTACGAATAAAAAAATCACTACTTTTGCACCTCAGTAAAAAGTAAAATCAATCAACCTAAAGAGGTATAAAAATGATTATCATTCCAGTAAAAGAAGGCGAAAGCATCGATAAGGCACTGAAAAAATACAAAAGGAAATTCGAAAAAACCGGTACGGTTAAAGAATTACGTGAGCGTCAGAAATTCACAAAACCTTCTGTAAAGCAAAGGGAAAAGAAGTTGAAAGCGATTTACATTCAGCAGCTTATCGAGAACCTGGAACAGTAATATTCCCCCATTTTCGGGGTTTAATTTTCCCTGGGCAATAACAAATGTCGCAATGACGTTTGGCGTGCTCAGGGATATTTTTTTTTATGACTGAACGATTTTTACAATATCTCGAATTCGAAAAAAGGTCATCCCGGTATACGGTTATTTCCTATGCCACTGATTTAAGGCAATTTAAGGAATTTATTCTGGAAGAGTTCGAACTTGCAGATCCAGCCAAAGCCCAATATCTCCACATACGCACCTGGCTTTCGGCCCTCATGGAACAGGGCATTACCGCCCGGTCGGTTAACCGGAAAAAAACCGCGTTACAGACTTTTTACCGGTTTTTATTAAAAGAAGGTGTGATTACAGAAAACCCTGTTAAGAGGGTAATTTCCCCAAAGATGTCGAAACGATTACCGGTTTATATTGAGGAACACCGGATGGAAGAACTGTTTCACAAAATTGGAGAATACACCACGATGGATTTTTGTGCTTTACGCAACCTGATGGTACTTGAAATGTTTTATGCCACCGGCATGCGTTTATCGGAGCTTGTACAATTACGCGATTCAGATATTGATCAGAGCGGCATGACTGTAAAGGTATTAGGCAAGAGAAATAAAGAACGGATTATCCCCTATGGTCCTTCCCTGTCTGCCCTGATCGAAAAATATATTACCGAGAGGCAAAAGCAGTTTCATGATTCAACGGGTGCGGGGTATTTCTTCCTTACGGACAGCGGGAAAAAAATTTATCAAAAACTTGCATACAGGATCGTAAATGATTACCTTAGCTGTATCACAACAATGGAAAAGAAAAGCCCTCATGTATTGCGACATACTTTTGCCACTCACATGTTAAACAAGGGGGCAGATCTGAACGTTATTAAAGAGTTACTTGGCCATGCAAATCTTTCAGCCACTCAGATCTATACCCACAACACCATTGAGAAACTCAAGAACATTTATAAACAAGCCCATCCTAAGGCATAATTTAGAAGGAGGTCCTATGAACATTACAATCCATTCGGTTCACTTTAAGGCCGACAAAAAGCTAGAAGACTTTGTAATTGATAAAGTTGCAAAACTCGAAAATTACTTTGAAGGAGTAATCAGCACTGAAGTTACTTTACGATTGGATAAGAACATTGAAACGGGGAACAAGGTGGCCGAGATCCGGTTAAACATCCCCGGCAATGATGTATTTGCAAAAAAACAAGCCATCACTTTTGAGCAGGCGACAGACACGGCTGTGGAAGCAGTGAGGAAACAAATCACCAAACATAAGGAAAAATTAAGGGGAATATAAGAGTATATTAATAATGTATACACCTTTAAAAATAATTCTCCGTATATGTAGAAAAAAAGTATAAAAAAGTTTTGTTAGTATTCTTTTTGTTTATACATTTGCAGTCCCTTTCAAAAAGGGGCTGTTTTTTTTGTTAATAACAAGGATTTTAGGGCCAAAAACAGTAAAAGTTAAGCCGAAATAGCTCAGTTGGCCAGAGCAGCTGATTTGTAATCAGCGGGTCGGGGGTTCGAATCCCTCTTTCGGCTCGGTTCTTTGAATAAAACGGGGGGATACCAGAGCGGTCAAATGGGGCAGACTGTAAATCTGTTGGCACAGCCTTCGGAGGTTCGAATCCTCCTCCCCCCACCATTTATCCCAGGCGGAAGTAGCTCATTTGGTAGAGCGAAAGCCTTCCAAGCTTTAGGTGGCGGGTTCGAGCCCCGTCTTCCGCTCAAAGATATCAGCCGATGTAGCTCAGGGGTAGAGCACTTCCTTGGTAAGGAAGGGGTCACGAGTTCAATTCTCGTCATTGGCTCAAGGCAGAAATATGTTTAATCCAAAATAAAGTTTTTTAAAATGGCAAAAGAAAAGTACGATCGTTCCAAACCGCACGTAAATATTGGAACTATTGGTCACATCGACCATGGTAAGACCACTCTGACCGCTGCAATCACCATTGTGCTTGCTGATAAAGGCTTGTCAGAATTCCGGTCATTTGAATCAATCGACAATGCTCCTGAAGAAAAAGAAAGGGGTATCACGATTAACACCGCCCACGTTGAATATTCAACGGAAAAAAGGCATTATGCGCACGTTGACTGCCCGGGTCACGCCGACTATATCAAGAACATGATCACAGGTGCTGCCCAGATGGACGGTGCGATCCTTGTTGTAGCTGCAACCGACGGTCCCATGCCACAAACCCGCGAGCACATCTTGCTGGCACGTCAGGTAGGTGTTCCCAAGATTGTTGTGTTTATGAACAAATGCGACAGTGTTGACGACGAAGAATTACTTGACCTCGTTGAAATGGAAATCCGCGAACTGCTTACTTTCTATGGATTCGATGGTGACGAAACTCCGATTATTCGTGGTTCCGCATTAGGTGGTTTGAACAAAGAGCCTGTATGGGTTGACAAAATTATGGAACTCATGGATGCTGTTGATAGCTTTATCCCCATCCCAGAGCGCCAGATCGACAAAGATTTCCTCATGCCCGTTGAAGACGTATTTACGATCACTGGTCGTGGTACCGTTGCTACCGGCAGAATTGAAACCGGTGTTATCAATTCAGGTGACCCAGTCGAAATTCTTGGATTCAATGCTGATAAACTGAAGAGCGTTGTAACAGGTGTTGAAATGTTCCGTAAAATCCTCGACCGCGGTGAAGCTGGTGACAACACTGGTTTACTGCTCCGTGGTATTGATAAAGAACAGATCTGCAGAGGTATGGTAATCGCAAAACCCGGTTCCATTCATCCTCACAAACACTTCATGGCTCAGGTTTATATCCTGAAAAAAGAAGAAGGTGGCCGTCATACCCCATTCCACAACAAATACCGTCCCCAGTTCTACATTCGTACCACTGACGTGACCGGCGAAATCTTCCTTCCGGAAGGCGTTGAAATGGTTATGCCTGGCGACAACTTAAAAATCGAGGTAAAACTGATTGCTGACGTAGCTATGAACATTAACCTTAGCTTTGCTATTCGCGAAGGTGGTCGTACAGTTGGTGCTGGTCAGGTTATTGAGATTCTTGACAAATAATTATTTTACAGCGTGGCATCCCGGCTTAAGGTCGGGATGCCATGTTTGTCTTAAAAAAATAAAAAAACGGGTGTAGCTCAATTGGTAGAGTGGTAGTCTCCAAAACTATAGGCTGGGAGTTCGAGTCTCTCCACCCGTGCCCAAAAACATGACCGATGTTCAAAAAAATTAAGATATATTTTAAAGAGAGTTACGAAGAGCTATTTAATAAAGTTTCATGGCCGACTTTTAGTGAGCTGCAAAATAGTGCTATCGTTGTTTCCATTGCTTCCCTTATCATCGCCTTGGTGGTGCTATTAATGGACTTAGCGTTTAGCAACCTGCTCGAAATGTTCTATAAATTATAATAGAGCAGAGCATTAGATTTGTTTTTATAAAAGGATTCATTAATCTTCATTCCTTAAGCAAGGGAATTACAGTATGAGCGAAATTGTCAAAAAGTGGTACGTAGTCAGGGCGATCAGCGGTAAAGAGAAAAAGGTCAAGGAATACATTGAGAGTGAGATCAACCGTCTGAAATTAAATGATTATGTTTCACAAGTGCTGATCCCCACCGAAAAGATCTACCAGGTGAGGAAAGGTAAAAAAATCAGCAAGGACCGGAATTACTTTCCGGGCTATGTTCTTGTTGAAGCAGCATTGGCTGGCGAAGTAGCACATGTTTTAAAAAATATCCCCGGAGTCCTCGGCTTTTTAGGTTCTAAAGGCGAGCCCATCCCTATGCGTCCGGCAGAAGTCAATCGCATTTTGGGTAAGGTGGATGAACTTGCAGAAAAAGGTGAAGAGATTAGCGATCCGTTCATTGTGGGCGAAAGTGTCCGTGTTATCGACGGCCCGTTCAACAGTTTCACCGGTATTATTGAAGAAGTAAACGAAGAGAAGAAGAAACTGAAGGTAATGGTCAAGATTTTCGGCCGCAAAACCCCGCTTGAACTCAGCTTCGTACAGGTAGAAAAGGAATAATTAACGACTGAAGCTACAAAAACGCTTTAAAATTCCAGAAACATGGCAAAAGAAATTAGTGGAATCATCAAATTACAGATAAAGGGAGGGGCTGCAAACCCATCACCACCCGTAGGTCCTGCATTAGGAGCCAAGGGTGTGAACATCATGGAGTTTTGCAAACAATTTAACGCCCGTACACAAGATAAGGCCGGAAAATTAATTCCTGTGATTATCACCGTGTTCAAAGATAAATCCTTTGTCTTCATCATTAAAACTCCTCCTGTAGCAGTTCAGATACTGGAAGCAGTTAAAAAACAAAAAGGTTCACCAGAACCTAACCGCAATAAAGTTGCAAGTCTATCCTGGGAACAGGTAACTTCAATCGCGGAAGGGAAAATGGTCGACATGAATGTTTTCACGCTTGAATCAGCTATGAAGATGGTAGTGGGGACTGCCCGCAGTATGGGTATCACCGTTACCGGAGACGCTCCTTTTAAGGGGTAAAGATCGAAATAATAAGAGGAGTTAACAATTAAGAACAGAACAATGGCCAAGTTGACGAAAAAGAGAAAAGAAGCAATTCAAAAAATTGATCAGAGTAAGGTGTACTCCTTAGCAGAAGCTGCAGAGCTCATGAAAGGGATCAGCTATACCAAATTCGATGCTTCTGTAGATCTTGATGTACGTCTGGGCGTAGACCCCAGGAAAGCCGACCAAATGGTCAGGGGTATAGTTACCCTTCCCCACGGAACCGGTAAGACCGTGCGTGTACTCGTGCTTTGTCCCCCCGATAAGGAGGAAGAAGCAAAGAACGCCGGTGCTGACTACTACGGACTGGATGATTATATCACTAAGATCAAAGAAGGCTGGACCGATGTGGATGTCATTATCACCACACCGAGTGTTATGCCTAAAGTTGGTGCATTAGGCCGTATTCTTGGTCCCCGTGGACTCATGCCAAACCCTAAAAGCGGTACGGTAACCATGGAGATCGGGAAAGCAGTCACTGAAGTGAAAGCTGGTAAAATTGACTTTAAAGTTGATAAATTTGGAATCATCCACACCTCCGTTGCAAAAGTATCTTTTGCACCAGAAAAAATCGTGGACAATGCCAATGAAATCCTTCAGACAATTCTCCGCTTAAAACCTTCATCCGCCAAAGGTACCTATGTGAGAAGTATCTATTTGTCCAGCACAATGAGCCCGGGCATTCAGATCGATCCAAGGTCTGTGGCATAAACGAAATCTATTGTTTACAGAAACCAGAGATTGAGTCATTATGAGAATAGAAGAAAAAAATCAGGTTATCGACTCCCTGGCAGAACAGCTGCAGGCTAGCAATAACATTTACATTACCGAAATTGGCAATCTGAACGTTGAAAAAACCAACGCTCTACGCAGACTTTGCTATAAGAAAAACGTGCAACTCACAGTTGTGAAAAACACGCTTCTTCGCAAAGCGATGGAAAAATCAGGGAAAGATTTTACCGAACTGTATGGGATCCTCGAAGGCCCTACTTCCATTATGCTGTGTGAAACTGGCAACGTTCCCGCCAAGCTGATTAAAGAATTCCGCAAAAGCGCCAATTCCGAAAAACCCCTTTTTAAAGGTGCGTATATTCAGGAAATGATTTTTGTGGGTGCTGACCAACTCGAGATTTTAGTGAACCTGAAATCTAAGAATGAGTTGATCGGTGATGTTATCGGCCTGTTGCAATCACCCGCCAAGAATGTCATTAGTGCTCTCCAATCCGGTGGCTTCAAGCTTTCCGGAATCGTTAAAACATTATCAGAACGTCCCGAATAAGGCCCCTGATACATTACAAATTCAGATAAACAGATTTAAAAACCATCAAAAAATAATAAGAAATGGCAGATTTAAAAGCTTTTGCAGAACAATTGGTAAACCTTACTGTAAAGGAAGTTAACGAACTGGCACAGATTCTCAAAGACGAATACGGAATCGAACCCGCAGCAGCAGCAGCAGTGGTCATGGGACCCGCAGCATCAGACGTTGCAGCAGTTGAAGAACAAACCGCATTTGACGTAATCCTGAAGAGTGCTGGTGCAGCTAAACTCGCAGTTGTAAAATTAGTGAAAGAACTCACCAGCCTTGGTCTGAAAGAAGCCAAAGAACTGGTTGACGCCGCACCTAAAGCATTAAAAGAAGGTGTCACTAAAGACGAAGCCAACGCGCTGAAATCACAATTAGAGGAGGCCGGAGCAGAGGTTGAAATTAAGTAATATAATTGTTCCGATATTTTAAAGTTTAGATTTCTTCCGGATTTCCGGAAGAAGTCTAAACTATTTATATATACTAAGTGTATAGTTCTTTGTTCGTACAATTTTTTTACTTCACTTAAAAATTACAACCTTGGCTTCAACGAAGACAGAAAGGATTAATTTCGCCCAAACGAAAATCCGACCGGAATACCCTGATTTTCTTGAAATCCAGTTAAAATCATTTCAGGATTTCTTTCAGCTCGAAACTACCTCAGAAAATCGCCAGAACGAAGGCCTCTTCAAAGTTTTTAAAGAAAATTTTCCCATCTCCGACGCACGGAACAATTTTGTATTGGAATTTCTCGATTATTTTATCGATCCCCCGCGTTACGTACTCGAAGAATGTCTGGAAAGAGGTCTTACCTACAGCGTTCCGCTGAAAGCTAAACTACGATTATATTGTACCGATCCTGAACACGAGGATTTTGAAACAATAGTACAGGACGTGTACCTGGGTATGATTCCTTACATGACCCCCAAAGGTACATTCGTTATTAACGGCGCAGAACGGGTTGTGGTATCACAGCTCCATCGTTCCCCCGGCGTATTCTTCGGCCAGAGCCGACATGCCAACGGAACGATCCTCTATTCTGCCCGTGTGATCCCCTTTAAAGGATCCTGGATCGAATTCGCCACCGACATCAACAATGTGATGTACGCGTATATCGACCGCAAAAAGAAATTACCCGTCACTACCCTGCTCAGGGCTATCGGTTATGAAACCGATAAAGAGATCCTCGAGATCTTCAACCTGGCCGAGGAAGTTAAGGTGAATAAACCCAACCTTAAAAAAGTCGTTGGTCGTAAACTCGCCGCAAGGGTTGTACGCGCATGGATCGAAGATTTTGTAGATGAGGATACCGGTGAAGTTGTTTCCATCGAACGTACCGAGGTTATTATCGACCGCGAGACCACTGTTGAAAACGAACATATCGACCTGATCATTGATTCTGGCGTTAAAACCGTGCTGGTTCATAACGAAAACACCAACATCAACGATTACGGGATCATCTTCAATACCCTCCAGAAAGACCCCGCAAACTCTGAAAAAGAAGCTGTGGAATTTATCTACCGTCTGCTGCGTAATGCAGAACCTCCCGACGAGGAAACTGCCCGCGGTATCATCGAAAAGCTTTTCTTTTCTGATAAAAGATACGATCTGGGTGAAGTTGGTCGCTATCGCATCAACAAAAAACTCAACCTTGATACCCCAATGGAATTGCGCGTCCTCACCAAAGAAGACATCATTTCCATTATTAAATATCTTGTGGAATTACTTAATTCCAAAGCCGAAGTGGACGATATCGACCACCTCAGCAACAGACGCATCCGTACCGTTGGCGAACAGCTCTACAGTCAGTTTGGCGTAGGTCTCGCCCGTATGGCCAGAACCATCAGGGAGCGTATGAACGTCAGGGATAACGAAGTGTTTACCCCTACTGACCTCATCAACGCAAAGACCCTTTCGTCTGTTATCAATACTTTTTTTGGTACCAATCAGCTTTCCCAGTTCATGGACCAAACCAACCCGCTTTCTGAAATCACCCACAAACGCAGGGTTTCTGCCCTCGGACCTGGTGGTCTCTCGAGAGAAAGAGCTGGTTTTGAAGTTCGTGACGTTCACTATACACATTACGGAAGGCTTTGTACCATTGAAACACCTGAAGGCCCGAACATCGGTTTGATTTCGTCCCTTTGTGTGTACGCAAAAATCAATAAACTCGGCTTTATCGAAACCCCCTACCGTAGGGTGGTAAAAGGTAAAGTATCTCTCGAGGCAGCCCCTGTTTATTTAAGTGCAGAAGAAGAAGAAGATAAAATCATCGCACAGGCAAGTACCCCTGTTGATACAAAAGGTGGTTTCCTGCAGGAACGCATCAAGGCTCGTTACCTGGCCGATTATCCTATTGTTGTTCCTGAAAAGGTCGACCTTATGGATATTGCTCCCAACCAGATCGCGTCGATTGCAGCATCCCTCATCCCCTTCCTCGAACATGATGATGCTAACCGTGCCCTCATGGGTTCTAACATGATGCGTCAGGCTGTTCCTTTGCTCCGCCCCGAGTGTCCTATTGTAGGTACCGGTCTGGAAGGCAAAGTTGCTAAAGACTCCAGGGTTCTGATCAATGCTGAAGGTGATGGCACCATCGAATTTGTCGATAGCAGCCATATCACCATCCGTTATGTCAGATCGGAAACCGACAGGGTTGTTAGTTTCGATGATGACCTGAAAACCTATGAACTTCCCAAGTTTATCCGCACCAACCAGAACACTTGCGTGAACCTTAAGCCGATCGTCCGTAAAGGACAGAAAGTGAAAAAAGGGGAAGTGCTCTGCGAAGGTTACGCCACCCAGAATGGTGAACTCGCCCTCGGTCGTAATATGAAAGTGGCTTTCATGCCCTGGAAAGGTTACAATTTTGAGGATGCTATCGTAATCTCCGAACGCGTAGTAAGGGAAGACATTTTTACCTCTCTGCATATCGAAGAGTTTATCCTTGAAGTAAGGGAAACCAAACGTGGTTTGGAAGAACTCACCAACGATATTCCCAATGTAAGCGCTGAAGCCACCAAGGACCTCGATGAAAACGGTATTATCCGCATCGGAGCTGAAGTCGCTGAAGGCGATATCCTGATTGGAAAAATCACCCCCAAAGGTGAAACCGATCCCACCCCGGAAGAAAAACTCCTGCGCGCGATCTTCGGTGATAAAGCCGGCGACGTGAAGGATGCTTCCTTAAAAGCACCCCCATCAATGAAGGGTGTGGTTGTTGCCAAAAAATTATTCTCTAAGGTCTTAAAAGACAAGAAATTAAAGACCAAAGAAAAAGACAACATCAAGATTATCGAAGATGAGTACCATAAAGGATGTGATGAACTTAAAACCAAGCTGGTAACAAAACTGCTGACTTTGGTTGAAGGTAAAACTTCACAGGGTGTTTATAATAACCTTAAGGAAGAAGTTGTTCCGAAAAAGGCCAAGTTTACACAGAAAATGCTGTTGAATCTGGATTATAACAACATCAATCCCACCAAATGGACCACCGATAAGGATAAAAATGAGCTGATCAAGATCCTGCTCCATAACTATAATATCAAACACCGCGAACTGCTGGGTACCTTTAACCGCAGAAAGTTTGCCGAAACCGTAGGTGATGACCTCCCCGCCGGAATCATCAAACTGGCTAAAGTTTATATTGCCAAGAAACGCAAACTCAAAGTGGGTGATAAAATGGCAGGACGCCACGGTAACAAGGGTATTGTTGCCCGTATCGTGCGTGATGAAGATATGCCATTCCTCGAAGATGGAACGCCTGTGGATGTAGTGCTGAATCCTCTTGGTGTACCTAGCCGTATGAACCTTGGACAGATTTATGAAACCGTTCTGGGTTGGGCTGGTGCAAAACTTGGGTTGAAGTTCGACACCCCTATTTTCGACGGTGCCAATATCGACCAGATCAACGATTATATGAGACAAGCCGGTTTACCCGAAAACGGTCGCGTTTACCTCTATGACGGAGGTACCGGCGAACGTTTCGACCAGCCTGCTACTGTTGGAATGATTTACATGCTGAAACTTCACCATTTGGTCGACGATAAGATGCATGCACGTTCCATCGGTCCCTACTCCCTCATTACGCAACAACCTTTGGGTGGTAAAGCCCAGTTCGGGGGACAGCGTTTCGGGGAAATGGAAGTCTGGGCCCTTGAAGCCTTTGGCGCTGCCAATATCCTTCAGGAGATCCTGACCGTAAAATCCGACGATGTAACCGGGAGGGCAAAAGCGTATGAATCCATTGTGAAGGGTGAAAATATGCCAACGCCGGGTGTTCCCGAATCTTTCAACGTGCTTATCCACGAACTGAACGGTTTAGGTCTGAACATTTCATTTGACGAATAATTGTCTTTAGCTGCTAATCGTAACAAAAAATACAACAATATATGGCTTTCAGAAAAGAGTATCTGCCTAAAGGAAACTTTTCAAAAATCACCATCAGCCTGGCTTCTCCGGAAATGATTCTGGAGCGTTCAAGCGGTGAAGTACTGAAACCCGAAACGATCAATTACAGAACATACAAACCCGAACGTGACGGTTTGTTCTGTGAAAGGATTTTTGGACCTGTGAAAGATTGGGAATGTCATTGCGGAAAATACAAACGCATCCGTTACAAAGGGATCGTTTGCGACCGTTGCGGTGTGGAAGTAACCGAAAAGAAAGTGCGTCGCGAACGTATGGGGCATATTACCCTTACTGTTCCCGTGGTTCATATCTGGTTCTTCCGCTCCCTGCCTAATAAAATCGGTGCATTATTGGGCTTACCCACCAAAAAACTTGATACCATCATCTACTATGAGCGCTACGTGGTTATTAACCCCGGCCTGAAAGCAGAAGATGGACTTAAAGTTCTTGATTTCCTTACGGAAGAAGAATATTTCGATATCATCGATAATCTTCCCAAAGAAAACCAGTATCTCGACGACAGCGACCCCAATAAGTTTATCGCTAAAATGGGTGCCGAAGCTATTTATGACCTGCTGGCCCGCACCAATCTGGATGAATTGTCTTACGACCTCCGCCATAAAGCCAGTACCGAAACTTCCATGCAAAGAAAGCAGGAAGCCCTCAAGAGACTTCAGGTGGTGGAAGCTTTCCGTGAAGCCAACAGCCGTATTGAAAACAAACCCGAGTGGATGATCGTGAAGGTTGTTCCCGTGATCCCACCCGAGCTCAGGCCTTTGGTTCCCCTGGATGGTGGCCGTTTTGCCACAAGCGATTTAAATGATCTTTACCGCAGGGTAATTATTCGTAACAATCGTTTGAAACGACTGATCGAAATTAAAGCCCCCGATGTAATTCTGCGTAACGAAAAACGCATGCTTCAGGAAGCCGTCGATTCATTATTCGACAACTCCCGCAAAGCAAATGCGGTTAAAACAGAATCCAACAGAACCTTGAAATCGCTTAGCGACAGCCTCAAGGGAAAACAGGGACGTTTCCGTCAGAACTTACTTGGTAAACGTGTTGACTATAGTGGTCGTTCTGTTATCGTGGTTGGACCTGAGTTAAAACTCAACGAATGTGGTCTGCCCAAAGAAATGGCCTCCGAACTTTTCAAGCCGTTTATTATCCGCAAAATGCTCGAAAGGGGCATCGTTAAAACCGTTAAATCTGCGAAGAAAATAGTTGACCGCAAGGATCCTGTTGTTTGGGATATCCTGGAAAACGTACTGAAAGGTCATCCCGTTATGCTCAACCGTGCTCCTACTTTGCACCGCTTGGGTATTCAGGCCTTCCAGCCTAAACTGATCGAAGGAAAAGCCATTCAATTGCATCCCCTCGTGTGTACGGCTTTCAATGCCGACTTCGACGGTGACCAGATGGCCGTGCACGTTCCCCTGGGAAATGCCGCTATCCTGGAAGCTCAATTGCTCATGCTTGCTTCGCATAACATTCTGAACCCTGCCAATGGTGCACCTATCGCCGTTCCTTCACAGGACATGGTTCTTGGTCTGTATTACATGACCAAAGGCAGAAAATCGGAAAAGGATTTTATTATTCACGGAGAAGGCCTGAAATTCTACGGACCCGAAGAAGTGATCATTGCTTATAATGAGAATAAGATAGATTTACATGCTTTTATCACTGTAAGAATTGATACCTGGGAAGAAGGACAGCCGGTTACCAAATCCATCGAAACCACTGTAGGCCGTGTACTGTTTAATCAGGTAGTGCCTAAAGAATATGGTTATATCAATGAACTGCTGACCAAAAAAGCATTACGTGATATCATTGGTGAAGTTCTGAAACGTGCCGGTACCCAAAAGGCCGCAGCGTTCCTCGACGATATTAAACACCTCGGATTCACGATGGCTTTCAAGGGAGGTCTTTCGTTTAACCTGGGCGACGTTGTGGTTCCACCCGAAAAAGAAAAACTTGTTGCACAAGCCAATGAAGAAGTTGAAGGTATCATGAACAACTACAACATGGGCTTTATCACCAATAACGAACGTTACAACCAGATTATCGACGTCTGGACACATACCAACTCCCGCCTCACCCAAACCCTCATGTCGCACCTGAGTCAGGACAGACAAGGTTTTAACCCTGTGTACATGATGCTCGACAGCGGTGCCCGTGGATCTAAAGAACAGATCCGTCAGCTCTGCGGAATGCGTGGTTTGATGGCGAAACCCCAGAAATCTGGGGCTACAGGAGGTGAAATTATTGAAAATCCTATCCTCTCGAACTTTAAAGAAGGATTATCGATTCTCGAGTACTTTATTTCTACCCACGGTGCCCGTAAAGGTTTGGCCGATACCGCCCTCAAGACTGCCGATGCCGGTTATCTTACCCGTCGTCTGGTTGACGTTACACAGGACGTGATCATCAGCGAACCCGATTGCGGAACACTGCGCGGATTGACCATCACTGCCTTAAAGAAAAACGAAGAGACTGTTGAAACCCTTTTCGACCGTATCTTAGGCCGTGTTACCCTTCACGATATTTATCATCCTCAAACCGGGGAACTGATCATTACCGCAGGGGAAGAACTCACCGAAGTTTATTGCCGCAAAATCGAAAACAGTCCGATCGAATCAGTTGAGATCAGGTCGGTACTCACCTGCGAATCGCGTCACGGTGTTTGTGCAAAATGCTACGGACGTAACCTTTCTACAGGAAAGATGATCCAGAAAGGTGAAGCCGTCGGTGTAATTGCAGCACAGTCAATCGGTGAACCAGGAACACAGCTTACCCTGCGTACATTCCACGTTGGGGGGGTTGCCGGTGGTAACATCGCTTCTACTTCGAAAATCGAAGCCAAATACGAAGGTATTCTGGAGATCGATGAACTCAAATCTGTTGATTACGTAACTACCAATGAGCAGGGCAAAAAGGATACAATCCAGATTGTACTTGGTCGTTCGGCAGAAATGAAAATCATTGACCCCACCACGCATATCGTTTTAGCATCCAGCAATATCCCCTACGCCGCCAATTTGTATTTCAAAAACGGTGATATGATAAAGAAGGATGATAAAATCTGTGACTGGGATCCATTTAATGCGCTGATTTTATCTGAAGTCACTGGTAAAGTAACATACGAAGACATCATTGAAGGTGTAACCTTCAGGGAAGAATCGGATGAGCAGACCGGTTATAACGACAAAGTTATCATTGAAACACGTCACAAAGGCAAGAACCCTTCGTTGAAAATCATTAATGAAAAAACGAAGGAAGTCATCAAGTCGTACGACATGCCTGTTGGCGCGCATATCATTATCGCTGAAGGTAAAAAGATTACTGCCGGCGAGACCCTTTCTAAGATCCCACGTGCTGTAGGAAAAGCTGGTGACATCACCGGAGGTTTACCCCGTGTTACCGAACTGTTCGAAGCCCGTAACCCATCCGATCCCGCTATCGTTTCTGAAATTGATGGTGTGGTGACCTTTGGTAAAAAACTGAAACGTGGTAACCGTGAAGTGATCATCACCTCCAAGACCGGTGAAGAAAAACACTACCTGGTTCCAATTACCAAACAGATTCTTGCTCAGGAAAATGACTACCTGAGGGCAGGTACACCCCTGACCGACGGAGCCACAACCCCTGCAGATATCCTTGCTATTAAAGGCCCCACGAAAGTTCAGGAATATATCGTTAATGAAATCCAGGAAGTATATCGTCTCCAGGGTGTGAAGATCAACGATAAACATTTTGAAGTTGTGGTTCGTCAGATGATGCGTAAGGTTGAAGTGGAAGATCAGGGCGATACCCGTTTCCTTGAAGGGGAATTGGTGAACAAACTGGATTTCCAGGAAGAAAACGACTGGATCTTTGGTAAGAAAGTTATCGAAGAACCGGGCGATTCTGAAAACCATAAAGCAGGTCAGATTATCGCCACACGTAAAATGCGTGAGGAGAATTCGACCCTGAAACGCAGAGATAAAAAACTGATCGAAGCCCGCGATGCACGTCCGGCAACAGGCCGCCAGATCCTTCAGGGGATCACCCGCGCCTCGTTACAGACCAAGAGCTGGCTCTCCGCTGCTTCTTTCCAGGAAACCACCAAGGTTCTTACTGATGCTGCCGTAAATGCGAAGATTGACGACCTCAATGGTCTGAAAGAAAACGTACTTACCGGACATCTTATTCCTGCCGGTACCGGCTTGCGCGAATACGACAAGATTATCGTCGGTTCAAACGAGGAATACGAATCTCTGATGGCCTCCAAAGAGAAAGAGGATATCTACTCAGCAGAATAATTAATTCTGAATATTATTTCAAAAGGAGGACTTTAGTTCCTCCTTTTTTTTTTACCTTTATCCATCCAATAAGAAAAACAATGGCAGAAAAGAAAGAAAACGAAAACCAGCTTAATATAGAGCTCACCGAAGAAATGGCCGAAGGTACATACAGCAACCTGGCCATCATAACCCACAGCTTTTCGGAATTCATTATCGACTTTGTAAAAGTCATGCCCGGAACCCCCAAAGCCAAAGTAAAATCGCGCGTTATCCTGACGCCACATCACGCCAAGCGACTGATGAAAGCGCTTAAAGACAACATCGGAAAATACGAATCAAACTTTGGCCCCATCGCCGATACCGATCCGATGTTACCCGGTCCTTTCCCCTTTGGCGGACCTACAGCTCAGGCCTGACAGCACTTCTAGGTAAGAAAAGGATTATACTTCCGCTCCTCCCCAATGCTAGTTTCGGGGCCATGTCCGCTATACACAACATAATCATCCCCTAAAGAAAACAGTTTATTCTTTATGGAATCCATCAGCTGATCCATGTTTCCTGAGGGCAGATCGGTGCGGCCAATGCCGCCCTGAAACAACACATCACCCACTACAACGAAATTCTGTTTACGATTGATGAAGCAAAAGCTCCCGGCAGCATGGCCAGGGGTTTCGATAAGTTCGAGTGCTGAAGTACCGAAGTTGATCACATCCCCCTCGTGTAATTCACCGTCGTGTCCCGGTACACTTTGCAGATCATACCCAAACACCGAAGCAAAACCAATAGCGGTATTCAGAAAATGCACGCCATCCGGATGTATCCTGAGTTTCAGCCCATAGGTTTTCATCACAAATTCATTTCCAAACATGTGGTCAATATGTAAATGCGTATTATATACACCCACCGGTTTCAAGCCTTTAGCTGTTATGAAGTCCGCTAACTGCGCCTGTTCTTCTGCGTCACTGCAACCCGGATCAATAATCACACACTCCTTCGTTTCATCAAACAACACAAAAGTGTTCTCCTGAAAGTCGTTGAAAACGAACTTTTTAATCTCTATCATTTTGAAACTGTTTTAGGCAACAAAGATAAATATTTTTTAGAGGTCTGATGGGGATGAGCGCTGAGGATGGCAGCGTAAGGATAAAGGAATATCTACGAGTATTGGGGCTTAGCCGTATCAATAATAAAACCCCGTAATTATGGCCTTCTATCGAGTACGCTATCAATCCTGATTATTTCAGCATTATCGAAAGCATCAACCCTAGAAAACCTGTACCGCTCCACCAGCGAAGCTTTCAGGGAATCACTGGAAACCAACACCTGGTCCCCCGGCTGAAACACGCCATTGGTAACTATTTCCAGCTGCTGTCCCTCTTCAGCCAGTTTGTATTTATAAAAAAGTATCGCCCCATTATAACCACAGTGAAACACCTTCAGCCCATCAAGGTTCTTACCTTCGTGTATACTCTCGCACAGAAAACGTTCGCTCGCTTCGTTCATTTTCTCAAAAGCATTCAGGTTATTCTCCTGTGAACTGCGCACCATCATTATATATGGATAAATAAAGATACAAAGGCACACCAGACCAATTTTATAGCAGGATCTCTCCCCGTTTTCAGGTATAAAATGCCGGATAATACGGAAAAGCGGATAGGATGCCACAATTGCAAAACAGGGATAAAGTGGCATGTCGTACCATTCCAATTTAGTCGTAGATATGGTGATGATAATAAGATAACTCAGTATAAACAGGGAGACCATCCCTAATAACTTTTTCTCCTTGCCGGCATTAATTAAAAAGGTCATCACAATTCCCGCAATCAGCAATACAAACCATGTTGCGTATCGATACAAAAGAAAATTATCGAGATAGTATGTCAAAGGTTCCTGATGCCTTTCCACCACTTTAAACAGACGGCCCGCATCTTTAACCAGCGTCTCCCTCAGATAACCTGGTGCATCCATCTCACGAAATATCAAAGGACCCACACAAAGAATTATTAATCCTGCCAAACCGGCCGAAAAAAACTTGTTGAAGACAAAAACCTTAAATTTCCTTTGTACAATCAGGATAATAATCCAGGCCGGAATGAAGAGTAAAGCTGCATACATCTTTGTGCTAAAGGCGAGGGCCATGAATAAAAAGAACCATAGTATATTCCTTCGCTTTCCTTCTGTTATGGCATTTATAAAATAGATATTGGACATTACCAGAAACAAGGTCAGCAACGAATCAGCATCGGCAGTACGGGCAGTATGATAAGTTATAAAACCCGAGGAAGTCAAAAGAATCATTGCTGTAATCCACGCCCATAAATAGTCGTATTTTCTGGCCATAAAAATAAAAAGGGCCAGTATCGAAAGAGCCGCGGCCAGGGCCGAAGGTAAACGCAATGCCAGTTCGTTAAAACCAAAAAACTTTACGGAAATCATTTGCAACCATACCGTCAGTAACGGCTTGGTATTGTATAGATCAGGTGCTCCATCGAAATAAGCCGAAAAGAACTTCCCGTTTTGCAGCATTTCATAGGTATTCACAGCAAACATCGACTCATCCCATAAGCGCATATGAAAGTTCCCTAACTTAACAAATACGACCAGGTAGATGAGCAGCAATAGGACTAAAACATGCAGATATAATTTCTTTTTGCCCGTTTGCAACATCACCGGTTGCTTCTGTTGCATCCTGCTCCCTTTCTGTAACCCCGATCCATTTTTTTCTTCCATTTCTTTTCTTTTGAGCAACTAAAGTACATAAACGAACGATATGCGGATGTATATAAGAATGATAGCATGCAGCATCGTATAAGTATTCCTCTGTAATACTCTGTGGTTCTATGTCTTTCTCTGTGGTCCTCTGTGGTTCTCTGTGTAATTATTTTAAATAACACAGAGAAACACAGAGTAGACACAGAGGACCAAAGAGGGAATGCTGCTGCTTGTCACCCCCTGACTGCCTGTGTAGATGCAGGTGGGAAGTCAGAGGGTGACTGGGGTAAAAGTTTTGCTACAAAGCAAGGTTTAGTCAAGGGGTGACTGCCCGCAAGTCCCCGCTAATGGCAGTCGCCCCGTGACAACGCAGAACCGTTAGCAATACGGCAATTACTAACCCTTGTCGGGGTACGACTTCAGAATACAAATTCAAAGGATAGGTCAATCCGCAGTTTGTGTGCTAATCGTCGTGCCCCGACTCAATTATAACCAGTCGGGGCACGACGCATAGCAAAATTTTCTGCGACTGGATTTTTCGTAACTCCAGAGTTGCCGAAAGTCGTACCCCGACGTTGTAAAGGTTTAGTCAAGGGGTGACTGCCCGCAAGCCCCCGCTAATGGCAGTCGCCCCGTGACAACCCAGACCATTCTTTTCTACTTTTCAACTTTCTAACTTTCAACTTTGTCGAAAATCCCCACAATTTTTCTCTGCGAAATTGGTTCTTTTGTATGCCGGATCAAATCCACAAAATAATTCGTACCTTAGCGTTTTCATCAGAACTGAACTAATTCATGCCCGGATTTTCCCTTATCAAGTCAAAGGCTTTTGCTGGCATCCTATGTTTATCAATAGCCCTGATGCTGTTCGCTTTTCCTGTAAAAGCCCAGTTTTATAATGGCTTACAGATGAATTTCGGCAAGAACCGGGTACAATACGATGGCCGCTTCTGGTCGTTTTACCGCTTCGAAAAATTTGATACGTATTTCTATATTAATGGTCAGGATCTGGCTGCTTTCACCGCAAGGTATGCCGATAAAACCATACGCGACATGGAACGCAGGCTCGATTATCCCCTCGACGGGAAAATTCAGTTCGTGGTTTTCAACAAACTTTCCGACCTCAAACAAAGCAACATCGGCCTGATCAACGAAGCCGAATATAATGTCGGGGGCATTACCCATATTGTGGGGTCCAAGGTATTCCTGTATTTTGACGGGAACCACGCCAACCTGCAACAGCAGATACGCGCAGGAATTGCACAGGTTATTATGGAGCAAATGATGTTTGGCGGACGCATCACAGCCATGATGAAAAACTCCGCATTGCTGAGTCTGCCCGAATGGTATTCCAAAGGACTTGTTTCGTACATGAGCCAGGACTGGAGCACCGAAATTGACATGCACGTTAAAGATGGGATCCTCCGTGGGGATTATAAAAAGTTTTCGGGCCTTACCGGGATGGAAGCCGTATATGCCGGTCACTCCATTTGGAAATTTATTGCCGATAAATACGGACCCTCTACCCTGTCGAACATTGTTTACATGACCAAGGTGAGTAAAAATGTTGAGAGCGGATTCCTTTTCGTATTGGGCGTTTCTTATAAAAGTCTTATACAGGAATGGCTGACCTACTACGAAGATATGTACAGAGTATCGGATGTTGAACGGCACGAAAGCGCAGAGCAACCCCTTCTGAATAAAACAAAAAAGCGCCTGGTTTACCAGCAACTCAAACTTAGTCCCGATGGCACTTTCGCCTCGTATGTCACCAATGATAACGGGCGGTGGAAAGTCTGGTTGCGGAACCTGCAGGACGAAAGTTCACGCGTAATTTTAAGAGGAGGTCAGCGGCTTGACGAAAAAACAGATTATAGCACCCCCTTGCTCACCTGGCATCCCACCGGAAAATTGCTGTCGGTAATCTTTGAATACAAGGGAAAAATCCTGATGTATTTTTACATGACGGATGATAAAATGTTCGAAAAACAACGTCTTTTTAATGCTGAGAAAATACTGGATGCTTCGTTTTCGCAGAACGGGCGCCTGATTGCCATGTCGGTGGTGGTGAACGGACAATCGGATATCTGTGTGTACAATCTGTCATCACACGCCTATGAGCCCATCACCAAAGACATCTGGGACGATGTTAACCCGCACTTCATCAACAACTCGTCTGATATCATCTTCAGTTCCAACCGGCCCGACGATACCCTCCGATTCGACCCGGTAACAAACTTTCTGATTGCCAAGGACACCATTAATGAATTGCCCGTTGCATACGATCTGTTTATTGCAGAGTACCCCCGTGAAAAGCCGTTGCTGCGCCGTGTAACCAATACCATGGCTGCTTCCGAAACCCATCCCATGGAATATGACAAGCGGCACTTTACTTTTTTATCTGACGAAAACGGAATCGTAAACCGATACATAGCCCGCATCGACAGCACCATTTCTTTTGTGGATACCTGCACGCATTACCGTTTTTACACCACGAGCTTTCCTATCACCGATTACCCCGCCTGCATCATCGAACAAGACGTCAGCCGCTCTTCCAAACAAATTGGTGAAATTATTTTCAAGAACAACAGGTACACCATGTATCTCAGAGAGCAGGTCCCCACAAAGCAGCTCAAGCCCCTGCTGTTAGAAAATACGTATTACATGGATCAATATATCCGTGAACTCCAGCTCAGGTTAACCGACACTACTTCATCCACACTGAGCCCAGAAGAACTGGAATACGTGCAGCAAAAGAAAGAAAGGCAGAAAGCGGCTAAGAAAATGACCAATGTACTGGTGAACGAACTGGATGCCGCCAGTGATACCGGAGCTATCGACATCGACAACTATACTTTCGGTACTGTAAAAACCGATACCGTTCAGGATAGTGCACAGAAAATGCCTTTAAAACCGGGCTTTACGATTCCCCGCCAGGAAAACTACAACGTGGAATATTTCATCAACCAACTGGTGACCCAGCTCGATTTCAATTTCCTCAATACCACCTATCAGCCCTTTACCGGTGGCAGTTCCCCCATTTACCTCAACCCCGGATTTAACGCACTCTTTAAACTGGGGGTGATTGACCTGATGGAAGATTACCGCATTACGGGCGGCTTCCGTTTATCAGTAGACCTCGATAACAATGAGTTTTTCGTTGCCTTCGACAACTACAAACGCCGACTCGACAAAACCCTCGTTCTGCACCGCCAGGCGATGGAAAACATGACCGAATATTCCCTGATTAAGATACGGACCCACGACGTGCAGTACGTCCTTAAATGGCCCTTCAGCAATACCCTTGCCCTCAAAGGAACAGGGATCCTGAGATGGGATAAAACCATTTACGCCGCCACCGACATTCTAAACCTGGCCGAACCTTCGACAAACGAATACTGGGGCGGGGTTAAAGCGGAACTCGTGTTCGATAATACCCGTCCGCGCGGGATCAATATTTTCTACGGCACACGCTGGAAAATCTTCGGGGAATATTATCAGAATATTACTGATGAGGTTGACTACCTTGCTGTACTTGGACTTGACTACCGGAATTACCAGAAAATCCACAAAACTTTTATCTGGGCTAACCGTTTTGCGGCCAGCACCTCTTTTGGCAGCAGTCCGTTGGTTTACTACTTAGGCGGTGTCGACAACTGGTTGATTCCAAAATTCAATCCTGACATTCCTGTTAACCCCGATAAAAACTATGGTTTCCAGACACTGGCTACCAACATGAGAGGCTTTACGCAGAACATCCGTAACGGAAATAACTTTGCCCTTATTAACAGCGAACTGCGTTTCCCGATCTTCAGATATTTCTCTAAAAAGCCTGTGAAAACTGAATTTTTCAGCAACTTCCAGATTGTGGGATTCGGCGATCTGGGTATGACCTGGACCGGATGGAACCCCTGGTCCGACGAAAACACCATCTTTGAAGACCACTATGCCCAGGGCCCCATTACAGTAACCATCCGCACGGTACGCGACCCGATCGTGGGCGGTTTCGGCACAGGTATCCGCACACGTATCCTGGGCTACTTCATCCGCCTGGATTATGCCTGGGGTGTGGAAAATATGAAGATACAAAAACCGTTGATTTACCTCTCACTAACCACGGACTTCTGATTTTATTCCGGATCTTTCCAGTCGCCGCTGCTTTTAATCAGATCGCATAACTGCGTCACGACATCATCCTCCAGAATATGCTTCAACACTACTTCGCCGTATTTATACAACGCAACTTCGCCTTTGCCCATACCCACGCAACCATAGTCTGCATCGGCCATTTCACCGGGTCCATTTACGATACAACCCATGACGGCAATTTTTAAATGTGTGAGGTGGAATGTAGCTTTCTTGACTTGTTCTAATACTGATTCAATATCAAATTCGGTCCGGCCGCAGCTCGGACACGAAACAAATTCAGCTTTAGTGCGGCGCAAGCCATGAGATTGCAAAATGGCTAACGCGGTTTGGTAAGAACCTTCGTTATCCCCGCCACTCAGCCAGAGAAAATCGACCTGTCGCGGATCGAGGTATTGAGATGCCAAAGCAGCCCATTTCACGTGGCTCCAGGTGGCATCGCCTTCTGCAACCTGAACTTTTACCGCAAATTTCCAAGGGGCTTTCCCGTTAAGGGCTTCAGCAAAAATTAATGAAGCATCTGGTTGCAGTGCGTCAACAACCAGCACCAGGTTATGATTTTCAGGCTCCGCAGAAAAAAGTGTTTTAACACCTTCTTTATCTGCAGAAATAAAATTGAGTTCAGCAGATTGATTACCCGATTGCAGGTAAGCTTCCGCGGAAGCGAACAACGGGAATGTTTTATTCAATGAAGGCTTCCAGCTTTCAGCAGGAACAATCACCCCGCTGCCCTGTTCATTCATTTTGATGGGCCCGGTAGCTGAAAACAAAAAGTCAGATTCGTGCAACCCGCTCCATTCGGTGATTACCGACATTTTTTCGGTTGATAATGAGGCGCCAGAAGGCACTATCGTTTCGGACTGACCGCGCATTACCTGCCTTTGCGCAGCATACAAGGCCACCAAATGTTTCGCGGCAGGGAGCTCACTTTCCGGGGCACCGGTAAGAGAAACCCTGAGGGTATCGCCCAGTCCTGCGGCCAGCAACGGGCCAATGCCACAGGCTGATTTCACGATGCCGTCTTCGCCGGCGCCGGCTTCTGTGACACCCAGATGTAAAGGATAATCAAAATGTTCGGCCAGCATACGCTCTGCCAACAGGCGGTACGACTGCAACATCACATGGATATCGCTTGATTTCATCGAAAGCACCAGCTTCTGAAAACCCATCCCGGAAAGGATACGGACAAACTCCATGGCCGACTCTACCATTCCATTAGGCGTGTTGCCATAACGGTCGAGGATGCGTTGCGAAAGCGATCCGTGATTGGTGCCCACGCGGATGGCCGTGCCTTCCAGTATACACAGGTTAATCAAGGGGTGCAGGCGTTCAGCAATACGATCCAGCTCCGACTGATACTCCGCTTCAGAAAAAGCTTTACGCACTTTCCCTGCGATGACCCGGTCAGCGTAATTCCCCGGGTTAATGCGCACCTTATCTACAATCTGTGCAGCCACCAGGGCAGCTTCCGGATTAAAATGAATATCGGCGATCAGCGGAACATGTATCCCGCCTGCCTGTAATTCCTTTTTAATATTCGCCAGATTGCGGGCTTCCGCAACATTGCGCGCGGTCATTCTCACCAGTTCACATCCGGCCAGCACCATGCGTTCGGCTTGTCGCGCGGTGCTTAAGGTATCCATGGTGGGTGTATTGGTCATGGATTGCACCCTTACGGGAAAACCGCCTCCCATAGGCAATGTGCCAATGGTGACTGTTCGTGAAAAAAAACCGCTTTGTTTCATAATTTTCCGATGAATATCCGAATGGGTTCTTTTCATTAGCAGTCATCCCGGATTTATTTCGGGATCCCCCTGATATCCGGGAGATCCACAAATAAATTCGGGATGAATGCACTGCCAGGTATCAGCAGAATTTTTAACCGGCTCCCTGATAGGGGCCTTATTCAACTCTTAGTAGAACAAATGTTTTTTACTGGAATTCTTCCAGCCCGCGTCGCTTTTATAATCTGCAAAAAAGATTACCACATCAGCATCGCTTTTATAATCACAGAAAAAGATTTTTTTATGTGCATCACTTTTGTAGTCGCAGAAAAACCATAAGCCGTCGTTGCCGGTAGCATCGCTGCTGTATGAGCATTTGTAAACCACCAGGTCGGCATCGCTTTTATAATCGGCCACAAACACTTTTACATCAGCATCGCTTTTGTAGTCGCAGGTGAACACCTTTTGTGCCTGTACATAAGTAGCGCCCAGAAGCAGGGCCAGCATAACAACCATAAACTTTTTCATGTGCATTAAATTTAGAGTAGGTTAATATTAACTATTGCAGTAACGTTAAATAGCTTTCACTTCAAAATGGTAACTTTCCATAATCAGATTGGCCAGCAAATCCTTACAAGCCTTTTCCACCTTGGCTTCTGCGGTTTTCTGGTCGGCGGCTTCCAGTTCCATGGTAATGTGTTTACCGATACGAACATCCGTAACTTCAGCAAATCCGATTTTTTTCAGACTGGAAGAAACTACTTTCCCTTGCGGGTCTAATAAAGCCTTCAGGGGCATCACGTCAATTTCTGCTTTAAACTTCGTCATGTGAACTATTTTTCTTTTTAAATAACATTACAGTGATTGATAACAATATATAGAAGATGATAATAATAGGTATTGCCGTAAAAAAGAAGAGTAAAAGTAATAAAAATGAAACAATCAGAAAAATATACCGCAATTTGTTTTGCTGCCAGCCCCACGAAGAAAATTTCATGGCAAACAGCGGCAGCGGAGAAACCATCAGCCACGCAAATACAAGCGTTGTGCTGATTAATACTGCAGGATGCAGCACAAAGTACACTACATAGTCATTAAACGGGAAAAGCGGGCTCTCCAGATTCCGGTAGATCAGGATGGGCAGGGCAGCTATTACCAGCCCCATAGCGGGGGTTGGCAAGCCGATAAAGGAATCCGACTGCCGGGTATCGATGTTGAATTTGGCTAATCGCCATGCTGAAAATACAGGCAGCACAATGGCAATGGCTGGTACCCAGGCGGGGAGCGCTGTGCCCCATGCTTTATCGCCCGTTTGCAGCAAGTGAAACATGATAATTCCCGGGGCTACGCCAAAAGAAACCACATCCGCGAGCGAATCGAGTTGCTTGCCCATTTCGCTTTTTACGTGCAGCAGACGAGCTACAAAACCATCAGCAAAGTCGAAGATGGCGGCGACAAAAATTGCCAGTCCGCTCCACTCTAGCTGACCCTGATACGCAAAATGAATGGAAATACACCCGCATACCAGATTCAGACTGGTAACTGCGTTCGGAATATTATTCTTTAGTCCCATAATGGAATATTTGAGTACAAACTTATTAAAAAAAACACATCCGTAACAGAGCCCACTATCCTGTTGGTATTTCGGCTTAAGCTAGAGTGTTGAGGAGGGTTATCATTATATTAATACTTATCATATGCAGTCATCCCGAACTCGTTTCGGGATCCCCTTGATAGGCAAGGAGATGCTGAAACAAGTTCAGCATGACTCCCACATGCTAAGGTATCGGACTCCTCAGCAATCCGGCTTGATCCGATATTTCCTGTCAGCCGAGATTTCTGTAACCCCGGGGGATGATATTGTGCCGGTTTACTTTTTAGCCGGAACATGCCTGTTCAGAAAGTTCGACAAACCCGTATTCCACCTGTCGAGCAGGAGATTCCGTTCATTGTTTAATTCTGTATTGACTTTGTTAAAATCGGCAACAGCAGCATTAAAACTGGCCACTGCAGCGTTAAAGCCATCGATATCCTCTTTGGTGCGCTGATCCTGTGGTTTGCCGTCGAGCGCCGATTTTTGTTTTTCAAAGTTGTCCTTTTTCAGATAAAAATCAATCTGAACCGGCATTTTTTCATCGGCTTCCTTTTTATAAAAGCTCAGGAATGCTTTACAGTTCTGCGTAAGGGATGCATCACCCTTGAAGCTCTTTAAGGTATCGATGACGGTTAATGCGGAGGCGGAAAAGGTTGACAATCCATTGCGCATTTGCTCCAGTGCAGATAAATCGCCCTTCTGCAGTGCCTCTATCAGGTAAACCTCCTGCTTGTAGCATTTAAAAAAGATCAGGTACACCCGGTTGTAATAATTAAACACGGCTCCTGCCCTTTCGAGCTTTTGCGAAAGCTTATCCTTGTTTTCAATCAGGGTAATGTTATGATCGCTGGCAAACACTGCCTGTTCTGCTCTTACCATCTCCGATGCATCGTCGAGTTTATCATTGGCTCTTTTCTGCGCCAGCAGGTATGCTTCCATAGCATCGTACGATTGCTCGGCCACTTCTTCAAGATCAATAATCTTGGCGAAGTCCTCGCGCAGCACGATGTCGCAAAGTTTCAGATACGAAACCACGGAATCCCTGTAAGCACCATCGCCCTCCCAAGCGTTCATTTTGGAAATCTTCTTAACCGCGTCGTTTGTGGTCGATATCAATTCCTTCCGGCGATTATCCGCTTTACGTGCGCTTTTACTATGGGCAACGGTAGAAATATAATCCCACATATCCTTATTAATCTTAGACTGCTCATTGGTCATAAACTGCATATATTCGCCTGCATTGGTAAAGCCCTGGGCCTGCGACCGCACCGGTAACAGCATGCAAATAGCACAAATCACTGAAAGGATAACGACATTTTTCATATTACATTTATTTTTTTTGTAGGTATATTAAATCATTAAGAATATTATAAGTTTCCTGAAGGATATAATCATTCTGCAAACGCTCAATATCATTGGTATTGATGATTCTGAACGTTTCGTCGGTCTGCAGCAGGGGAATATCAAACTGGTTATTCCCGACCTGAAACACCTGAGGCCGCAATGTTGTGAGGCTGTCGATGCGGGTGAAAAAATTTTCCTCGTTACTATATTCTTTCATAAATTGCTGCAATCCGATAACCTGCTTTGTTTCGTTTTCGAATTGCAGGGCATCCTGATTGTATTGATCAACAGCCATAAAGAAGGGATCGTTCCGGGTCCGGCCGGTACTCATCTTTTGTAAGGTATCAATAGGTAATGCAGGCCATGCAGTATAAAATGTTTTTTTGTCAATACGGCTGTTGCCGAAAGCAAATTCCTCTGATCCTTCTCCTCCTTGCGGAGAATAATTAAGATCGGGGATAATAATGTCAGGATTCACCCCGGTTTTCTGATGACTGGCGCCGGTAATCCGGAAAACCTCATCCATAGTCACCTTCAGGAATCCTTTGTCCTCCTTTACATTTTTCATATTCGACAGATCCGGCAACAGCGTAGAGTCCATCGGAACTACGATCTGACCAGTGGCTTTACCATAGGTAGGCGAGCCGATGATTAAAGCCCTTTGATAATCCTGTAAAGAAGCGGCAACAATTTCGGAGGCAGAAGCGCTGTAACCATTCACCAATATCACCAACGGACCGGAATAGGCCGTGCCCATATTCATATCCTTCAGGCTGAAGGGTTTGGCATCACGCGATTTAAACACACACACCGGCCCGCTGTCGATGAAAATGCCTGCCAGATCAACTGCCTCCCTTACGGATCCACCACCATTCTGCCGAAGGTCGAGTATCAGTCCCTGCATGCCCTCTTTTGAAAGTTTCAAGATCTCCCGAGCCACATCGCTGGCACATCCGGGTGCACCATCGTTTTCCGCATTGCTGTAAAATCCGGGCAAATAGATGTAGCCAACTTTACTGCTGCCCGTCAACAGAAAGCTCTTTACAATATTCTCCTGCGATTTGCTTTTTTCTTTCAACAGTTTCACAACGCTGATACTGCCATCGGCTTTGCGGACCTTAAGGTTAAGTGCTTTATCAACAGAGGCAGCAAGTAACGAAGTCATTTCTTCGAGGGATACGAAACTCAGGTCGATTTCTTCCTGTCCTTCCCACTGCATCGCAATCAGACAGTCGCCTTTATTCAGCGCATTGCTTTTCCATGCCGGACCGCCGGGGGTCAGACCGGAAACAGATACGTTACCCTCTGCATCTTCCTCAAGATAAAAACCAAAATAATAACCTTCGTTGGTAACCTGCGATTCAAAAATCTTCATTTCATCCGGACTAAAATACGCCGTATGCGGGTCGTAACAGGCACAGAGCGAATTCAGATACATCGAATAACAATAGTTTTCAATCCCGGCAGGGTGATCCAGTATCCTCGCTATCCTGCGCGAAAATTTCACACTGATTCTTTTTCTGTATTGCTGTTCCAATTCCATGAGGCTTGCCTCCGGAAGGTGTCCGATACTATCGCTGTTATATGTTTCATCAAACATCAGGTTGAGTATCCCCCTTTTTACCATGACTTTCCAGCGCTTCATCAATTGATCTTCATCCTTTGGGAAATCCGACAGCGTTCCAAATTCAATGTCCAGCGTATCAGCAGCAAACAGATCAGCAGGTGTTTCGCAGACCTTATTCATACACGCCATAGATTCTTTGAGCCGCTGAGAATAAAGCGCTGAAAAGGCACTCATAAATCCGGAGCGTTCAGCGCTCTGCATTTCGAGTGCTGCATGACTGAGCTGTTTTAAGGGTACTATATCCCCAGAAAGGAATACACGATGATAAGGATCGGCAGCATCAATAAACATGCGGAACACATCTTCCGAAAGACTATCGCCGGCTTGTCTGGGCTGACAATGGAATTTCTGAAGTACCCTCGCGGGCACCTGCAGATCGCCACTTTTCTGAGCAGAAGCCCGGGGAGACAACCATACGAACAAAGCTGCAGCAATAACACAACCCCTGACTATCCTCATCCACATGTAGTTTGAAATACTGATAATTTTTAAACCCTGTAAATGATCATCTACCTGGTTTTTTAAGCTAATCCAATTAGGTGGCTAAAATATAAAAAAATCTTTAAATATGATGCCTCTGCCCGCTCAGATTTCTTCTAATTAGTGTCTGTCCATAAAGTCCGTCTGAGGCGTTGCCCTGACACCTTCCTTTGATGCAGCAAAAAGGGGGCACCGGCACCATCCGCTTACGTTCCCGGATGAGCTGGAATTTCCTATAGATTCTGTTAATAATTTTTTCATGGGGACTCCTTTTTTTGGAGTTCTACAATTGTATTGATTACAACTCCAACCAGTCAGTTGCTAACCAAAAAACATTAAACATTGTAAAAATCCCAAGAAGGAGTCCTGATCAGGGGTTCACACGGCTGGAGCCCAGTCCATCATTACGATCACGTGTGCGTTGGGTGCGCTGCTATTTAGCTTTCCCTTTTAATTTCTTGATATTGATCTTTATTTTCAACAATGAAGGTGTAGTATCGCCCAATAAAAAGCCCCAGGGTTTCAGTGGTTCTATCTGATCGAAAATGAGTTTAATGATGGCAAGCAAGGGTATCGAAAGAAACATCCCGGTTACGCCCCACAGCGCACCTCCGGCAATAACGGCTATAATGGAGAAAAGTGCGTTGATCCTCACTTTTGAAGCAACGATTTTGGGCACGATGTAATTATTGTCGATCAATTGGATAATATAGTAGAGCACGAGCACATAAAATGCATACCAGGGGGTCGTTTTGGTGGTTATGGCCACAATCATCGGAATTGCAACTCCTACAAGCCCACCGATATAAGGAATAAGATTGAGCAGGGCCCCGAGAATGCCGAGCATAATCGCGTAATCAATTCCCAGTATGAGCAGCGCAGCAGAGTTAAGAATTGCGACGATCACAAATTCAATTAACAGACCTGAAAGATACCGCTGAATCACGGTTTTTGTCTGGGTAAGGATTTCGCTGACTTTACTATCGTTATCGGCACCAAAAACCTTATGAACAAAGGCAACGAGGTTCGGCTGATAAAACAATATCATAAAGATATAAACGGGCACTAAAAACACAGCTACTAACCCACTGCCAACGGAAACGAGGGTTTGTGCAATTTTAGAACTATCAATATTGATTAGTTCCCCTTTGGTTTTTATAATCCATTCATGGATTCTTTCCGGATTTACATCGAAATAGCCGGAAGCCCATGTAATGCTCTGGTTAAGAATAATGGTAAATTTATCAACCAACAACGGCCATGAGTCGATAAAACGGCTCGCCTGTGAAAAAATAAGTACGCCAATCCCGGCAATAAAAACAAAGGTCAGCAATAAAGCTATAACAATAGCCAGAATCCGGTTAACTCCTTTCCGGACTAAAAAATTCACGACCGGAAGGAGTAACACGGCGATAATAATTGAAAAAACGATGGGCACTAAAATGCTTTGGGCAATATAGAGCATCGCCACCAAAGCAAACAGTCCAACGAGAATCGTTGTCACTTTGGCGTAAAACGGAATTTTAAAATCTATATCTATCACTGATTGTCGGTATTCTCTTCGGTTTTTGTTGAAAAAATGCTAATAATATACCTGAAGATTGCCTTAATCATTTCAGGGTGTTGAGCCACGAGGTTGGTTACTCCGTTTCCAAGAACTGAGCCCACCAGATTCCGGATATTGTCGTCTGATTTGCCCACAATTATTTTTTTGGTAAGATAACCGGCAGCCAAACCTACGGTAGCGCCTAAAACATCTTCAGTTAAATGGGGCGCTGAAAGAATATCTTTCACTACACCCCGGAGAAGGTTAACCGGTTTAAAGCTCTCGTAGGTTTGGAAGAATTGCTCTTTAAACAACTCCCCGCTGGTCGTCCGCTCAACTTCCAATAATTGAATTGCACTTCGCAGAGTGTCGGTGGAGGTTATGATTTTCATGATATTTTTTTTAGAATCTTTTTAACGACATAATCACCCATACCCTTGTTAACCGTTTTTCGCATCAAGAAATGCAAAACAATAACGACAACACCATAAAAGGCGGCAACAATAAAGAATCCGTAAAAGATTTTGCCCATGATTTCTCCGAGCCAAAAAGCGACACCCATGCTGACAAAAATCATGAATACTGCAACTATGATATAAAAAAGTATATCCGTTAGTATTGAAGCAATAACATCCGTTACTGCTTCAAGTGCTTTAAGTTTCACCAGCTCATAGCTGGTCTTGCAGTATTCAACAGCTTTGTCGAACAGTGCACTAAGTAGCTTCAGATTGTCATCCATAGTCTCAGCTTTTAGCGGTTTTTACGTCTTTATCTCCCGCTTCCACATGGCCTTTAATGTCTTCCTTTACTTTTGAGAATTTTTCTGAAACGCTATCAATAAATTCATTGAATTTGTCTTTTACGGCATCCTTGGCATCCCCGGTTTTTTGTGCAATTTTTTTACGGGTATCCGAACCTTTTGCCGGAGCAAATAAAATTCCTAACAGCGCGCCAGTGGCAAGACCCGCCACTACTCCTAATAATACTTTTCCTGTGCTCATAGTTGTAATTTTTTAAGGTTAGAATAGAAAAAATGATGAGGTTAAAGAATTCTTCTCCCTCGAATAAGCCTAAGAATTATTGCAATAACGGCAATAACAAGCAGAATGTGAATGAGACTCCCCAGATTGAGGCCCCAAAATCCGATTGCCCATGCTATGATGAGAACTATTGCAATGATGTAAAGTAGATTTCCCATGGTTTTGATACTTTTAATGAAGTAATTTAAAATTGAATCGTTTTCTAAAACTCTTGATTGCCTGTAATTGCGGTATATTTGCTGTCGCCCAGGCCAACCTTCACGTTGCACTTCCCTTTTGCTTCTATAATACTCATTTTTAGAATTTAACTGCATGTGAATTTTAATATTATAAAGATAATTCCACTTTCAACGGATTGATTACACAATTCCAAAAAAGAGTTACATTTTTTACAGATTTAACATTTACACGCTGAATCAATATTCCAAAGGTCGCATTACCACTAGCTTTTGCAACATATTTAAGTACAAATGCTTATATATTGCCTACAGACAAACTTAAAATTTATTATTTATTTTTTTTGGCAGCCTCTTTTTCTTCTTCCTTCTTCTTATCCTCTTCTGCTTGTGCCTTCCTCCGGAAATAACCCTTTAAAAGAAAATTTTCCTTAGCGGCATCCATGTTTTCATCGAGCCCCCTGGTGCTTTTCTTAATATTTTCCATGGTCTGGCTGAAATCTTCTCCAATGGTTGAATCATTTATTAATCGCCCGATTATTCCCTGTCCGGAATTTACTTTAACCATTACCTCAAGCAACTGATCAGAAACTATAGCGGCATTATCAGCAGTTACCATGAGGCTTTCCATTATAGCACTCATTTCGACAGGTTCTATTGATTTAAGCATTGTCCCATCCTTCGCTAAGGGAGCATTAACACTTCCCTGGGTTATTGTTAAGATTCTATCGCCAATAATACCCGCGGAACCTATTGCCACTTCACAGTCTGTTTTAATAAACTGCTTAACGTCCTTCCTGATCAGCATACTCACCTTTACCGTTGAATCGTTAAGGATGCCGATGTTATCTACAACCCCAACATTAATTCCAGCGAAACGGACGTTATTTCCAACTTCCAGCCCGCTTACATTGTTAAAAGTGGTATTAAGTTCAAAAACAGGATTAAATAAGTTTTTTTGCTTCCCGATAATAAATATAGCGATTACAAAAAGTGCTAATCCACCTGCTACAAAGAGCCCCAGGCGTATCTTAAATTGTTTTTTACTCGTATCCATTTCGTTAGTTTTTTATTTATCGTTTTTCATAAAGAATGACTTAATAAACTGGTCGGTTGAGTTTTCGAAGTCCTCCACTTTTCCTTCCAGATACACTTCCCCGTCATTTAACATGATCATCCTGTCGGCCGTATCGCGGGCACAATTAATATCATGTGTGATGATAATAGAGGAGGTTTTATATTTTTTCTGAATTTCATTAATCAGGGCACTTATTTCATCGGAAGTGATAGGGTCAAGGCCGGTTGTAGGCTCATCATACAACATAATTTCCGGGTCGACAATAATGGTACGTGCTAAACTTATTCTTTTTCGCATTCCACCCGAGAGTTGTGAGGGCATTTTTTGTATGACGTCAGCCAACCCGACGTTCTCCAAAACTTCCATTACTTTTTCGTCGATTTCTTTTTTGGTAAGCTTCATTTTTATTCTTCGCAGCGGAAATTCGAGGTTCTGCCTTACGGTCATGGAATCATACAGGGCACCACTCTGAAACAGAAAACCAATTTTTGTTCTCAACTCTGCCAGCCCATCACGGCTCAGGGTACCTACATTTTTTCCCAATACGTTAATTGTTCCGCTGTCAGGTCTCAATAACCGGACAATACACTTTATCAGGACAGATTTTCCGGAGCCAGATTTTCCAAGCACTACAAGGTTCTCTTCCTTATGCAACTTGAAGGTCACATCCTTTAATATCTCATTTACACCAAATGATTTCTTTAGGTTAATAATTTCGATAACCGTTTCAACCCCGGTGGATTTTATAGGAACATTTATAGTTTCATTTTTGTTCATGATGCCAGAATATCAGTAATTTGTACCGCAATCAAATCTAAAATAATCACCAGAAGTGATCCTAAAATAACTGCAGAATTTGCAGCACGGCCCACACTTTCTGTTCCACGCCCTGCACTGTAGCCTTTATAGCATCCCACCAACCCTATCATTGCCCCGAAGAAAAATGTTTTTATAGTAGCAGGTAAAAAATCCATAAACTCGACATGACTGAACGCCTGTGAGAAAAATAGCACGAACGACACATCCCCCTTGATATTCGCCCCCACCCAGCTTCCCATTAAACCCAGTCCATCAGCATATAGTACCAAAATCGGGATCATGAGGGTTGCTGCTAAAACTCTTGTAACCACTAAGAACCTCATCGGATTGGTGGAAGACACTTCCATGGCATCAATCTGTTCGGTCACTTTCATTGAACCCAGTTCTGCTCCCATCCCCGACCCGATTTTACCGGCGCAAATTAATGCCGTAATCACTGGGCCCATTTCCCTGATAAGGGATATGATTACCATTCCGGGAAGTAACGCTACGGCACCGAAATCGACCAGTACCGGACGCGACTGAATGGTAAGTACCATTCCGATTACGATTCCTGTAACAGAAATAAGTGGCAGTGTTTTAACTCCGATTACATAACATTGATACAAAAATTCTCTGCCTTCAAATCTGCGCGAAAATGATTCTTTAAATACCCTCATAGAAAATAGGAAGAAATCAGCAACATCAGTCAAAAACCTGAACAATGCAACGACCAGTCCAATAGGTTTGTCGCTGTGCATCTTGGCTTGCAACCACGAAAATCCCCCAATTTTGCTGACAGAAGTATTCTTTTTCATTTCATTATTGCCTTTGCGTGTCATATTATATCTGCTTTATATTCGTTCTGCTTTTAATTGTATTATCAGTTCATCAGGGATTACTCTTTCATACGGAACGACACTTTTCCGAAGGAAACATCATCGTCAATGGTCACTTCCCCGATCATCTGACCGTGTGCTTGCTTCAATATCAGGATATAAAATTATGATCGTGCGCCCCCAATAGCATTACATAACTTTTAAAAAGATTTACAACATTCACACATTTTCTGGGGCAAACCCGGGAAATTCCTGTTCAATGTCCGGGAGGACATCCGCAAAAAAGGAGGTCCTGTCGGCCGATATGCCTTCGTTGCAACATTTAATCTACAGACTTTTCAGGACTGGTTTGAATTTTCGGAATTGGTTGATTTTTGCGAAAAAATACTGACCACAAACTTTCCGATTGATTTAATGGATTCGGGATGCTGTGCCACCAGGTTGGTAACACCGTTTCCCAGTATGGAGCCGATGAGTCTCCTGGTTCCGTCCTCTTTGCCACCGATTACCTTTTTGGTAAGATAACCTGCAGCCAGCCCAACTGTGGCCCCTAACACATCATCGGTTAATTGAGGGGCTGAAATAACATCTCTCACCGCACTTCGTATGAGATTAACCGGTTTGAAGCGCTCATAAGTCTGGTAGAAATTTTCTTTCAAGAGCGCTCCGCTCTCTGCCCGTTCAGCTTCTAAAAGCAGAATAGCATTTCGCAGATTATTGGTGGAGGTAATTTTTTCCATGTGATTTATTTTAATATCTTTTTAACGACATAATTACCCAGGATCCTGCTCACCAATTTGCGCATAAATACATGAATAAAAAGGGCTAATACCCCATAAAAAGCAGCTACTATAAAGAATCCATAAAAGATTTTACCAAGGATTTCTCCGAGCCAAAAAGAGAATCCCATGCTTAAAAAAACCATGAATACTGTAATAATGACATAGAAAAGTAAATCTGTGAGTATTGAAGAAATAACTCCCGTCACCTTTTCAAGTGCTTTGAGTTTTAACAACTCAAAGCTCGTCTTCCAGTATTCAATGGCTCTTTCAAGCAGTGAATTCAATAACATTAAATTGCTATCCATGGACTTAACCTTTGGCAATTTTGGTGTTTTTATCGGCATCCTCAAATTTTGCTTTGGTATGCTCAGCAAATTCGCTTATGTCTTCTTTTGCCTTTGAAAACTTTTCGGAAACACTTTCAATAAACTCATTGAATTTGTCTTTAACTGCATCCTTTGCATCTCCGGTCTTTTTTGCAATTTGATGACGGGTATCAGAACCCTTTGCCGGGGCAAATAAAACACCTAACAATGCGCCAACGGCAACGCCAGCTACTACGCCTAAAACGATTTTTCCTGTACTCATAATGTTCTTTTTTAAATTGTTGTTTTTATAAATGTTGATTAATCACTGGCCCTGCTACCCCTGATAAGCCGGAGTATTATGGCTATAACTGCTATAACGAGAAGCACATGAATAAGGCTTCCAAGATTGAATGCGAAAAACCCGACAGCCCATCCTATTAACAGGATTATTGCGATGATATAAAGTATGCTTCCCATGACTTATTGATTTTAATTAAATGATAAAAAAAAAGTATCGTTTAACTAAAGATCCCTAAACGATACTTACCTTACACACATGGCATTCATAATGCTGCAATGATCCTGCGCAATTCTTCTTTTGTTTTGCCCAGTTTAATCTGAAGTCGGCCTAACATCTCCTCTTTTTTACCTTCTTCGAACAACAAATCATTGTCGGTCAAATTTGCGAATTTCATTTTGAGCCTGCCTTTTTGCTCAACCCAGCTTCCCCTTACCTCTGTAATATTCATTTTGTGATTTATTAGTAGTGAATTAATTTTCATTCAGTAAAGGTACTTACGGTAACCCCGTAAGGTATTACACAATTACAGAGAAGTGTTGCATAATTCGCACATTGGGCTCAACAATGGTTCCAGCTCCGAAAACAATTACGCACAATCACTTTTTAAAATATTCCCTCACAAAATCATGCATTTGTATTTTAGGCAGCTTGTCAGTGCTTTTAACCTCCACCTTTATTTTATCAAAAAGATGGTCTGCTTTTATCAGATTAAACAACTCATTTTTAGCTTCTGTCGGGCCAAACAGCAGAACCTCCTCGTAATTTCTGATAATATCGCTCAGTTCTTTATAATAACTTGATTGTTTCTGCTGCTCTTTGTTTTGCATAAACTTCTCTCCCTTACTCAGACTGGATTCTTTTCCCTCATGCGTAAATTCAGAGTTTACGCTATTTTCAATAATGGTATCATTTAATAATTCCATTACAAAAGCATTAGAATGATCCATCCAAATACCCAATTGTTTTACAGTTTTCATATTAATGCTGTTTAATGATTGTTTTTCATAGTAAAATCCTTCAATGATTGTCCGAGCTCATCCATGTCGCGTTTAAATTCGTACCTGAAAGAACTCCAATCATCTTTTCCTTCGGCCTTAAAATCGGCCAGCTTCCTTTTCATTTCCTTGTTTTTTTGCTCTAACTCAGCCAGGTCCTTTTCGTACTGGGCTTTGTTTTCTTTTTTCTCCAAAGCAATTTTAACTTTGAGTTCGGCAATGTTTCTATCGTAGTCACTGATTTTTGCTTCTGATTCTTTTTTAAACTGTTGAACGGAGTCGTTAATCGCCTGCTTCAACTCCTGATTGGCCTCTACCACATTTTCACGGGCATCTTCTACTTTGTTGCCCGATGGCTGGCAACTGGTTATCATTGTTCCCGCGATAAACAATGAAACTGCGTGGACAAAAACTGTTTTTTTCATTTGTGTTGATTTATTATGTTCTGATTTCATTAATACAAAGATGGGTTTAACCAGTGCTGAAAGCGTTACACAATTCCGGAAAATAATTACATTATTCCCACATCAGAAAACGAGCTTAGTGAACACAAAAAAACCCACCGCGGAGTGCAGTGGGCTTTTGTTTTGAGGATTTTATTGTTGGGATATCAGTTTACCCGTTTTGACAGTTTTATCATCAACCACCACCCTGTAAAAATATTTTCCTGAAGGAAAATTATTTGTTTCAAGAACAGTTGCCTGATTATTAACGATTGTATTTATTACCATTTCACCTGTTTCATTGTACATCCACAATTCAACGCTGGAGCCTTTAGGTTCCTCCTTTATTATGACCGAAAGAGAAGTGCTGAATGGATTAGGGTATATATTAAAATCGAATGTTTTTTCAATATTCACCGTCATCCATTCGGTTACATCAGTCTTGCCATCGTAATCTGTTTGCCTGATGCGGTAATATATTATTCCAACGTCCGGATCATCATCTGTTAATGAATAATTCAACACAACATTGCTGTTTCCTGCCCCTGCGCTTGTTCCTACCAAAGCTATGTCTGCAAAATTTACTGATTTTTCCACGCTGAAGAAATCATTGTTCGTTTCGGATAAGGTTGTCCAGGTAACAACGGCAGTACCGTTTAAACACACAGCATTATAATCCAAAAGCTCAATAGGCAACGCATAAGGATTCTCTTTAATTTCAGAAACAAAATTAACCCTTCCGCAAGCATCCGTAACCTCGCATTTAATAATAATGTTTGCAGCTGATGAGGGAGCCGTGTAATTTGTAGGATTACCTGTTGTACTTGAGAATGTCCCTCCGCCCTCGCTGCTCCATAAGTATGTGTATGCAGCAGTTCCACCACTTGCCGTTGCACTGACCTGATAGGTTTCCAATGGTTCTATAGAGTCAGGTGTAGTGATACTGATGGTAATTTGTTTTTGCACACCGGCCATAAGAACAAAATTAAAATATACCCGCTGCGCTGCAACCTTTTCAGCTGTAGTACCACCGGATAAATCATGTCCGGCTTCATACATTACCATTCCCATATCACCATTGCCAAAAGCATGACCATAAACAAGCACTGCAGCAGCATCAGGATAGGTATAGGCTATATGTGTTTTTGTATTAATATAGTCGGCATCATAAACAGCCACGGTGGTTGTGACTCTCCATCCTGCTACCCCCGGAACATAGATATTTTCAGAACCATTGGTTGTAGCGTCATCCATTCCGCCAATACATTGCATTATAGGGCTGGCATCGGATGATGACATATATGTAAAGGGTGGATTTGGATTACTATTACTATGATCACCATAAGGAACTAACCCACCATTGCTTAAGAAATTACATCCTGGCAGGTTTTCCAACACGCTCACTGCATGACAGCCCGCCCATAAATAGCCGCCATTACTGATATAAGTTTGCAATGCTGTGATCCATGTTGCATCCCATCCATCAGGATCTGCATGCGGTAAAACATAAAGATCTCCCCCGGTGCAGCCAGCTAACATGGTTGGATTTGCATTTAATTTATAGGATGATTTGGGAATTTCTGCATTCGCATAATAAGGAGCAATAATCCCGTCATTATCGTTGTCTAATACCGCAACCGGCCAGCATGTAAGCAATTTATAAACAGGTGCTGTAAAACCAGCCAGAACAGGACCATCGACCACTACTCCTTTTGCCTTCCATTCATTGATTAAAGTAACGATAGGTGCGGTGATTCGCTCGCTGCTTAATATAAAAGAACCTCCACTGTAACTCTTGCCATCGGCGCTAAAATCAACCCCATCCTTAACTTTTGAAGAATTGATTGCCCAATATACGGGAACGCCCTGAACAACGATCATCTGATAAACCAATCCATAGGGCTTTAACCCATTTGCTATGGTTTGCGTGGCTTGCCCCATATCAATGATGTAGGTTCCCGCGGTAAAAGTTTTCATAGGATTCTGACCGGATGAACTTACCCCTGTAAGAACTAAAAAAAACATCACAGTCAGGCTTAAAAAAACCTGGCTATAAAATCCCGGAGATTTGTAAGGCGTATTTTCCAAATTTCTTTGAAAAAGGAGGGTATACTTTTTCATCTTATGGTTTTAACTTAGTGAAACACTCTTCGGTGTAATAGGCCAAAGATACACCCTGTAATTCCTGTAATTGTTACACAATTAGAACCATGAGTTACATCATTCACGCATTACAAATAATGATTACAAATAATTAAAAGCCCACTGCAATATTGCAGTGGGCTTTTAATTATTAAGTAAAAAAGTGTCTGTCCATAAAGTCCATCTCTCTCATTGTTGTCGTGCCGAAATACAGTCATTCTCCTAAAAACACCAAACTTCGCCTGCCTTTTTAACACGTCAAACTCCATTCATCTGGAACTTCATGAACAGCCACAATGTCTGCTTGTAACACCTGACTACTCTTGTGAAATCAGTTTGCCTGATTGAATGATTTTATTATCACCAATCACTTTGTAAAAATAAACGCCCGAAACCAGATTCTTTGTTTCAAGTGTGGTTAATTGTTTCGTAAGGGCTGTCTTTATCACTGCTTCTCCCAGACTATTATAAATCGTTATCTCGCAATTATTAAGCAGCGCGGCATCATTGATCATGATCGTCGTGGAAGTGCTGAAAGGATTCGGATAAACAGTAACCGCTTCATTCGTATTGGATGCGTCTTCAGATTGAACACCTAAAGACCCGCAATTGGCAGGTATCTCAGGAGCAATTACCGTAACTGCCGCTGTAGTTAAAGCACCTGTGGTGGTAAGCGCCCGGCCGTTAAGAACAACTCCGGTATTTAAGGCACCCAAAGCGCCATTGTTGCAGATGATTGTTCCGCAGAATACTGAGTAATTGTTGATGCCAACGGCACCCTCAATTTTCCAATACACATTTTTAGCCTGGGCTCCGTTTATCAACGCAACTTTGGAATAGGTACTGGTTGAAATAGCGCCGTTTATCTGAATTACAAATACTGCATCCGCATTACCCAGCGCATTCAGAAACAGCGTATCAGTAAACGTTGCTGCAGCATTCATGAGGTAGGTATGGGGCGTAAGCACCAGGTTGTTACCAAACTGTGCAGGATACAACAGTTCGATATCATAAGGGAGCGTGTTTACATAGTTGTAAGCAATTAACAAATCTGCCGCGGCTGCAGCGGTTGACCCATCAGGAATAGCGTGCACTGTACCCACGACAGTCAAAGGATCATAACCGGTCGTTAAACCGACATTTGTGCCAACATCACCTGTAATGGACGACACTCCTGTATTCGTTACAGCGCCATTGGAAGAAAAAATTGCATAACACCCGGCTGCTCCAAGTTCCGGAGCAATTGGTCCGTTAAGAACCGGACTTCCACAACCGATCGGTGTATAAGCAAGAACACCGTCCACAGTGATAGCACCTGCGGTTGACATTGCTCTTCCTTCGAGGGTATCACCTGTATAGACTTCAATGGCAGCGTTATTCGCGATAACAGTTCCTCTCATGGTAGTTCCGGTAGCCATGCTAACCAGGCCTTCCACTTTCCAAAACACATTACACGCCTGCGCTCCGTTAATCAGCTTAACTTTTGCATCAGCATTGGTGGCAAATGCACCTTCTATCTGAAAAATAAATACTGCATTGGGGTCACCCTCTGCATCCAAAATGAGATCTAAATTCAAGGTTGCTGCACCGGATATAGAATAAACACCGGCAACAAGGGTCGTTCCGTTCCCAAGACCGGGAGCAGGAAAAAAATCAGGAATAGCAACATCCAGCTGATTGTAAGCAATCAGTAAATCTGCCGCACATTGCGCGCTTGCACCATCCTGATCGTGCATAACACCGTTCACATTTCCGAATCCGGTGCTTGATCCGGTGTTGGTGCCCACATGGCCAGTAATCTGCGAAATCCCTGTATTGCTCACAGCCCCGTCGGTAGAAAACAGAACGAAATCAGCAGCAGTTCCAAGAGTTATTGGTTGTGCAGAAATCAACGCCGGTACCATAAACAATATTACAGCAGTTAAAACACTCATTAATTTTGTTTTCATAATTATATTCAATTTAATGGATTTTTACGATACAAAGTTCCGCACAATACCTCACGAAACTGTTACACAATTGCATAAAAGTGTTGCAAGATTCACACATTGAATTTGGTGGTACTTATGTTAAGTCCGACAAGGCTATCGGCCTTTCGACTACTTTTTGTAATGACCCTTATGCTTTCCATTATCATGATGAGTGCTGGGAGCCCGGACAGGATCCGAGGTTTTAACCACCACGGTACGATGCATATTAGGACCAGGTACGAACACAGCACATGAACTCGTACCATACAACAGTCCAATGCTAAAGATTAGTGCGATTAAAACTTTAATTGTTTTCATTTTTTTTGATCTAAATGGAGCGTGAATTTCATATAGTACAAAGGTCAGGACAACTGCGCCTGAAATTGTTACACAATTAAACAAATGAGTTACATCATTCACGCATCCACACAAAGATCAGAGCGGCGCATGGAATGCGCCTCAGCCCCTGCCATGCCCAACACTGTGCTGGGCGGAGGAATAATAGTTATACAAAACACAAAATGATAGCCGGCACATTGAGTTAAGGCACCGGCGGTAATTTCATCAACGGAGCTATCTTTCTCCGATGAAGGCTATTTCTTAAGTAACCTGTTTCTGAAGCCAGAAATATCAACAACTGCCAACAGGCATTTAGGGTCTTCCTCGGTAACAATGCCTTCCATATACACCAAACAGGAAGAGTTGTCATCATTACCCAGCATCACTTCGCACGATTCTTTAATATTGCTGGCAAAAACCTTTCTGAAAAACCCATTAAAAACCGCTATCGAATCCTGGGAAATAAAAAGCTTAAAATTGCTTTTTATCAGGCTGAAACGTTTTTCGCCCAGCATTTCAGCCCCGGTGAAATTCAGGTCGCAGATGTTGCACTCCGGGTCGAGGGAAAAATATCCCATCGGGGAAAAGTCGTACAACATGGTATATTTTTTCAGCGCAGTTTCTGCTCTATCATATGCCTGACGCAACTCTTCGTTCTGCATTTCGAGCTCTATCTGGTGAACCTGCAGTTCGTGGACGAGTTTCTGTATGTCAGTTTCCTTTTCGCCCGGAGTTTCCTGCTTTTGCTTTTCCTGTAGCTTTTGTTCCGCCATTTTGCGCAACATTTTTGCATCGGTGAAATCCATTTCTTCAGTATCCATGGGTCAATTATTTTTATTGATAATAATTACTCCAATAGGTATATTAAGGTCGTTAAGCAACAAAGTAACGTCCCATTCAACAAGCTGTACCATATCTTTTGCAGCTAAAACCTTCATTTTCATTTTACCGTTTTTCGCATTGCTCAAAAACTTGTTCATCTCCTGTTCAGTCTTTTTCTGCAACTTATCAGGAATAAAAACTCTAATAAAATTTTTGTTTACCACATCCCTACGCTTTTTCCCGAAGAATTTTTCGGCTTCAGGATTAAAATCCTGCACCTCCATGCCAGTAGATAATTTGATAATTATATCTGAAGATGACGCTAAGAGTGTACGCAGTTCCTGCTCTGTTTCGTGCAGTCCTGCTTCCAATTGCTTATGATCGGTAATATTGATAAATGTGATAACCAGTCCATCAATTCTGTCGTCGAAGGTACGATAGGGCATAATGCGGATTAAAAACCAACGCCCGTCTTTGGTTGGAATTTGTTTTTGCAGAAATACGAGTGTCTTTAATACTTCAAGCGCATCGGTTGTCAGATCGGGATAGTCAAGGTCGGAAACCTGATCGGTAAAAGGTCGCCCGATATCACTTTTAATGAGCTTAAAAATCTTGGTCGCCTGATTGGTATACCGCCGGATATTCAATTCTTTGTCGAGAAACAGGGTGGCAATATCCGTGCTGTTAAGCAGATTTTTCATATCATTGTTCACCCGCGAGAATTCATCAACCTTCGACTGTAATTCAGCATTCACCGTTTGCAGTTCTTCGTTCAAGCTTTGCATTTCCTCTTTGGAACTCGTAAGTTCTTCGTTGGTTGATTGCAGTTCTTCATTGGTCGATTGCAATTCTTCGTTGGTTGATTTCAGCTCTTCCTGTGAAGTCTGCATTTCTTCGAGTGTATTCTGCATTTCTTCCCGGCTGCGTATGAGTTCCTTCTCCAGTTCAGCCTTTAAAATACCGGGGGATTCTTTTTTTTCTTTTACCCCATGTATTTTTACCTCAGCTATTTTTGGCAGTTCATTAAAAATGACCATTAACTTGCCATTTAACGATTCAGGTTTATCAATCCATTGTATCGTGACATTTAAGGCCATGGTACCACCGTTTGTACCCACTTTGATGTTGCGTAAAACAACCGTTCCTTTCGTGGTCACTGCCTTGCGGAAAGCAGCAGGAAATTCGCCGCGCAATCCTTCGCGCAACATGGCAAAAATATTCATATTTGCCTTACCCACTGCCGGCTCCAGATATTTCCCCGTTGGTCCGCTAATATAGATGATATCACCCTTATCGTTCAACAAGACACCCGGTGGCGAAAACTGTTGCAACAGCATTTGATCTGCAAGCGTTTGAATATTTACAGGAGATTTAACAGACATGGGTGTTTCGATATTTACCGGTTTGACACGCGAAAACGAAGAGGGAAAATCGAATAATTCTGGTATTACATTGGTGCCGGTACGTTTGAATATTTTCAATTTAGAATCTACTGGTGTGTAGAGCTGCCCCTGAGTACCCAGCGTTTCGGAACTTCCAAGGAGCAGAATACCATCGGGAACAAGACTATAATAGAAGAGCCCGAGCAATTTCTTTTGCAACTCAATATCGAGATAAATGAGCAAATTGCGGCACGAAACAATATCGATCTTCGTAAAAGGGGGATGCATAATAATGTTGTGTTGGGCAAACACAATCATTTCCCTGATTTCAGTATTTACACGATAACCCTCTTCTGTTGCCGTAAAAAAACGATTCAGACGGGCGGATGATATGTCGGCTACGATATTTGCAGGGAAACAACCCTTCCGGGCTATTTCGATGGCTTCATTGTCGAGATCGGTGGCGAAAATCTGTAATGATAATCCTCCCTGTGGTTTGATTCTTTCGAGTACTTCCTTAAACACAATAGCCAGTGAATAGGCTTCCTCGCCGGTTGAACATCCCGCTACCCATGCCCGCACGATGGAACCGTGTGGCAGACTGGCAATCATATCGGGGAAAACTTTATCGTGCAATTTTTCCCATACCAGGGTGTCGCGGAAAAAGTTAGTTACGCCGATCATCAATTCTTTAAAGAGGATCTCCACTTCTTTTGGATTTTCCTGTAAAAGGCCAACGTAGGAAGCTATTTTATCAATTTTGTGAACCCCCATTCGTCGTTCGATGCGACGGTACACAGTATTTTTTTTATATAACGAAAAGTCGTTGCCGGTTTGAGTACGCAGTATGATAATTACTTTTTCGAGGGCGCTTTTGTCTTTAATATCTACCTCAAGATCTGACTTAACAGCTGGGATATGCTTCAGGTACGCTAACAACTTCCCTGGCAAATCGTTGGGCGCGGCCACAATATCAACCACCACAGATTCGATGGCATTGCGGGGCATACTGTCAAACTTCGCTGTTGCGGGCTCCTGAACCATTACCAGCCCATTATGTTCTTTTATTGCACCCACACCAATACTGCCGTCGGAGCCCATGCCCGAAAGAATGACTCCCACCGCCAATTCCTTTCGGTCGTCAGCCAGGGAACGCATAAAAAAATCAATCGGAAGCCGTAATCCCCTTATCTCTATAGGTTCAAAAAGGTATAATGCCCCTTTTAATATCGACATACTTTTATTCGGAGGAATTACATATACGCAGTTTGGCTTCACAGGCATGCGGTCTTTTGCCTGAAGAACTTTCATAGTGGTAATGCGCTGAAGCAACTCGGGCAACATTCCTTTTTGTGTAGGATCGAGGTGCTGGATAACAACATACGCCATTCCGCTATTGGCAGGCACATTGGTCAGAAATTGTTCAAACGCTTCGAGCCCGCCTGCTGAGCCGCCAAGGGCTACAATAGGGAACTGGCTGGAATCTGAAACGACAGATATTTTTTTTGGAGACATTGCCGGTTTTAATTTCTTCACGCTTATGAGCGGTATTTATTCGATCTATAAAAAAGAATTGAACAGTGTCTGATTTTATATTAATACAAATTAAATAAAAAAACCTATCCTAAACAACTTTTTTTTCTTCGGTAACTATTCCAGCCATCTCCCCTATAATGTTTACCAACTCCGTTCCTGTTGGAATTACAATTTTCGTATTTTTTTCCAGGGCTGCTTCCACAGCCTCCAGTTTTCTCAGCATTTGTGCATTCCCGACAAAATATTTTTCCGCCGCTTCATTTACCAGTTTGATGGCCTCGGCTTCTCCTTCGGCCCGTAAAATTTTTGCTTGTTTTAATCCTTCGGCTTCTTTAATTTTTGCACGTTTCTCCCCATCGGCCACAGTTTCCCTGGCTGAGGCATTATCGATCGCTGCAATTTTTTCGTTTTCGGCTTTCACCACTTTGTTCATGGTATCCTGCACATCCCGGGGTGGATCAATTTCTTTCAATTCGGTCCGTACGATTTCAATGCCCCAACTCAGGGTTTCTGCGTGCAGGGTTTTATGCAGTTCGGTGTTTATTTTTCCGCGTTCGCTATTCGCGGACTTCAATGTAAGCGTTCCAATAATATTCCGGAGGGTGGTGCGGGCCAGGTTAACGATCTGCCATTTATAGTTATTTACATTATACTGCGATCCCTTTACGCTTTCCTCATCATCTTTCACCTTGAAGTAAACCTGGGCATCCACGCTGGCATTCAGGTTATCGTTGGTGATGATTTCCTGCGACTCAGCATTAACCATTTGTTCGGTAATAATCACAATGTACATGCGTTCGATCAGTGGAATAATCCAGCTAAATCCAGGCTTTGCATAATTGCGGTACTTCCCCAACCGCTCCACCAATCCTCTTTGGGTTGGCCTGATAATTCTGATTCCTAATAGAAAAATTACTGCAGCAGGAATAAGCAAATACAAATAAATCATTTTAGTTTCCCTTCGATTATTAGAGTCTGGTCATGAGTTTACAATGGTGTAAATTTCGTTACAAATGTGGGTGTATTCATGCCGGAAAATGTTACACAATTCCCCGAAAATATTACATTATTCACACATTTATTCATATACAATACGTTCCTAAAACCATAGTCAGCAAGCCTTTTTCGGATCAAGCCGGATTGCTGAGGAGTCCGATAAAATAGCCTGTGGGTGTCATCCCGGACTCGTTTCGGGATCTCCTTGCCTGTCAAGGGGATCCCGAAACGAGTTCGGGATGACTGCATATGATAAAGATGAATATATGGGATTACGCACCTCAACAATCCGGCTTGATCCACCGCTAGTGTTCCATTTCCCAATTTCTACAAAACACAAAAGCCCGTTCAAAATAGAACCAGGCTTTGTGATGTAACAGATTATTTGTTTTGTTTTGTTTTGCTCTTTCTAATGCTCACTTTTTAGAACAACACTGAGAATCCAATATATCCGGAATACGTTTCAATGTTCGTACGTTCAAGAATGTAGTATGTATCCGTTGCGGTAGTGCTGCTGTTGTCGCTGATATCAATCAGTCCATACACACCACGGAACCCTGCACCCAGACGTAATGTTTTTGCTTCGTTAAGACCGACATCCAGACCGGCGCCATAAGCAAAACCGAGGTCAGTTTTCTTAACTTCCAGCAATGGCTGAGCCATAAGGGTACCATCACCTGTTGTATATACTTTACTGCCAACACGAATCCCGATTTGCGGACCGGCAACAATATTTAAATTAAACATTCTGGATTTACCTGTATTGAGCGAAAGCAATAAGGGGATATTGACATATCTTAAAACAACTTTTTGCTCAACAGACCTTTCAGAATACCTGCGTGCAACGGCACTATAAATAACTTCTCCCTGGATACCCACGTTTTCGTTAAAGTTATATCCCATCAATACACCAATACCATGACTAATGGTTACTTCACCTTTTATAGTACTACCGTCAGAAGCCTGCATATCGAAATTGGAAAATGTCGGCATATACCTGATTCCGAATTCGGCTTTTTGGGCATTTGCTGTTGTGTTAAATGCAAATAAAAATGCAACAACAGAAAGGCCAAGTAAAATTTTGATTTTTGAGTTTTTCATTTTGTAGTTGATTAAATAATTATGATACAAAGGTCGTCCCATGGGCTCCTGAAACTGTTACATAATTTCAAAAAATATTTACATGATTCACACATATCTTTCTTGCCAATTGAGATGACATTCCGCGGCATTACGGAGGAGAGGCGATCAGGAAACAGCAGAAAAAAAAAGCTGCTTGATTTGAACTCAGGCAGCCTTCTTTTATTAATGATTATCCTTTCTTAGAATCCTCACTACCGTGGGATGATATCAATCATAACGGAACGGTTGTAAAAGCGCTCCTCAGGATATTTGTTGTTAAACAGGGTCAATTTCGGGTCTTCTCCGAATCCGTATACTTCAAATCTGACATCATTTCTACCCGCATTCGCCAGTGCGGTTTCCATAATGCGCTTTACATCGTTGGCCCGGTCTAATGATAGTTTCTTATTATAGATTTCATCGCCAAGGATATCAGTATAGCCGTGAATGACCACTTTAGCCCCTTTAGGGATTTTAGGTGTGATAACATCGGTAATGTATCGTTCGTACATCGGGATAGCCTTCGTTTCATCAAATCCGTAAAGAACAGTGAACCTCATTTCTTCCGCATCGGCAGGCGGTGTCCATAGTTTCAGATGTATCGTGGTGTCGTTCTTGACTGTAACGCCACTTTTGGTCTGACCAATCATTGTCACTGTATAGTCGCCTTCTGTTTTGTCGCCAAGAATAGATTTTCCGGGAATACTAATCTGATCTACGGTATAGGGTCCTATATATTGCACCGTTCCTTTATCGTCTTTTACTTCCAGCGCCCATGAAGTAATATCTTCCTTACCTTCTCCAAGTTCGAAAGAAATATAGCTATCGATCGGTGCTTCTTCCGTAATAACAATTTCTAACGGTTTCAACGGTGCGTCGGGTCCACTCTGGAATTCCATCAGTAATAACGGTGAACTGCTTTCAATAGATACCCTGCGGTCGCCCTGCAGATAGAGTTCAGCATTACCCACCTGACCCTCTTGAACAGTAGGAAGCTTCGGTTTATCACGCCCTTCGAGTGTGATTCTTGAAGCATGAATTCCAAAGATATTTACCAGGTAGGCCTTAACTGAGGCGGCCATTAAAAGACCATCCTCCGGACCCTTTTCTGAGGCTCCCAGCAACTTAATAGTTGCCGTGGGATTTTTTACCATACGGTCACCAAGGATATTCAGAATGTTATAATAAACGGTCATTTGCCTGTTTGAACGGCCAGAAAGATTTTTAGGAATGTACACTTCCAGCTGGTCTTCTTTGAATCCTTGTACCTCTTCTTTTTTGAGCAATACGTACCGATCGGATATTTCTGTTGATCCTAGATCAAAGAACACGTAGTTGCGCACCGGAAATGTTTCTCTTACCCTGCGCCCTGTTGGAATATTTTCGGGAACAATTACTGTAAATGCTAATTCAGGAGCCAAAATTTCTGCTTCTTTTGTGACGACAAAAGAATAAATATCGTCACCACCACTTCCATCGCTTCTATTCGAAGAAAAGTATCCTGTATTCGTTTTATTGTTGATGATCATTGCAAAATCATCGTTCGCTGTATTGACCGGTGACCCGGCATTAACCGCCTGACCAAATCCGGAACCGTTTAACGGGCAAATAAAGATATCTAATCCACCAAGACCATAACGTCCGTTAGAGGCAAAATACATGATCCCTGAACCTTCCTCAATAAAAGGATACATTTCATCCCCTTCCGTATTGATTTTGTCGCCCAGGTTTTCAGCTTTTCCCCATGCTCCATCTCCAGCTTTTTTAATTCTGTAAATGTCGGCACCACCATAACCACCAGGCATATCACTCGTGAAATACATCGTGTTGCCATCCGCGCTCAAAAAGGGCTGTCCCACTGAGTATTCGGAATTATTAAGAACAAACGGCTCCGCTTTTAACCATTTTCCTTCCACGAAAGTGCTGAAAAAAATCTGCAGTTCTACTACCAAATCCCTGCTCATATCATTATGATGGTTTTTGGTGAAGGCTACATAAGTGCCGTTATTGCTAAAGCTGGCCGGACCGTCGTGCAATATATTATTCAACTTTTTACCAAAGCGTTTAGGCGACTTCAATTGGTCTCCATCGACCTCGGCCATGTACATGTTGTAAAAGGGTTTTCCGGTCCAATTGTAATTGTGTACAATCATGGTTTTGCGCGACCGGCTGGATGAGAATACAATTTTATCCTGATAGTAGTTAGTACCAAAATCGTCAGCATTTGTATTAATATTCAAATGCTGGACTTTAAATTTACCATCATCATTGAGTAAACCAGCCAAACCGGCTTTCTTTGCCAGATAATCCTTTGCACGCAAATCGCCAGGCGTTGCAGCGGCAAATTTATCCATCCATTGACGGGCCTGATCATATTTTCCGTTGGTTTTTAACACCATGGCATAGTTGTAATAATCTTCCGGAATAACACCCACGGAGTTGCTCACTAATTTTTGATAAGCTTCCTCTGATTTTACATTCAGATTGATGTTGTGGTAACTTTCGGCCAGATGGCGTTGCCCTTCTATACTCAGTTGTTTGGTCCGGGTATAATAATCAATGGCTTTATCAAAAGAGTACGTGAATGCGTATTTATCACCTTTGATTTCCCTTCTTGATTTTTCCTGAGCAGAGACATTAATGCTGATCCCGATAAATATAATAAAGGGAATAAATAATTTTTTCATGTTAGTATGTGTTTGCATCCATTAAAAATTTCTGGGTGAATGGATTTGTTGTTTACTGGAAAATATAAAATCGTATCGTAGCATTATTTCGTGACTTCCATAATTATACCGTCCGGTATTTAAACCATATGACCAGTCGAACGAATAACCTATGTGCATTTGATCTGAGATATCTAATCCGACCAGAGCACCAAAAGCATCGCCTGTACGAAACATTGCCCCAAGCAATACCTTTTTAGCAATCACAAAGGACGCGGTAAGGTCAGCCTGTATAGGCGCTGCAGGTGTTACCTTAATAAGCATGGTGGGCTTAAAATCAAGACCTGGCGTCATTTTAATCAAACTACCAGCAATTAAAAAGTAGTGTCTTTTTTCTTTTCCCAGGATGCTGCTACCATCGGCCAGTGTTTCTACCGAATATTTATTTTGCAGCAGATAGGGTGCAGAAATACCGGCATAAAAGCTTTCTCTGTAGTAGTACGCGCCAAAACCGAAGTTGGGTGTAACACGATTATTGATGTCGTTTAAAAATACAGGATCACTTTCCTGATTCAGCGCCAGTGTACTCAGGTTTGCCTGGAAGATATTCACCCCGCCACTAAGGCCAAGGGCTAATCTCGATTTTGGACTCACCCTCATGATATAGGCAAAATTGGCAAATACCCCGGTGTTATTGGTTGGCCCGATATTATCGTTTAAGATCGTTAACCCTAACCCGATATGCTCATTGGCGATGGGGGCATGCATCGTCAGCGTCTGGATCGAAGGCGCCCCTTTATAGCCTACCCATTGCGAACGATGAAGGGCTGTGATGGTTAAAGCATCCCTGCTTCCGGCATAGGCCGGATTAACAGATAATGTATTATACATATAATGAGTATACATCGGAGCTTGCTGCGCTGTAACGGTTAACCCTCCCAGGGCAAAAGCCATTACGAATATTAATTTAGTCAGTGTTTTCATTTTATTTATTTCAGGATTGTTTTGCTGATTCATTGAATTATCTATTGAGATAAATGGTTCCTTTTATAACCTTTGAGCCATCTCCTAAATCGAGCAGATAGAAGTAAGTACCAACCGGCAATTCATCACCCCCAACTGTTCTTCTTGAAGAAACACCATCCCAGTTATTCTGGTAAGGACTTGCTTCGAAAACTTTATCTCCCCAACGATTAAAGATTAAGATTGAATTTTCAGGATAATAAATAATTCCCCTGATGACAAAAAGATCATTAATCCCATCAGCGTTTGGTGAGAATCCTTCAGGAATGAAGAAGTCTGTCGGAAATGTTTCAATCACTGCAACATCGTTAATAGTGTTAAGATCGGGTTCATTACCGATGATGATCGCAGTATTAACATAGCTTCCGGTTGGATTTACCAGTGCCTCAATGGTTAATATTTCAGATATGCCCACACCCAGGTTGCCAATGGTCCAGATACCGGTTGAAGGGTCGTAAGATCCGGCTGTTGCTACGGATGAAAGATAAGTGTATCCGCTTTGCAATAAATCGGTAACTGTTACACCGGTGGCATCATAAGAACCGTTATTGGTTGCTACGATGGTAAAAAATACACTGTGTCCGATAAACGGTTCTGAATTATCAGCTGTTTTAACAACACTTAAATCGATATCACAAACGCCTACAACAACTGTAACCATTGAAGGTCCGGAGGTACAACCATTCGCTGACACAACTAACGTATAGTCACCAGCCTCTAAGGCAGAAGCGTTCATAATCACAGGATTTTGGTCAGTAGATAAAAATCCATTGGGTCCAGTCCATAGATACGTTCCGCCGGTAACTGTTTGTGCGGTCAGATATATTGTACTATCCATGCAGACCGGAGAATTACTAGCTGCAATAGCAACAGGGATTGGATTTACGGTAAGTGTGACATTGATTGAAGTATCGTTTGGTGCACATACTCCGGTGACAACCACATTATAGTTATTTGCAGTATCGGAAGGATATACAGGATTAAATGTTAGTGTATCATTGGTCGCGCCTGAAATATTAACTCCATTGATTAAGTTGGTGGTTCCCTTTCGCCACTGATAAGTAAGGCCTGTGCCTGTTGCCGTTACAATAAAGCTAACAGAATCATCAGCACAGATGGTCTGATCGGAAGGTTCCATGGTAATTACCGGGGGGATATTTAATATTAAAGAAACATTATCTGAGGTATCGTTTGGTGCACATATTCCTGTCACAATAACATTATAGTCGGAAGCAGTATCAGCATAGCCGGCAGGATTAATGATGAGCGTATCAGAAGTTGCGCCTGAAATATTTACTCCATCAATTAAGTTTGTGATTCCCCTTCTCCACTGATAAGTAAGTCCCGGGCCTGTTGCTGTTACTGCAAAAGCAACAGAATCGCCCAAACATGCCAGTTGATCCATAGGTTCTGAAGTAATAACCGGACCGGCATTAAATACTAAAGAAGCATTGATTGAAGTATCGTTAGGTAAACATGTTCCGTAAACAACAACATTATAGTCTGAAGCAGTATCAGCGTACCCTGCAGGATCAATCACGAGCATGCTTGAATTCGCGCCCGAAATATTTCCTCCATCGATTAAGTCCACATTACCCCTTCTCCACTGATAGGTAAGACCAGTTCCGGAAGCAATTACGCTAAAACTCACTGAATCGCCCAAACATACTGTTTGATCAGCGGGTTCTGTTAAAATTTCCGGGTTGCAAGCCAGTACGCATCCGGGAGGCATTGCGGCTGCCATGCCTGCGGTGTTAATAGCACCATTTATTGTGAGTGCCCTGCCTTCAAGTACCACTCCGGAATACCATAAATTAATCGCCCCTGCAGGAACAACGATCGTTCCCCTGAAAATAGAATTATCGGAGATGGTCACAGCACCTGCCACCATCCAAAACACATTCTCTGCTTTTGCTCCGTTCATCAGAACGACTCTTGAATTTACACTTGAAGTGACATCACTCGTAGCACCTAGTATTTTGAATACAAATACAGCATCCGGATTGCCTTGCGCATCAAGAAAAACTGAATCGGTAAAGGTCGTGGCTCCGTTCAAAACATAAACATGAGGCGTAAGCACCAGGTTTAAACCAAACTCGGCAGGATACAGCAATTCGATATCAGGAACCAGCGCATTGAGGGTATCATACAGGCTCAGCAGATCAACTGCGGCCAGCATCGTGGAAGGGTCGCCGGTGCCATGAAGGATACCGGTAACATTGCCCGCAGTCCAGCCAGTAACCGAACCGCCGCCAGCATTCCCTACATCACCAATAGAAGTCGAAGACAAATTTCCGTTAAGGGCGCCGATACTTGCAAATATTGTATAGCAGGCAATGGATCCCAGAGGAGGATGCGGTGGTCCGTTGAGAACAGGACTTCCACAACCAACGGGTTTATATCCCCTGATTTTGTCGATGGTAATTGATCCTGTTGTAGAAAGCAATCTTCCTTCAATAGTATCTCCCGTAGCCATCATAATGGCTGAATTGTTAGCGATCACTGTTCCTCTCATTGTGGTATTAGTAGCCATGGTCACCAGACCATCTACTAACCAATACACATGACAGGCTTCTGCTCCGTTAATCAATTTAACTTTCGCACCTGCATTGGTAGAAAAAGTACCTGTGATTTTTATAATAAACTCAGCATTGGGAATGTTCTGTGCATCCAATACAAGATCTAAGTTCAGCACTGCATTCCCTGGAATAGCGTAAACGCCGGGTGTAAAAGCGGCACCGTTCCCGATTAAAAGTCCGGGGAACAATGTTGGAATGGTGCTGTTTAACTGCGTTACGGCACTCTGTAAGTCCGCTTCACATGCGGTAGTAGCCGGATCCACTCCGGCGTGCATCACACCATCCACATTTCCAAATCCCAGAAAATCTCCGCTGGTGAAATAGCCCACATCACCCGTAAGGCTTGAATGTGCGCTTGCATTATCGTGTACGGAGCCGCCAGTGGTGTAAATAACAAAATTGGCTGCTGCCCCTAAATTAATCGGTTGTCCGTAATTCACTTTTGGGAAAGCGAATAAAGCAACACCAATTATCAGAAATAGTAATTTCCTTTTCATTTTATATGAGTTTTGATTTCGAGTAAATATTCATGGTACAAAGGTCAATAAGGCTCCTTCTGTAATTGTTACACAATTAAAGTAAAGAGTTGCATTTTTTCCACATCCCATCAAAAAAGGGCTATGGTGATTCGTATTTAAAAAACTTCCTTCGTTGAAATCAGTTTACCTGATTGTACGATTTTACGTTTATCACTTATTTTGTAGAAATAGATTCCTGAGGGAAGGCTGCCGGTTTCGAGGGTAGATAATTGTTGGGTGATGGGTATATTAATAACTTCTTCGCCCAGCATATTATACAACCTGAAATCGAAATTGAAACCCTTTGAATCATCATTTATCAGAACCTCAATAGAAGTGGTGAAAGGATTCGGATAAAGTGAAATTGCTTCAGTTGCGTTTCCTGTTTCAGAAACAGAAATACCAGTAATAATGCAACTTGAAGGCACCGTAGGCATAATAGCCGTAATAGCGGCAGTATTCACAAGACCGACCGTTGCCAGTGCCCTGCCATCGAGCGTAACTCCAGTAGTTAAGTTGATAGCACCGTTGTTGCAGACCATCGTTCCCCTGAAAATAGAATAATCGCTGATATCAACAGCGCCATTAATCATCCAGTACACATTTTTCGCCTGTGTTCCGTTGGTCAGAATCACTTTTGAATAGGTACTCGTTGAAAGAGCACCGTTAATCTGAATAACAAATACTGCATCGGTATTCCCCCGTGCATTGAGGAAAAGTGAATCCGTAAATACACAAGCAGCATTCATGCGATAAGTATGAGGTGTGAGTACCAGATTTCTTCCAAATTGTGCGGGATACAACAATTCAATGTCATAAGGTAACAGGTTAAGATAATTATAGACAATCATCAGATCGGCTGCGCACGCCCCTGTAGAAACATCGGGGATGGGGTGAATGCCCCCTGTAACATTGATTGAATCGAAACCGGTGGTTAAACCGACGTTCGTTCCAACATCGCCGGTAACAGTTGATACCCCGGCATTGGTCACAGCCCCGTCAGCAGAAAATATGGCATAACATTCTGTAGAACCCAATGCAGGTGCCGTCGGACCAGTAAGATAAGGACTTCCGCATCCAATGGGTGTAAAGGCCATCACGCCATTAATATTTATAGCGCCTGTAGTAGAGAGGGCTCTTCCTTCGAGTGTGTCGCCATTGTATAAATCAATGCCTGCGTTATTCGCGATAATGGTTCCTCTCATGGTAGTTCCAGAAGCCATGCTTACTAAGCCTTCCACTTTCCAGAATACATTGCATGCCTGCGCGCCATTCAGCAACTTGATTTTCGAATTTGCGGCTGTAGAAAATGATGCCTGTATCTGAAAAATAAATACAGCACCCGGAATACCCTGGGCATCTAATGTAAGATCTGATGTTAAGGTTGCTGCAGCGGAAATGTTGTACACTCCGGCATAAAGGGTGTCGTTTCCAAGCGCTGGCGCAGGAAAGAAACCAGGAGTAGCACTGTTCAACTGATTGTATGCACCCAGCAAATCTGTAGCACATTGCGCACTTGCGCCATCATTATCGTGCATTACGCCGTTTACATTTCCAAAACCTGTACTTGAACCACCATTAGTACCCACATTGCCGGTGATCTGCGAAATTCCTCCGGTATGGGTAACTGCTCCGGCAGTAGAAAAGAATACGAAATCGGCAGCCGTTCCCAATGTTGGGGCTTGTGCAAAATTCAGTACAGGTATGAAAAGCAGAATCACTGCTGTTAATGTCTTGAATATTTTTGTTTTCATTTTACGATTTTTTTTGAATGAATATTTACCTGCCGGCACTTGCTTTTGGAACATACCGGTTGTGCAAAAATTATTACATAATTTTTAAACTCTGGGGCTAAAATATCCCCTATTAAATTTCAGGATAATGATTTAAAGACTAAAAAAGAGAACGTTAGCTACCAACATCTGATACTAACGCCCCTTTTTTACCAACCAACTATTGTTTTACAATGGTATTTCCTGCCATGGTAACCCCACCGGTTCTCGCCATTGCCCTGCCATCGAGGGTTGCGCCTGTATTAAAAGTGATGGATTGCATTGCCATAACATTTCCTTTAAAAACAGATGTCGTTCCAAAAGTTGCGGAACTTCCTACCTGCCAATAAATATTGGCTGCTGTTGCTCCTCCGCTGAGAAAGACCTGGCGCCCGGATGTAACGGTAAGTGAGGATGCAATCTGTATAATGAATACCGCATTCGCATCGCCCTGTGCATCAAAAGTAAGGTCGCCGGATGATATCGCCAGCGAGGAAGTTGACTTATAAAGCCCTGGGGTAAGTGTGAGTCCCCCGATATTCCCTGACAAGGTAACCATATCGGTACAACTTCGGCCTGCAGCATCATTATAGGCTGCTGTTAAATCGAGTTTCGCCTGAGTGGCTAGAACATCATTAATGCGAAGAGTTCCATTCAAAATTCCCGGAGGAAAACCTCCTACTGAAGAACCCGGACTAAGCCCAAGGTCACCGGTAACAACGGTCGCGCCGGTGCTGGTAACAGCAGATCCCGCAAGAATCGCGAAATTCGCAGTTCCGGCTAAAGACACTGTTGACTGCGTAGTAGTTTGAAGTGTTATTACATTTGTTTGATCAATAGGATCAGGCTCGGGATCGTCTTTTTTGCATCCGGCCAATAAAACAACCGATACTACCGCAAGGGTTGTTAACAGTTTGAATTTTTTCATATTTTTCCATCTAAGTGATAAATGAATTTTATCACGATGCAAAGGTGGGGACATTTGTGTCGGGCCATGTTACACAATTCCAGCAAAGAGTTACATCATTCGCACCTTTTCGGACAGATTAGGCGCTGAGCGCCAGACAGGTCGGCCACTCCGGAGGCACAATTACGAAAAGTGCCCTTATACGAAGTATTTATCCACAATAATCTTCAATATTTCCTTTGACAAGGGCTTTGAAAAAAAACCAAAAACAAAACTCCATTTCTTTGCCATTGCAATATCATCCGGATTTTCGGAAGTGGAGAGCATGACAATTATGATCCCATTTTGTAATTCTTTATCCAGCAGTTCGTATTGCTCAAGAAATTCCCAGCCATTCATACCGGGCATATTAATATCCAGAAAAATCAAATCAGGCCGCATATCCATATTATCAGCCTGGGATTTTATAAAAGATAAAGCATCTGATCCCGAATTCATCGTGACAATATGAGTAGCAATATCGTTTTTTTTTATCTCCCTTTCGTGAAAAAAATTATCGTCGGGATTATCATCGATCAACAATACGCAGTTTAATTTTTTTTTCATTTTGCTACAGTTGGAATAGTGAAATAAAATGTGGTGCCTTGTCCTAATTGTGATTCAACCCAAAGTTCTCCCTGATGCATTTGAATTATTTTTTTACAATGGGCAAGCCCGATGCCGTTTCCTTCATATTCTTCACCTTCAATGGCACGCAGACGTTGAAAGAGGTCAAATATCCGCTCAAAATTTTCAGGAGCAATACCGATTCCATTGTCGCTTACAGAAAATTGCCATTTCTCGTTTATTTTCGCTGAACTGATCTGAATTTTGGGCTGATTACCTTTTTTATGAAATTTAATCGCGTTGGTAATAAGGTTCTGAAACACTTCGCGAAGCTCGGTTTCATATACATTCAGTTTCGGCAGTTCCGCCACTTCGATTACAGTATTTGTTGTTTTAATTAAATTTTCGAGATCAGCCAATACTTCCTCAACTAATTTTTTGGAATCAACACAAGTAAGCGTTGCATTATGGCCCAATCGGGAATAGTCTAAAAGCGCTTTAATCAAGGTACTCATTCTTTTTGTGGCGCTATTGACCGAATGTAGATAGTGGCGGGCCTTGTCATCTAAGAGTTTTAAATAATCCTCCTCAAAAATCTGCATATAATTCGACACCGTGCGAAGCGGTTCCTGAAGGTCGTGGGAAGCTATATAAGCAAATTGCTCAAGTTCTTTGTTTTTGATTTCCAGTTCCATTTGCTTGATCAGCGTAGCTTCCTGAAGTTTTCGTTCAGTGAGGTCAATGATGGAAACCAACATCATGGGGCCCTCTATAGTTTCAATTGCGTTTAAGCTTATTTCAACCAGAATATCCGACCTGTCTTTTCTCATAGCAAATATGTCAGGTTTTGCACCGATAGAACGGGTTTTCTGTTTTCTTAAAAACACTTTTTTATGCACATCATTCCTATTGCCGGAAGGTTCCGGAATCAATATTTCAAACTTTTCGCCTACCAGTTCATTACGCTCATACCCTAAAAGGTTTTCGGTTTGTTTGTTTACCAGGGTAATAATGTCTTTATCGTTAGTAAGTACCATCGCAGTAGGTGATGATTCTACAACCAGCCGGAACTTTTCCTTTGCTTTTTTAAGGTCTTCATTAATAATAATTAATTCTGCAGCACGCTTTTCCTTTTCTTCATTTTGAAAAGCGAGCTCTCTATTTGCAAGCACCAACTCTGCTGCCCGCTTTTCTTTCTCTTCGTTTTGGAAAAGCAACTCCCTGTTTGCAATGATTAACTCTGCCGCACGTTTTTCTTTTTCTTCGTTTTGAAAGGCAAGTTCTTTGTTTGCAAGCACCAACTCTGCCGCACGCTTTTCTTTCTCTTCGTTTTGAAAGAGCAGTTCCCTGTTTGCAATAATTAATTCTGCCGCACGCTTTTCTTTCTCATTATTTTGAAAAGCAAGCTCTTTGTTGGCACGGATTAACTCATCCGATTTTTTACTTGTATCCATATGCGGGTTATGCTAAAAGGATTAATTCAAACATTGGATTTTCACGCACTCTCTCCCCGATTTTCAATACCTCACAATTATTATATCCTTAATAATGCGATGTTTTTAAATCTCATCCTCATATCCGCTTTTAATGGTAGTCGATAACATTTTAAAGCGCACATTAGCTTTAATCGTATTACGGCAATGGGCAGGTATGATGATAGACTGCCCGGTCTCGAGTATATTAGATTTCTCTTCAATTACAATTTCAGCTTTACCATCAATCACCTGGATAAAGGTGTCGTATGGCGAAATTTTCCCAGTTAGCGTCTCCCCTGTATCAAATGAAACGGCACTGACATTACCCGTTGTTTTCCGGATAATAGTTTTGATCACAACCGAATTGGGAATGTATTCAATGATTTCGACAATGATGAACGCTTTCGATTTTTCAAATTCATAGTTTTCCATTATAGATATGATAAGTTAAAACCAATTAATTAATAAAGGGCAGGTCTTATGTCCCTGCCCCCTGTTGCTCTTAAACATAATCATCTTATGGACTAAACGCCACATTCCCCATTTAGTCAGGGCAACTTTTACTTCTCATGGCCGGACCATCTGGCACGATATCAACCACCATTTCGCGTGTTGTGTTCATTCTGGTTTCTACGCTGCTGTGCAGTTCATGTTCTTTACCAGGGCAGACTTCACATAAATACCAGTCATTAATAACATTATACATTCTTTGTTTTGACCGGATGACGCGTGTTTGGTGCTTTTCTAAATGAACGGTTTGTGTGTTTTTTTTGGGGGTTTATTTTTTTGTTGATTAATAAGTTCAAGGTAAAGGTAGAACCGTTCCCTTTTTAAACCGTTACACTTTAATGGGAATAATTTACACAAATCACAGGTTTTCCAGATTGTTCTTGCGTAACTGCGTCAGCTTTTTGTAATAGGTAGGAGAAAGACCGGTAATCTTTTTAAACTGATTTGACAAATGAGCCACACTGCTGTAATTCAATCTGTATGAAATCTCTGTAAGGTTAAGTTCGTCATACATCAATAACTCTTTAACCCGTTCGATTTTGTGGATGATGATATACTGCTGTATTGTAATACCCTTGACTTCCGAAAAGGTGTTGGCCAGATAGGTATAATCGTGACCTAGTTTTTCGCTGATGTAATCCGAATAATTCACCTTAGGCACCTCATCAGAATAGTGAATCATTTCGGTGATTACGTTTTTGATTCTCTCGATCAGAATGCTCCTTTTATCATCGAGCAATTCCAGCCCCCACCTCTGGAGGTTTGTCTGCAGCTGCTCCAGTTGTTCCCGGGTAATTTCTTCCTGGATATCAATCACACCAAGCTCAATGGCTACATTTCGCAGTCCCAGTTTTGCCAACTCTTCCCTCACAAGCATTTTGCAACGTTGGCTGACCATGTATTTAACATATAATTTCACCGCTGTGTTTTTATTGACTACTTGCTCCTTTGAAGTCCAACAAATTATGCTGGTTATATTTTTATATGTCTTTCCTCTCTATCGGCTTATTTTATAACTTCATTTTATACGCTAGCTTTTTAATCCATAAACTATTCTGTAATGATAACCGTATATTGCATATTCAATAGCATCTACTATTAATCCGGGACGCCTGATAAGGGTCCACAACATAAATTTCCAGTACTCAATCCTCCCACGATTCATTACACCGATAATAACAATTGATTTTATTAGCGCCCTCAGGGTAGCAAAACTGATATGAACCGGCTTTATACTATGGGGTTTATAATTGAGTAAAAATCTGCGCGTTCTTTTATAATAAGGCTTTGCGGTATAAATAGCGCTGATGATCCTCTTATACCCAGCAATCAGTTCGTGGTAATTCATACGGGGAATAAAGTTCATCGACAGATCAGTATTGTTTCCGGTAGCTTCGGTGGTTAAACGATCTTCAGCTTTGAGCCGGTGGTAAAGTTTTGTATTTTTAGGAGCATTTAACAATCCCACCATAGCCGATACGATTCCGCTTTGCTGAATAAAATCGATCTGTCGTTGAAAAACAGAGGGTGAATCGCTGTCGAAACCCACAATAAATCCGCCTGAAACCTGTAATCCGGCCTGTTGTATTCTGTTGATGCTTTGCAGAAGATCCCTGTTTTTATTCTGAACCTTGTTGCACTCCTGAAGCGATTCTTCTTCCGGGGTTTCGATGCCGATAAATACAGCTTTGAATCCTGCCTCTGTCATCAGTTGCATAAGCTCATCATCGTCTGCCAGATTGATGGAGGCCTCGGTATTGAAGGTAAAGGGATGGTGATGTGCCTCCATCCAGCGCTTCATGGCAGGCAGCAAATTGTATTTGATAGCATTTATATTTCCGATAAAATTATCGTCCACCACAAATACATTCCCTCTCCAGCGCAGCTCGTACAAGGTTTCGAGTTCGTTTAAAATTTGCTCAGTCGATTTTAATCTGACTTTATGTCCGAACAGGGAAGTTATTTCACAGAAATCACACGAAAACGGGCACCCGCGCGAAACCTGGATATTCATGAAGGCATACTTTTCTCTTGCCAGCAATTTGTAATCGGGAACAGGCGTTGAAGTAATCTCAGGAAATCCGGAGGTTCTGTATATTTTTTCCGGGTGACCCTCATGCAAATCGCTAAGAAAAAGAGGTAACGTAATTTCGGCCTCATTCAGGATCAGGTGATCCACCTGCGGATAGTTTTGATATTCCTGTGTAAACAAAGGACCGCCGGCAACAATCTTCACCCCCAACGCTACACAATCAGCTATAACCGCATCCACTGATTCTTTCTGAATGGCCATAGCACTGATAAACACATAATCGGCCCATTGAAGATCTGTTGTTTTTAGCGGGGTAACATTCATATCCACCACCTTTTTCTGCCAGGTAGCGGGCAACATGGCCGAAATGGTAATTAACCCCAAGGGGGGTACAGCCGCTTTTTTCGAGATAAACCGTAACGCATGTCTGAAACTCCAGAATGAATCGGGATAATGCGGGTATATTAATAAAACTCTCATAGGCTATGATCCGGTTTATATCCAAAGGTTCATCATATATTTCTTTCCTCAGGGCCTCATTCAAAGAAAACCTTCAGAAACCACCGATGAGTGCTGAAAATATACCAATCCATCCTGTTCAATAACAGAAAAAGAATACATCATTCAACACAAACCGTTGATGTAAAGTTACGGAAAAAAAAAGGGAAATAATTATACTTTAGCGGAAAAAAATTACACAATTCACAGATTATCAATGTTGCCCCGTCGGTAATTTCTGAGCCGTTTGAATTGAGACGGGGTTAACCCGGTAATTTTTTTAAACTGTTTACAGAAATGCGGCACACTGCTGAAATGTAATTTTTCGGCAATTTCAGTCAGGTTGATTTCATCATAAACCAGCAATTCTTTAGCACGATCAATCCTATGTGTAATAAAGAATTGTTCAATGGTAGTTCCTTCTCTTTCTGCAAAGAGGTTCGAAAGATACGTATAATCGTAGTCGAGTTTTTCAGCTAAATAATCAGAAAGGTTAACCCTTATTTGTTCCTCTGTATAATGCACCAGATCAATAATAAGATTCTTTATTCTCTCAACCAGCACAGCTCTCTTATCATCCAATAATTCCAGTCCCGCATCTTTCAGGGCAACATTCAGTTGTTCTTTTATCTCCGGCTTGAGTGCTTTTTTGATCTCCACTTCGCCCAGTCTTACCATGGTATAGGGAACCCCCACTTCTTCAAGTGCTGTTTTCACCGCCATTTCGCAGCGCGTGCATACCATATTTTTGATATAGAGTCTCAACCTGCTTTTCTGTTAGCGTAGATGGTAAAAAACAATGCTTAAGAAAGTACCACAAATGAATGGTAATATGTTTTCCACGGGTAAACACCAACGGCCCAAACACCTACTCACGCCTGTTTGAGTCTCCGGATTTCTATTACTCATCTTTCCCAACATTTCCTTTAGTATCAATATCACAAAACCTCTTGCCGCATTGGCTCCGAAAACAATGAAGCATATTTGTAGGATAAAAATACGATTATTTTTTACGTGCGCAAAATATTGCTGAATAATTTTGCGGATAAAATCACCTTAATCCAACAACCAGAAGGTGTTTATGGCCCGGCACTCATTCAACGGATGATTGGTTAATTAGTGTTTGTCTAAAAAGTCCGATTTCTTCGTTACCCTTGCCGAAAAAACCAGTCATCCCGAATTTACACCGGCTGAGCTCAGCACAAGCGTTTCGCGAACCCCCTGACTAGTTGATTTCTTGTATTCCTCAATCGATTGATCGCAATCTTATCCTTTGTAAGTTTATCAGTAGAAATCTCCGGCCCTTCTGCTTACTTTCTCTTTGCCCGGTTTATGAACTTATTATCCTAATTATTATCTTTGTACAACCGAACCCTAATAAATTCCCCATGCAAAACAAATGGACCTCCGCCTATATTCTGATCGCGTTGCTGCTTTCAGTTCCGGGCTTCGCCCAGGTAAATAATAAAGGCATATCTGTAAATACACAGCAACAGGGCCAGGCCAACACGACCACTCATGCACTGGTCATCGGTATCTCCAAGTATCAAAATATTCCAAGCCTGAGTTTCGCTGACGCGGATGCCTATAGCTTCTACTCCTATCTTATCTCACCAGCCGGTGGCAATATCGACAGCAACAACATCAAACTATTGTTGAACGAAAAGGCCACCTCTGCCAATATATTCGCGGCCCTCGACTGGATGCTGGAAGTGGCAAAAGAAGGCGAAAATGTACTGATTTACTTTTCCGGGCACGGCGACCTGGAAACTAAAACCATTATGCAAAACGGGTTTCTGCTGGCTTCAGATGCCCCGAAGTCGTGCTATATGGCCGGCGGAACCATCGGACTTTTCTATCTTCAAACTTATCTGAATACACTCATCGAACGCAACAAAGCCAAAGTAATCCTCATCAGCGACGCCTGTAAATCGGGCAAACTGGCCGGTGGCGCCGACGGGGCAGCCAACACAACAATGGCCTTGCAGCAACAGTGGAGCAATGTGGTAAAGATTCTCTCGTCGCAGGCTGGTGAACTTTCACAGGAAGGACAAAAATGGGGCAATGGTGCCGGCGTTTTCAGCTATTACCTGCTGAACGGCCTCAAGGGAATGGCCGACATGAATCGCGATAAAAAAATCACCCTGATGGAAGTGTTCGTGTACCTGTCAGAAAATGTGGCACGCGAAACTGCCAATACGCAAAATCCTTCCATCGTAGGCAATCAGAGCACTGTGCTGGCCTTTGTCGACAGCGCCACCCTGGCTTCCGTGGAAAAAATGGTACTCACCTCCGGCCAGGGCCAGGACCAGCTGGCGATGAAAGGATTCAATGATAATGTCCTCAATCTCCTCGATCCCGGAGTGAAAGCGGTGTACGATAAATTTCAGTTTTGTATCCAAAAAGATTATTTACTCGAAGGTCCCGATAGTGTAGGCAATGCATGGAATTATTACGACCAGCTTTCAAAACTTGAAGGTTCCGAAAGTATACTCAACTCAGTAAAAAGAACCCTGCTTGCAGCCCTGCAGAACAAGTCACAGATCGCCATCAACACCTGGGTCAAAGGGGAAGATATCCCCGATACCATCAGTACCTATACTGCGTATTATGAACTGTATTACGCGATGCAGCTGATCGACAGCACCTATATCATGTACGATCACATCAAATCAAGGTATTTATTCTGGAAAAGCGTTTACACGGATGATCCCGACGAGAAACTCGCCATCATGAAGGAATGTGTCCGCATTGAACCAGGCGCTCCCTTCGCGTTTCAGCAGTTAGGTTCCATCTGTCTGTCGAAAAAAGATTACCAACAAGCCAAAACGTATTATAAAAAAGCGATTGAGCTGGCCCCGGGCTGGACTTTCCCACTAAACGACCTGGGCCTTACTTATGACAACCTGGGTATGACCGACTCGGCTATCTGGTACTACCGTTACGCCAATACCGTCGATCCGAATTACGCCCTGGCCTATAATAACCTTGCGAGCATTTACAACTATATGGAATTATACGATACCGCCATGCGGTTAATCGATAAAGCCATCGGGCTGAATCCTGAACGCGGACTGTATTACGTTACCAAGGGGACTATTTTCACCAACCAGGAAATGTACGACCAGGCCCTTATGCTGATCCAGGAGGGGGTTGACAAAGAACCGGATAAATCCGATTACCACTATCGACTGGGAAAGGCCTATTATGATCTTGATAATTATCCCAAGGCTGTAATCGCCTTTAAAGAGGCCATTGTGCGCGACGATAAAATCGCAAAATATTACACTGAACTTGCCCGGACCTATTTATACATGGATAAATATGAGCGGGCGATTATTGAGCTCGAAAAGGCCATCAGCCTGGATCCGCTGAACGATGAAAATTACATCCTGACCGGACGGTGCTATACTTATATGGGCAAGTATCAGGAATCGCTTCCATGGTATGAAAAAGGAATTCAGACCGATTCGCTGTATGCCTATAACTGGCGCATGGCGGGCTGGGGCTACCGATATGCCGGTGAATATGATAAAGCCATTGCCGCCTCGCTCATGTCGATAAAGCTCGATTCCACCGATCAGTGGAATTACTATTATGCAAGTCTGGCCTATGATTATACCGGCGATTATAAAAATGCCATTTATTATGCTGAGAAAGCACTGAGCATAGATACAACCTATGCGGATTTCGAATTTAACCTGGCCGACCTGTATCGCTTGAATAATCAGAATGAAGAGGCCATTGTGCATTTCAACAAAGCCATTCAGCTCGATCCGAAGGTTACAAAATATTACACCAACCTGGCTTATACCTATCAGGCAGCCGGAAACAATCCCCAGGCGGAGGCCAATTACCTTAAGGCCATTGAACTTGACGCTAAAAACTCCATACGTTACGTCAACCTTGCTCAATTCTACCTCGATGTAATGAAAGACCATGCAAAGGCTGAGACATACTATAACAAAGCCATAGAGGTAAACCCTGACGATTATAACATTTATTCCGGTATGGGTTATCTCTTTTTGCGGGCAGGCAATAACAAGAAATCAGAAGAATCCTTCACCCGTGCCATCGAACTGGCTCCTGATGTGGCATGGAACTACTACAATATGTGCTGCATGTATTCCCTGACAGGAAATCCCAAGAAGGCGGTTCAATACCTGAAGCTTGCGCTGGAAAAGGGCATGAGCGACATTGAACACATTAAAAAAGACCCTGATCTGGATCCCATACGTCAGGAATCCGGATTCAAGGCCTTAATGAAAGAGTATTTTAAACTGGATTTGTAATTTAATCCGATTTAGACGCGCTCCAATCCAACGGTGAAATGCCGCATGATGGGTGCTTCGTAGTTGATTTTTAAACCGGTTGTGATTTCATTTCTGCGTGCATAAACATTTCCGCACGTAACAGCCACATATTCCATATGATTGTTGGTGTATGTCCTGCGGGGAATCGCGAGCCGCACCAATTCCAGGTCGGGGTAGCGGTTTTCCCTGGTAACAGGGTCACGGTCGGCCATGATGGCACCAATTTCCACACCACGTACGCCACCTTCGATATAAAACTCAATGGCCAGGGTCTGGGCAAGGAAATGCTCTTTAGGAAGTTGGGGTAAAAACTTTTTAGCATCAATAAAAATAGCATGACCGCCTGAAGGTTCCTGACAGGGAATACCAAAATCTTTCAGCCGGGCTCCGAGGTATGCTACCTGTCTGATACGGGTATCAAGGGTATCGAATTCAGTACCTTCATCCAGCCCTTGCGCCAATGCATTCATATCACGGCCCGACATTCCACCGTAAGTTACATAGCCTTCGAACATAATATTAAACACACTGCACTTACGCCAAAGTTCCTGATCGCGCATGGCAATAAAGCCGCCCATATTTACAATGGCGTCCTTCTTACTGCTCATGGTCATGGCATCTGCATAGCTGAACATTTCCAGCACAATTTCCTTGATGGTTTTATTTTCATACCCCTTTTCGCGTACCTTAATAAAATAAGCATTCTCAGCAAAACGGGCAGAATCAAATACTACAGGGATTCCGTACTTTTTCGCCATAGCGGAAATCTCACGCATATTCTGCATGGAAACAGGCTGTCCCCCAGAACTGTTACAAGTAATGGTAATAATAATAAAAGGGATTATTTCTTTGGGATTCGATTTCAGCACATCTTCCAGCTTGGTCAGGTCCACATTTCCCTTGAAGGGGTGTAGAACAGTGGTATCGAAAGCCTCATCAATGGTGCAATCTATCGCTTTAGCTTTACGGAATTCAATATGACCCTTTGTGGTATCAAAGTGAGAATTTCCCGGAACTAAATCGCCGGCTTTTACAGTGGCCGAAAACAGCACATTCTCAGCAGCCCTTCCCTGGTGGGTAGGCATAACATATTCAAAACCGGTAATTTTATTAATCGCATCCTTTAATTTAAAAAAGGATGACGCACCTGCATAACTCTCATCTCCCAGCATCATGGCTGACCATTGACGGTCGCTCATGGCTCCGGTTCCGCTATCGGTAAGCAGGTCAACAAAAACCTGTTCACTTCTCAGGTTGAATAAATTGTAATTCGCTTCTTTAATCCATTTTAAGCGTTCTTCACGGGTGGATTTCCTGATCGGCTCCACCATCTTGATCCTGTAGGATTCTGCAAAAGGTAATTCCATAATCTGTCTTTTTTACGCGGCATCCCTCTTTAAATGAAGGTTCTGCAGCTATTTTGTTATTTTCTTTTCAGGGGGAAAATTTTACGACCCTGCGGTCAAAATTACACTTGTTTTTATTACGTGCAATACATTCCCCCATAAAAAAACTGCCCGGCATAATGCCAGGCAGTTAATGGTAAGGTTAAGGGCACATTACTGAATGATGGTCATTTCATCAATCAGGTTTTGGGCTCCTGCATATTTGTCGATAACAAACATAACATAACGAATATCCACACATATGGTACGCTGCACCTCGGGTTCATAGAAAATATCGCCACTCATGGCTTCCCAGTTACCATCGAAAGCTATTCCAATGAGCTGACCGTCGCCATTGATTACCGGACTGCCTGAATTACCCCCGGTGATATCCAGGTTGGCAATAAAGCATACCGGCATTTTTCCGTTTTGAGCATAAGGGCCATAATCTTTCGACTCGTACAGTTGTTTGAGTTTAGAAGGCACCACGAATTCATCATTGTTGGGATCTTCCTTTTGCATCAAACCATCCAGTGTGGTGATATAATCATAGTACACGGCATCGGCTGCCTTGTAATCCATTACCTGTCCGTAAGTCATACGCATGGTGGAATTAGCGTTAGGATACCATTTGAAATCAGGATCCTTTTCGCGCAGACCCTGCACCAATAATCTGTTTCCAAGATTAATTTTATCTTCCACATCACCCGATTTTCCGTAAATACTGCGAATGGCATCCACCATGGAAAGGGTAATCAACCAACCCGGATCGGCCGACAGCACTTTATAGGAAGGTTTATCCAGGAATGCATTCATGCGGGCTTCGTCCACAAAAATAGATTTGGCATAAACAGCAGTTCCCCAAGCTTCGAAGTCGCCTTTGTATTTTTTATCCACCTCGGCAAACACTGAGGGATGCTGATCTTTAGGAACATCGTTGTAGTACATTTTCATTAATGATACGAAGAGCTTCTTATCGAGCGCGGTATTATAATTTTTAAAATGCTTTTCCGCTTCAGTTTTAAAATCGGCTGATATCGCACGGATATCTTCATTATATGCCGCTTTTGCTGATTTATCCTTGGTTTCTGCCTGGGTTTTTAATTTCCCGTAAAGGGAATAAGCCCCAAAAGAGAAGTAAATGAATTCGGGACCCTGGAATACGGCCTCTTCAAGATACTTAAGGCTGATATTAAATTGTTTAAGGTCATTATAGCCGGTTTCAATCATGGAAAGAACCTTACCATATTTTTCTACCCTTGTCGGATCGGCGTTTACCCATGCAGCAAAAGCATCCTCTACCTTTTTCTTTTTCTCCCAAACGCCATTGCGTTTGAGTTGGGCTGTTTGTCCGATAAAATACTTCCAGTAATTCGCTGACTGGGCGTATTTTGAGGCATACTGAATTTTTACTTTAGGATCAGCATTCATTCCTTCCTTGATGATGTTCAGCTTTTCTGTACGGATTTTCACCACCGCCGGATTAGACTGCTCAACCGCAAGGTTAACACCGTTGCTGGTCAGAAAACGATCGGTGGTTCCGGGATAACCCCAGATCATGGCAAAATCGTTTTTCTGTACTCCTTTAAGAGAAATCGGAAGATGGTGTTTTGGTTTCAGGGGAACATTGTCCTTTGAATAATCGGCCGGACTGCCATCAGGCGCTGTATAAACGCGGAGCATCGAGAAATCGCCGGTGTGACGGGGCCACATCCAGTTATCGGTATCGCCGCCAAATTTACCAATGGCACTCGGGGGTGCACCCACAAGGCGAACATCGCGGTAAACCATATACACAAACATATAAAACTCATTATCTTCATAAAAGCTCTTTACATCCACTTTATATTTTCCGCTTTCAGCGTTTTCTTTTTGCAGTTTCTGTGAAGCCTTTTTAACAGCGGAGGCACGACTGGCGGCATCCATGTCGGCAGTAACCCCTGCCAATACGGTTGATGTTACATCTTCCATGCGAACCAGAAAGGATGCGGTAACACCGGTACACGACAATTCATCACCCAGTTTAAGCGCCCAGAAACCATCGGTGAGATAATCATGATCAACCGAACTTTGTTCCTGGATAGCATCGAAACCACAGTGGTGGTTGGTAAGCAATAATCCCTTATCGGATACGGCTTCTGCTGTGCAGAAATGCATGGTAGGATTCTCAACATTTCCCAGACCTACGATCGCGTCCTTCAAACTTGCGTGGTTAACATTATATAATTCATCGGCGGTGAGGTGGAGGCCCTTTTTCTGCATATCCACATAATTCAGCCTTTCAATCAACAAAGGCAGCCACATTCCTTCGTCAGGCGGGTTGGTAGCCATAGCACCAAAACAGAGGCTGAAGGCCATCAACAACGATAACAACAATTTTTTCATACGTTGATTTTTAAGTTATTAAAATTTATAAATTATTGACGATAATATTGAGCAAAATTAGTGATTTAAGGATTGCTTTGCTAAATTTCTCATGAAATCCTCCTTTCAATCGACAAAAACGATGGCATTACGGGTGAACCCATAAAAAAAGCCGGTAGACCCGGCTCATATCATCAATTAGTGACGACAGATTCTATTGCTTTTCACGAACAAATAATTCTTCAGTATCAAAGAAATTCTTTCGCACCAATTGTTTTTTAATCCATTCGCGAAGCGAAGCGCTGTCGGTAAATTTGGGCGCATTTTCTTCGTTGACGGGGCGTAAACGAATCGTATCAACGTTGGCATTGCAACTGATGCCGAACAGAAAATAATTGCCGCCCATTTTCATTTCGGGCTGGATATTCATAAAATAAGTATCATCGACCTTAGAAAGAAACGCTTTAAACATTTTCACTTCGTACGAACGGTGCTCGCTGGTCCAAGAATTATAAACGAGGCGGTAAGATAAGGTATCCGCAGGTTTATATTTCGACAACGAAGCATAGGACTTCTCCTCGCCAGTTCGTTTCCACAAGCCAAACCATTCTTCATTTATACGGATGCCCGGTTCATCCACAGGCACCTCCGATTCATATGGACAGCCCCAAAGCGCGAAAGCAAATAACAGTAATAGCGGTATGATGATATTTTTTGACATTATATTTTTCTAATTGCCGGCCAAATTACTAATTAGCCACTTATGTGTGTTATAAATGTTTGTTAATTTCCAAAACGGGGACAGGCAGATCGGAGTTTGAAAGTTGAAAGTTTGAAAGTTGAAAGTTTGAAAGTTGAAAGTTAAAAAGTAGAGAGTTGGGTGTGGGGTGTCACGGGGCGACTGCCTATTGCGGGGGCCTTGCGGGCAGTCACCCCGTGACTAAAGGAGGAAAGAAAAGCCTATAGGGAGTAGGAAAGTTGAAAATTTGAAAGTAGAAAGTAGAAAGTAAAAAAGGAGAGAGTGGGGTGTGGGGTGTCACGGGGCGACTGCCTTTTGCGGGGGCCTTGCGGGCAGTCACCCCGTGACTAAAGGAGGAAAGAAAAGCCTATAGGGAGTTGGAAAGTTGAAAATTTGAAAGTAGAAAGTGAAAAAGTAGAGAGTGGGGTGTGGGGTGTCACGGGGCGACTGCCTATTGCGGGGCCTTGCGGGCAGTCACCCCGTGACTAAAGGAGGAAAGAAAAGCCTATAGGGAGTTGGAAAGTTGAAAATTTGAAAGCAGAAAGGGAAAAAGTAGAGAGTTGGGTGTGGGGTGTCACGGGGCGACTGCCTATTGCGGGGGCCTTGCGGGCAGTCACCCCGTGACTATATAAATCTTATTGAGGGCTGGCAGTCATTATGGGAATGGTAAACCTGAATGCACTCCCTTTGCCCTCTTCACTTTCAACCCATATCCTGCCGCCCAGCTTTTCAACAAATTCTTTACTGACGATTAACCCCAGTCCGGTGCCTGCTTCATTATGAGTACCCGGCATGGAACTAATATTACTATCGATCCTGAAAAGCTTATCCTGTATCATTTTCGACATTCCAATCCCGGTATCAATAACAGAAACTTCCACGACCTTTTGTTTAAGTTCCGAGCTTACGGTAATAGTGCCGGATTCCTGAGTATATTTTACGGCATTCGAAAGCAGGTTGCGAAGTATCGTTTCGACAATATTTTCATCTGTTATTATTGTAATATCCGCAGGCGTTTTATTAATCAATTTTATACCCTTAGCAGATGCACCACTCCATTCAATACATTTGCCGATAATGGTTTTAAGCGATACTGTTACCGGTTTTACTTTTATTTTACCTGTTTGCGACTGGGCCCATTTTAACAGATTTTCCAAAAGGGAATAACCATTTTTAGCGGTAGCATTTATTTCGCCCACAAGATTATCTTTTTCCTCCCTCGTTAGTTTCTCGGATTTTTTCTGAAGGATTCCAGAAACCATCAATATACTGGCAAAGGGATTTTTAACATCGTGAGCAATGATGGAAAAAAACTTGTTTTTGGTCGCGTTCAGATTTTCCAATTCCGTTGCATATTCCTTTATCTGATCAGCTTTTTGTTTGATTAATAATTGTGTTTTAACCCTAGCCAGCAGTTCCCATGAATGAAATGGCTTGGTAACATAATCCTGAGCGCCCAGGTTAAAACCCATAATCATATTTTCAATTTCAGTGTAACCGGTCAGAAATATCACAGGAATATCTTTTAACTGCTCATCGTGTCTCATCGAATCACAAGTTTCATAACCATTCTTAACCGGCATATCCACATCCATAAGAACAAGATCATAATCATTGGTTTTCCTGAGCGCGGTTAATGCCTGTTCTCCGTTGAAAGCAAAACCCAGCAAATAATTTTCCATTAACAAATTACCAATAACCTGTATGTTTTCCATGTTATCGTCGACAATCAGGATTTTAAACTTCTTACCCTCCATTTCATCCTTGTTATTCAGATTTATCATTTTAAGAACTGCTTATATCAATGTTTTAATTTCCTTAATAAGACCCGGAAATTCATTAAGTGTATTCATCAGTTTAGCCACCTCAAATGTATTAGCATAACGGCAAATTCTCTTTCCATATTCAATGACCACCGGTATTGATTTAGCCTCGCCAAGGCCCATAAGGTCTTTTCCAAATAATTTAATATCTTCAATTTGTTTTGCTTCTACTACTATCTTGTGTTGTGGAAGAAAATCATTTTCGAGTACACCAATGAGGTCCTTCAGCAGTTTTTTTTGTGTTGCCGATAATGGCAGGCCCACCACATGTTCTGGTGTGACAGACTGAACTACAATTTTGTATTTAAGATACTTTTTTATTATTTCAATCAACACTGCAATATCAATGGGTTTAATAATATAGTCATTAAAAATGGTTTTAATTTCTTCCCCTTCCCTAACGGTTTTAACTGAAGCGGACACCGCGATTATCGGGATATTCCTGGTCTTTTTTCTGCTTCTCAGTATCCTTGTCAATTCCAGTCCATCCATTTCAGGCATTCGCAAGTCCATCAGAATAAGATCGGGCTGATGCTGTTCAATCGAACCCAAAGCCTCCTGACCGTTAGCAGCTTCCACCAAAATAAGATTTGAATTTTCGAGGGTATCAATAATCAGCTTACGGTTCGATGCGATATCATCAACAATGAGTACCCTGGCTTCTTCGAAGATAACGGGGGTTTGCAAATCAAATACTTCTTTAACAGGAAATGTTTCATCGGTGGGAACCATAATATCCGGAAGACTAATGGTAAAAACGGATCCCTGACCTTTTTCGCTTTTCAAACTGATGCAACCACCCATCATTCCAACCAATTTTTTAGTAATAGCAAGTCCTAAACCTGTACCTCCAAATTTTCTGGTATCCTGCCCCATTTGTTGTGAAAACGGTTCAAATATAACCTCCTGATGTTGTTTTATTATTCCGATACCGGTATCTTCTATCGAAATCACGATATCCACTCTTTCCCCGTATTTCCGTGTTAGTTTTACAAAGAGCCTGATCTGTCCCTTTTCAGTAAACTTCAGCGCATTGCCGACCAGATTAAATAAAATCTGACGCAAGCGGGTTTCATCAAGCATAAGTAATGTGGGAAAATCGTGATCGGTCTGGACAATAAATAAAAGATTTTTTTCTTTGAATGCCTGACTAAAAATATTTTCGATCTCCTTGATCAATTTAATCAGGTTCACAGGTTCTGGCTGTAAATGCATTTCCCCGGCTTCGATCTTGGAAAGATCAAGAATATCATTGATAATTGTCATCAGATTCTTACCGCTGCCCGAGATGGTTTCGACCTGTGAAAGCAGTTTTTCATCTTTAATTGACTTCGAGAGTAGCTCGGAGAATCCGATAATGGCATTCATGGGCGTTCGTATCTCGTGCGACATATTGGCCAGAAACTCACTTTTAGCACGATTGGCGGACTCAGCAGCCTCTTTTGCCTTGTGCAGATTTTCTTCCGATTTCTTAAGTTCCTTCGTTCTGAGGTCGACAATCTCCTCCAGATGTTCACGATAATTGGCAAGCTCTTTCTCTGATTGTTTGCGCTCTGTAATATCATCGACAATATATAATACACCCAATATTTCGGCCTCCCGTTTTATCAGGGTCGTTTTAATTTCAATAGTTACATTCCGCTTATCATTGGTTGTAATGCTGAGTTCACTTAGCCCGGGTTCATTTACAAGTCTTCTCTGAAAATCCATTTTTGAAACCTCGTTATCAACATTATATATGGGCAATACATCCAGGAAATTTCTGCCCACAACCTCCTCTTTTTTCGCACCAAATATCTCAAGCAGACGGTTGTTTAATTGAACGATGGTTCCGTTCAGATCTAACATCCCAATTCCTGAAGGCGAATTACTTACCAATAATCTGAACAATTCTTCGGATTCTGTTAATGATTGCTCCATCAATTTGCGTTCAGATATATCTCTTACAATGTGTGTAAATGCTTTGATTTCGTTGCTTTCGTCAAAAATAGGCCAGGCTATAAGCTCATAAGTTCTTCCATCTTTAGTATACTCGGAAATTTCTGTCTTTTTATTCAAAAGGGACTTGTTACAGGGACACTCTTCGATAGGAAAATCCTGATTATGCACCATACAGAAACATTTATTACCCACAATATCTTTGCGTTTCAGGCCAAGAGCCTGCATTCCTGCAAGGTTAATTTCGAGTATTTCGTGTTCAGGATTTAATAACAATACATAGTCGGTAATTGCATCAAAAGTAGATTGCCAGTTTTGCGAAGCTTGCTTCAGGGTAACTTCTGCTTTCTTTAGTCCGGTGATGTCAATTAACGACAGCAGACAATTTTTTCCGTCTTCTGTCATGACTCCGTCAATATGCACATAAACCTGTTCGCTGCCTTTAGTTACCAGCAATACCTCGCAGCTACATTTAGCTTTAGTTTTAGATACCTCGCGAAAAAAAGCAGTAAAAACAGGCCGGGATTCTGTAGAAATAAAAAAATCAAAGCTCTTGTTTAGCAGGGCTGAACGGTCCTGGCCCAGCAGACTGGCACTATGAATATTCAACCCGAGTATCGTTGCCTCTTTCGAGAGCGTCATATAGCCAGAAGGCGCAAAATCGTATAATTCAGTATATTTTTTGGATGCCACCTCTGCCACCGACCGCGCAAGTCTGAGTTCTTCGTTCTGAATTTCAATCTTCTGTTTATTAACCTCAAGTTCACGGATAATCTTAAGCATATCCGCCTCTGAAAATGATTTCACACTTTCAGATTCTATCTTATTAACTTGATTTTCTGATTTTTGACGCGCAGGAGCTTCTCTTGTTATTTTAGTTTTTTCAGTTTTCATTTTTTTCCAAAATTTAGCAAAGACAGCAGGAGCAGAAGTTTTTTGATCAAGTAGCATCTATAAAAAAACCAGTTGTTACCAAATGGTTTTTATGCAAGGTAGTCATAAATACTGAGACTGCCTGCATCTTTATAAATTTCAGTGCAGTCAAAATTACGATAGTGCGCCCGTAACAGGCTAATACGGCATTAATTTCAATTCCTGTATTTATGAGCACTCTATGGTTCTCAGATTAGAATCTGATTATTTTTTATATAATTGACCGCAACTATACCAGAGTAAAACAGAAAAGACAGGTCTCCCGCCCCTTCGGCCACGGCCCGACTACATTTAATAATACACAAACTTTCTACTTTCTACTTTCTAACTTTCTACTTTCTAACTTTCCAACTTCTAACTAATTTTAGTACTTTCGTATCCTGAGATAAATTTGTTTTTTAATACATTCAAAATTATTTAATATGAGTACGATTGCAAACATTTACGCCCGTCAGATCCTTGATTCAAGGGGTAATCCAACCATTGAGGTTGATGTAATGACCGACGCCGGAATTATCGGCACCGCAGCTGTGCCTTCGGGTGCCTCTACGGGTATACACGAAGCCCACGAATTGCGCGACGGGGATAAAAAAGTATATATGGGCAAGGGCGTGATGCAGGCTGTGCAGAATGTAAATAAAACCATCGCCGAAGAACTTAAGGGGATGTTTGTCACCGAACAGAACATGATCGACCGCGCCATGATCGCGCTCGACGGAACGCCCAACAAATCAAACCTGGGTGCCAATGCGATACTGGGAGTATCCCTGGCATGTGCCAAAGCCGCTGCCATTACCACAGGTCAGCCCCTCTACCGCTATGTGGGTGGCGTTAATGCCAATGTATTGCCGATTCCCATGATGAACATCATCAATGGCGGTTCGCATGCCGACAACTGCATCGACTTCCAGGAATTCATGATTATGCCTGTGAATGCAGAAACTTTTTCGGAAGCCATCCGCATGGGTGCTGAAGTGTTTCACAACCTGAAAGAAGTACTGAAAAAATCGAAATATTCTACCAACGTTGGTGATGAAGGCGGGTTTGCCCCGAATTTAAAATCAAACGAAGAAGCCCTCACCTTTATCCTCAAAGCCATTGAAAGAGCCGGCTACAAACCGGGTGAAGATGTATTTATTGCCCTCGACCCGGCTTCTTCAGAATACTACATTCCCGAAGAAAACGTATATCATTTACATAAATCTACCGGCGATAAATTAACCCCGTCGCAGATGGTCGATTTCTGGAAAGACTGGTGCAAAAGGTATCCCATCATTTCCATTGAAGACGGCATGGCCGAAGATGACTGGAAGGGATGGCAGCTGATGACCAAAACCCTGGGCAATAAGATTCAGCTCGTGGGTGATGATTTATTCGTTACCAATACTGAACGTCTGCGCATGGGCATTGAAAAAGATTGCGCCAACTCTATTCTTATCAAGGTTAACCAGATCGGCACCCTCACCGAAACCATCGAGGCTGTTCACATGGCTTATGGCAGCAGCTACACCGCCGTAATGAGTCACCGCTCCGGCGAAACTGAAGACACCACTATTGCCGACCTCGCGGTGGCTTTAAATACCGGACTGATTAAAACCGGCAGCGCTTGCCGCTCCGAACGCATCGCCAAATTTAATCAGCTGATCAGGATCGAAGAAATGATCGGACCTGTTGCACAGTATTTAGGGAATGATTTTGCCTACCTGCCATAACAATTGACAATTGATAATTGATAATTGACAATTAAAGGATAATCATGTCACCATGGAAGCCGGAAACCTTTAAAGGCATGAACATTAACAAGAAACTATGTAATACCAATTAAATAAATCAATAAATAAATTATGAAAAACACATTCAAAACAGCATTTCTGACCGCTATCATCTTAGCTGTTATTCTCCCCTCATGTCAAAAATATGAAGAGGGTCCATTTATCAGTCTGGCCAGCGCCAAATCAAGGGCAGTGAATAACTGGAAAATTGACAGGGCGTTTTCAAACGATAGTGATGTTACCGCTTATTTCAATGCCCTGTGGCCGAACTTTACGATCGAACTGAAATCAGATGATACCTATACCACAACATGGTCTGCCAGCGTCAGCGAGTCCGGCACATGGACCTTCGACAATCCAAAGGAAAACATCATCCTCACCTCTTCAGGGTTAGGCATTACCAGCACATGGAACATCCTGAAACTTAAACAGGACGAACTGTGGGTAAAGTTTACTGATGGTACCGGTACCCTCTGGGAATATCAGCTGGTAACAAAGTAGTTTTCTTTAACGATTTTTTTATCTTAAAAATCTCTTTTGTTCTGTTGCGGAGCAAAGGAGATTTTTTTTGCACCATTTTATCCCAGCAGCCCTCCCCTTAAAAAAAAGGTAAATTACCTATTCTATTTCATGTACTTTATTCCTACATTTGCTACTGAATGTCACTGGATTTAAGTGACTGATTATATACAACATAAAATTAATTTCTGATATTTTAATCCATTTAATATGAACAAGACTGCAAAAAAAGCCCTGAAATGGTCCGGTATCGTACTGGCCTTTATTATTCTGCTGATGATACTCCTGCCCTTTATTTTCCGTAAACAAATTGTGCAGGCCGTGAAAGATGAGGCCAACAAAAGCCTCAATGCCGTGGTCGATTTTAAGGACTACAGTCTGAATCTGTTTTGCAGTTTTCCGAATTTTCAACTCGGTCTTGAGGATCTGAGTGTGGTAGGTATCGGAGAATTTAAAGACGACACCCTTGTAAAGATGGATCAGCTGCAGGTTTCCGTGAACCTCTTCAGTGTGATCAGCGGCGAAACCTACACCATCCGGAAGATTCAGCTCGACCGTCCTATCGCGTACGTTCAGGTGCTGCCCGGCGGTAAGGCCAGCTGGGACATCATGAAGCCATCAACTGACACTACAACTGCAGCTGAAGAGCCATCCAAATTCAAACTTAGTCTGCAAAAACTCGTCATCAACAATGCAAGCATTGTATATGATGATTACGACAGCCAGATATTTGTAAAAATTGATAGCATGAACCATACGCTGAGTGGCGACTTTACAGCCGACTTCACCGACCTCAGTACTGAAACCGACATCAGGTCATTGAGTTATACCTACGAAGGGATCACCTACCTGAATAAGGCCAAACTAGCGATGGAAGCGGATGTTGATGCCGACCTGAACAATTACAAATACACACTTAAAAAAACAGAGCTCAGTGTTAATGAGCTTCTTCTGACCTTTGAAGGCTGGTTTGCCATGCCGGACAGCACCTATGACATGGACCTGAAATTCAGCGCTCCCAAAACCGATTTTAAAAACATTCTTTCGCTGGTTCCTGCGGTTTATATGACCGGTTTCGAATCGGTAAAAACTTCCGGCACCCTTGCCCTAAATGGATTTGCCAAAGGCAAGTATGATGATAATGGTCTTCCTGCTTTTGAAGTTATGCTGAAGGTCGATAACGGAATGTTCCAGTATCCTGATCTGCCTAAGGCGGTAACCAACATCGGTATCGATGCAAAAGTCAGCAACAAAGGTGGAAGCGAAGACAACACCATTATTGATGTGAAAAAACTGCATCTCGAAATGGGCGGTGTACCTGTGGACGGTAGTCTTTATGTATCCACTCCCGTTTCCGATCCCAATATCGACGCTAAGCTTAAGGGCAAAATGGACCTTTCGAAAGTCACTGAATATTATCCTTTGGAAAAAAATGAGCAGTTGTCCGGACTGTTTACTGCCGACATCGCTGTTAAAGGAAGAATGTCATATATCGATAAAGAAGAGTACGAAAAATTCGATGCCAAAGGAAACATGATGGTCGAAAATTTCGTGTACAAATCACCCGATGTGCCCGAAGGCACTTCGATTTCAAAAGCCGAGCTTCAGTTTACCCCACAGGCCCTGGATCTGATCTCGTTTGCAGCTAAAACAGGCAAAAGTGATCTGAATGCCAAAGGGAAAGTCGAAAATTACCTTGCGTACTTTTTCCGCGACGAATTGCTGAAGGGAACTTTTTCGTTAACCTCATCCCTGATCGATCTGAACGGGTTTATGAGCGACGAAGAAACCGCCACCACCGAAGAGAGTTCCGCCATGAGCGTAATTGAAATGCCCGGTAATATTGATTTTACGTTAAACACCGACATTAAAAAAGTGTTGTACGATAAAATGGAAATTACCAGTGTAAAAGGCCAGGTTAGCCTGAAAGACCGCACTGCCGTAATGAAAGATCTCAGTATGAACATGCTCGGCGGCGCATTAAATCTGGGCGGCAGCTACGGCACTCAGAACCCGCAGGCGCCAAAACTGGATCTTATATTAGACATCAGCAAATTCGATATTCAGCAGACCCTGAAAAACCTTCCTTCACTGGGAAAATTCGCACCCATTGCTGAAAAAGCCAGCGGAAAATTCTCTGCAAAACTTGATTATGCTTCTGTTCTGAAAACAGATATGACTCCGGATTACGGAAGTGTGAATGCTGCAGGTGCATTGCAGACCCATGGAATTACCATTTCTAATGCAGGCTTCTTTAATAAATTATCGGATGAATTAAAGATCAACCTCTTCCGTTCCCTCACGCCCAGCGACCTCAACCTGAGCTTTAAAATCGTTAACGGATCCGTATTCACGAATCCGTTCGACATCAAACTCAGCAAGAGCGTGCTTAATGTAGAGGGCTTCACCAAACTCGACGAAACCATTCAATACGTCATGAAGCTGTCCGTTCCGCGTTCGGAATTCGGGGGGGCTGCCAACAGCGTGCTGAACAACCTCACTTCTCAGGCAACAGCCAAAGGCATTGAAATTAATCCGGGTGAAACTGTAAATATCGACATTCTTGCCACCGGAACCGTAACCAAGCCTGTATTCAAAATCGGATTAAAAGGATCCCTCGGCAACCTGGCCGACGACCTGAAAGATCAGGCAAAGCAAGCCATCGAAGAAAAGAAGGAAGAGATTATACAGGAAGCTAAAGAAACCGTGAATCAGGCCCTCGACGAAGCAAACAAAAAAGCGCAACAATTAATTTCTGAAGCAGAAACCAAAGCGCAGCAGATTCGCGTTGAAGCCAAAAACGCCGGTGACAAGCTGATAGCAGAAGCCGAAACCCAGGGACAGAAACTGATCGCTGAAGCTAAAAATCCCCTCACGAAAGCCGCTGCTAAAGAAACCGCCAAACAATTAAAAACCGAAGCCCAGAAAAAGGCCGACAAACTCAACACTGAAGCGGATAAACAAGCCACCGACCTCGTAAATAAGGCCCGTGCCGAAGGAGATAAACTAATCAATGCTGCTAAGCAATAGGCAGCACATAGTGTTGGCCCGGGCCCCACGTTCCCCGGGTTAACACTGTGCCCTTTCAATTTGCAACTTCTGTTAAAACGGTTGTATCCGGACTGAGTGCCATCAATATCAGCGGTCTCCCTGCGGGTGTTTATCTTTTACGGATTATAACCGATGGCACTATCTATTCAAAGAAATTTATCAGGAACTGATAATCTCCTGAAAAAAACCTGCAATTAAAGCAGGTTTTTTTTTATATTTGTATTCCATAATCTGCAAAAAATCATCCTGTCAATGATCAATATAACCGCATATATTAACCTCTACCACCACTTCGGCAGGGGATTATATGAATGCTGGATCTGCTAGTTTTTCAGGGCTTTCGTAAATCGCATCAACGTCAATCTCCATTATTTTATTCATTTTCAATTGTTGATCCATGCAGGGATTAATTTTCGATATTCATCATTTCAGCACACAGGATGGCCCGGGAATACGCACCACTGTCTTTCTCAAAGGCTGTCCCCTGTCTTGTCCGTGGTGCCATAATCCTGAAGGCATACGCGACACGCCCGAAACCATGACCCGCACCTACCATTTAGGAAAATCAAGTGAGGTCAGGCAAGAAACCGTGGGTCAAACCATGGACGTTTCGGCAGTGCTCGAAGAGGTTAAAAAGTCCAGTGTGTTTTTTGAAGAGTCCGGAGGGGGTGTTACCTTTTCAGGGGGTGAGCCTCTTATGCAGGCTGATTTCCTGTACGAATGCATGCAGGCCTGCCGTGAGGCGGGAATCCACACGGTGCTCGACACCTGTGGTTACTGTCCCCCTGATATTTTTAAAAAGATCCTGCAGGTCACCGATCTTATACTTTTTGATCTCAAACACAGCGATGAGGGCGTGCACCGAAGCGTGACGGGCGTTAGTCTGGCGCCTATTTTAAAAAACCTTGAACTGGCAGCCTCACTCAAACCGGTTATTCTCCGAATACCGGTTATTCCCAGTATCAACGATAGTTTGCCCATCCATCAGCAAATTGCAGACTTTCTGCAGCAATCTGTTCGCGTAAGCCAGATCGACCTGCTCCCCTATCATGCTTATGCGGAGTCGAAATACCGGCGACTGAACAGGGAGTACCCCTTGCGGGATCTTCCGGTAATCGGGCAAGAGCGGATGAATCAACTCAAAGAAATTTATACAGCAAAAGGTTACTTTGTCACCATCGGAGGATAACATCATGAATTCAAGAATCACAAAACTCAGAGAAGAAAGTCTGAACGCTGTCAACTGCTTATCCGGCGAACGCGCACGCCTGATCACTGAATTCTATCTTCAGCCGGAAACCGGTTCGCTTTCAGTGCCGGAACAACGGGGTCTGGCACTTCAATATATCATGAAGCACAAAAAGATCTGTCTGTTATCCGGCGAAATGATCGTCGGGGAGCGGGGTCCCTCACCTAAAGCGGTCCCAACATATCCCGAGATCTGCGTGCACTCCCTGCATGACCTTGAAATGCTCGATTCGCGCCCGAAGGTCTCTTACAAGGTCGATCAGGCGACCCGTGAACTTTACCGTAAAACCGTAATTCCCTTCTGGACGGGCAGGTGCGTTCGCGACCGTATGTTTGATGCACTACCTGAGGAATGGAAACAGGCTTTTGATGCCGGAATTTTCACTGAATTCATGGAACAGCGTGCACCCGGTCACACTGTCGCCGGCGAAAAAGTTTTCCGTTGCGGGATGCGCGATATCCAGAAGGAAATCGAAACGACCATTGCCGGTCTGGATCCCGATACTGATCCCCTTGCACAGTCCAAAAAAGAAGAACTAAAAGGTATTTCCTATGCCTGTGAAGCCCTGATTATTTACGCCAACCGCACAGCTGATTCACTCGACAAGGAAGCAAGCCTCACCACGGATGAACACCGTAAAAGTGAGCTGCAGCAAATAGCGGCCATATGCAGGAAAGTGCCGGCCCAGGCCCCGGAAACCTTTCATGAAGCGCTCCAGCATTACTGGTTCATTCATCTTGGAATCATCACTGAACTGAATCCCTGGGATTCTTTTAACCCCGGGCGTCTCGACCAGCATCTGCTTCCCTTTTACAAGAAAGGAATCAGCAATGGAACACTCACAACAGAATCCGCCAGGGAGTTGCTGCAATGCTTCTGGATTAAATTTAACAACCATCCTGCCCCTCCTAAAGTGGGCGTCACTGCCCAGGAAAGCAACACCTACACCGATTTCTGCCTGATCAATGTGGGCGGCTTGACCGAAGAGGGTAAGGATGCCAGCAATGAGCTGTCGTTTCTGATCCTGGATGTGATTGAAGAATTGCGGCTTTTGCAACCCAGTTCTATGGTACAGCTCAGCCGGAAAAGTCCGGATGCGCTGCTCCACCGTGCACTTAACATCATTAAAACCGGATATGGTCAACCCTCACTTTTTAACACAGATGGTATTATTCAGGAGCTGGTGCGGCAGGGAAAAAGTCTGGAAGATGCCCGTAACGGAGGCGCTTCCGGCTGCGTAGAAGCCGGCGCTTTCGGTAAGGAGGCCTATTTCCTTACGGGATATTTCAATCTGCCCAAAGTTTTAGAAATCGCTCTTCACGGTGGTATCGATCCGCTCACTGGAGCAATGCTTATGAACGGAGTCCCTGCAATAGGTGAAGTGGAAAACTTTGAGGAGCTCCTGAACACTTTTCAGCAAGTACTGAAGTATTTTATCGATATAAAAATCCGTGGAAACGATATCATCGAGCGCATCTATTCTACGGAAATGCCTTCACCGCTTATGTCTGCCGTGATTGATGACTGCATCCGTAATGGTCGTGACTACAATGCCGGCGGTGCCCGTTATAACAGCAGCTACATTCAGGCGGTGGGACTGGGAACCATCACCGACTGCCTGAGTGCCCTTCATTATAATGTTTATGAAAATCACAAATGTAGCCTGAAGGAGCTCGTGAACATTCTGGATCACGACTTCGAAGGATATGATGATTTGCGGGGTGACCTGTTGTTCAGAACACCAAAATACGGAAATGATGATGCGCGGGCGGATCGTTTTGCAGGAATGGTGGTGGATACCCTCTTTGAAATGATCGATGGACGGCCTACACCCAAGGGCGGACAGTACCGCCTTGAAATGCTGCCGACCACAAGTCATGTTTATTTCGGGAAAAAAACAGGAGCCTCCCCCGACGGACGCAAGGCTCATGATGTGCTTTCAGAAGGGATCTCCCCGGTGCAGGGCGCCGACACCAAAGGTCCTACCGCAGTAGTAAAATCGGCTGCGAGTTTTGACCACATTAAAACCGGAGGCACCCTGCTGAATCAGAAACTATCTCCGGCATTTTTCAAAAACGATGACGGCATCTTTAAGGTTGGCTGCCTGATCCGTGCCTATTTCAAAATGAACGGGCATCATATTCAATTCAATGTAGTGGATGCAGCAACCTTGCGGGATGCGCGGCTGCACCCCGAAAAACACCGTGGGCTAATCGTAAGGGTAGCCGGATACAGCGACTATTTCAGCGACCTGATTCCGGAACTTCAGGAGGAGATTATCCGTAGAACGGAACAGGGCATATAGCGCCTAAAGTTGTGCAAATACCAGGTTCAGGAGGGCGTTCACGTTGTGTACATTGCGTGAGAATGTTTCCAGCACGGCTTCCCAGCTGACGGCTTCTTCGTTGATTTTCCAGCAGTCATAATCGGTGCTCATGGCTATAGCGGCGTAAGGAATGTCGGCTTCGTTAGCCAGTATGGCTTCGGGTGCGGTACTCATATTAATGACATCGGCACCCCACAAGCGGAACATATGGGATTCTGCACGGGTTGAGAAACGCGGGCCTTCAATGGTTATTACCGTACCACTTTCGTGAAGGGCAAGGTTTAACTTCTTCGCATTTTCAATAATGATCTGGCGCAAACGTTGGTCAAACGGTTCGGCCATGGGGGTGTGCTTTATTTTCCCTTCTTCAAAATGCTCATGAAAAGTCACTGCGCGGTGACGGGTAAAATCGATAAACTGATCCAGAATTACCAGGTGACCGCGCCCGATTTCTTCGCGTAAGCTGCCACAGGCAGTGGTTGCGATAATCTGCGTACAACCTTCCTGTATCAGTGCTGTGATGTTTGCCCTGTTATTCACATGCGAGGGGGTGATGGTATGTCCATAACCATGGCGCGAAAGAAAAACCACTTCCTTTCCGCTGAGCACTCCCGAAACGAGCGGTGAGCTGGGCGATCCGTAAGGTGTTTCAATTTCCTTTTCGCTGAGCTTAGTAAAAATATCCAGCTTTTCAAGGCCGCTGCCGCCAATGATCCCTGTTTTCATATTCGTTGGTTAAGCGGCAAAGATAAAGAAAATACCTATTTTTGTATCTAACCCTAATAATATGATGTTTACCGGAGAACACCTGCTGGTCGGACAACTGGGAAAGGGAGCACTTATTCTGTCGCTCTGTGCCGCTTGTTTAGCAGCCCTGATGTATTTCAGCGCAAAGCAACACAGGAAAATGCTGATTACCGCCAGGGTGGCATATCTCACGCATACCCTCGCCGTTGTGATTTCCTGTATAGCACTGATGGCGATGATTTTCAATCACACCTTCGAATACCAGTATGTATGGCAATATTCTTCGGTAGACCTTTCCCCGACCTACCTCTTTTCGGCATTCTGGGCCGGAAAGGAGGGCAGCATGCTGTTGTGGTTACTGTTGCAGGCCTTATTGGGAATGGCTTTGGTGTTCCGCCGCAAAACCCCGTATTCCGTAATGGGGGTAATTGCCGTGGCGCAATGCCTGTTGGGATTGTTACTGATCGGGCTCAACATCGGCGATCTCCAATTGGGGCGCAGTCCTTTTGTACTGCTGCGCGAAATGCCCGATTATGCTTCGATGCCGCTCTTTACAAACCCTGATTATCTTTCCTTTCTCACTGATGGTAATGGACTGAATCCTTTGCTGCGCAACCCATGGATGGCCATTCATCCTCCGGTGTTATTTCTCGGATACGCTGCATGCCTGATTCCATACGCCTTTTCGATAGTTTCTTCCGGAACAAAAAAAATAAAAGTCACTGTTCCCCTTTTCTGGCCGGTGTTCGCCGCGTTTTGTCTGGGTGCCGGATTGATCCTGGGCGGAGCGTGGGCTTACGAAGACCTGACCTTTGGCGGCTTCTGGTCGTGGGACCCTGTGGAAAACGCTTCACTGGTGCCCTGGTTGCTGGTGCTGGCTTCACTGCATTTTCTGCTCAACCCAAAACACCGTGTAACCGGCAATGCCTTCAGCTTAGCCCCCTACATTACTGTATTGTTCGCCGCGTATCTCACGCGGAGTGGGGTGCTCAGCACTACCTCGGTGCATTCGTTTTCGGGGGGACAGGGCAGTGTGTTATTGTTAGCATACACCTTGCTGGCCATTGTAATACCGATGGTAATCCTGGTTTTCAGAAAAAAATCAGAGGAACCACTGACTTCCGAAAACATTCTTTCGCCCTGGGTATGGATGTTCATCGGGGCTGCGTTACTTTCGCTATCAGCATTCCAGGTACTCTTCGTAACATCAGTCCCCGCGCTGAATGTCTGGTTTGGCCTGCACCTCGCCCCTCCTTCTGACAGTGTCGCATTTTATAACAGCTGGCAACAGTGGTTTGCTGCCGGAATTGCACTAACCATGGGGATTGTACTTTATCTTCCCGCAGATAAAAGCACTGTAAAAGCGTTCTTTCTCAGGGCACTTCCGGGGTTCATCCTCTCCCTTTCGGTGATGCTCCTGCTGATTTTTATTCTTCCCGCCCTGAGCTGGTCGCTCTATGTAGTGTTTTTTTGTCTCCTTTTCGGAGGTTTTGCCATGCTCGATGGTATGCTCAGAGTTAATGGGAGAAAAAGCAATTTCGCTGCATCCCTTACCCATACCGGCTTTGCAATATTCATCATCGGTGTGGTTCTTACTTTTTCGCTGCAAAAACCTTTGGGCAACACCGACAACCAGAACCCGAAAGGCCTGCAAACGCTGGTACTTGGTCAGATCAAACCCTTACAAAACGGCTATGTTTCTTACGCCGGAAGGACAGTAAACAAAGATGAAATCCGTTATCGCATCGACTTTTTATACAAAGCCAAAGATGGCCGGTATTATCTCGATTATACGCTGTATCCCTCTATTACCGAGCAGGGCGAAATGGGTCCCGTACCAAAACCAGATACAAGGAAAAGGCTGAAAGAAGATATTTTCGTGCACCTCTCCCATGCTGAAATCACCAAAGACGAATACCAACCCGTCAGTAGCGGGAAAGTCGCTGTGGGCGATACCCTGGCGATCCCCGCAGGATTGCTCATCCTCGACAGCCTCACAGAAAAAACGCCCATACCCGGCGACAGCATATCGCTCAGCATTGTTGCCTCGTGCACCTTTCGGGAAGCAGGAAAACCGGCCATTCGTATGAATCCCGGACTGAAGCTGATAAATGGAAAAGAGATTCATGACGATATCATCCGCGACTCGGCGAACATCAGGCTAAGCCTGGTTTACCCGGTTTCACCTGATACGGCATACCTGGAAATCTCGGCAAAAAAAACCGATTATGTGGTAATGTCAGCACGTTCATTTCCCTACATTAACCTGCTATGGCTGGGGGTAATTATTATGGCCACAGGGATGGGAATGTCGTTGGTAAAAAGAGGTAGGTTTATTTGATTTGTCAATTAGAAAATTCGGTTATTCAACCCTGAAATCTATCAAATTAACATGGATGCCTTTGAAAAAATCTGGATAAATCTTAGCGATAAATTAAAATCATTTATCCTCAGTAGAATTTCTGACAAAGCGGTAGCGGAAGATATTTTGCAGGAAGTATTTATCAGGATCCATGCGAATATTGACACACTCAGGGATGATACAAAAATCCATTCGTGGATCTACCAGATCACACGTAATCTTATCAACGACCATTTCAGGAACCTGAAAAAAGAAAACCTCAGGCCCCATGATATTCATGAAAAGGAAGAAAGTTCTGCTGACCAAAAGATTATGGAAGAGGCCGTTCATGACATGATAAAAATGATGGATAAATTGCCGGCAGAATATTGTGAAGCCCTTTGTTTAACCGAACTTGAGGGTTTAAGTCAGATAGATTACGCCCAACGGATCGGCATTTCATATTCCGGGGCAAAATCGCGCGTTCAGCGGTCACGGAAACTGCTAAAAGATATGCTGATGAATTGCTGTCATTACGAATTCGATAAATACGGCACCGTGCTAAACATTTCCCCAAACACCTGCTGTTGCTGCCATCCCGATAAAACGACCTGTTAATCCAAGGGCATCCTCAACTATTTTCTATTTTATCTGCGTCCATTTGTAAAGCACTCCGTCTATAGGCCAAACAGACAAAGTGTTTAACCAATCATTTTAAAACCATGGAACAGATCATTAAAATTTTGGCCTTTATCCTCAATTCATTTGTGCATATATGGCCTTACCTGTTAATCACCATTCCTTTAGCGGTGATCGTTCAACTATCGGGAGCAGCAAAGTACATCAATAATGCGCTCAGTAAAAACCCACTTGTGTCAATTGTTTTAGCCACACTTCTCGGCGCACTCAGTCCCTTTTGTTCCTGCGGAGTTATACCGGTTATCGCCTCCCTGCTAATCGGCGGGGTACCGCTGGCCCCGGTAATGTCGTTCTGGATTGCTTCGCCTTCGATGGACCCTGAGATATTCTTTCTCAGTGCAGCAACCATCGGCTGGAAGTTGTCGGTCTGGCGGCTGGCTGCCACTTTCGTAATCAGCATTTCGGCAGGATTTACAACACATTTTGCCATGAAGAGAGGAATTTTTGGAACTGAAATCCTTCGCGCCCAGCCGGTTTTGGGTATGGGCAATTTCGGGAAAAACCTGTTATTTAAGTTGGTTGCAGGGATTAAAAGAATCTTTACTCTTGTGATCCCACAAAAAAAAGGCACCGTACAATTAATTGGCGTAAAGAGTCCGGTCTCCAACAGCACCAATGCTTCATGCTGCATCAACATCGAAAACATTTCACCTGGCCATGAACCGGTTCAGTCAAATAAAAGTTGCGCATGTGCAGCTGTTTGTACTCCTAAAGAAGAACCTTTTTTCAAAAAAATGCTACGTGAAATCTGGAAGGCATTTTCGATGGTTGCACAATTCATGGCCCTGGCATTTCTTATTAATGCTTTAATTGAATTCTATTTACCAAAGGATTATGTCGGTCATCTTTTAGGAAACGACAGCCCGTTTTCAGTACTTATTGCAGCATTGGTTGGAATTCCGGTTTATACCAGCAATTTAACAGCGTTACCGTTAGTAAGCGGATTGCTTTCGTTGGGAATGAATCAGGGAGCTGCTCTTTCGTTTCTGATTGCCGGTCCCGTAACAACTTTGCCTGCAATGCTTGCTGTCTGGGGCATTGTTAAACCTAAGGTATTTTTGTTTTATCTGATATTTCCCCTTTTAGGAGCCATAGTTTTTGGCTATTTGTATAACTTTGTGAATTAAACGCATCACCGTTAATGAGATTAAAATCATATCGACATAACAAAACAAAGTTATCATATATTATTTATATCATTCAGCAATATTTCATTAAATGATTGATTGGTCGCAATGTTACCAGTGCAGGTTTGTCAATAGAAATTTCCGGCCCTTCGACTACGGCCGCCTGATAAAACGTCGGCGTCCTTCGCTCAGGGACCGGGGGCTTATCTTTAGGCGGGGGAGTTTGAGAGGGCGGCTTCGCCGCCCTCTCAAACTCCCCCGCCCTTTATGACCAAATCCCGGTCCCTGAGCGGAGGTCGCCTGTGCTTTTCAGGCGGCCGTAGTCGAAGGGCCGGAGACCTGTTTTTCAGTTTTACCCTGGTATAATTGGGATCAATTATTTAAATAATATCAAATCATGAAAAAGTTATTCAATACAGAAGTTAAATCCGGCTTGGAACGCACAGCTTCAATTAAACCAGAGGTCATTACGGAAAATGATGTACAACATCTTCCCCCGGCCGTCAGGAAGTATCTCAGTTACGCTGGGGTTATGGGTAAAGAAAAAGTATTAAACGTTCATATCAAATTTGAAGGCAAAATTCGGTCGAAGGTCGAAGATAACTGGATGACTTTTACCTCAGAACAATACAATTTTTTTGATCAGCCCAGCAGAGTATTTTTCATAAAAGCCAGTAAAATGGGAATTCCCGTGAAGGGGATACATCTTTACAAGAAGGAAACAGCTATAATGGTAATAAAACTTGCCGGAATATTTAAAGTAGTTGATGCCCGAGGTCCGGAAATGAATCAGGGGGAGACAGTGACGGTGTTTAACGATATGTGTTTCATGGCTCCGGCAACATTAATAGATAAAAATATACAATGGGAACCTGTTGATGCTTTGACTGTGAAAGCCAGGTATACCAATGGAAGTATTACGATTGGCGCAACGTTAATTTTTAATGAAGAGGGGGCGCTGGTAAATTTTATCAGTAATGACCGGTTTGAAACCGCAGATGGGAAAATTTACAATAATTATCCATGGTCAACTCCGGCTAAAGAATACAGGGATTTTAACGGGCGAAGGGTAGTTACCTTTGCATCGACCATTTATCACAGACCTGATGCTGATTTCTGTTACGGCGAATTTAAACTGACAGATATTGAATATAATTGCAAAAAATAATTGCTGAATAAGCCCGGGGCAAAGTTAACCGGCAAATCATACCATTTACTTCGTCAGTGCCCACAATTTATCCCATAATTCCTTCACACCCGCGGGGGGCGGATTTTTGGCATCGCCCCAGTTGACCTTATTCTGCTTCACCCCTTTTATGAAGGTGATGTAATAATTGATATTGAACGGTTGGTTGAAGTTGAGGGTAAGGAGACCCAGATTTTCCGCATCAATAAAAAACCAGCGGCTTTTGTCTTTCTTAATTTTTTTCAGGAATACTTTTTCGCCCGACTGCAGGTCATTACGGTACAGATTACCATCCGAAACCAGGGTAAACTCAGTGTATTTTCCGGTAACGCCCCCACCCTGTCCGAATACCAGTGTGGCAGGTAAATTATTAGAGGTATTGGTATTTATGGGGTGACAGGAAATAGCGATGGGTGCCACAATCATGGTCAGCAGAAGCAACCTGAAGAGAAACTTATCAAAGGATGAGCGTTGATTACAAAACATAATAACGGATTCAATGGATTATCTAAAGCGAAGTTACGCAAAAAAAATCACATGCGTTCAGGGACATCAATCCCAAGCAAATCCATCGCTTTTTTGATAATACTGCCGGTAAATCCGGAAATCATAAGGCGCATTAGTCTGAGGTCTTCGTTTTCCTCTTTATTAATGGGCACTTTCTGATAAAAAGTATTGAATGTTTTGGTGAGCTCATAGATGTAATTGGCAACCTGGGCCGGACTAAGTTCCGCTGCGGCTTTTTCGATGACTGCCGGAAAGTCGTGACACAAACGCAGTATTTCCCTTTCCTCGGTCAGCAGATCCAGCCCGGCTGGCAATTCAATGCCCATTCCTTGCGAATCCGCTTTTCGCAGCAAAGAACAAATACGGGCATGCGTGTATTGCATAAAAGGTCCGGTATTGCCATTAAAATCAATGGATTCCTCAGGGTTAAAAAGCATGTTCTTTTCAGGATCCACTTTCAGGATGAAATATTTCAGGGCACCCAAACCGATCATCCGATACAGCTCTTCTGCTTCATCAGGGGCAAACCCGTCGGTTTTTCCAAGTTCTTCCGTCATACTGCGGGCTGTGGAGATCATTTCATCCATCAGGTCGTCAGCATCCACCACAGTGCCTTCACGCGATTTCATTTTCCCTTCGGGCAATTCAACCATGCCATACGAAACATGATGAATGGCATCGGACCATGGGTAACCCACTTTAGTCAATACCTTTTTCAGAACAGTGAAATGGTAATTCTGTTCATTACCTACTACGTATAGCATTCTCTCCGGACTAAAATCGTCGTACCTGAGCTTTGCCGTTCCAAGGTCCTGGGTCATATAAACCGAGGTTCCATCGCTCCTTAGCAAGAGTTTTTCATCCAGGCCCTCATCGGTCAGGTCGGCCCAGACCGAGCCGTCTTCCTTGCGTTTCAGCGCTTTATTCTGTTCACCTTCTTCTACAATTTTTTTACCCAGAAGATAGGTCTGTGATTCATAATAAGTTTTTTCGAAATGAATGCCGAGTCGTTGGTAAGTGACCTCAAACCCCTGGTACACCCATGTATTCATCATGTTCCACAAGCTGAGGGTATCGGCATCACCGGCCTCCCAGTTGCGCAGCATTTCCTGAGCTTCCAGCATACAGGGTGCCTGTTTCTGGGCATCTTCTTCCGGAATCCCTGTTGAAATCAGCCCGGCAACCTCCTCTTTATAGTGCTTATCAAACAACACATAATAATATCCCACCAGGTGATCACCCTTTTTTCCTGAATTCTCAGGAGTTTCGCCCTTTCCCCACTTTTTCCACGCCAGCATCGATTTGCAGATATGGATCCCGCGGTCGTTCACGAGGTTTACCCTGACGACCTTTTTACCGGCTGCTTCCAGAATTCTCGATACAGACCATCCCAGTAAATTGTTGCGGATATGTCCAAGATGCAGGGGCTTGTTGGTATTGGGTGAAGAAAATTCAATCACCCAGGGCTTTGTTCCGCTTTGTTTTTGAAGACCAAACGCCTGTTCCTTTGATGCGCTATTCAAAAAATCCATCCAATAAACTGTCGAAACCACCATATTCAGAAAGCCCTTTACGATTCCGAACTTTGTGATTTCGGGTATATGGGCAATAATATAGGTACCGATTTCCTGGGCTGTTGCTTCAGGACTTTTACGGCTGGCTTTAGTAAACGGGAACACCACAAGGGTGATATCGCCCTCAAATTCTTTACGGGTCTTTTGAATCTGAACCGTATCCGCTGCTACTTCCTGTCCGTACAATTCCTTCACTGCATCAATCGTAGCCCGGACTATCTTCTCTTCAATCATGTAAAATGGATTTGCGGCAAAGGTAAGAAACTAGTTAGAAAGTTTGAAAGTTTGAAAGTTAGAAAGTAGAAAGTTAGAAAGTTAGAAAGTTAAATATAAAAGAATAACACAGAGGGACACAGAGAAGACACAGAGAAGACACAGAGGACCACAGAGGACCACAGAGGGAATGCGGCTGATCGTCACCCCATGACTGCCGGTGCGGATGTGTGCGGGAAGTCAGAGGGTGACTCGATTGAAAGTTGTGATTCATGGCAAGAGTTTAGTTACGGGGTGACTGCCCGCAAGGCCCCCGCAATAGGCAGTCGCCCCGTACCAACACACCCCTTTTAACTTTTAACTTTTTAACTTTCAACTTTCTAACTTTTTAACTTTCTACCCGTCGTGCCCCGACTCAACCATAACAAGTCGGGGCACGACGAAGAGCAAAATTTTCTGCAACCTGATTTTTTGGATCTCCCTGACACCGAAAGTCGTACCCCGACGTTTTAATAGGTTGAGTCACGGGGTGACTGCCCGCAAAGCCCCCGCTAAAGGCAGTCGCCCCGTGACACCACCCAACTCTCTACTTTTCCCTTTCAACTTTCAAACTTTCAACTTTCCAACTTTCTACTTTCTAACTTTCTACTTTCAAACTTTCTACTTTCAAACTTTCTAACTCTTTCCTCTCCCCCCTAATTGTTTATAGTTTGTTCAAAAAAATATTTTCCCTCCGGCAATGCATGTCCCGCAAGGCTTATATAATTTTTAACAAAAAAGCGACAAAATGATTTCTTTTTAAAGATTTGTCAGGATGGTTAAAACATCTATCTTTGCCACAGAATAATAGTTAAATTCCAATTAAATAATCTTTTATGAATCGCAAAAATGTAATTATTATCGGAGCAGCAGGAAGAGATTTTCACAATTTCAATACCTACTACCGAGGTAAGGAAGAGTACAACGTTGTAGCCTTTACCGCAGCCCAAATCCCGGATATTCACGGCCGTAAATATCCTAAAGAATTAGCTGGTGACCTTTATCCCGACGGTATTCCCATCTACGCAGAAAGCGATCTTCCCAAGCTCATCAAGGAATTGAAAGCTGATACCTGTGTTTTTGCATACAGCGATGTCCCCTATGCCCGCGTAATGAATATGTCTGCTTTGGTGAATGCCTGCGGATGTAATTTTGCTTTACTCGGACCCCGCGACACCCAGGTGGTTAGTACCAAACCCGTTATTGCAGTAGGTGCTGTACGTACAGGTTGTGGAAAAAGCCAGACTTCACGCCGCGTTATTGAGATCCTGATGGGTCTTGGTTTAAAAGTAGTTGCTATTCGTCACCCGATGCCTTATGGTGATTTAAATGCACAAAAAGTTCAGCGTTTTGCTACTGTTGAAGACCTGAAGAAACACAAATGCACGATCGAAGAAATGGAAGAATACGAACCCCATGTAGTTCGCGGTAACGTGATTTACGCTGGTGTTGATTATGAAGCCATTGTTCGCGAAGCTGAAAAAGAAGCTGACATTATTCTGTGGGATGGTGGAAATAATGACTTCCCCTTCTACAAATCAGATTTGTTGATCACCGTAGTGGATCCCCACCGTCCTGGTCACGAATTAGCTTACTATCCCGGCGAAGTAACCCTTCGTATGGCTGACGTTGTGGTCATTAACAAAATGGACAGCGCAAGCCCCGAGAATATCAACATCGTTCGCGAAAGCATTCAGAAAGTAGCTCCCAACGCAATCGTTGTTGACGCTGCTTCTCCATTAACTGTTGATAAACCAGAACTTATCCGCGGTAAGAGAGTCTTAGTGGTTGAAGATGGTCCTACCCTCACCCACGGTGAAATGAAAATCGGTGCAGGTACCGTTGCCGCCAAGAAATTTGGTGCAGCTGAACTCGTTGATCCCCGTCAGTATGCCGTTGGCAAATTGGCTGAAACTTTCAGACTCTATCCTAACATCGGTACCTTATTACCGGCTATGGGATATGGTGACCAGCAGGTGGCCGACCTCGAGAAAACAATTGCTGCCGTTCCTTGTGATGCAGTAGTAATTGCTACCCCGATCGATCTGAACCGTTTGATCAAGATTAAACAACCTACCGTAAAAGTAGAATACGCATTACAGGAAATCGGCCAGCCCGATTTAGAAGTTGTCATCTGTGACTTTCTCAAAAAGAAGGGCATTATTAAAGGTGGCTGCTCCTGCTGCTAATTGATTTATTAAAGGCGACGTTAGTCGCCTTTTTTTTTGTCCATTTCATAGATAACAAACAATATCTCATCAATATAACGGAACAAAATAATCCCTATGAAAAACAGAAGCCTGATATCCATTGATGATTTTTCGAAAGAAGAATTCATCAAGATCCTCGACCTGGCAGAAGAGTTCGAGAAGAACCCCAATCAACGCATCCTGGAAGGAAAGGTGGTCGCCACCTTATTTTTTGAACCTTCCACACGCACCCGCCTGAGCTTCGAAAGCGCAGTGAACCGTTTGGGCGGTCGCGTGATCGGCTTCAGCGATGTGGCCAGCTCCAGCGTCAAGAAAGGAGAATCGTTAAAAGACACCATAAAAACCGTGGCCAACTATTGCGACCTGATCGTGATGCGCCATCCTGTCGAAGGCAGCGCACGCTTTGCCAGCGAAGTTTCTTCTGTGCCCATTATCAATGCCGGCGATGGTGCCAATCAACACCCGACGCAGTGCCTGCTCGATCTGTATTCCATCCGCAAAACCCAGGGAACGCTCGATGACCTGAATGTTGCCTTTGTGGGTGATCTTAAATACGGACGTACCGTACATTCGCTGAGCATTGCCCTCACCCAGTTTAATACCACTTACCACCTGGTTTCACCACAGGAACTGAAACTTCCCAGCGCGGTGAAAATCTATATCAAAGACCGCAAACTGGACTATTTTCAGTACACCGATCTTACCGAAGCCATACCCAAAGCCGATATTCTATATGTAACGCGCATCCAGCGCGAACGCTTTTCTGAACCCATCGAATATGAAAAGGTGAAGAACTCCTATAACCTGCACAAAGGGTTACTGGAAGGCGCAAAGCCCAACCTGAAAGTACTCCATCCCCTGCCAAGGGTAAACGAAATTGACGAAAATGTTGATGATACCAAGCAGGCATATTATTTCCAGCAGGCCCTCAACGGGGTTTATGTCAGACAGGCAATTTTAAAAGCAATTTTAGGATTATAATCATATGGAAAACAATAACAGCAATAAAGAAATGGTGGTTTCGGCCATCGATAACGGGACCGTAATCGACCATATCCCCGTTCAGAATGTATTTCAGGTTGTACGCCTTCTGGGTCTTGATCATTGCGATGAACAGGTGCTGTTTGGCACCAACCTCGACAGCCAAAAGTATGGCAAAAAGGGCATCATCAAGGTTCACAATAAATTCTTCGAACGCGAAGACATCAACAAAATAGCGTTAATCGCCCCTACTGCTACACTAATTGTCATTAACAACTTTAAAGTAGTCGAGAAAAAACGCGTTGAAGTCCCCGACCAGGTACTGAAAGTGGTGAAATGTGTCAATCCGAATTGCGTAACCAACGTCGAAAATGTCCCGACCAAATTCAAGGTCATCAACAAAGAAGAGGTGAAACTTCGCTGTCACTACTGCGAAAAGATCACCGATAAACGGAATATGGGATTCAGATAATCCTAAATCTCTGATCCCTGGTTGCGGCAGTGTATAAGCCAGAATAACGGCGGCCAGGGATTTTAGTTATCGCGGAGCGACTGCCTTTATCCATACAACAGGCAGTCACTCCATGACCGATCCTTTATGATTGATTTGATGGAGCTGTCATGCTGAACTCGATTCAGCATCCCCCTGATTAGGTAAGGGGATCCCGAAACGAGTTCGGGATGACTGCAACCCTCATAACACGCATACATTTGTTAACCCGCTAATCATTAATTGCATGCACAAGAGGTAACCGAATATCTCTGATGCATTTCCCTATTTCAGAGCCCCTCATGTTTGAATCACATTTTTTTTTATTTTTACACAAATTATTCCTGTGATGAAAAAAATCAATTTCATATTACTGCTGTGTGTATTCTCACTGACGGCTGTTGCCCAGCAACCCAACAAAGACAAAGGCACTTTTATCGAATACAAATCCGGATACTATCAGAACTATATCCTGAAAGGCATTGAAGAATTCGAGAATCCGGTGGCTGCTCCGGCGACCAGCAAGGTATTCAAGATTGACCTCAGCAATTACGCCCTGCCAACCTCTGTGGATCAATTCACACGCCAGTGGGCCAACGAACCTGTTTCGCAGGGAAATACCAGCACCTGCTGGTGTTTCAGCAGTACCTCCTACCTTGAATCGGAAATCTACCGCATCAATAAAACCCAGGTTAAATTATCGGAAATGTACACAGTGTACTGGGAGTATGTCGAAAAAGCCCGCCGTTTCGTGCGCGAAAGAGGGGAATCTGCATTCAGCGAAGGTTCAGAAGGAAACGCCGTGACCCGTATGTGGAAACTATACGGCATTGTACCTTTGAGCGCATATAGCGGACTTAAACCCGGACAGACCTACCACACCCACGAGAAAATGTTTGCCGAAATGGAAACCTATCTCAAATCCGTAAAGGCCGACAATGCATGGAATGAAGAACAGGTACTGGGTACCATTAAATCCATAATGAATGCATGGATCGGTGTGCCTCCCACTAAGATCAATGTTGACGGCAAAGAGATGACACCCGCTGAATACCTCAAAAACGTCTGCAAAATTAATCCCGATGATTATGTTGATGTGATGTCGCTTATGCAGAACCCATATTACAGCGTTTGTGAATATGATGTGCCCGACAACTGGTGGCATGCCCGCACCTATTACAATGTGCCCCTGGATGTATATATGGACCTCATCAAAAAATCCATCAAAGCCGGATATACTCTGGCCATTGGAGGCGATGTCAGCGAGGCTGGCATGGTCAGCCAGTCGCAGGTGGCAGTAGTCCCAAGTTTTGATCTTCCCTCCGAATATATTGATGAAAGTGCCCGCCAGTTCCGTTTCAGCAATGGCACCACCACCGATGATCATGGGGTGCATATTGTAGGCTATTATGAAAAAGACGGCAAAACATGGTTCCTGATTAAAGACTCCGGCGCTGGCTCACGTAACGTAGGCAAGCAGAGCAAGAATTTCGGATACTATTTCTTTCACGAAGACTATCTGAAATTAAAAATGATGGACTTCATGGTGCATAAGGATATGCTCACCGATGTCATCAACAAAACCAAATAACCATCGCCATAACATGGTGTCGGGCAATTGAAAACAAACTTTGCCGTCATTTATTTTTAAGTTATATTTGCTAAAAATTACCCGGATCAACTTATCTGACTTTTATCCATATCGCTTTTTGGCCTGATTTTTAATAGAAAAAAGTATCCTATAAAACAAACTCCTATGACATCTTACCTGAAAACCCTCGCCAAATGTCTCTTTGTGTTTACCGCACTCGTCGCGTTAAGCGCCTGCACCACTGAAGAAAAGCCTACAAAATCAAGCATGGAAAGTGTTTGGACCGTTTCACATGTGTATGACGAAAGCGGCAATGACCTTGCTTCCAAATTTAATTTTCCGATTACCGCCTTTCATCTGAGCAGCGATAATACTGTAATTTCTACGGCCAGTCCGTTGATTATGTATATTGTTTATGGTGATAACAAGTACACCCAGATTGCTTCTTATGTAGACCAGGTGTTTAACTATGCCAATCTTGATTTTAACGGGGGCGAATTTTTTGTAGCCGGTGGAACTCCGGATCGCTTTACTCTCGAAATGAAGCTGGAAGGCCTGCCCGGACAGAAAACCCTCACCACCCTGCTTGATATGCTTGGTGTAACACAGGACTATTTAGACCTGGTGGTTTATCACAAATTCATGGATGTTGGTGTTGACTTCTCGGAAGACTACAATACCATGACCTGGTATTTCGATGGCACCACATCAGCCGTTTACAACACCAAAGATAACAATGGCAACTACATTTTATGGGGTGGCTGGCCCGTTGCCAACTTCTCGCATTGCACCATCGAATTGCAGAAACAAACCAGAGACATTACGCAGGTTGTACAGGATGCGCTGTAAAGCTAATTCCTGAAAAAAATGCCGGCTGTTCGAGCCGGCATTTTTTTTTGTGCATCCCCATTTTTCTAGCGGATATGCCCATTCATACCTTAGTATTTCAATACCTTTTCAACCAGGGTACCTTCCGGATATTTTATTTTTACGCAATAATAACCGTTGTTAATTGATCCGTCCAACGAAAGCCGGATCGTTCCAATATCAGAATTGATATCCTGCACAGAATAAACAATTTTGCCCATTAAATCTTCAATCTGAATGCTAATGTTTGTTGCATTCAACCTTGAAACATCAATATACAAATCGCTGTTAAACGGATTAGGAGATATTGCCACATCAGCCAGACCTTCTTTCAGAAAAAGATTTGCTGCCTCAATATTGGAATAGGTGAACTTCCCGTCAAAATCCGTTTGTTTCAACCGGTAATAATTAACTCCGGCAAGCGGGTCATTATCGAATGTCTGATAAAACAGAACAGTATTTGAATTTCCGGCTCCGGGAATATTCATTATTCCCTTGAATGTCTGACCATCGGAAGAACGTTCAATGGTAAAAAAATCGTTATTAATTTCAGAAGCTGTGGACCATTTCAACAGTACTTTTTTATTGTCAACAGAAATGCACGAAAAGGTTAAAAGCTCAATAGGCAGAATAGTAACACAATCCAACTCATAGGCGCCGATGGTTGTCGGGGCAGGATTATGCCTTGCAACATTTATAAAATCGGTTACTGGAGCCACGATCGTTCCTGCACATAGCCACCCATCATTAAATGGCTGCAAATTACCGGAGCCCGACACGTTGGGAAACAAATCTGCAACGGGTTTATTTGCGGTCGTTTCGCTGATTGAATTTGTTTCTGCTGATGCTGTTGTCCAGTCATTGAGTGTCGCTTTCCCTGTTCCTCCCCAGTCTCCCACATAATATGCTGCTTTGCTTCCGGAATATAGTACATAAGCATTATTTGAAGAGGTCCAGAAGGATGTCGTTGTAAAAGCCGTCGAAATGCAATAATGATTACCGCTACCGCCAGATCTTTCATTATAAAGCAAGTTGTTCTTCACGATATATCCGGTGGCATTCGAATTCAACCGCAAGCAGTATGAATTTTTTGTTGTTGCAGTACCCTGTAAAAGGACACTGTTATAAAAAAGGTTTATTTCAGACCGGTTGCTGTAGATTCCGTATATATCTGAATTAACCGCTGCAGAAGATCCGGAATTATCAAGGCCAAGTATTACCTCATTGTTCTCAACCCGGTAATCCAAACCGGTTGCCTTTCCTCCACCCCACCAAATGCCATACAATGGATTGATTCCAGAAAATTTAATTTTACTCACATGGTTCTGTGCTACATAACCCTGTGCATACAAGCCATAAGCTACGCTTGCTTTTGATGCATCAATATTCGTAACAATGTTGTTACTTACAATATCTTTCGGATGCGTTGTTGAACTGCAATTATAAATACCATATAAGTTATTATAGTTATTGCCTGTCGACGTAGAAAAACTTATGCTGTTATTCTTAATTTCATTGGTATAATCACTATTGGTATTTACATAAATCCCAACAGCTGTCCCACCTGCTACTGCAGGGTGTTTTAATACAATACCACTAATAGTATTTCCACTCGTGCTTCCAATTTTCACTTTCGTTCTATTGTCAACACATATACCGGCAAAATACTGTGTTTCCACATCAAAATTCTGGATCGTATTTCCATTGATTTCAGTATAATCAGTTAAATATGCGGCAACATAAATTCCACATATGAAATTACTTGAACTTGATCCTGTCACCGTCCACGAGCCACCTGATCCATTTCCACCAATCGTATTATTAGTAATTGTAAACTTCCCCGACTCATAGTAAGTATTTGACAAGGTACCACTTCCGTGATAACCTATATAAATAGCATGATTACTATAAGTGGTGGCATCTATTGCAAAACCTGAAGATTCATAAAATGTATTATTGCTTATCGTCCAACCTTCATTATAACATAGCGATCCTGAATTTCCAAGCCAAATGCCATAGCGTTTAAAATCACTTATCGTACAATTCTGAATAACATTATTTATACTTTTTCTGGTACTCCAACATCTGCTTGCAATAGCATTTAACGGCCAATTTGCTCCAGACTTTGTTATTGTACAATATTCTATCGTATTTGTGCTACATCCTGCAGTATTATCATAAAAAGAAACCGTTGCATATCCTGCTCCCGTATTTGTAGTAGAGGATTTTAAATTACAATATCTCACTATATTACCAGATGCTCCAAGAAAAATGATAGCACCTGTAGACGATGAACTGGTTGAAGAATTTTCTATAGTAAGATTAACCGTCGAACCAGACAAACCTATTCTTCCATCAATGGTTACATTTTGCGCGTCCAACAATTTAATTGTAGAAGCAGCTAAATTACTTGTAACGGTAACATTAGCATACAATGGACTAATAGAAACACTTGTATAACTGGCCGACCCGCTTCCACTTGCATTCAAAACAGCTTGTGCCGTTTCAGTGATGGTTTGTCCATTTGTATTGCCCAGCGTAATTGAAATAATCCCGCCATGTGTGCCTGCATTAATTGCATCAAATGCAGCCTTTAGTGTGGTGAATTCTCCGTTAGCTGCGCCTGTGGAGGCACTTAAAAAGACACTTGCGGGTGCCATGGTCGTAAATGTGCCCTGCGAAGTATAAACCGTAGTGGTCCCATTCGCAGCAAATGCTTTATAATAATAAACCGTTGAAGGAGAAAGTCCGGTTACATTTTCTGTAAACCCTCCTGTTGAGTATGGCCCGGTCGTTTCAGAAACTTTAGTTCCTGTTCCGTCAACAAATCCATTGGTCGTACTATAATAAATTCCGCGTTCCACAACATTGGAACAGCTGACAGAGGTAATGTTTCCACCCAATGTCGCCACTGATGCTCCCACAGCTGAGCTTGAAGGAGCCGAAATAGCGAGTGATGCCGGGTTGTATACTAACGATACATTATCTATGGCTGTTCCGGGAGTGGCTCCCAGGCTTCCATCGTTCTGCCAGGTAAAAATAAATCGCACAGTAGTTCCGGCTAAAGCATCCAGACCGGTGATGGTCGCAAGTGTGTATGTTGCAGCATTTGTATACGCAGGCTGAGTCCATCTCAGCGTTGCTCCGGTAAGAGTGGTTGAACTTGAAGCCGGAATATTAATAACAGGTGTAACGGTTGTTGGGGCCGTATAGACTAAGCATCTGTCATAACCCGATTCACCCTTCCCTTTCCAATAAAAGGACAGCGTAATATTGGTTGCACATGCAGGAATAGCAATATCTCTATAGAAATGAGATGTTCTTATTGTAGTGTTACTGTATGCATATGTTCCTGCTGTATTTGCCACATAAACACCATTTGAACCTGCGTACTGTGTCGCCACTGTCCCTACTTCCCAAAAGTTATTTGCGGCACTAACGACAGTCCATCCATTTGCGGCAAATGATGATCCTGTTTCAAAACCACCATCGCCCGCAGGAGATAAAAGAACAGTCTGAGAAAAAGCAGAACTGCCAACAAAGAGACAAATGGCGGAACACGCCAATGTCAAAAAGTTTGATAACCCCTTTTTGAATGTGCCCAAAAAATTGAAGATTAATATAGCAGTGCGTGCTATTTTTTTCATGAATTTTTCTTTAGCACAAATTTACGCCGGGCTTAGCTAAGTTACCAAATTTGTGGGTGTTACATATACACAACAGGACTACTACATTATTACTACATATCGGACACATCCCAAAATAATCTTGGATTATCAAGACTTTCAATGCACTTTTACCAAAACAGCGCTTAGGGCATGATAAAAATTTTGCCGGCAGATGCTTCCAAATTTCTGGTCAATGCTTCAGCGTTTCTCTATTAAATTAATCGTTGTACCTTTGCCCTATGGACATTGTTAAAGACTTATACAGGGTTTTAATTCTCTTTTCTGCCGGTGTAATATTGCTGGGGCTGATATTGAACCTGCGGCTTGGAAAAAGAATTTCGTCAAGCATGAAAATGCTGTTGATACTCGCTGTAGTGAACCTTGCGTCGATGGCTGTGTTTATTTTTAATATAAAATCATCTTCAAATGCTGACCTTAATATTGCCTTTGTTTTTATCGACTCGGTAGTTCTGATATTAAATCTGATCATCGGACGGTACGTATACCAATTGCATATTATGCCCAACGCGCGTTTTGAGAATCAGATCAAGCATTTATTTCTGTTTTCATTCGTTGGTGAGTGCATTTTCCTGATACTCATTTTTGCATTCAGGGCAGAGGCCAATTTCTTTGACACATCCCATCAGGGGTTCCTTTACATTTTCTTGTTCATATTGGGCCTCCTGATCTGGGGATCCGTAATCCCCGGTATCAAATCGCTCATTTCGATGGTTCGTCGTGAGCATGGCGATAAAAGAATATACATTCTTCTGGTCCTGAATATGCTCAACAATACAATTGGCCTTTTGTTTTTTGCATTAAAATTTCCCAATGAGAATGCTGGTCTTTTTACCAATATGCTGATCAATATAATTTTTGCCTATTACTACGGCTATTATATGATTTCATCTTACTTTGAGCTTAAAAAATCAGGAACGGAGAACCCTATAAAAGCATCCGGTGAAATATACAATTGGGCGGATCTGAAGAAACATCTGAACCATTGGAGTGAAACAAAGGCCTATCTGAATCAATTCAATCCTGATCTGATTAATAAAGTCGATCATTGCCCGCTTAGCGATCTTGAGAAAACCCACTATACGCTTAAACTCCTTAAGATTAAATCGAAAGACATTGCTGAGGCAATGAATATTTCAACCAGAGCGGTGGATATGCAGCGATACAGGATCAGCAAAAAAATCAATAAAGACCCCGCCAATTAAAAACCGCCAGCAAACACCGATAAACCCATCTAAAAAATAAAAAATGCCAGGCACCCGCTTTGGCATTTTTTATTTTCAGTACATTTGTGAGTTTTCAGGGGTATTGAGCCCCATATTCTTTGACCCTTCAACCATTATTCATTCCTTTTGAAATGAGCGCCGAAATATCCAGAATAAGTTACTATTTGCCGGAAACGGTGGTAACCAATAAAGATTTTGAAACAGAATTTCCGGAATGGGATTCTGAAAAAATCGAAAGTAAAACCGGAATCAAAGAACGGCATGTTGCAGGTGAACAGGAAACCGCATTGGATCTTGGATTCAGGGCAGCAGAAAACGTTTTAAAAGAATTCCCGAAAGAACAGATCGACTTTTTACTTTTCTGCACCCAAAGCCCCGACTACTTCCTCCCCACCTCTGCCTGCGTTTTACAGGAAAAATTAGGGTTGAACAAAACCATAGGCGCATTGGATTATAACCTGGGCTGCTCAGGCTTTGTGTATGGCCTGGCCTTGGCCAAAAGCCTGATATCCGCAGGTATTGCATCGAATGTATTGCTTGTGACCTCCGAAACCTACAACAAACACATCCATCCGAAGGATAAAGCAAACCGGACCATTTTTGGTGACGGGGCTGCGGCCTGCGTTATTTCAAAATGCGATCGTGAAAAAATTCTGCAATTTGACCTGGGCACCGATGGCAGCGGTATGCAAAACCTCATCGTGACCAACGGCGGGTTGCGTCATGCAAAAGATGCCGGTGCACAAGAAAGCACCGATGAAAACGGCAACCTGTTTTCTCCAAATCATTTGTATATGAATGGTCCTGAAATATTCAATTTCACGATACAGATGATTCCTAAAACAATTAAAAGTTGCCTTGATAAAAACGGGATCACCATGGAACAGATCGACTATGTGATCTTTCATCAGGCAAACCAGTATATGCTCACGCACCTGAGGCGCAAACTGGGCATTCCGGCAGAGAAATTCTACATCAACCTCGAACATACCGGGAATACTGTTTCTGCAACCATCCCCATTGCCATTAAAGATTGCCTCGATAAAGGACTCATCAAATCAGGGGATAAAGTTTTACTGGCCGGCTTTGGTGTTGGCTACTCCTGGGGCACCACAATCATCGAAATATAATCATACACCTATGGAAACCAGCAAATTTTTATCATTACTTACCGAATACATGGAAATTGAAAGCAGCAATCTGACCGTGGATACTGAACTCAAATCGCTTCCTGAATTCGGCTCCCTTTCTATCATGTCGATCATCGCGTTGGTGGATGAACATTTCGACAAAACTATTTCCGCCAAGGATTTAGGAAATGTGGTAACCATAAACGATCTAATGTCGCTCATCGGCAGAGAAAACTTTTCGGCTTAGTTTAATGATGGATTTATCACAAAAACGAATCCTCATTACCGGTGCTTCTTCAGGCATTGGACGGGCTTGTGCTGTGGCAGCCGCTGCAATGGGGGCAACCGTGATACTTACCGGCCGTAATGAAGAACGGCTGCGCGAAACGTTATCCCTGCTTCAGGGTGAAGGGCATTTTTTATTTACATCGGATGTTACAGATATGGCTGCTTTTGAAGCGCAACTCGAAAGCTGCGTGGCGCAGTCAGGGCCGGTTTCAGGATTTATCCACAGTGCCGGTATTGAAATGACGCGGCCTCTGCAAACAATGTCGGCACCATTGTATCAGTCGGTATTTGCCACCAATGTAATTGCGGCCTTCGAAATAGCCCGGCTGTTAAGCAAAAAAAAGTACGTTGATCCCCTGGGCGCCAGTTTTGTATTTATCAGTTCGGTGATGGCCGTGCGTGGACAGGCCGGCAAGGTAGCGTATTGCAGCAGTAAATCCGCGCTCAGCGGGGGTGCTAAGGCCATCGCACTGGAACTGGCTTCGAAAAAAATCAGGGTAAATTGTGTATTGCCCGCGATGGTGGAAACCGAAATGGCGAAGAAAATGTTCGAAAGCCTTCCCGAAAGTTCGGTGGCAGAAATTATAAAACAACATCCGCTGGGACTTGGAAAACCTGAGGATGTCGCTCTTGCATGTATATTCCTGCTCTCCAACGGGGCACGCTGGATTACCGGTACCGAACTGGTGGTTGACGGCGGTTATCAAATCGCTTAAACTCTCCGGCTGTATGGAAATAAAAATCGGTCCTTACGAAAAAGAAGATGATCCGACCGTCAGCAGGTTCAATCAACGCATGCAGGAGGGCGGTGAACACTATGCCTTTTCGGAACAATTTATCTCGCACATGTTCAGAAGAACTGAACACTGTAATCTGCATCAGGAATTATTTCTGGCGAAGGATGAGCGGGGTGAAGTAAGAGGTGGCTACTATTTCAAATACCAGGATTTCGTGATCAACGGCAAGGACGCCACCATTGCCGACATTCAGCTGCCGTTATCAGAAGGCATCATTGATAAATCATACAACGCCATAGGAGTTCAGTTGATTCAGGATGCATTGCAACGCCAGCGTTATATCTTTGGTCTGGGCATGGGCGGCTTTCAGTATCCGCTGCCGAAAATGTTTAAGCGGATCGGATGGTTCCTGTACCTGGTGCCTTTCTATTTCTACATTGTGCATGCAGGCGCCTTTCTGCGCGATTTTGAAGTGGTCCGTAAAATGAAAAAATCGTCGCGTTCAAAAAAAGTCCTCATCGGTTTTGTGTCCGCGTTTAAAATATTACATATCGCAGTATTCTTTATCAAAATACATTCTTTTCTTTATACCCTTTTCAGGATAGGAAAAACTGTGAAATCGGAGCCCTTTGCGGAATTCGCTGATTTTACCGATACCTTATGGGAAGAAAATAAGGCGCATTACTCCATCGTTGCCAAAAGGGACCAGCATGTATTGAACACGCTCTACCCCGCGACCAATCCTAAATTCCACAAGTTAAAGGTACTTAAAAACGGAGCCTGTGTGGGCTGGGTGGTTATGTTATGTACACAGATGGAGCAGGATAAATATTTCGGCAACCTCAAACTGGGAACCATTGTGGATACTTTTTGCAGCCCGCAAAATTTCAGAATGATCGTGGCGGAATCAGTAAAATATTTAAAGCATCTTAACGTCGACCTGGTCATTTCGAATCATTCCAACGTAAGTTGTGGCAAGCACTTCAGAAGGTTTGGATTTTTGAAAGGTCCGTCAAATTACATTTTTGCCATCTCCCGTGGCTTCAAAGATTTCTTTAAAGACCAGGTTGATTTTGAAAATAGTTTAATCATGCGGGGGGATGGGGATGGCCCCATTAATCTATAATTAGTGTTTGTCCATAATGTCCGATTTCATCGTTACTCTCGTCGCAAAAAAGCTCATTTACGCAAGTAAACTGCGCTTTATTTGCGACTTCGAGTGCCTCGAACTCGAACATTCTGGTACAAACACTAACGTAATGTTTAAAAATATATCGCTCTATGAAAAAGATCACCTGGCCGGAAGGGAAACGCTTTGCATTCACCATTGTTGATGATACAGATAATGCAACGGTTCAGAATGTAAAACCCGTTTATGATTTGTTGTATCAATATGGACTGATCACCACCAAAACCGTGTGGGTATATCCCCCGCGCGACACCTATACCGGCGAATGTTTACAGGATGTAAACTATCTGCAATTCGTTCGTGACCTGAAATCGAAAGGCTTCGAAATAGCCCTGCATAATGTGGGTTCCGGGAATTTTACGACGGAGGAAATAGCCCGGGGATTTGAAATTTATTGCGAACTCCTGGGTGATTATCCGAAAATGCATATCAACCATGCCGAAAATCCCGACAGTATTTATTGGAGTAAAGCCCGCTTTTGCTTTCCGGTAAACCGGTTCAATACCCACAGCAACAAATCAGGAATTCCCTTTTCGGGAGAGAACCCCGAAAGTCCTTATTTTTGGGGCGAAACCAGCAAAAAGCACATCACCTATATCCGGAATAAAGTATTTCAGGACATCAACACCCTGCAATGCGACCCACAAACACCTTACAGGGAAAAGAAAAAAGAGAAATACTCGAACTATTGGTTCAGCTCGAGCGATGGGGCCAATGTTGAGATGTTTAACCGTTTGCTCAGTCCGGAAAACCTCAACAGACTTGAAGCACAGGGAGGTTGCTGCATTCTGTACACGCATTTTACCAATGGCTTCATATTGGAAGATGGCTCGCTGCATCCCGGATTTGTACAGTGTGTGCAGGATTTATCCAGACGAAGCGGATGGTTTGTGCCAGCATCGCACCTGCTTGATTATCTGCAGGAGCAACGAAACAGAACAGGATTCGCCTCCCCGTGGCGTCTGGCCATGAACGATTTCAAATGGCTGTTGAACCGTGTCCTCCGGAAATACTAGACCCGCTGCTCATTTGTTTCATCCTTTACCGGAAGAATATTTCCCGTTGAAATAATTCCGTTATTTCTGTGCCTCATTCCTGATTTTTCGTAATTTCATCCCGAAAACAAAAACACCGGCTGATCGGTTCATCCGGAGCAAATAAATTTATACGTACTATGAAAAAGGTCCTCATGGAGTACCTTTCGTTCAATAAATCTGAACGAAGGGGGCTGTTTGTACTGCTTTCGTTATTGGTGGTATTGATTAGCGCAAACCTATTGCTGCCGTTGTTTTACACTCCGCAGCATTACGATTTCACCGCCTTCAAAAAAGAGATCGATGCTTTTGAAAAAGGCCGGGTATTATTGGGAGCCCGCAAAGAAAAAAAACAATCCACTTACCAGAAATTCGATTACACCTACCCGGAACGCGCGGTAGAACAAAGCAAGCTCGAGCCCTACCCTTTTGATCCGAATCAAATGGCGAAAGCAGATTGGGAAAAGCTGGGAATGACGGCCAAACAGGTACACATGCTCATGAATTACCAAAGTAAGGGCGGGACTTTCCGCAGCAAAGCGGATTTCAAAAAAATGTACTGCATTTCCGAAACCGAATATGAGGTACTGGCGCCTTACATCCAACTCCCGGAAACAGCTGAAAAACCTGCCGGCCAATTCCCGAAAGGGACCCCCTTCGAAAAAAAGGAACTCATTACTATAGAGATCAACACCGCGCAGGTGGCGGATTTCACAAAACTGAAGGGCATCGGTGAATATTTTGCCCAAAAAATTATCACGTATCGCAGCGCCCTGGGCGGGTTTCTGCGGATTGAGCAATTGCTGGAGGTACCCAAAATGGACAGCGTCCGCTACCTTCAGATTTTGCCCGAACTCACCATCAATCCCAACGTTATCCGGAAAAAGAATGTAAACACCGCCACCTTTGAGGAACTGAGCGGTCACCCGTATATCGGCCACAACATTGCCCTTTCGCTTACCAATTACCGGCAAACCCACGGGAAATTCGCAAAGCTCGAAGATATCAGGAAGTCGGCACTGGTGACCGAAAAAGTGTATAAACGGATTGCGCCTTACCTTAGGGTTGATTAGCCTTGGGCAGGGAATCCGAACTTATAATTTTTAGTTAATCAGTCCGTTGATAGTCACCGTTTACCGCAGAATATTTACCTTTGTATTTGCGGACTGATTACCCCATTCAAAGTCCATTCTAAAACCCTGACTTATGAAACGTACCAGCATTATTCTCACCATCCTTTTTTTGATTTCAATGGTATTCAAAGCGAATGCTCAGCAGCCGGCCGATGTTAAGATCATCCCATGGACCAGTTTTGAAAAGGCCATCGAGACCAATGCAGCGACCAAAAAGGACAAGAAAAAGATCTTTATTGATGTATATACTGACTGGTGCGGATGGTGTACCCATATGGAAAAAACCACTTTTCAGGACAGCACCGTGATTTCCTTAATGAATAAATATTTTCTGGCCACCAAGCTGAATGCGGAACGTAAAGACACAGTGGTTTATAATGGCAACAAATATGTGAACCCCAACCCCACCACGCCACGCAGCACCCATCAACTCGCCATTACATTGCTAAAGGGACAATTGGCCTATCCGGCTTTTATATTTATGGATGCCAGCGAAAAGGTCATAGTAATTGTTAAGGGCTATAAGGCCGCCCCTGAATTCATCAACATCCTGAAATATTACGGGGAAGATATTTATCTCACCAAAAGCTGGGCTGAATTTCAACAGAACCTCACCACCCCTCAATAGAAACCCGGGAATAAGTTTAAAAGTTTAAAAGTTCAAAAGTTTAACTTTCAACATTCCAACTTTCTACTTTCTAACTTTCTACTTTCTAACTTTCTACTTTCCAACTAATATTCTACTTCAACCCCCCAGGCCTCGCCAATCCTTGCAATCCATTCTTTTTCGGAATCGTGGAAGCAATTATCGGCCATGGCGATGTTGATCAGGTCGCTTACCACCAGGGTGCGGCAGGTCACATTAAACCATTCTTCGCTACCCAGAATGAGGGCCATTTCTTCGAGGGTTTGCATACGGAGCCGGTCATCGGGATTGCTGTTGAACCACTGCATGGCCTCCTGCATCACATTACAAAAGCGGTCGAATTCCTGGCTATCGGCACCCCAGCGACGTACTTTCTGCTTAATATTCTTCATTTCCTCGGGAGAGAGCCCGCCATCGGTGATCTGTGCAAAGGCAGCGTACATATATGCGAAACATTGCTGCCAGTTATATTTTGTCGAATCCATTCCTTGTTAATTGAGAGCCGCAAAAGTAGATGAATTTTAATTGTATTGGCAGGAAAAGGGAAAATGATTTTTTAGGTAGCCCCGGGTTTCAACCCGGGGTAGCTTATAAGGTCACAAAATGTGACCTTATAATTATTCCGGATTGCTAAAAGGAAAAAGTATTGAAAAATTCCAATTTTATCACCCCCGATGCCTTAATTTGATTAGTTTTATGGACGAAACAAATATATCAGCACCCTTACATTGCTATAAGATAACGCTTCACCTCACTCACGGAATAATGAAAACTAAAATCATAGTATTAATAATGTTCCTGCTGTCCACACAAGGTGCATGGGCGCAGATAATGTTTCAGCGGCAATATGGTGGAACTGCAGATGATTACGGAAGTAGGGTAATACAAACAGGCGATGGGGGATATTTTGTTGCAGCAATAACTGAAAGTTATGGTGTCGGATATAGTGATATCTATCTTATACGAACTAATGAATTAGGGGATACTCTTTGGACCAAAACTATAGGTGGAACCGGAGATGAGCAGCCAAATGCAATGAAAACTACCATGGATAATAATTATATTATTGCCGGATCGACTGACAGTTATGGTGCAGGCAATAGGGATGTATACCTGATCAAAGTGGATCAATCCGGTGCAACGCTTTGGGCTAAAACATTCGGAGGAACCTTGGACGATGTGGGATATGATGTAATTCAAACCTCGGATGGCGGGTATTTAGTTGTCGGTACAACCCCAATGAACACCTCAGGTTATACTAGTTTATATGTAATTAAAACTAATAGCAGTGGAGATTCGCTCTGGACAAAAGCCTACCAAAAGAAGGACGTAAACACGGGGCTTTCTGTTGTTCAGCTAGCTGATGGCGGATTCTTTATTATTGGTGAGACGCTACAGTATGGACTAAGCAATACTGCAGATTGTTATTTTATCAGAACAAATATGATAGGGGATACTATTTGGACAAAAACAATTGGGGGCTCTGGTTTAGATGGAGCATTTCAGGTGTTAGAAACTGGTGATAATAATCTCATTATTTCAGGATCGACAACGAGTTATGGGGCTGGTGGAATCGATATTTTTTTAAGTATGTTTGATTCAAATGGCAATGAGTTATGGATGAAAACTTTCGGAGGTGCGAATGATGACTACGGAGGCGCATTTTCTCCCACAGACGATGGTGGCTATATAATTTCAGGCTATACAGAAAGTTATGGTGTGTGGAGTCGAGATATGTATTTAATCAAAACGGATAATTATGGAGATACCCTATGGACCAAAACATTTGATTCTGGTGGTGATGAGTGGGGCGGGTGTGTAAAACAGACCTCAGATAAAGGGTATATCATTTCTGGAAATACCAGCATTTTTGGAAACGGAGATGTGTTCCTGGTAAAAACAAATCCCGAAGGAATCTCAGGACTTCCGCAAATCATCCCACAAAATATCCAATACGAAGTATATCCCAATCCCGGGAACGGGCAATTTAATATAGAATTTGAAGATCCAAATTCAACGGCGGTGAAGGTTGAGGTATTTGACCGTGCGGGGAAACTCGTTTTTGAAAAGAACGGCACAAGATGCCAGGGAAATGTTTATCCCCTGTCGTTAGCCGGATTTCCTTCAGGATCGTATCTGCTGCAAGTAACCACCAGTAAGGGATGTGCGGTTACGAAGTTGGTCATCCAAAAATAAATCATCCTTATTGAAAATCATTTTTCTGTGTTTTAGGGATTGCGTCTTTGCTGCCCTAAGCTCCGCAGGAGCGAAATATCGGTAGCCCCGGGTTTCAAACCGGTAGCCCCGGTTTTCAACCCGGGGTTTCGGAATTCCCAGGATTTTTCCGGCGCACGAATTAAAGATGGTTACCTGCAATATCCTTTGCCTGCGCCGGAACGCAGAGCGCCGGCAAATAAATCATTTTTTGGACGGTCATTCACCGATTGAATATTCAACCTATCCATGGGAACCGCCCTTCGACTGCGGTCGCCTGAAAAGAAAGGCGACCTCCGCTCAGGGACCGGGGATTATTATTATCAGTGTTTTTCTATCGGCAGGAGTTAAACAATGATTGAATTCTGTCTGTAAACCTTCCTTGGTATGATTGCGACCAATCGAAATAGTATTGAGAAATTCCAATTTTATCACCGCCTCTGCCTTAATTTGATTAGTTTTATAAACGAAACAAATATATCAGCACCCTTACATTACTATAAGATAACGCTTCACCTCACTCACGAAATAATGAAAACTAAAATCGCAGTATTAATAATGTTCCTGCTGGCCACGCAAGGGGCATGGGCCCAGGTAATGTTTCACCGGCATTATGGTGGAGGGGCCGATGATTATGGTATTAAGGTTTTACAAACCAGCGATGGGGGATATCTTGTTGCGGCAATTACAGAAAGCTTTGGTGCAGGGTACAGAGATATTTTTCTTATTAAAACCAGCGATTTGGGAGATACCCTTTGGACTAGGACAATAGGAGGAACTGGAGGGGAACAGCCAAGCGCACTAAAGGTAACAAGTGATAACCAATTCATTATTGCAGGTAGTACTGGAAGCAAAGGAGCTGGTGGCTATGACGTTTATCTGCTCAAAATAGATCAAAATGGGGATACTATATGGACAAGAACCTATGGAGGAATTGAAGATGAAGATGGATGTGATGTTATTGAAACAATAGATGGCGGCTATTTGGTTGTTGGTGGGACTAGAAGTTTTGCTACTGGTTCAAGTAGCATGTATGCCATAAAAACAAACAGTGTTGGTGATACATTGTGGACAAAAACATATACAAAGAAAAGTTCCAATATATGCTCTTCAGTCGTCCAATTATCTGATAGTGGTTACTTTTTTGTCGGGCAGACCCTTCTTCCTGGTCAAATAAGCACTTCAGATTGCTATTTTGTCAGAACTGATATGGCGGGGGATACTATTTGGACTAAGACTTATGGTGGTGCAGACTATGATGGCGCTTTTTTAGTCTATAAAGAAAATGGTGGAAATATTGTAATTTCAGGGACTACTAAAAGTTTTGGCGCTGGTGGTTTTGATATTTTTTTAAGTATGTTTAATATTAACGGAGAGGAAATATGGATAAAGACATATGGAGGCGCACTAGATGATTATGGCGGCATTTTTTCACCAACGACTGATGGAGGGTATATAATTTCAGGATATACAGAGAATTACGGCGCAGGGAATCAAGACATGTTTTTAATAAAAACGGACACTTTTGGTGATACTTTGTGGACAAGAACATTCGGTGGATATAATGATGAGTGGTCAGGATCCGTGATCCAGACATTAGATAATGGATTTATTATTTCAGGATACAGTAACAGTTTCGGAAATGGGATCGAGGTTTATCTGGTAAAAACAAATCCCGAAGGAATCTCAGGACTTCCGCAAATCATCCCCCAAAATATCCAATACGAAGTATATCCCAATCCCGGGAACGGGCAATTTAATATAGAATTTGAAGATCCAAATTCAACGGCAATGAAGGTTGAGGTATTTGACCATGCAGGGAAACTCGTTTTTGAAAAGAACGGCATCAACCGCCAGGGAAATGTTTATCCACTGTCGTTAGCCGGATTTCCTTCAGGATCGTATCTGCTGCAAGTAACCACCAGTAAGGGATGTGCGGTTACGAAGTTGGTAATCCAAAAATAAATCATCCTTATTGAAAATCATTTTTCTGTGATGAAGGGTATGCGTCTTTGCTGCCCTAAGCTCCGCAGGAGCGAAATATCGGTAGCCCCGGGTTTCAAACCGGTAGCCCCGGGTTTCAACCCGGGGTTTCGGAATTCCCAGGATTTTTCCGGCGCACGAATTAAAGATGGTTACCTGCAATATCCTTTGCCTGCAGCGGAAAGCAGGGTCCCGGCAAATTAATCATTTTTTGGAACGGCCATTAACCTATTGAATAATCAAACTATCAATGGGCCGGACCTAAGGTACGGCAAGATCGTGGGTTACATTATATTATCAAGGGGATCCCGAAACGAGTTCGGGATGACGGCATATGATAAGTATGAATATAATGATAACCCTACTCAGCAATCCGGCTTGATCCAACTATTCTTCCAAAAAACAAAAGGTCCTAAAACAAAAACTCCCAAAAATCTGAATTTCAGAAATTTGGGAGAATGGGTGGGAGATGGGGCTCGAACCCACGACCTCCAGATCCACAATCTGGCGCTCTAACCGGCTGAGCTACAACCACCATGTATAATGCAGTGCAAAAGTAGTTCTTTCTTGTTAATCTGCAAAATTTTTTATGCAATATCCCTCTGGCCGGACGTCAGACGATGAGGTGGGTGCTTCGTGTTAACAGGGAATCCCTGAACCCTCCCCTGTCAATTCCGCTCAGGATCAGCGATTGAGCCCTGTTGTGTAAACGGAAATCATGGGCAGGTAATAGGTTACCCGAAAAATCATACTTTTGCATTCTTATCTTTTTTGTTTAAACCATGAATTATCAGTTTTCCGACCTTCTGAAATGCCCTCTGACCAAAACAACACTCAGGTTCGAATTAATCTCTGAGTTCGACCGGACCTATAATAACATCGTTACAAAGGAAGTAAAGGAAGGGATTTTATTTTCTGACACCGGCTTTGTGTTTCCCGTTATCGACGGCATCCCGCGTATGCTCATCGAAGCCCATCTGGATTATGCCGAATGGTTCCGTGAACATTTACCAAATTTCGATACCGTTAAAAAAGAACTGCATTCAAAATATCCCGGACTGATCAGGCATTGCGTAAAGAAAAACCGCAAGACCAAACAAAGCTTTGCCTTTGAATGGGGACTCCTGAATTACGAAAAACAAGATAAAGTCTGGCACGATGACGAAGCCGGCCTCGAAAATTTATTCTTCAACGAATCGGAAGAAAATGCCACCACACTCAAAGGAAAAAGAATTATTGACGTGGGTTGCGGTCATGGCTTAAATGCCCGGGCCATTGCCAAATTTTGCGATAACGTAGTGGGCGTTGAATTAGGTAAGAGCATTGAAAATGCATATAAAAACAACAGCTGCGAAAATGTGTGGTTTGCCCAGGCTGACCTGCAGTTCCTGCCCTTCGCCAACCATACCTTTGACATCTTATTAAGCGGCGGTGTATTGCACCATACGCCGAATACCGAACTGGCCGTATGCAACGTAGAGCCCGTGCTTAAACCCAGCGGAAAGCTTTGCATCTGGCTATACCACCAGCAAAAGAGCATTATCCATAATTTTCTGAACAACTTAAGAAAACTCACTTCGAGAATGCCCATCAGGCTTCAGTTTGTTGCTTACCTGATCTTTATTTTTCCGGTCACCTACTCCTTCAAACGACTAAAGGGCCGGAAGCTAAACTGGAGGGAAGAAATGATTGACCTGCTGGATACCTTATCTCCCGTTTACCGGAATGAACATCGCCACGACGAGGCCGCTTCATGGCTGAACAAGAAAGGTTATACTAACATTAAAGTCACCACCGCCGGGCAGTACGGATTTTCGATCGTGGGTACAAAAATTTAAGTTCACTGCAATAGAATGTTTAATTCATTTATACTATAATTTGCAGAAATGTGTTTTGTTCCTTACCGCACTAATATTGGGTTGCGCTAATGTCTGAAAAGAAAATAAACGTTTTATTTGTTTCGAGCTGGTACCCAAGCCGGGTGCACACCACGCTTGGCAACTTTGTTCAAAAGCACGCCGAAGCAGCCGCACTTTATTCTGAGGTATGTGCACTCTATGTCTGTTTCGACGAAAAACATACCAGCAGGAAACCACAAATGGTTTTTGAGGAGCTCCGGAACGTAAAGACATTATATATATATTGTAAAAAAACATCCAATCCCTTCTTAAGATTCTACAGGTATTTCAACGCTTACCAGCAAGGATTGAAGTGGATTGTTGAGCATGTTTTCAAACCCGATCTGATCAATGCCAATATTGTTTTTCCGGTGGGGTTACTATTTTATTTCCTGAAAAGTTTTAAAAGTTACCCTTTCGTGATTAACGAACACTGGGCGGGTTATCTGTCTGTATATCCCGCCAGGGTTGGTTTTTTAAAGAAATACCTCCTGCGAAAAATCATAAAGCGTGCAGCAGCGGTCATGCCCGATTCAACGGATCTGGGCAATGCAATGCAGCAACTGGGCATGAAAGGACATTACGAAACCATCACGAATGTGGTCGATACCAAACTTTTTTCACCCCCTCAGGATAAAAAACTGACGGATAAAAAACACCTTCTTCATATCTCCACCCTGGATCCGCATCAGAAGAATTTCATCGGATTAATCAACGCCCTGGCGATGTTGAAAGAACATCGCAACGATTTTGTACTGGATGTGGTGAGCGATGGTGATTTCGAATGCTATCGTGAAACGATTGCCCAACTTGGACTTGAAGCGGTGGTGCATTTTCATGGAAAACTCGACACTGCCGGTGTTGCAGCCATCACGGCAAAGGCTGACATTTTATTGTTGTTCAGTCGTTACGAAAACTTCCCCTGTGTGATTCCCGAGGCCATTTCGTGCGGTGTTCCGGTACTATCGACCAATGTCGGGGGCATTGCAGAGCACCTCGATGCCACCCTGGGCTGCTTAGTGGAAAGCGGCGATGAAAAAGCTTTCACCGTTGCACTCTCTGAAATGCTCGACCACCCTGAGAAATATGATGCCACGTTTATGCATCAGTATGCAGAAACACATTTCAGTTATCAGGCAGTGGGTAAACAATATTTATCGATCTATCAGCAAACCCTCAGGAAATAGTGATCAAGAGAATCGCCACCACCTTTAGTACCCGCTTTGTGACGGCCATCATCAATTTTCTGGTGGTGGTTGCGGTGTCGCAATTTCTGGGCGCAGAGGGTAAAGGGGAACAGGGCATCATCATCACCACTATTGCGCTGATCCTGCTGTTCAGCAACATCCTCGGCGGGGCTTCGCTGGTTTACCTGGCTGCACGCTATCAGGCGCGGCAGTTGCTGATTCCCTCCTACATATGGTCAATAGCGGTGGGACTGATCTGGGGCATTGCCTTATATTTTTCCGGACTGGTCCCCCATGAATATGCCTTTCACCTCGCGTTGTTGTCGGTAATAAATTCATGGGCTTCCGTCAATACCAATGTGCTGGTGGGAAAAGAACAAATCGGCAAAAGCAACCTGGTGAACCTTTTCCAGAGCCTGACGGTTATCATCGTTTTTGTAGCGGTGGTATTACTGGCCGGACAGCGTAACATCTATGCCTACCTGTGGGCTTTGTATGCATCGTATCTATGCATGTTTATTGTAAGTGTGATTTTCGCTTTACCCTATATCCGCAACAGCAAAACCATTCATGCATCGCCCTATAAACGCATCATACGCGATTTGTTCTTTTACGGATTCATGAACCAGCTCGCGCACATCGCACAGTTGCTGAGCTTCCGGTTAAGCTATTATTTGCTCGAGTCCTTTTCGGGATTAAAAAGTGTAGGGGTTTATTCCAACGGTGTTTCCTTGATGGAAGCAGTGTGGATGATCAGCGGAAGCATAGCGCTGGTGCAGTATTCTAAAATTGCTAATTCCACCGATAATATTTACTCGCAGCAACTCACCGCCCGCCTTACCCGATACGGATTGTGGGCCTCACTGTTGGCGATCATCCCTTTGGTACTGCTGCCTTCCGGGTTTTATGTTTTTTTGTTTGGTCCGGGATTCAGCGCGGTGAACCAGGTAATGTGGTGGCTTGCGCCCGGGGTGCTGGTTTTTAATTATGCCCTTGTGACCGGACATTATTTTTCCGGAACCGGCAAGTACTACGTTAATGCGCTGGCCTCTGCGGCCGGACTGCTGGTAACGATCGGGCTGGCACTGTGGCTCATTCCCCGCTATTCATTCAGAGGTGCGGCCATCACCGCGAGCATTTCATATTTCGCCACTTCGGCTGTTGTGCTGATATGGTTTCTGAAGGAGTCAGGGTTGCGCCTGCGCGAACTGATTCCCTTATTCAGCGACCTCAAAGAACTGCTGCATTTATTCAAAGAAACCCTGGGTTCATTTAAAACCTCCACCAAGCATGGGAAAAATAACTAAAGCCTTACGCGCACTGGGACAAATCGTCAAGCGGCCCTACCTGCTGAACCTCATTCTGGATTCAGAAGAAGTGTGGAAGGATTATGTAGTGAAACATTACAACCTTACGGATGGACTGCCCTGCATCGATTTTCATCAGTTCCTCCCGGCCGGTGGCATGGAGGTAAAACCCTTTGCTTTTCTGGATGGGGGCTCCCTTCCTACGGACCTCGCACTGCTCAAGTCACTTAGCCTGCGTAACAACGTGCGCGATTATATGGAAATCGGCACCTGGCGCGGCGAATCAGTAGCGAATGTAGCGGCCACCGGCGCACATTGCGTCACCATTAACCTGCCGGATGAAGAAATGAGAAAGATGGGGATGCCGGAGGATTATATCCGTATTCATCGGCATTTTTCAGAAAACACGCCCAATATCCTGCATGTACAGGCGCATTCGCACCACTTTGATTTCAACAGCTTAAATAAAAAATTCGATCTTATTTTTATCGACGGCGACCACCACAGCGACAGCATTACCAAAGACACACGCACGGCTTTCAGTTTGCTGAAAGACGAAAATTCGGTTATTGTGTGGCACGACTACGCGCTGAGTCCGGAAACCCCGCGTTTTGAAGTATTATCAGGCATCCTGAACGGTTGCCCGGAAGAACACCGGAAACATCTGTATCACGTATCTAATACGCTTTGCGCGATATTCACCAGGGAGCGGTTTGAAGCGAAAGCATTGCAACCAAACCGAAAGCCTGAGAAAGTGTTTAAGATTATCGTTGAAAGTATCTAGTTCAAAGAGTTTGCACAGAAATAACGCTTCTCTCTGTGGTTCTCTGTGATTCCTCTGTGTACCTCAGTGTTATTGTTTTTTGATTACACGGAGAACCACAGAGAAGGCACAGAGGACCACAGAGATTACATTGGTTACCAATATCTGACTCCCGGTCGGTACTCCTGCATCAATATTATTTATGTTTTCATCCTAAAAGAACTGCTTCTTCCAGATCAGAAAATTAAGATACCTGAAGGCGAAGTCGCGTGCTTTCCAGAGGGAGGGTCTGGAGAAAATGGTGTCCCATTCTTTCAGTAATTTCTGGTGGTTGATGATACCAGAATCGTCATGGCTGATCAATCCACTGATCGTTTCTTTCATTTCCTTGTTGATCTGAATCAACCATTCTGTCTGGGGTGTAGCGAATCCAAGCTTATCGGTGCGGAGGCGGATAGGATCGGGAATAATTCCTTTCATTGCATCGCGCAACAGCGCTTTACTCCATCCATGGCGGATTTTAAACGATGAGGGAAGAGAAAACACCGCCTCGATCAGGTTAATATCATCAGCAAAGGGCGTTCGCGATTCGATGGAATACTGCATCGAGCAGCGGTCTTCCCAGCGCAGCAGGTTCTTCAGATAGTATCCTGTAAAGTACTGATGCAGCAGGTTGTTCACGGGCAGCGTGCTGAACTCCCCGGCCAGATTGAGCAAGCCGGAGTACTGACTACGTGCATCTTTACTGAAGTATGCTAACTCCGGACGATAGCGAGAGGCCAGTTTATCTTTAACACCTGCAGAAAGCGTATTCTCTGCAGCTAATTTTATCAGCGACCTGAAGAAAATTCCCGAAGAGGCCGGACTGTTTTTCAGTGAGGAAAACTCATGTAAGAAATTTGTGAAATGCCCATTGCGCAAGTCATTCCACAAAAGTGACGTATAAAAAGTCTGATAGCCCGAAAACAGTTCATCGCCTCCCTGACCATCCAGTAAAATCGTCATTCCATTCTCACGTGCGGCTTTCATGACGCGGCTCTGTGCGAAGGTACTGGTGGAATATAGGGGCACGTCCTGGTGATACACCAATTGTTCCAGTGCAGGAAGAATATCTTCGGGGACACAATGGGCATGGTGCCACTCGGAACCGGTGGAATCCACCACCTGCTTGGCCCATCCAGCCTCATCAGAAGCCCCGCCGGTATTGACCGCCGTAAACGTGTGCAATTTACTGCTGAGTTGTGCAGGCGCCCGTTCTTTACGGATATTCTCGGCAATGCAGACAATGCTGCTGCTGTCGATACCACCACTCAGGCAGAATCCCACAGGGACTTCTGAAGCCAGGCGAAGGTCGATGGCCTGAATCACCTTTTCCCTGACCATCTCAACGGCATCGTTGTATTTTACCTGATCAGGCCGTTCGTCCTGGGTTAAAAAGGAAAGATTATAGTATTTTCTGACCCCCAAGCGATGTGTATCAAGATCGAGTGTAAAGCTATGTGCGGGCTTCAGTTCGAGGATATTCTGGAAGAAGCCTTCTTCGCGCAATTCCACCTGACCCAACAGTAAATGCTCATACACTGCAGCGCGGTTAACGCCTGTGCTTAACTGAGGTACTGCCAGTAAGGATTTTTGTTCAGAAGCGAAAGCGAAACAATTCTGGTTGTGGAAATAGTACAGGGGCTTCACGCCAAAACGGTCGCGGGCGCCGAAAAGCAGATGCTGCTTTTTATCATAGATGACAAACGACCACATCCCGTTTAGTTTGTCGAGACAGCGTACACCCCATTGTTCATAGGCTTTAAGCAACACTTCCATATCGCTGCGGGTGCGAAAGGTATGTCCCAATGCCTGGAGTTCCTGTTTCAGCTCCAGCTGATTATAGATCTCACCGTTGCATACGATCCAGAGGGTCTGGTCTGCATTGCACATGGGCTGATGGCCGGCTTCTGTCAGATCGATTACCGAAAGCCTGCGGTGGGCCAGTCCGAGTGTAAAGGGTCCGTTGAGTTCCGATAGTTGTTTTACCGGAGCATAGGGAAAGGGGGCATTCCAGGCACTGGACTGCGTGTGGTTACTCCCGGCCACCTGGATTTGTTCTTCTGAGAACAGCACAAAACCTTCATCATCCGGACCACGGTGTCTGAGGCGGAGCGACATTTCCCGTAAGGTCTGCGGAAGATCTGTTGAGGGTTTTTCGTAACAAAAGAGGCCAGCAATTCCACACATTTTGGAAGGGGTTTCAGGGATTAATCAGCGCCTTTATCGCCCAATAACGGGACAAAACGGAAACTGCCATGTTCTTTCTTTTCAAAGTATCCATCGGGGTTTCGCGTGTAGGAAGTCATCGTCTGAATATCCTCTCCCACCGGAATCACCAGGATACCTCCCGGTTTCAGTTGATCCAGCAAGGGTTGAGGAACAAAGGGCGCTCCTGCTGTAACAATGATTTTATCGAAGGGGGCAAAAGCCGGCAATCCTTTATAGCCATCTCCAAAAAAAAGTTTGGGAGAATAACCGATGGTCGGCAGAAAATCGCGGGTACGCTCAAAAAGTTTTTTCTGCCGTTCAATCGAATAAACGATGGCCCCCAGCTCCAACAGCACACATGCCTGGTAGCCGCTACCGGTGCCAACTTCAAGCACCTTATCGCGCTTTTTGATCTTTAACAGTTCTGTTTGAATGGCCACCGTATAAGGCTGAGAAATGGTTTGTCCGCTCCCGATGGGAAATGCCTGGTCTTCGTAGGCAAATTTCAGGAAGGAAGAATCCAGAAAGAGGTGTCGGGGAACGGCTTCAATAGCGGCCAGCACGTTCTCGTCACGAATCCCTTTACGCCTGACTTCTTCGACCAGTTGTTTGCGGAGACCTTTATGTCGGTATGAATCAAGCATTTCGAAACAGTTTTATCCCTTTATTAATCAGCCGTTGTAACTTCCAATATTTATGCGAAAATAACCAAAAAAATCGTTTAAAATCAATTACTTTTGCGGAAAATATACTGACATGAAAATAGGCGTATTAGGCGCAGGCCATCTTGGAAAAATCCACATCCGTTGTTTGAAAGAAACTGAAGTTTTTGAAGTTGTCGGCTTTTATGATCCGGATGCTGAGATTTCGGCAAAGGTAGAAAAGGAATACGGCATTAAACGCTATTCGTCTATTGAAGCACTGACGAAGGATGTAGAAGTTATTGACATTGTTACGCCGACGGTTTCGCATTTCGAATGTGCCTCGCTTGCTTTAAAACACAAGAAACACGTCTTCATTGAAAAACCGCTGGTGACCACCCTGGCGCAAGCCAAAGAGCTGATTTCACTGGCAAAGGAAGCAGGGGTAAAAGTACAGGTAGGACATGTGGAACGATTTAATCCTGCCTTCATCGCAGCCGCTCCGTTTATCGGCAAACCCTTGTTTATCGAGACCCACCGGCTGGCACAGTTTAATCCGCGCGGCACGGATGTTCCCGTAATTCTTGATCTGATGATCCATGACCTGGATATTATTTTAAGCATTGTAAAATCGGGCATTAAAGAAATTCACGCCAGCGGGGTTTCCGTAGTGAGCGACACGCCTGACATTGCCAATGCACGTATTGAATTTGAAAACGGTTGTGTGGCAAATCTTACCGCCAGTCGCATCTCGATGAAGAACATGCGTAAAACCCGGTTGTTCCAGCGCGATGCTTATATCGCCATTGACTTCCTGGAAAAGGAATGTGAAATCATCAGGCTGAACAATGTGGCCGACGAAAACCTGTTGGATCCTTTATCGATGGTTATAGACCTCGGCAATGGAAAAGGTAAAAAGCAGATCTTTTTTGAACACCCGCATACCACTCCGATCAACGCTATTAAAACAGAACTTGAGAGTTTTTATACCGCAATTGCTACAAATACAGAGCCTTCTGTTACTATCAACGATGGTTATAATGCCCTGGATGTTGCTTACCGGATTATGGAGAAAATGAGCCCGCAGCTTGTTGCATAAGCGACGGGTAGCGTTTTTTTACCGGCAAAGGCAATAAGTCAGGGGTTATTCCGTTAACGATATGAATTCAGAAATTTGCGCAAATTTAAGGGAGTCAATATGTTTAAAAGGTATGTAAGTACCCTTGCTACAGGCTTTTTATTATCAGGCGTTTTTTTATTTCAGGGCTGTGATACCAACGAAGAAGCCATTCCGTCCTACATCAAGATCAACAGCATCAACCTCAGCGTCAACCCGGTTTCAGAGGGAACCGGTTCTAATAAAATCACTGATGCATGGGTATATTGCGACGGAGATTTGGTAGGGGTTTATGAATTACCGTGTACCTTTCCTCTTCTGGAAGAACCGGGCGAACACGATTTCATCATCAAAGCAGGCATTAAAATTAATGGCATTTCGGCGTCACGCGGATATTACCCGTTTTATGTCCCGGTGGAACAGCGGCTGAACCTGGTGCCGGGAGAAACGATTGAGCTCAATCCCACCGTAACCTATTATCCCGGGAAAGTCCAGTATATAGAAGCCTTTGAGGATGGGGGAGTTTCACTGGAGCCCCTCGGAATTTCGGATACCGGCATTGTAAAAACCAGCAATCCTTCAGAGGTATTTGAAGGTGCTTATTCCGGCATCATCAACCTGAACAGCGCTATAGATTATGTTTTTATCGGAACCAGTAACGCTTACGATTTCCCCAAAGATGGCACGGCAGTCTTCCTCGAAATGAACTACAAAACCAGCAACCCGTTAGCCATCGGGCTTATTGCCATCACAAGCGGAGGCAGTGCAGTAAATCAAATTATCACACTGAATCCCACTGAAGGCTGGAATAAAATATATATTAACCTTACCTCCTGCATTAGTAACAATCAGGATGCGACCAGCTTCAAGTTATATCTTGAAGCCAATAAAAATGTTGGCCTTTCCGAGGCTACAATACTGCTGGATAATTTGAAGCTAGTTTATAATGAATAAACGTCTACAGGTCATAAAGTTTGTTGCATTCGACATCCTTGCCGCGATTCTGGCCTGGACCTTATTCTTTATTTACCGAAAGTACATTACCACTGACTACAGCACAGACTTTATAAGAGTTGTTTTTTCTGACCCCAACCTGTATTTTGGTTTACTGATTGTGACCTGTTTATGGTTATTTCTCTATACGATTGTTGGAACCTATACGGACCTTTACCGTAAATCGCGCTTACGCGAATTGGGAATAACCCTGCTAATTACCTTTCTGGGGACCATTTTTATCTTCTTTATCCTGATTCTGGATGATCAGGTAAAATCCTATGTGCATTATTATAAGTCTTACCTGGTATTATTTACCCTGCACTTCTTTTTCACCGCGGTATTCAGGTTCATCTTGCAAACCCGTATTGCGTATCAGATTCAGCATCGGAAAATAGGGTTCAACACCCTGCTGATCGGCAGCAACGGGAGTGCGGTAGCCATCTTTAAAGAGATGGAACAGGCGAAACACACGGCAGGAAACAAATTCGTAGGGTTCGTTTCCGTAAAAGATTATGTGAAACACCCCATGGAAAAATACCTTCCGAACCTGGGATCGTTTGATCAGGTGCGGCAGGTGATCACCGATTATCAGATTGAAGAGGTGATTATTGCCATCGACAGAGCAGAACACAAGTTCATCGAAAACATCATTACCATTCTGGAAGAAGCACCGGTTGTGATAAAGATTATTCCTGATATGCAGGATATTCTTATCGGATCGGTCAGGATGTCGGCCATCTGGCATGCCCCGCTAATCAGGATTTCACCTGAGCTCATGCCTCCCTGGCAACGGTCAGTAAAAAGAATGATCGACATTGTGGCCTCCATCATTGCCATGGTGATTCTTCTCCCTGCTTATATCATTGTAGCCATTGGGGTTAAAATGGGCAGTAAGGGTCCGATTTTTTATTCACACGAACGGGTTGGCATACATGGAAAACCCTTTAAAATGTACAAGTTCCGTTCGATGTACCTTGATGCCGAAAAGAACGGTCCCCAGCTATCGAGCCAGAACGACAGCCGTATTACGCGCTTTGGTTTGTTTTTAAGGAAAGTCAGGCTGGATGAAACCCCACAATTTTATCACGTACTTATTGGCGACATGAGCCTGGTGGGTCCCCGCCCCGAGCGTCAGTATTACATCGACCAGATTATAGCCCGCGCACCTCATTACAGGATGTTGCATAAAGTAAAGCCCGGCATCACTTCCTGGGGTCAGGTAAAGTATGGTTATGCCGAAAACGTGGACCAGATGGTGGAGCGCTTAAAGTTCGATATTCTTTATATTGAAAACATGAATCTGGCCATGGACCTGAAGATTCTGATTTATACAGCGATAATTATTTTGCAGGGACGGGGGAAATAAATTGAAAATGGACAATTGACAATTGACAATTTTTCTTTGACAACATTGATTTTTCCAAGACTACAAATCAATCTTCGTACTTATTTATTTGCTGATTTAAAGGGCTCCGTTTTCAATCATTTGCACTATTTGCTCAATCTCTTTATCCTCGCCCAGTGGGTCGTAAGTAGTTTTGAGGTTATAGCCAAAAAGGCGGCCGATGGTCTGATAGAATGACGCCATAAACTTGCCGCGAAATTCCTGAATAATGGTATATGAAGTAGAGCCTGTTTCCCGGTCGATCAGCTTGATCAGGATAATGCCCTGTTTAAAGGTAAGATCGCGGATATCATCTTCGAATTGCGCCTTAAGCTCATCTTCGGCGACTTTCATTTTTGCTTTGCGGTCGCGGTCGTTCTTTGCGCTTTTAATGATTTCTTCGTATTCCCTCACTTTAATCCCTGTGATTTTGGCGTAAGGGTAGACCTTTTTCACATTCTTCACAAGACGGGAAAATTTAACCGCATCGGTTTTATTTTTAAAGATCACCGGCCCGAAGATCTTCACTTCGTTCATTACATAGATAGGAACGGTATCACCTTCAATAAGGATCGCACGGGTAAGTATAGGATTGTTCTGCCCGAATGCCGGGGAAACCAGAAACAGCAAAAGTCCGATGCAATGCAACAAGGTTTTCATAATACACAAACGCTCAAATTACACTCCAAATATAGGCATCATTTCGCAAACGATTGCTGAGCCTACAGAATTGCCTTGATCAACCTCAGGCGATGGGTGTATTTCTGAAGCTCGGGATTGAAAATCCCTTCGTGGTCCAGATCGTCAATGCGCACGCGACCGGAGGCATGAATGACTTTATGGTTGGGCAGGATGATGCCGGTGTGGATGATGTTGCCTTCCTCATTATCGAAAAACACCAGATCGCCGGGTTCTGCTTCGGAGACAAAGCTGACAGTTTCGCCCTGTGTTGACTGCTGGGCAGCATCGCGCTGCATGCGGTAACCATTCATACGAAACACCATCTGCACCAGCCCGGAACAATCGATCCCGAAAGGGGAACGACCTCCCCATAAATAGGGACTGTTCAGATAAAGCAATGCTGTTTTACAGATCATTCCACGGGTGGCGTTGGCCGGATCATAAATTAACCCGTCGAAAGTATACTGGTCATCGTCAAGAGAAAATTTCTGGTTTTCGAGATTGGGCAGTGTACTGCCCAAAACCACGGGGATGGCTATTTTCCGGCTTTCGTTAAAGGCGATCTGAAGCAGGTCATACGCTACCGGTGAGCGGGTTGATTTAAAAAGATCCACAAACATTTCGGATACAGGCCGGCATTGTTTTATGTCCATCCATCCTTCATATCCATCATAATCGCACTGAACAAAAAGCCAGCTTCCCTCCTGTTTCAGAATGCGTATTAACTCACCAAAAAGAAGCTGCGAAACCATTTCAGATCTATCAGAAGGCTCAGCCCGTAAGGGCACCATATTTAAATTGCAAATGGCGAAACTCATGTATTTTTTTCTGCAAGTTTAACGAATTAAAAGGCATAACGCAATCATTTTCCAAATTATTCATAACTTCGCCTGATAAGGCCATTTATATGCATGCACTGCTCCTCTGGTTAAAGCATCATTCCAGCTTATTATTTAAAATCGTACTGTTCTCAGCAACGATTGTACTGATAGTGGCGTTGTTTCCCAAAGACTACAAATTCAGGTATGATTTTCAGGAAGATAAACCCTGGCTATACGAAGACCTGATTGCCCCTTATGATTTTGCGATCAAAAAAACCCCTGCAGAAATTGACGCTGAGAAAAAAAACATCGTCGACCATCTGAAGCCATATTTTATATTAAGAGCTGATATTATTGAGATTCAACGGGGAAAAATCGGTGATGAACTGAATGCGTTATGGGTTCAAAAATATGCCAGTGCAGAATCCAATCCCGAATTAAAAGCAGGAACCCTCGACTTTTGTTTCAAGGCCTTCGACAGCATATACAGCATTGGAGTCATTGAACTAAATCCTGCTGTGGAAAACAAGGAGCCTGATTTCGGCCTGATGGTATTAAATAATAACATTGCTGAAGAAAAAGAACTTGGCTCATTTTATTCGATACGTACGGCCGACAACTGGATCAAGGGGGTTGCTGATGAAGCAAGCAACATCGATCGGGAACTTTCGGTGCAGGCGATTGAAAATGTTCTGCAGCAAAACATCATATACGACAAGGACCAAACCGACCGTGAAACCCTTGCAAGGATCAACAATGTTTCATTAACACGCGGCGTAGTACAAAAGGGTGAAAGGGTTATCAGCCGTGGTGAAATCATTGATGCAAACAGATACCAGGCGCTGGTTTCCCTGAAAGAAGAATATGAGGGACAATCGGGCGGATCGAGTTCCTACCTGATGATTCTTGCCGGGCAAACCATCCTGATTACCGTGGCTATCGTGATGCTAATCCTGTTTCTGGCGATGTTCCGCAAAGACATTCTGGCTGACAACAAGAAAATTACGCTGATCCTGAGTATGATTCTGATCATGGTAATTACTACCAGTTTTCTGATCAGACGCTTTGACCCTGAGTTGGTGGTGCTGGTTCCATTATGCCTGATCCCATTCATTATCCGCGCATTTTTTGATACCCGTCTGGGTTTATTCGTACATATTATCACAATTGTCATCACAGGTTTTCTGGTGCCGCGGGGTTATGAATTCGTTTTTCTGCAGCTGATTGCGGGTATTGTAACCATTATCAGTGTAGTGAACCTTGAGAAACGATCGCAGTTTTTTCTCACCTCCGTGTATATTTTTATTACCTATTCGGTGCTTTACACAGGCATGAGCCTCGCACAGGACGGTAATTTTTCCGGCATCCGGACATACACCTTCCTGTTGTTTGCAGGTAGTTCAGCCCTTACATTACTGGCCTTCCCACTGATTTACGCTTACGAAAGGGTTTTTGGTTATGTTACCAATCTGACGTTGCTTGAGCTTTCGAGCATCAACAACCGGCTGCTCCGCGAACTAAGCCTGAGGGCGCCGGGTACGTTCCAGCATTCGCTGCAGGTCGCTAACCTTGCAGAAGAAGCTGTTTACCGTATCGGAGGAAACTCCATCCTGGCCCGTACAGGTGGATTGTATCACGATATCGGCAAACTGGAAGATGCCATTTATTTTATCGAAAACCAGGTCAGGGGAATGAATCCTCACAATCAGATGGACGTGGTCGATAGCGCCCGTGTCATTACCGGTCATGTAATTAAAGGCATTGAACTCGCCCGCCGTTACAAGCTGCCCGAACCAATCGTTGATTTCATCAAAACCCATCATGGAACCCGTCAAACAGGTTATTTTTATTCGCTGTACAAGAACAGCCATCAGCAAATGACGCCCGATGAGATCGCACTATTCACCTATCCCGGCCCCCTGCCCTTTTCCAAAGAAATGGCCGTGGTAATGATGGCAGATGCCGTTGAAGCCGCTTCAAAAAGCATTAAAATGCCCGATAAGCAAAACATCAGCGATATGGTAGAAAGCATTATCGACAGCCAGATTGAACAACGCCAGTTTAAAAACAGCAACATCACGTTTAAGGATATTAACCGGGTGAAGGGCGTATTTAAAAACCGACTTATGAGCATCTATCATATCCGGATTGAGTATCCGAAAGGAAACTGAGAATTAATTGTTAATGGTTAATTATTAATGGTTAATTAGAGACTGTCCATAAACTTAGTGTTAGGCTATAAAGTTTGAGTTCGAGGCACCCGAAGCTGTAAAAACCAGGAGTTTACTGAGGTAAGTGACTGGTTTTTTCAGCAAGGGTAACGAAGAAATCGGACTTTATAGACAAACACTAATTAGGAAAAGGCCTGATTAAGCTTTGACTTCATTTACAGTTTTCAGGTAGGATACTGCGTCGTTACCGCGATTGAAGAGCAGATCGAGAATGCTCAGGTTGGGAATGAAGCCATGGGCAGGCTCGAAAACCTGCGAATAGCGCGGAAAGCGCTCAGGGTTCCGGGTATTTTTCTCAAGCAATTTTGTTCTGAAGTCCAATGCCGGGGGATAATCCTTGCTGAAGTTTTCTGTAAGGCTCACCTTTACGGAAAGGCGCAGCAATTTCAGGCAGATGCCTAACAGCTCCATATTACTTGCGAGCAGCCATTGCTGGGGGTGGTCAAAAAAGGGCATGAATTCCTGCTCGTAGTATTCAAAATAGGGCGATTTATTATACGCGGCAGTCAGTGATCGCCAGTGGATCTTTTGCCAGCGGGAAGTATTATCAATCCTGATATCACGAATATTTTTCTGATCGTTTCCCGGATGGATCACAGGAACCACAAGTTTCTGAACTCCATTGGGACCATAGATATAACAACGGTTCCGGTACGACTGCCGGTGGTAATGCTCATCGTTTTCAATCCGGATTTCTTCATGCCCGATGAGGCAGGAAAAATACTCCGCCGGAGGAAGATAAACGCTTGGGAACACAGGGATCGTCATATGAATGATAATAACAAGAAACAGTGGTTACCTTTCCGCGATAGAATTGTTGAACCTGAAAGATATTTCGTGCTGCTGCAATTTGCAAAAGTAAACATTCGTTAATTAAATCCGCCCGGTGCATGATGAATTCCCTACCCTTTTGATTGTAATCAACCTTCTTAAAAAATACAATTATGGGAACATCAAAATTCACCCTCATCCTGATGCTTTGCATCCTCTCGTGGTTGCCATTAGCGGCCATTACCAATAGTTACACGCTGGAAGAGGCCCTTAAAAAGAAATTGGTGACCGCAACCATCTCGGGGCATCGCTATGAAACTTCCTCCTATTACGGGAAGTGTATCGGCATCAAACTGCACAACACCACCAGCCAGGCCCTTTCGATCAATGTTGAATCAGGGCGGAGATTAAACAGCGATTATGATTCAGTACAGGACATGCTGATCACCCAATCAGAGCGTTTTGCACTACTCCCCTCACAAACTCAGGAGTTCAGCATTTATGCGATGTGCTGCGAACAACATAATCAACCTCCGGTCGATAACAACCACTATAACCTGGGCGCCATGGCTGACGCCAGCCTGGTACAACTGGCACGATTGATTGAACAACTCCAGGCGCAGGACTATGCCGGACAGCACGCCGTATGGGTCCTTTCGGATGGTGCAGACCCAAATAGTATCAATAGTTCTAATCCTGAAATCACCAAAGCCCTCAGGGAATTTGTTATTAATGTGGTGAAGGCGCCTAAGGCCGCAGAGCGCGATCCGGGATTTATTTATGATTACAGCTATCCGCAAACGGATGGCGTCAGATTTACGCTTGAGGGGGAATTTACCTGGGAAATGCCTTATCAGTCATTCGTCAGTTTGTACATATACGATAACAGCGGAAACCGTGTGTGCGTTATCTTTCAGGATGCGGCCTTTCCGTCCGGACTTCAGACCTATAATTACAAGGTTACCTCAGACGCATTGAAAAGTGGCGGACTTTATTGGATCAGGATGAAGCAAAACAGCAAAACCATAAAGGAACTCGCCGTAACAATGGATTGAGCGGATAGATTAAAGGTTGTATCTTTGCAGAATATTAAATATTCTTATGAAGAGCAACGACATAATATTCGGCATACATCCGGTTCTGGAAGCCATTGAATCGGGTAAGCAAATTGACAAGCTTTATTTTCAGCGGGAAACCAAATCGGAAGGATTGAATTTAGTGCGCAAAGCTGCATTAAACAAGGGTATTATCTTTCAGTTTGTGCCAGCGGAAAAATTAAACCGGCTCACGAAAGGGCAGCACCAGGGGGTAGTGGCATTGATCTGTGAAATTGACTATGTAAATCTGGAAACGCTCATCCCAACGGTATTTGAGCAGGGAAACGCGCCGTTTATGGTCATTGCTGACCGCATTACTGATGTCAGAAATTTCGGGGCGATCTGTCGTACAGCGCTGTGTGCCGGAGCTGACGGGATCATCATTCCCGCCCACGGCGCCGCCCAGATCAGCTCGGATGCCATGAAGGCTTCTGCCGGTGCCTTGAATATGCTGCCAGTCTGTAAAGAAGCTAACCTGAAAGACAGTATCAAGTATTTAAAAGACAGCGGATTGAAGATAGTATCGGTGACAGAAAAAGGCAACAAACCTTATTACGAGGCGGATCTTCTTGGACCACTGGTTCTTATAATGGGAGCAGAAGACGAAGGGGTTTCCGGGGAGTATCTGAAGCTATCCGATGAGGTGATCACCATCCCGATGTCGGGAAAACTGGACTCGCTGAATGTTTCGGTGGCAGCGGGGATCGTCATGTTCGAAGTTATGCGCCAGCGCACAGCAGCCAGGTAACAGCTGGTTTACAGACAGCAGATTAAGCGGAATAAACGGATATAAAAACTACTGCGACAACGGATTAAGCAGAACGAACGGAAAAACTAAATACTGCAACAACGGATTAAGCGGAATAAACGGAAAAAATATATACTGCGACAAAGGATTAAGCAGAACGAACGGAAAAACTAGATACTGCAACAACGGATTAAGCAGAACGAACGGAAAAAATATATACTGCGACAACGGATTAAGCAGAACAAACGGAAAAAATATATACTGCGACAGCAGATTAAGCGGAATAAACGGAAATAAAAAATACTGCGACAACGGATTAAGCAGAACGAACGGAAATAAATAGAATAAAAAAGGGGCGATCAAAAGATCGCCCCTTTTTTATTGATTCAATATACTACTTATTGGATTTGACATAATTTACAAGGCCGCGGGCGCTGAAAATATTCATCAGTTTTTCGGGCAGGGGCGCGAAGGCAAAGGCGTTGCCATTGATGAGTACCTTTCCGTTGGCAAAGTCCACTTCAATCTGATCGCCCTGTTTGTAATTTTCGACCGCTTCGGGTACCACGAGGATGGGTAATCCCTGGTTTACCGAGGAGCGATAAAAGATACGGTTTACCGATTTAACAATGATCGCTTTGACTCCGGCAAAAGCCAGACCGACAGCGGGATGTTCGCGTGAGCTGCCGCAACCGAAGTTGGCGCCGCAAATCAGGATATCTCCGGCTTTGACCCTTTCGGAGAAACTATCGTCGAACCCTTTAAACAGGTGAGGCATGATCTTTTCGGCCTCGGAACTATTGACATTGTAGGTGAGGCTTCCGGCAAACATCAGGTCAGTATTCAGGTTGTCGACATCGGAGTAATTCCAGGTGCCGGCAGCATAACGATCTTCAGTTGCCTGCACCTGTACGGTGTGGCTTTGCTTGGCAACATAGGGAAATTTATCGTTGGCCTTGATACCACGCGGGTCGGTAATAACGCCGTTGAGTGCTGACCAGGCAACGGTGGCAGGTGACGCCAGGTATATGCTGGCCTTGTCATTACCCATTCGTCCAAGAAAGTTTCTGTTAGCCGTAGAGATGACGTTATAGCCATCAGCGGGGATTCCCTGACCGGTGCCGAGGCAAGGGCCGCAGGAAGGTGCCAGGAAGTTTGCTCCGGCATCGAGGAGCTTCATAAAGAGGCCTTCCTCCACCGCTTGCTTATAGATTTGTTGTGAAGCGGGAATAACCAGCAGCTGGAATCCGGCCGGGATGGTCTTTCCTTCGAGGATGGCGGCTGCGATACGGATATCTTCGATACGGCCGTTGGTGCAGGTTCCGATGAGGGCCTGGTGGAGTACGGTACCCTGGACTTCGCTGACGGCTTTGACATTGTCGACATGGTGTGGGGCAGCTACAACAGGGAATAACTGGGAAAGGTCGATCTCAAATGTTTTGAAATATTTGGCATCCGGGTCGGCCCAGGTGCCGGGAGTTTTAGCTTCGATGAAATCCCACAACACCTCATCAGCAGGGAATACGGCATTTTTGGCGCCCATTTCCGAAGCCAGGTTTGCGATGGTCATACGGTCAGAAATGCTGAGGGTTTTAACGCCCTCGCCATGGTATTCGATCGACATATAATCTGCACCATCGCTGCCCATCATACCGATGATCCAGAGGGCGATATCTTTAGCGTAAACGCCCTTATTCAGTTTTCCCGTAAGGGTGATTTTAATCGACTCGGGCACACGGAACCAGGTTTCGCCCTGTTTCCACAGACCGGCAGTTTCGGTGCGGTCGATACCAGCGGCAAAGCTGTTGAATGCCCCTGCAGTGCAGGAATGGCTGTCGCTTCCCACAATGATCATATCCGGACGTGCGTATAGTGACATGATCTGATGGCAGATTCCTTTGCCGACATCATGGAACTTTTTAATTCCCTGTTTGGCCACAATATCACGGATTTTCTGGTAGTCGTTGGCCAGTTTTGCATTGGTAGGCGGGGCATTATGGTCGAGCACGATCAGTATCTGATCCGGATCGGCCACCTTTTCGCCTCCCATTTTTACAAACGTTGCAAAAATACTGGAGCTGTTATCGTGCGAAAGCACAATATTGGGTTTACGAAAAACGATGCTGCCTGTGGCTGCACCGAGAATTTTTTCTGCATAGGTTTTACCTGACATAATAATAAAATTTGGTGGTACAAATATCTGCAAAAATAGTTATCCTGTCAAAGAAATTAATATTGTGTGAGCGATGGGTATAAAATCAAAAGGGCTGAACGATGTCCAGCCCTTTGATAAAGAAAACCTTTAATATTGTTATTCTTTGTTATCAGTTTCTTCAGCAGCGGGAGTTTCAGTTTCGGCCTTTGGTGTTTCGATTTCGGCTTTAGGCTCTTCTGCCTTTTCTGATTTTTTAGCTTTTTTCTCTTTCACTGCCTTTTCTGGTGTGGCAACCTCATCAGCAGTTTTCTTTGTGGTACCTGCGCCTCTGCGACGACGGGTCGTTGTTTTGACCTTGGTTTCTTTAGCACCCAGCATGGTTTCATTAAAGTCGACCAGCTCGATAATACACATTTCTGCGTTATCTCCAAGGCGGTTTCCTGTTTTGAGAATGCGGGTATAGCCACCGGGACGGTCAGCCACTTTCACAGAAATGTCTCTGAACAATTCAGTAACGGCATCTTTACTCTGCAGGCTACTGAAAACCATACGGCGTGAGTGGGTATTATCTGCTTTTGAGCGGGTAATAAGAGGCTCTACAAAAGTCCTCAGGGCTTTAGCCTTGGCTACTGTAGTTGATATGCGCTTGTGCATTATCAGTGAAATAGCCATATTGGACAGCATGGCGCTTCTGTGTGAGGCTGTTCTACCAAGATGATTGATGCTTTTTTTGTGTCTCATTGCGCTTAATCCTTATCTAATTTATATTTTGATACATTCATCCCAAAGGTGAGGCTTTTTGATTTCACCAGTTCTTCCAATTCGGTGAGGGATTTTTTTCCAAAATTGCGAAACTTCAATAAATCATTTTTGTTATAGGCTACCAGTTCGCCAAGGGTTTCCACATCGGCTGCCTTGAGGCAATTGAGTGCCCTGACTGAAAGGTCCATATCCACCAATTTGGTTTTGAGCAGTTGCCTCATATGGAGTGACGTTTCGTCGAATTCCTCGGCTACAGCTTTTTCTTCAATATCGATGGTTATTTTCTCATCACTGAATAACATAAAGTGGTGGATGAGAATTTTTGCGGCATCTTTCAGTGCGTCTTTAGGACCGATAGAGCCATTGGTTGTGACTTCGAGAATCAGTTTTTCGTAGTCAGTTTTTTGTTCGACGCGATAATTCTCCACGAAGAACTTCACATTCTTGATCGGTGTGAAGATAGAATCGGTGAAGATGGTGCCCTGTGTAGCGCCGGCAACTTTATTCTCTTCAGCGGGAACGTATCCACGACCTTTATCGATGGTGATTTCGAGCACCAGCTTAACATTGGGTTCCATATTACAAACCACCACATCGGGGTTCAGAACCTGGAAACCGCTCAGGAAAGCGTTGATGTCGCCTGCAGTAAAAACCTGTTTACCAGCGATGGTAATCACGGCTTTTTCGTTGGTCACGGAATCAATCTGACGTTTGAAGCAGATTTGCTTCAGGTTCAGAATAATTTCCGGGATATCTTCGAGGACTCCTTTCATGGAGGAAAACTCCTGATCGACGCCTTCGATGCGCACGGAGGTGATCGCATAACCTTCCAGCGAAGAAAGCAGGATTCTGCGCAGGGCATTTCCGATGGTAACGCCATAGCCGGGTTCGAGGGGACGGAATTCAAATTTCCCGAATACCTCATCGGATTCGAGCATTACAACCTTATCGGGTTTCTGAAAAGTTAATATGGCCATTTATTTTAATTTTATTTTTCAACCTAAGAAATGCAATTACTTGGAATACAACTCAACGATCAGCTGCTCGTTGATATTCTCAGGAATCTGCTCCCTCTCGGGTAAACTCATGAATTTTCCTGTCATTAACGACTGATCCCATTCCAGCCAAGGGTAACGGCTAGAGCGTGAACTTAGCGAATCAACGATAACTTCGAGGGATTTTGATCTCTCCCTGATTGCGATCTGGTCACCAGGTTTGCAGGTATAGGAGGGTACATTATTCACTTTACCGTTTACCACGATATGACGATGTTTCACCACCTGACGGGCAGCTGCACGGGTTGGGGCGATTCCCAGCCTGTAAACCACATTGTCAAGACGGGCTTCGATCATCTGAAGTAAAATCTGACCGGTAACACCCTTTTTACTGGATGCGCGCTCAAAAAGATTGCGGAACTGACGTTCCAGAATCCCGTAAGTGTATTTAGCTTTTTGTTTCTCCATCAGCTGAACACCGTACTCAGAAGTTTTTTTCCTTCTTTTGCTGGTTCCGTGCATGCCGGGAGGATAGTTCTTTTTTTCAAAATACTTATCGGGGCCATAAATGGCTTCCTTGAATTTGCGTGCGATTCTGGTTTTCGGGCCAATGTATCTTGCCATACCTCTTTATAGATTTAATAAATTATACTCTGTATTCAAATTAATTATCATTACACCCTTCTGCGTTTTGGGGGGCGACATCCATTGTGGGGTAATGGAGTTACGTCAACAATTTCGGTAACTTCAATGCCGGTATTATGAATGCTACGTATCGCCGATTCGCGACCGGAACCCGGGCCTTTAACAAAGACTTTCACTTTGCGGAGACCGAAGTCATACGCCACCTTTGCGCAATCAGCAGCAGCCATTTGTCCGGCATAAGGGGTATTCTTTTTGGAACCTCTAAATCCCATTTTCCCTGCGGAGGACCAGCTGATCACCTGACCATTGGTGTTGGTGAGTGAAACGATGATATTGTTGAAAGAAGCCTGAATATGTGCGCTCCCAAAGGCATCGACTTTAACAATACGTTTCTTGGTAACTTTTGTACTTTTTGCCATATCAAAATGATTATTTCGCTTATTGCTTGTATACTAAATTTTAACCCTTTGTTGCTTTTTTCTTGTTGGCAACAGTTTTACGCCTCCCCTTACGGGTACGAGCGTTGTTCTTGGTACTTTGACCGCGGCTGGGTAAACCAAGGCGGTGGCGGATACCACGGTAGGAACCGATGTCCATCAAGCGTTTGATGTTCATCTGCATTTCTGACCTGAGCGCGCCTTCCACTTTGAAATTGTCGCCGATAATCGTACGGATCAAAGTCTGTTCGTTATCGTCCCAGTCCTGCACTTTTTTGTTGTAATCAATGCCTGCTTCGGCAAGAATCCGCTGTGCATTACTGCGGCCAATCCCATAAATATAGGTGAGGCCTATTTCGCCTCTTTTGTTCTTAGGTAAATCAACACCTGCAATACGTGCCATATATTCAATATAATTATATTAAAATACTATTTTTTTCTGATTATCCCTGACGTTGTTTGTACTTGGGATTTTTCTTGTTAATCACAATAAGTTTTCCCTTTCTTCTGACGATTTTACAGTCAGGGGTTCTCTTTTTGATGGATGCCCGGATTTTCATTTTTCTAAATCTTTACTATTATTTATATCTGAATGTTATTCTTCCTTTACTCAAATCATACGGTGAAATATCTACTTTAACTCTGTCGCCTGGTAAAATTTTTATGTAGTGCATGCGCATTTTCCCGGAGATGTGAGCGATAATCACGTGGCCATTTTCCAATTCAACGCGGAACATGGCATTTCCGAGGGATTCTATTACAGTACCGTCCTGTGATATGGACAATTGTTTCGACATACAACACTTTTAAATTTCACACAAATTGCAAATATGCATTTTTCACTTTTTCAATTTCATCAAACGTTGTTAAAACATCAGCTTTGTTTTTCTTAATGGCCACGGCATGTTCGTAATGAGCAGAGGGCAGACCGTCAGAAGTGCGGATGGTCCAGCCATCGTTTTCCTGAATCACGGTGCGTTTCCCTCTGTTGATCATAGGTTCGATGCAAATCACCATCCCTTCAACCAGTTTCACGCCCTGTCCTTTTTTACCGTAGTTAGGCACCTGTGGTTCTTCGTGAAGATGGCGGCCAATACCGTGACCCACCAAATCGCGCACTACAGAAAAGCCAAAACTTTCAACGTAGCTTTGTACTTCGTAGCCGATACTTCCTACCCTTCCTCCCGCAATAGCGGCCTCAATTCCCTTATACAGCGACTCGCGTGTCACTTTCATAAGCATGAGGTTTTCTTTGCTGACGTTTCCGACAGCGAAGGTATAGGCAGAATCTCCGTTAAAGCCGTTTTTAACAGCTCCGCAATCTACAGAAACGATGTCGCCATCTTTGATTGTGTAGGTTCCGGGGATTCCGTGGACCACCTGGTCGTTGACCGAGATACACAGGGTAGCAGGATAACCGCGGTAATCTTTAAATCCGGGTATAGCCTGATGATCCCTGATAAAGGTTTCGGCCACCTCATCCAGTTTCGAAGTAGTAACGCCAGGTTCAATATGACGTGCCACTTCGGCCAATGTTTTTCCAACAAGCAAAGAACTCTCTCGCAGCAATTCTATTTCTTCGTCTGATTTTAGATAAATCATACGTTTAATTTTTTCAAAATCAGCCCGTCACACTATATGAAGAGCGGCCCTTGATCCTGCCTGATTTTGTTAACCCGTCGTAATGACGCATCAGGAGGTGACTTTCAATTTGCTGCAATGTATCGAGCACCACACCCACCATAATCAGCAGGGATGTCCCACCATAGAACTGGGCAAACTGGCTGTTGACCCCGAACAATCTCACGATGGCAGGCAAAATAGCCACTAAGGCGAGGAACATGGATCCCGGCAGGGTAATACGCGACATTACATTATCTATAAACTCAGCGGTTTTCTTTCCGGGTTTAATCCCGGGGATAAATCCGCCGTTTTTCTTCATATCTTCGGCCATCTGGTTCGGATTGATCGTGATGGCGGTATAGAAATACGTAAACAGGATAATCATAATGGCAAAGGTAAAGTTATACCAGAAGCCATTGAAATCAGCGAAAGCGGTTACAAAAGCACTCATTGATTCGCTATCAGAAAATCCGGCAAAGGTAATAGGGATGAACATGATAGCCTGAGCAAAGATGATGGGCATAACACCTGCCGCGTTCACTTTCAGAGGGATGTACTGACGTACGCCACCATATTGTTTGTTACCCACGATACGTTTGGCATATTGGACGGGTATCTTTCGGGTACCCTGGACTAGCAATATACACAGCAGAACAACGATGACCAGCACCAGCAACTCTACAACGAATACAACAAGCCCCCCACCCTGCTCTTCCATACGTGAAATAAATTCGGCAAACAATGAGGACGGCAGACGGGCAATGATACCGATCATGATGATCATGGAGATACCGTTGCCAATACCTTTATCAGTAATACGTTCACCGAGCCACATAACGAACATGGTACCTGCGATGAGAATGATAACGGAGGAGATCCAGAAAAACGTTGAGGGATTGGTTTCCGGCATAAAAGGATACACACCCTGGGAAGGCATCTGGCTGATAAGGTTTCCGATATAAGCGGGAGCCTGTGCGCCGGTGATAAGGACGGTAAGATAACGGGTAATCTGGTTAATCTTTTTACGACCGCTTTCGCCTTCTTTCTGAAGTTTCTGGAAATACGGGATGGCCATTCCAAGCAATTGCACAACGATAGATGCCGAGATGTATGGCATGATACCCAGTGCAAAAATAGAGGCATTGGAGAAGGCACCGCCGGAGAACATATTGAGCAGTCCCAGCAATCCATCGGAGGATTGTTTTTGCAATGCACCAAGCATGCTGGGGTCGACTCCCGGCAGTACGACATAAGATCCGAGGCGATAGATCAACAGGATTCCCAAGGTAAACAGGATCCTATTTCTCAGTTCCTCGATCTTATAAATATTCCGTATTGTTTGTATAAACCGTTTCATTAATTATATTTTAGTAGCGGTTCCACCTAATGCTTCAATTGCTTTTACTGCTGAGGCTGAAAATGCGTGAGCTTTCACGTCAATTTTTGCTCTCAGTTCGCCTCTGCCGAGGATTTTCACTTTATCGTTTTTCCCGATAAGGCCGTTTTCGTATAAGGCGGCTACATCGATGAGCACGAGTTTTTTCTTTTCAGCAATATTTTGCAGAACGTCGATATTGATACTCTTGTATTCAATACGGTTGATATTCTTAAAGCCGAATTTGGGTAAGCGGCGCATCAGGGGCATCTGTCCACCTTCAAAACCAACTTTTGACTTGTAGCCAGAGCGTGATTGAGCGCCCTTATTCCCGCGTGTTGCGGTACCGCCTCTGCCTGAGCCCTGGCCCCTGCCGATTCTTTTTCTCGTTTTTACCGAACCTTTTGCCGGTCTGAGATTACTTAAATCCATGGTTAAAGAATATTTTTTATTATAACTCTTCTACACTTAATAAGTGCTTTACTTTATTTATCATTCCCATCACCTGTGGTGTTGCTTCCTTTTCAACACTCTGGTGCATTTTGGTCAGGCCAAGGGCACGGACAGTTCTTTTCTGGCGTTCCGGGCGACCGATGATGCTTCTGGTCTGTGTGATTTTAACTTTCTTCATTGCTCAGATCTATTTTCTGTATGATTACTAACCGTTGAAAACTCTAGAAATTGAAATTCCCCGGAGCTGAGCAACAGTGAAAGGATCTTTCATCAGCGTCAGTGCATTGATGGTAGCTTTCACAACGCTGTGGGGGTTAGAGGAACCTTTGGACTTCGCGAGTACGTTTTTAACGCCTACACTTTCGAGCACTGCACGCATTGCACCGCCGGCGATGACACCGGTACCGGGAGCGGCTGGTTTCAGAAACACATAAGCGCCGCAATATTTGCCATACTGTTCGTGAGGAACGGTACCATTAATTACGGGGATTTTGATAAGATTTTTCTTGGCATCATCCACTCCTTTAGCGATAGCTGCAGTTACTTCTTTGGCTTTTCCAAGGCCATAGCCGACCACACCATTTTCGTTACCTACAACTACGATTGCAGAAAAACTAAATGTTCTACCACCTTTGGTAACTTTGGTTACTCTTTGGATGCTAACGAGTCTGTCTTTAAATTCAATCTCGCTTGATTTAACTCTTTTAATGTTTGCGTTGGGCATATTCCTTTAGAATTTAAGGCCAGCTTCTCTGGCAGATTCTGCTAATGATTTAACTCTACCGTGATACAAATATCCGTTACGGTCGAAAACGACGTCATTGATTCCTGCTTCGATGGCTTTTTTTGCAACAGCGGCACCTACACGTTTTGCCTGTTCGATACCTGTTACTTTAGCCTGGGCGATTTCGGTTTCTTTGGAAGAAGCGGATAAGAGCGTCTTTCCTGTTTGATCGTCAATCAACTGCACATAGATATTCATGTTACTTCTGAAAACCGTCATTCGAGGCCTTTGTACGGTTCCTTTGACAATTTTACGGATTCTCATTTTAATCCGCAGCCTTCTGTATTCTTTTTGATTCTTAGTAGCCATCCCTTTGGATATTATATTACATTATAAAATTACTTCTGTACAGCTGATTTACCGGCTTTCTTACGAACCACTTCATCTTTAAAGCGGATCCCTTTACCTTTGTAAGGTTCGGGTGGTCTGAGCGACCGGATTTTAGCGGCGACCTGACCAAGGATTTCCTTGTTAATAGATTTCAAGATGATCGTGGGAGGTTTTCCGCGTTCATTTACGGTTTCGCAGGACACTTCCGGGGGCATGAGCATGTAGATACCGTGAGAGTATCCTAATGACAGCTCGAGGACGTTTCCTTTGGCTTCGGCTTTATAACCTACACCGTACAATTCCTGAACTTTTACAAATCCTTCAGACACACCTTTTACCATGTTGGCCATCAGTGCGCGGTAAAGACCATGCAGTGATTTCTGGCTTTTTTCATCGTTCTGGCGTTTCAGGATCAGGTTACCGTCTTCAGTTACAACACTGATGACCGGGTTCACCCACTGTTTCAGTTCACCTTTGGGACCTTTAACAGTAACGATATTACCTTCGCCAACATTCATTGTTACGCCTTGTGGTAATTCGACAGGTAGTTTTCCAATTCGTGACATTTCTATATCTCTCCTTTGTTAACTAACGTAGCACACTACTTCACCACCAATATTTAACTGACGAGCTTCTTTGTCGGTCATCAGTCCGCGCGAGGTGGATATAATCGCGATTCCCAGTCCATTCATAACCCGGGGTAAACTATCGCCTTTTACATACTTGCGAAGGCCGGGGGAACTAATACGTTCGATTTTAGAAATGGCTGACATTTTAGTAGCGGCATGATATTTCAGCGCCACTTTGATCACACCCGGTTTGGGGTCGTCAACAAATTTATAGTTCAGTATGTATCCTTTTTCAAAGAGGATTTTGGTTATTTCCTTTTTAAAGCTGGATGACGGTATTTCGACAACGCGGTGACTGGCCATAACGGCGTTACGTACGCGGGTCAGATAATCTGCAATAGGATCGGTGTTCATCTTGCTATAACCTGTTAATGTTTATACTTCTTCAAATTTACCAACTGGCTTTTTTCACTCCTGGAATAAGGCCGTTGAGTGCCATTTCCCTGAAATTGATACGGGAAATTCCAAACTGGCGCATATAACCTTTAGGTCTGCCGGTGAGCTTGCAACGATTGTGCAGGCGTACGGGGCTGGCGTTCTTAGGAAGTTTCTGTAACGCTTCATAATCGCCGCTGGCTTTTAATGCGGCTCTTTTAGCTGCATAACGAACCACGAGTTTTTGCCTTTTTACTTCACGTGCTTTTACTGATTCTTTTGCCATGATTATTTCTGGTTTTTGAAGGGGATTCCAAATTCTTTGAGTAAGGCAAATGCCTCTTTGTCGGTCGGAGCGGTTGTAACAAAAGTTACGTCCATACCCTGGATACGTGTGATCCCGTCGATATTGACTTCGGGGAAGATGATCTGTTCGGTCACACCCAGTGTAAAATTGCCACGTCCGTCAAAACCTTTATCGTTCACACCTCTGAAGTCGCGAACACGGGGTAACGAAACAGCCACTAAACGGTCTAAGAATTCATACATACGATCGCCACGTAAGGTAACGCGGACTCCGATGGGCATGCCTTTACGGAGCTTGAAATTTGAAATGTCGCGCTTGGATTTGGTCTGTACAGCCCTTTGTCCAGCGATATTTGACATTTCTTCAACAGCAGTATCAATGATTTTCTTATCAGCAATAGCGGCCCCAACACCCTGGTTCAGGCATATCTTCAGCAATTTAGGAACCTGCATAGGATTTTTGTACTCAAACTGAGTTGTGAGTGCAGGAACGATTTCCTTGTAATATTTATCCTTTAATCTTGGTGAGTTCATTGTTAAATTGCCTCCTTCTTTTCAGATTTAATAGAATACCTGATCAGCTTACCGGTTTTTTCGTCGACGCGTCTTCCAACCCTGGTAGCATTGCCTGAAGCATCTACTAGCATGAGGTTAGAAATATGTACGGGAGCTTCTTTTTTCACGATACCACCCTGGGTATTCTTAGCATTGGGTTTGGTATGCTTGGAGATAAGGTTGATTCCTTCTACGATGGCTTTTTCCTTTTCAACCAAAATTTGCAGGATACGTCCTTGTTGACCTTTTGAGTCGCCAGCAATAACCTTTACAATGTCTCCCTTTTTGAGCTTAAGTTTGGGATGCATAATTTCTAATATATTAAAGCACTTCTGGTGCAAGTGAAACGATTTTCATGTACTGTTTTTCACGTAATTCTCTGGCAACAGGCCCGAAAATACGGGTTCCCCTCAACTCATCGCCGGCGCCCAGCAGGACTACAGCATTGTCATCGAAGCGGATATATGAACCGTCGGAGCGACGGATTTCTTTTTTGGTTCTAACCACAACAGCTTTGGTGACCGTTCCCTTTTTGATACCGCCACTGGGAATGGCACTTTTCACTGTCACGATTATTTTGTCACCCACCGAAGCGTAGCGCTTGCGGGTTCCACCGAGGACGCGGATGCACATTGCTGTTTTTGCTCCACTATTATCGGCTACGATTATACTACTCTCTTGCTGAATCATAACTATTTAACCTTTTCTAGGATTTCGACTAATCTCCAACATTTATCTTTGCTTATCGGCCTGGTTTCCGCAATGCGAACGGTATCACCTACCGAGCACTCGTTTTTTTCGTCATGGGCCATAAACTTTGAAGTCTTTTTTACAAACTTCCCATACTTGGGATGTTTTACCTTACGTTCAACGGTAACGAGGATACTTTTCGTCATCTTGTTGCTAACTACAAGGCCGACTTTTTCTTTTCTTAACTTTCTATCTTCCATTGTTTATATGAAATTACTTTTGTTTCTTGCTGCTGGTTTCAGGCTTTTTTGTACTGATCGTTTCTCCATTAAGAGCCCGGTTGCGGAGTTCTGTTTGAAGGCGGGCTATCATCTTCTTAAACTCCCGGATCTTCATGGGGTTTTCCAAAGGTGACACCGTATGATTGATCTTTAGTCTGCTGAGTTGTTTGTTTTCTTCCTCCAGACGTTCGATAATTTCAGGTGTGGAAAGCTGAGTTATGACTTCCTGTTTCATGTTAATTCAAGTTTTATACTTCGGTGTAATCTCTTCTTTGAATAAATTTCATTTGTACCGGCATTTTCTGTGCACCCAGACGCAATGCTTCTTTGGCAACTTCCAGATTTACACCTTCGATTTCGAAAATGATTCTTCCCGGGGTCACGCGGGCCACGAAATACTCCGGGGCTCCTTTACCTTTACCCATGCGGACTTCAGCGGGTTTTTTGGTAACCGGTTTGTCCGGAAAAATGCGAATCCATAACTGACCTTCACGTTTCATATAACGGGTGATGGCCTGACGGGCGGCTTCGATCTGGCGACCGGTGATCCATGCTTCTTCCAGAGTTTTGATGGCAAAAGAACCGAATGAAAGCTGATGTCCTCTGTGGGCATTGCCTTTCATTTTCTGCTTCTGCATTTTCCGGTACTTCGTTTTCTTCGGCTGTAACATACCTGCGACGTTTAAATATTGTTCTAAATGCTTATTCTAAATTGAATTATTTTCTTGGGCGACGGTTGCGTAAACGGTTATCCTTACCGCCACCACCACCAGCGCCACCTTCGGTTTTCACCTTGTTGCTTGCAGTGGGTGCTACCAGATCGGGTCTTCCGTAAATTTCACCTTTACAAATCCATACCTTAACTCCGATCTTACCATAGGTAGTCTGAGCTTCAGCAAGGGCGTAGTCGATGTCGGCACGTAATGTATGCAAAGGAATTCTTCCTTCTTTATACTGTTCCGTCCGGGCCATTTCAGCACCTCCGATACGACCGGCCACCTGAATCTTCACACCTTCAGCACCCATGCGGATGGTAGAAGCGATGGAAGTCTTGATTGCGCGACGATACGAAACGCGGCCTTCAATCTGTTTGGCCACAGCGCTTGCCACTAAAGCAGCATCCAGTTCGGGACGTTTGATTTCGGCAATGTTGATCTGGATCTCTTTATTGGTGATCCTTTTCAATTCCTCTTTCAACATATCCACATCTGAACCGCCTTTACCGATAATGATACCGGGGCGTGCCGTATTGATTGTTACAGTGATTAACTTTAAAGTTCTTTCAATCACGATTTTAGAAATCCCCGCTTTGGAGAGGCGTTTGTGTACATTCAAATACTTCCGGATTCCAAAATCTTCAATGAGTTTATTCTCGAAGTTTTTTCCACCGAACCAGTTTGAATCCCATCCTCTGATGATCCCTAATCGGTTCCCTATCGGATTAGTTTTTTGTCCCATCTGGTATGACTAATTAAATATTCTAAGGTTATTAAATTTCTTTACTTGTTGCTGTTTCTTCTACCATTGCATCCTGAACTTCTACCATGGTATCCAAGATCATTGTTACATGGTTTGAACGTTTACGAACCCTGTGCGCGCGGCCCTGAGGGGCAGGTTGAACACGTTTCAGCATACGGCCTCCATCAACTTGAATGCTTGCTACTACCAGGTTGGCATCCTCAATGCGTTCACCTTCGTTTTTCTTCTGCCAGTTAGAAATTGCAGATAAAAGCAATTTTTGCAGGCGTCTGGAAGCTTCTTTAGGTGAGGTCTTCAAGAGATACAGGGCAAGGTCTACCCTCATGCCGCGGATCTGATCAGCGACAAGTCGCATTTTTCGCGGGGATGTCGGACAATCCGCAAGCCTGGCCAGGTAAACGGTCTTCATGGCTTCCTTGCGCTTATTTGCACTATTACGTTTTCTTTCTCCCATTGCTGTTGATATTATAAAGTCTTACTTATTTTTTTCCCTTGTTCCCTGCATGGCCCCTGAATATACGGGTGGGTGCGAATTCACCGAGTTTGTGTCCTACCATATTCTCGGTAACATAAACGGGGATAAATTTATTCCCATTATGCACTAAGATGGTAAGGCCAACAAAATCCGGGGAAATCATAGATGCCCTTGACCATGTTTTGATGCTTGCACTCTTTTTGGATGCATTTTGCTCTTCGACCCTGCGTTCCAGTTTGTAATGGATATAAGGACCTTTTTTTAGCGAACGGCTCATTTTCTATAAGTGTTTCGTTACAGGTATTACTTTTTCCTTCTTTCGATAATATATTTGCTCGACATTTTCTTCTTGTCGCGCGTCTTGTAACCCTTTGCAGGGGTTCCTTTGCGTGAGCGTGGGTGTCCACCGGATGCCCTTCCTTCGCCACCACCCATCGGGTGATCCACAGGATTCATTACAACACCACGTGTGCGGGGTCTGCGGCCTAACCAACGTGAACGTCCGGCTTTTCCGCTAACTTCCAGGTTGTGGTCGGGGTTGGATGCCATACCTACAGTAGCTTTACAGGTCAGAAGAATCTGACGGGTTTCACCTGAAGGTAATTTGATGACGGCAAATTTTCCGTCACGTGAAAGCAGTTGTGCATAAGATCCGGCACTCCTTGCCATTTTAGCTCCTTGTCCCGGGCGTAATTCGATGTTATGAACTACAGTACCCAAAGGAATTTCGCTTAAATATAAGGAGTTTCCGATTTCGGGGGCAACACCTTTTCCGGAGTTGATTTCCTGACCGATTTTTAATCCCTGAGGGGCAATGATATATCTTTTTTCGCCATCACCATATACCACAAGGGCGATACGGGGAGAACGGTTGGGATCGTATTCAATGCTCTGCACTTTTGCAGGAATGTTTTCTTTGTCACGCTTGAAGTCAATGATACGGTACATCTTTTTATGCCCGCCTCCGGTATAACGCATGGTCATTTTTCCAGAATGGTTACGTCCGCCCGATTTTTTAAGGGGGGCCAACAAACTCTTTTCCGGTGTACCGGTAGTGATTTCGTCGAATGAACTTACAAGTTTGAAGCGCTGACCGCTTGTCGTTGGTTTTAATTTCTTTAATGCCATCTCTTTAGATATTGCTATAGAAATCTATTGTTTCACCTTTTGCTAATGTGACGATTGCCTTTTTCGTCGCGTTTTTGTGGCCTGAAATATAACCGCCTTTAGTCCACCGGCCTGTACGGTCTCCGCCATAATTCATCGTATTGACCGATTCGACATTGACTTCGTAAAGCTCTTCAACTGCCTTTTTAATCTGCAATTTGTTCGCTTTATTTTCAACAAGGAATGCGAAGCGCTGGAGCTTATCGCCCAACATGGTCATTTTTTCAGTAATTACCGGCTTGATAATAACGCTCATGGTAATGTGTTTTAAATCGTTTGAGTGCTTGAATGAATATTTTCAATCTCCTTAATGGAACTTTCCAGGATAATCAGGTTGGCTGCATTCAGGATGTCATAGGTGTTGAGCGAAGCTGCTGTAGTAACCTTTGCTTTCTGAATGTTGCGCGAAGAAAGTACTATTGTCTGCTCAGAAGCTGCTGTAACCATCAGGGTGCGTTTTCCGGCAACCTGCAGATTGTTGAGAAGGGTCTGATATTGCTTGGTAGCAATTTCTTCGAATTTAAAATCCTCAAGAACGATAATATTGTTCTCTTTGGCTTTATAACTCAGCGCTGATTTTCTTGCCAGGACTTTCAGTTTCTTATTCAATTTGAAACTATAATCTCTGGGGTGGGGACCAAAAACGCGTGCTCCGCCTGAAAACAAGGGGGACTTCATGCTACCAGCTCTGGCGCCTCCCGTACCTTTCTGACGTTTCAGTTTTCTGGTGGTACCTGATATCTGAGACTTCTCCAAAGAGGAATGGGTACCCTGCCTTTTGTTAGCCTGATGCTGCTTCACATCAAGATAAATCGCGTGGTCATTGGGTTCAATCCCAAAAACGGCATCTTCCAGATTGACCTTGCGAGAAGTCTTACTTCCGTCTATTTTATAAACTACTAACTCCATCGTTCAATAATTATGTATGATCCTTTGGCACCAGGAACGGAGCCTTTAACAATAATAATATTCTTTTCAGGCATAATTTTCACCACCTGAAGGTTGATGTTCTTTGTGCGGTTACCACCCATACGGCCGGCCATACGCATTCCTTTAAACACCCTGGATGGATAAGAAGAGGCGCCAATGGAACCCGGGGCACGTAACCTGTTGTGCTGACCGTGTGTGGCTTCACCAACTCCTTTGAAATGGTGACGTTTTACAACACCCTGAAATCCTTTACCTTTTGAAATTCCTACTACGTCGATAAATTCACCTTCGATAAAAACATCAACCGTAAGAACATCCCCGAATTTCTTCTCGTGGCCTTCTTCAAAGCGGGTAAATTCCATCATTACTTTTTTAGGTGTAGTACCTGCTTTAGCAAAATGACCCAAGGTTGGTTTGTTGCAACGGCTTTCTTTCTTTTCATCAAAAGCAAGCTGGATAGCTTCATACCCATTCTTTTCTTTGGTTAATACCTGGGTCACAATGCAGGGACCAGCTTCAATAACCGTACAGGGAATGTTTTTCCCGTTGGCATCGTACACGCTGGTCATACCGATTTTCTTTCCTATTAATCCTGACATTGTTTATATATATTAAAAATCTGGTTCTTAAAAATTTCCTAAAAAAACACTAACTATACTTTGATTTCCACCTCGACTCCATTGGGTAACTCAAGTTTCATGAGGGCATCAATGGTCTTTGAGGTGGTGCTGTAAATGTCGAGCAGTCTTTTGTATGTGCACAACTGAAATTGCTCTCTGGCCTTCTTGTTGACAAAAGTACTGCGAAGAACGGTGTAAATCTTGCGATTGGTGGGCAATGGAATAGGACCATTGACAATAGCACCGGTGGATTTAACCGTCTTAACGATTTTCTCTGCTGATTTGTCAACCAAGCTGTAATCGTACGATTTCAATTTAATTCTGATCCTTTGGCTCACTTTGTTATGTATTTAAAAATTAAACCTTATTTCAATTGTTAACAATATAACCTCTAATCTTGTATACCACGTCATTGGTCAGGTCTTCCGGCAATACCGCAAAATGCGAAAACTCCATTGAAGAAGTGGCCCGGCCTGATGTAATGGTGCGCAGTACCGTGATGTATCCAAACATTTCCGAAAGGGGTGCAAATGCTTTCACAACCTGAATCCCTACTCTTGCATCAATCGCAATAAGTTGCGACCTTCTCTTATTCAAATCTCCGGTCACATCTCCAATATACGCATCAGGCGTAATAACTTCGAGGTGCATGATCGGTTCGAGTAATACTTTCTTTGCTTTTCCACAAGCTTCGCGGAAGGCCTGACGAGCGGCAATTTCGAATGCCAGGGGGTCAGAATCCACACTGTGGTATGCACCGTCGAGCAGGCGGACTTTCAAACTTTCCATCTGGAAACCTGCCAACACGCCATTTTGCATTGCTGATTGAAAACCATCGCGAATGGCAGGAATATATTCTTTGGGGATTGCTCCGCCCCTGATCTCATTAATAAACTGTAAGCCTTTAACATCCTTGTCTGCAGGAGAAATTTCCACTTCAATCTCTGCATATTTACCACGACCACCACTTTGTTTTTTATAAACCTGCCGGTGACGGATAACATTTGCGATAGCTTCTTTATAAGCCACCTGGGGTTGACCGTGATTGCATTCAACAGAAAACTCGCGCTTGATACGATCAAGGATAATTTCGAGGTGCAGTTCGCCCATTCCACTAATGATGGTTTGGCCGGTATCTTCATGTACCCTTACGGTAAATGTAGGATCTTCTTCCGCCAACTTTTGTATAGCCAGGGCCAGCTTCTCAATATCAGCAGTTGTGCGGGGTTCCACGGCCATGTTGATAACGGGATCCGGAAAATCCATGGATTCCAATACAATGGGGTGGTTTTCAGCACATAAGGTATCACCAGTACGGATTTCTTTGAATCCAACAGCAACACCGATATCTCCTGCCTCAATAGTTTCGAGTGGGTTTTGTTTATTGGAATGCATTTGCACAAGACGTGCGATGCGTTCTTTTTTGCCAGTAGATGCATTTAACAGATGCGTGCCGGATTTGAAAGAGCCGGAGTAGACACGGAAAAATGCAATACGGCCCACGAATGGGTCGGTGGCTATTTTGAAAGCCAAAGCGCAGAATGGATCGTTAACATCCGGCTTGCGCTCTTCGTCTTTATTGGTATACGGATTAATTCCCTTCACCGCAGGAACGTCCATTGGATTGGGAAGATACATGCAAATATTATTCAGCAGGTTTTGCACCCCTTTATTTCTGAATGAAGCACCACAGGTAACCGGCGTTGCTTTCATGCCAAGTACCGCCTTGCGGATGCTTGCGAAGATTTCATCAGAAGTAATAGAATCGGGTGCATTGACAAACTTTTCGAAAATGACTTCATCGACGTCCGCCAGTCCTTCAAGCATCTTTCCGCGATATTCGTTCGCGGTCTCCAGCATGTTTTCCGGTATCGGGATTTCAAAATAATTCATCCCTAAAGATTCCTCATCCCATGAATATGCTTTCAGGGTGATTAAATCTATGACTCCAGTAAAATCATCTTCGGCTCCGATGGGAAGCTGAATGGCAATTGCATGTGCGCCGAGTCGTTCGTTAATTTGATTCAGCACATTATAAAAATCGGCCCCTGAGCGGTCCATCTTGTTCACGTAACAAATACGTGGCACATGGTATTTATCCGCCTGACGCCAGACTGTTTCTGATTGAGCTTCTACGCCACCGACTGCACAGAAAATGGCAACGGCTCCATCGAGTACCCTCAGGGAGCGTTCCACTTCTACTGTAAAATCTACGTGACCGGGAGTGTCGATGATATTGATTTTGTACTGCTGTTCGTCCATTTTCCAGAACACTGTAGTAGCAGCAGAAGTAATGGTAATGCCTCGCTCCTGCTCCTGTTGCATCCAGTCCATGGTGGCGTTGCCATTATCGACCTCCCCCATTCTATGGTTGATACCGGTATAGTACAATATGCGCTCTGTAGTTGTGGTTTTACCCGCATCTATATGGGCCATAATGCCAATATTTCTCGTATATACAAGCTTCTCTGACATCAACATTTGTTTACCGGCTATAATTAATAAGGTGCTCTTCAATTAAAATTTGAAGTGAGCGAAAGCCTTATTTGCGTCAGCCATTCTATGGGTATCTTCTTTCTTTTTAAATGCAGCACCTTCTTCTTTAAAAGCGGCCAAAATTTCTCCGGCCATTTTCTGGCTCATGGATTTTTCGTGGCGGGCGCGCGAATATTTTATCAGGGATTTCATCCCTATAGACATTTTCCTACCGGGTCTGATTTCAGATGGAATCTGGAATGTTGCACCTCCGATCCTGCGGCTGCGAACCTCAACGGACGGGGTAACATTAGCAAGTGCTTTTTTCCAGACATCAAGTCCATCTTCTCCCGTTTTTTCCGATACGGTATCAATCGCATCGTAAAAAATCTTGTAGGCAATGCTCTTCTTCCCTTGCAACATGAGGTTGTTGACAAATTTGGTCACCAACTGATCATTAAAGCGTGGGTCGGGAGAGATTATCCGTTTCCGGGGTTTTGATTTTCTCATTGTTTAACTACTGTTATAACTTTTACTTCGTTTATTACAGATTGAAATATACTTATTTAGCCTTCTGTTTCGGACGCTTGGTTCCGTATTTGGACCTTCTCTGGTTACGGCCTTCAACGCCTGATGTATCCAGTGCCCCACGGATGATGTGATATCTTACACCCGGTAAATCCTTAACCCTGCCGCCACGGATCATTACGATCGAGTGTTCCTGAAGGTTGTGACCTTCACCAGGAATATAAGAGTTCACCTCTTTACCATTGGTTAACCTTACCCTAGCAACCTTCCGCATAGCGGAATTAGGTTTTTTTGGTGTGGTTGTATATACTCTCACACACACGCCTCTTTTCTGCGGGCATGAATCCAATGCCGGAGATTTACTTTTTTCCTGTATTTTGCGGCGTCCTTTACGAACCAATTGCTGTATCGTAGGCATAGCTTTCGTTTTTTACTATATATTAATCCCTAAAAAATTGGGACTGCAAAGGTAAAAACAATTTTATTAAATCCAAGAGCCACAGTAAAAAAAATTCAATATTTTTTCGAAAAACGCACTCCCTGTCCGTATACCGTTGTTTTTAAACCCATTATTTCTTGAAATAACTGAGGGAACCGGAAGGCATTTTCAGAGGTTGGGGGATATTCCGACGTTGATTCCCGATTTTTTTCCACCATGGGTTGTTGATATTTTTAATGTAAGGACCCCCTTTTTCATGAAACAGGACCGAAAATAGTCCTTTTAGACCGATTTGGAGAAAATCCCATGCATTTGCATTGGGCGGTCCTAATTTTTGTTATAATTTTGCAGAAACAAATAATTTCGTGGGGAAAGATCTATTTTTAGAGCTGAATTCCGTTCAGCAGCAAGCAGTAGGAAAGACGGATGGTCCGATCATGGTGATTGCCGGGGCCGGTAGCGGCAAAACACGCGTGCTTACATATAAGGTAGCACACCTGCTCAATAATGGTGTGGATCCGTTCAACATCCTGGCACTGACCTTTACCAATAAGGCTGCTAAAGAAATGAAGGAACGCATCCTGAAACTGGTGGGTGGAACCGACTCAAGAAATGTATGGATGGGAACTTTCCACAGCATCTTTGCAAGGGTACTCAGGGTAGATGGCCATTTGCTGGGATACCCTTCCAACTTCACAATTTATGATACTGACGATTCTAAAAGTCTGATAAAGAGTATTCTAAAGGAGGAACAACTGGACCCGAAGCAGTATGTGCCGAATTTCATTCACCATCGCATTTCAGCAGCAAAATCCAATCTGATCTCCGATAAGGAGTATAATCAGAACGAAGAGGCACTCGAATCGGACCGTGCCGCAGGGCGACCCCTCACCGGTAAAATATTCACTACCTATAATAACCGGCTCAAGACTTCCTCTGCCATGGATTTTGACGACCTGCTCTTTAATATGAATGTATTATTGCGCGATTTTCCGGAAATCCTGTACAAATATCAGCAGAAATTCAAATACATCCTGGTGGATGAATACCAGGATACCAATTACGCCCAATACCTGATCGTAAAAAACCTGGCGGCCAAATATGAAAACATTTGTGTAGTGGGCGATGATGCCCAGAGCATTTACGCCTTTCGCGGTGCCAATATTGAAAACATCCTGAATTTCCATCGCGACTACCCGGATGCCGTCGTTTATAAACTCGAACAAAATTACCGCAGTACCGGCATCATCGTGAAAGCAGCCAATTCGGTGATAGAGCAGAATAAAAACCAGATATTCAAGGAGATATGGACAGAAAATGAGGAGGGTGATAAGATAAAGCTGTTGCGCGCCTCTACTGATAATGAAGAAGGCTCGCTGATTGCCCATTCGATCTTTGAAACCAAAATGACGTTCCAGCTTCCCAACAGCGACTTTGCAATTCTTTACCGCACCAACGCCCAGAGCCGTTCACTTGAGGAAGCGTTGCGCAAGCTGAACATTCCATACAGGATCTACGGCGGAATGTCGTTCTATAAAAGAAAAGAAGTTAAAGACCTGCTGGCTTATTTCCGGCTTGCCGTTAACCAGAATGACCAGGAAGCCCTGCTCAGGGTTATCAATTACCCCACCCGCGGTATCGGAGCTACCACTATCGATAAAATTATTGTCGCTGCCGGAGTCGGAGGTTGTCCTGCCTGGGACATCCTTTCGAACCTTGGCCAGAACAGCCTCGGCCTTAACGCAGGGACAGTCCGGAAAATTCAGGATTTTGTGATGATGATCCGCAGCTTTGCGGTTCAGTTGAATACCCTCAATGCGTTTGACCTTGGCAAACAAATCGCAAAAGACAGCGGGATCCTGAGGGATCTCTATGAAGATAAAAGCCCCGAAGGCGTCAGCCACTTTGAAAACGTGGAAGAATTACTGAATGCCATCAGAGATTTTTGCGAAACCCAACCCGAACCGCCTTTAGAAGACGAACCTCAACCCCAACAACCTGCAGCGGCCGAATCGCTAACGGAACTCAGAACCCTCGGACAGTTCATGCAGGATGTTGCGTTACTTACCGACAGTGATTCGGATGATAAGGAAGATGCCGACCGTGTAGCGCTCATGACCGTTCATAGCGCTAAAGGACTGGAATTCCCCTACGTTTTTGTTACGGGTATGGAAGAAAACCTTTTCCCGGGTTCCAAGTCGCTCAATGACCGCTCCGAACTGGAGGAAGAACGCAGGTTATTTTATGTGGCCATTACCCGGGCGATGAAAAGGCTGACCCTCTCCTATGCTGAAAACCGCTACCGTTGGGGCGACCTGATTTTCTGTGAGCCCAGCCGCTTCCTCGATGAAATCAGGCCTGATTGCATCGAAATGACCATTAAACATAACAAGGGACCCGCCGGCTATATCTCCGGTAACAATGATTTTATCATCAAAAGTGCTGTGGCAAAAAAACCATTGCCCACCACTCCGGCCCCACTTGCCATTCCGCGGAACCTGAAAAAAATATCCCAGGTTACCATAAATGCACAACAAAACGCTTTTGATCCCTCCGATGCTGAAGATATCCAGTCAGGGATGCAGGTTGAACATCAGAAATTCGGTAAAGGAAAAGTTCTGAATGTTGAAGGAAAAGGCCCCAATAAAAAGGTCACGGTGTTCTTTCAAACCGTTGGCCAGAAACAATTGCTGCTGCAATTCGCCAAACTCAAAATTATTGTTACTTCCTGACAAAAAAAAAAAGACTGCCCTGTTGAGGCAGTCTTTTTTTTATTACTCATTACTTTACAAAGCTACATAAAAAGTCCCGGAATTATTGTCTTTGGTCCAGTCGACGCGATAATGGGTTGCACAGGTGGTTCCGTTTACATCGACCAACTGAGCATTGCTGTCGTATCCGAAGGTAACTGTTGCTGAAATATCCTCGGCGGGTATCGAGATGATGCCACCCCCTGCAATAGGATCCCAGCTGCAAGCCTCTTTCATCACTATGGCTGAAGTAACACTATTATAGTAGCTGTCGCCATGACGGTTTACACCCCATGATTCCAGTCCGGTGTAGCCATCAGCACTGCCGGTGCCAGTCATATTCACTACCAGGCTACCCGGGGCTCCGGTGTATACTTTCAATCGGGCCACAGACCAGGCGCGGGTTGAATTATCGTCGAAAGTGGCTGTAATGGATCCCACTACTTTATGGGTTACAGAAGTAAGGGTGCTGCCAAGCTGGCCAATGGTACCACCGGACTCGTTGCTAAAACGTTTGCTGCCGTTCACAATCACCCAGCGGCCATCAGAAATACGGGTTATTTTAAAGTTGATCGCTTTAATATATACAGCGGCTCCGGCATCAGCCCAATGACCATTGATACTTTTATGCGCTTCAATAGTCCCGGTACGGTTGTATGTGCCTTCACAATTCAGCCCGTTATAAGTAATAATATAGGTGATGGTGTCAGCAATCACAAAGGTTGAATCGAGAGTGGCATTGCATGGAACCCAAAGCATGGTTTTATTGCCACTCCCACCCAGAATCTGATTCACGTCATTGGTAGCCATGTCATCTGCAGCTTTCAACGCCACTTCGTCTTTGCTGGTTTGTTTCAGGTTGTCGGTATTGGCAGGATCTTCATCATCCTTGCGGCATCCGGTCATTAAAATTCCTACGACTGCGAACAGGAGGAAGGCGGTTTTGAAAAAATTGGTCGTTTTCATAATAGTAGGTTTTAAAGTGATTAAGAATTTGAATTTCCTGTGTTGTTTGCTTATATACACAAGACACCCCCCTTACCCTGATGAGTTCGTATAATTATTTATTATTTTCTTGTTAATAATTGATTATCTGTTCTTTATGATATATTATTTGTTTTTATTTAATGTTCTGATTTACACAGACGACCCATTCTCGCCCTTATACTACTGAATATGTGCACATTAAATCAATAAATAATGACCCTATTTAAAAGAAATTAACAACACGAAAGCAGCTCAAACATAAAAAACAGTACCTTTGCATAAAATATAGCCTGATTCAGATTATATTATAATGAACCATCGGATTTGGCTGGTGATTTTTTTTTGTACCTGTCAGACCTTATATCCCTACAAATAGTGATGATTAGGTGGAGGCAGGATTAATTTTTGAAGAAATGAAAAGACAATTTTATTCGGTTATAGTGGGAAGTGGGCGATACATTCCATCGCGAATTATTAAAAATGCAGATTTTCTCGACCATGTGTTTTTCGATACGAAAGGCAACAAAGTGGAAACGCCCAATGAGGAAATCATTGAAAAATTCAGGAAAATTACCGAAATTGATGAACGGAGATATGTTGACGATGATCTCGTAACCTCTGATATTGGCTATTTTGCTGCAAAAGAAGCCCTGGAATCTTCAGGTATCGATAAAGAATCGTTGGATTACATCATAGTAGCCCACAATTTTGGCGACGTTAAACACGAAAATCGTAAATCAGATACCGTTCCTTCGCTTGCCTCCAGGATCAAAAACAAACTTGGTATTGCGAACCCCTTTACCGTAGTGTATGATATCGCTTTTGGTTGTCCGGGCTGGTTACAGGCAATAATCCAGGCCGACTATTACATCAGATCGGGAGATGCAAAAAAAATTCTTGTGATCGGCGCTGAAACGCTTTCGCGCGTCAGCGACCCGCACGACCGCGACAGCATGATTTATTCGGATGGAGCCGGAGCTACAATTTTAGAAGCCCAGGAAAGTCCGGAACCCGTGGGAATTATTACCCATTTAACAAGGTCAGACACCTTGAACCATGCCCATTTACTCAACATGGGAACATCCAATAACCCGGAATATCCTGACAACACGCTATTTCTGAAAATGGAAGGCCGCAAACTTTACGAATACGCGCTCAATATTGTTCCACAGCTGGTAAAGGACTGCATTGAAAAAGCCAAACTTTCCATTAATGATATTAAGAAGGTACTCTTGCATCAGGCGAATACCAAAATGGATGATGCAATGCTGAGCGGCTTGTTCCGTTTGTTCGGATTGAAGCAATCCCCCGAAGACATCATGCCTATGACCATCGCCAAGTTCGGAAATAACTCGGTAGCTACATTGCCGATCCTTCTTGATCTGATTCTTAAAGGAGAGTTTCCGCAACACCGTTTCTCCAGTGGTGACCATGTTGTGCTTGCCTCTGTGGGAGCTGGTATGAATGCCAATGCACTCGTATACAAAATCAGGTAACCCCTTGACATTAGAAAATAAAAAAAGGCCTTCCGGCCTTTTTTTTTTATGACTCCCCTTTAAGGAGGATCCATTATTGCCTTTTCAGCTCTTTATAGGCAAGCCAGGCCATAAACCCCACCCCGGTCTCAAGCGCAGCTTCATCAATATCAAAAGTGGCTGTGTGCAGGTTGGATGTACATCCCAGTTTTTCATTACCCGTTCCCAAACGATAAAAACAGGAAGGAACCATTTGGGAATAATACGCAAAATCTTCTGCCGTCATTCGTAAATCCAGTTCAACAACGTTTTCTTTCCCCAGATAGTCCTGGGCATCGCGGAAAGCGTGACGCGTGGTTTCAACATCATTCACCAGAAACGGATATCCGCTATCGATAAAGGTCTCGCAACTTCCACCCATACTTTCTGCAATGGTGGAAGACATCTTTTTAATTTTTTCATGCGCTTCTACCCGCCATTCCTCGCTGTAAGTACGAAAGGTTCCTTCGATGATAACCTGGTCGGGGATAACGTTGGTGCGGCCATTGGCCAGTACCCGTCCGAAAGAAAGCACTGATGGAATACTGGGGGTTGCATTTCTGCTGACGATTTGCTGCAAGGCTACAATAATGTGCGCTGCAATCAACACCGGATCAATGTTCAGTTCCGGGGTGGCAGCATGGCCCCCTTTGCCTTTCACAGTGATATAAACCTCATCGGTAGACGCCATATACATTCCGGACTTCATACCAATCTTACCCGCTTCCAGGGTCGGAAGCACATGTTGTCCGTAAATCCGGTCCACCACAGGATTCTCGAGCACTCCTTCCCTGATCATAACAGAGGCCCCACCAGGGTATTTCTCTTCTGAAGGCTGAAAAATCAGTTTGACACTTCCTTCAAATTCATCCTTAATCTCGTTCAAAACGGCTGCAGCACCCAGCAGACAAGCCATGTGGGCATCATGACCGCAGGCATGCATCAGACCCTCACGCTGTGAACTGTACTCATGATGTCTTTGTTCATTGATGGATAAAGCATCCATATCCGACCGCAGGGCAACGACTTTTGCAGAAGGCCGTGTGCCCTCAATCAACCCAACCACACCGGTTTTGGCTATACCTTTCTTAAAGGGTATCCCCATTTTGCCGAGTTGCTCGCATATGAATTTCGCTGTTTCAACTTCCTCAAAGGCCAGCTCCGGCCATGCATGAAATCGCCTGCGCCAGTTAATTACTTCCGGCAGGACATCCTTCGCCAGCTGATGAACGCGTTCGTTGATATCTTTCGACATGGTATTTACTTTTACAATTACAAAGGTATTCTAAAAAATAACTTCAAATAGTTTAACCCGAGACTGGTTCTTATCCCCTTTTCATCCACGGGGATCCCGAAATACCAGTGCTGAGCCTCGTCGAAGTAAATTCGGGATGACTGCTTATCCCAAACCGCCTAACTCCTGGCTGTCAAACTTCCACCACCTTACCGGCTCATCTTATATCCTCCAATTGTCCATTCTCAATTGTCCATTGTCCATTCTCAATTGTCAATTGTCCATTGTCCATTGTCCATTGTCCATTCTCAATTGTCCATTGTCCATTGTCAATTGTCAATTCTCAAGGTCCTCCGCTCAACTTTTTCCTCATCTTTGGATCCCAGAGTTCAAGTTCCATGTCCTTTTTCTTGCGTTTGCTATAAGGCTTGTTCTGCACCTTGTCGAACAAACGGAAGAAGAAGCCCCTGCGGTGTTTTACACGTTTTTCATTCTTGTTGAATACATAATGTTTATACACCTTGCGCTTGGATCCGCCGAAGGAAGAAGTTTCTTTTTCGTGTTTACGGCGGAAAGGATTGAAGGTGCTTGAAACCCGTTTGTGTTTCGCATTGTATGCAAACGAGCCATGGGTGCGGCGTGTAGTAGTACTGAAGCTATCCTGCGTACGTTCTCTTTTACGGAACACATTAAATAATGTACGGGCTTTTGTGACCTGCTTACGTTTCGCATTAAAGGCATAATTTCCTTTGGTACCGCGATGTCCCGTTGAAAAAGAATCGCCGCTTCGTTCACGCTTCGCTGCAGGAAAGATAAAGAACCGCTTTTTACTGACCACCTTCCCTTTACTCTTATTAAAACTGTAGGATGATCTGCGCGATTTATGCCCTGAGCTAAAACTATCGCGGCCTGATTTACCGCGCGACACAAAGAATATCCCCTTTTTCGCCACCACCCGGTGCTTGTTTTTATTGAAGCGATTGCCACTGCTGTGCCTTGAAGCATTCGATGAAAAGCTGTCCCTGCTTCGTTTCTGCCCAAGCATAAAGAAACCCTTTCGCGCAACCACACGGTTTTTATTTTTACTGAAACGATTGCCACTGCTGTGTCCTGATCTACCAGAAGAATAACTGTCGCGCCCCTGCTTGCGGGGGCTAAACAAACCGGTGCGCCCGACCACACGATTTTTGGATTTGCTGAAACGATTCCCCCATCTGTTACTGCCTTTGCGGGATGCATAAGAATCACGGTCGCGGTTTTTATTGAACGAAAACACACCACTTCTCGAAACAACCCGGTTCTTATTTTTACTGAAACGATTGCCGCCTCCGGATCGCGAGGACTTTGAAGCGTAGGCATCGCGGCCATGGGGATTACGTCGTGCACCACCTTTGGCCACAACACGGTTTTTATTTTTACTGAAACGGTTGCCGCCACTATGGCTTCCTTTGCGCGATGCATAGGAATCACGGTCGCGGCTTTTATTGAACACGAACACCCCACCTCTCGACACTACCCGGTTCTTATTATTACTGAAACGATTGCCACCTCCGGATCGCGAGGACTTCGAAGCATAGGCATCCCGACCTTGCCGGTTGTGCCCCCCACGGCCCTTTGCCACAACACGGTTTTTGTTTTTGCTGAAACGATTGCCACCACTATTGCGCCCTTTACGGGATGCGTATGAATCACGATCACGGTTACTATGCAATGAAAACACACCGCCTCTTGATACCACACGGTTTTTGTTTTTATTGAAACGGGTACCTCCTGCGGATCTCGAGGACTTTGAAGCGTAGGCATCGCGGCCGTGGGGATTGCGCCTTGAACTGCCCTTAGCCACAACACGGTTTTTATTTTTACTGAACCGGTTGCCGCCACTGTTACTTCCTTTGCGTGATGCGTATGAATCACGGTCACGTTTATTGTTCAATGAAAACACACCGCCTCTGGTAACTACACGGTTTTTATTATTACTGAAACGATTGCTTCCCTTGGAACGCGAGGACTTCGAAGCATAGGCATCGCGCCCTTGCCGGTTGTGGCCGCCCCTGCCCTTTGCGACTACACGGTTTTTGCTTTTACTGAAACGATTACCGCCCCCATTGCTGCCTTTGCGCGATGAATAGGAATCCCTGGCCCCGGCCGAATTAAAACCTTTTTGAGCAACGACCCTCTTGTGCTTTTGATTAAAGCGTGAGGAACTTCCGTAACTCTTGCTGCGGGCGGAATACGAATCACGGGAAGAGGCTTTACCTCCACCCCCCCTCCGCACAGAATGACCACTGCCGCGGCTTTTGACTGTATATGAGTCGCGGCCGGGCTTGCGCTTATTACCCGTGGTACGTTCCACAGAATTACTTTTCCCGTTATAGTGAAAACCGGTTTTGTATTTATGAGGCTTAGGTACAAAGGGATCTTGTTTCACCGTCCGGCATGAGAACAGCGAGCCAATAATAGCCAGTAAAAACAAAACCCTTATAAACTTCAGCATCCGGAAAACGTTAACAGACCATTAAAAAGCCGGTCCGACAGAAATAATTATTGTAAGGTCGGTGAAAATTGCTTTTTTTTGTGAACTGCAAAAATATTTAAAAACATAAAAGTATGAAAAAGTTCTTTGTCTTATTCATTTTGCTTTGGAGCAGTTTGTTTGTATCCAGAGCAGACGAGGGTATGTGGTTGCCCATGTTTATCGATCGTTTGAATTATACCGACATGCAGAAAATGGGACTGCAGCTGAGTGCCGAAGAGATATACAGCATCAACAGAAGCTCGCTCAAAGATGCGATTGTGCAATTTGGCGGGGGCTGTACCGCAGAAATGATTTCCGGACAGGGACTGCTTATCACCAATCATCATTGCGGTTACGGCTCTATTCAGGCGAAAAGCTCGGTAGAACACGACTATCTTACGGATGGGTTCTGGGCCTATTCGCTTGCGGAAGAGATTCCCATTGAAGGACTGACCGTAAAATTTCTGGTGAGTATTAAAGATGTTACAGGGGATGTGCTCAGTCAATTGGGCAGCATTACTGATGAAGATGCACGCAATCTGAAGCTGAAAGAAATAGCGGCCAGCATGGAGAAAACAGCCACCGAGGGCACCCATTACACCGCCAATGTCAGAAGCTTTTTTGAAGGCAACGAATTTTATCTTTTCGTTTATGAAGTATTTGAAGATGTCCGTCTTGTAGGTGCCCCTCCCAGCAGCGTTGGGAAATTCGGGGCTGATACCGATAACTGGATGTGGCCAAGACATACCGGCGATTTTTCAATGTTCCGCGTATATACCGGACCAGACGGAAAGCCGGCTGCCTACTCAAAGAATAATGTTCCCCTCAAACCCCGCCATTTTCTGCCTGTCAATATCGGCGGATATAAAAAAGGTGATTTCGCCATGATTCTGGGTTATCCCGGAACCACCGAACGCTACCTTACTTCCTATGGAATTGATTTATACATGAGCCAGTCATATCCGACACGCGTTGATATCCGCGCGCGCAAACTCGAAATCATGCTGAAGGATATGCAGGCTGATCCTTCCGTACGTATTAAATATGCCTCCAAATATGCAGGCATTGCCAACTACTGGAAAAACTTCCTGGGGGTAATGAAAGCTGTGAACCGCCTGAAAATTATCGACAAGAAAAAAATACTTGAAGAACAATTCACCAAGTGGTGCAACGGGGATGAAGTGCTTGCCTCAAAATACGGGAAGGTCTTCGATATGATGAGCAACGCTTATCAGGATATTGCCAAATATAACATTGCACGTACCTATTATGGTGAGGCTGTTTTTGGTTGTGAAGCCATGGCCCTTTCGCGCCACTTCAAATCGCTGGAAGAATTGTTGAACGCCAAAACCCAGGATCAGGCTGCCATCACAAAAAAAACCGTCGGACTTAAAACCATCGCAGCAGCATTCTATAAAAATTACAACAAAGACACCGACATCAAACTCATGAAAGCCATGCTGGCCATGTACTACAAAAATGTTCCGCGCAGCCAGCAACCTGCATTTATGCTTACCGCCGGGGATAAAACGAAAGGAGATTTTTCTGCATTCACTGATGCCGCTTATAAAACATCCATGTTTGGGGATCAAAGTAAAGTTGAGGCATTTCTGACCACACCAACGCTCAAGACTTTGCAAAAAGACCCGTTGTATAAATATATGATGGCCTTCATGGATGCAAATACAGCCCTGAACGATGGGTTGAACGCGGCCAACAACCGACTGGCCATCAGCAAACGCATGTTTATTGCAGGTTTACGCGAGATGCTGCCCAATCAGAAGTTTTATCCCGATGCCAACAGCACCATGCGACTGACCTACGGAAAAGTATTGGACTACAGTCCGGCCGATGCCGTCCGTTATGATTATTATACCACCCTCGATGGCGTTATGGCAAAGGAAGATCCCAACAACTGGGAGTTTGTGGTAGCACCGAAACTTAAAGAACTGTGGAAGAATAAAGACTATGGTCAGTATGCGGAAGGGGGCACCATTCACACCTGTTTCCTGACCGATAACGACATCACCGGCGGCAATTCAGGAAGTCCAGTGCTGAATGCAAAAGGCGAACTGATAGGTCTGGCCTTTGATGGAAACTGGGAAGCCATGAGTGGTAATATTCTCTTTGAACCTCAGGTACAAAGGACTATTAACGTAGATATACGTTACGTTCTATTCATTGTCGACAAGTACGCCAATGCTCAGAACCTGATTACTGAGATGTCGATAGTGAAGTAAAAATACGACAAAAAAAATCGGGCTGCTAAGCAACCCGATTCATTCAAAAAAATGAGAGAGGCTGCCTCAAAAGGGCAGCCTCTCTATTTTACTTTTTTGTATAAGGGCCTAACGGAAGCACAGTGCGTCCAAAGACTTCATTTAAAATATTGGCAAACGATACGTACATGGCGCTAAGTCCACAGATGATTCCCTCGTATCCGGCCACTATCTTGATGTCGTGATTTCCCGAAAAATCGGCAATAGCCAACAGTGCAAATAACAGAACCACCAAACCGAAAACGACCTGAAGTCCGCGGTTCAACCTGAAGGTTGCGATAAACATAAAAAAGGTGTAAATACCCCACAATGTAAGGTAATACCCCATGGATACTTCGTCGGCGGCAACGGCATAGCCTGTTTTGGGTAAAATCCAGATGCAGACCAGACTAAGCCAGAAAAATCCATAACTCAGGAATGCAGTCATTCCAAAAGTATTATTCTTTTTCGATTCAAGGATACCGGCTATTACCTGGGCCAGTCCCCCGATGATAATGCCCATGGCCATTATCATAGCAGAAAGATTTATAAGCCCGGCATTCGCCAGGTTTAAGAGTACGGTGGTCATTCCAAAGCCTAAAAGGCCCAGAGGCGCCGGGTTTGCAGAGGTGTCGAGGATACGTGTGTGTGTGTGTTCCTGCATAATCATTTTTGGTTTATATGTTAGCGCAAACATACGTTTTTTATTTTATTGGACAATTTTTATGAAAATTCTCCTCTTCTTGATCCCATTTCGTATTTTTACAATTCACAATGGCTCCTCATTACTTTTTTACCTTAAAAATTATTACCATGAAATTATTCACATTCCTATGCGGTGTATTGCTTTCGCTTGCTGTTACCACCAGTTATGCCGTACAAAGCAACACTACAGGCACAGCCCTTACACACATGCAAAACAAACCCTTTGACTACGAAAAAGAATGGAAAACGGTTGACTCGCTGATCGAAAAAGGTCTTCCGCAATCGGCCCTCGAAACGGTCCGCTTCATTTATAAGGACGCAAAGCAAAACGACAATGTCCCGCAATTTCTCAAAGCCATTTTATATAAACTTCGGCTGGAATCGGATTACCAGGAAGATTATATTGTACGATCCATCGATAGCCTGAAAACAGAACTCACGACTACCAAGGGCTCATCAAAGGCCATCCTTCATTCCATGGTTGCCGAATTGTACTGGAGTTATTACCAGTCGAACCGTTACGTTTTTTTGAACCGCAGTCAGACAACAGCATTTAAGCTCGACGATATCCATACCTGGGATGCACGTAAGATTGTGCGTGAGGTAATAGCACACTATGTGGCTTCTATGGAAAATCCGGCACAACTTAAAACGGTGGATCTGAAAAATTTCGATCCGATTCTTACCATTTATGATGGCTCAAAAAAATTCCGTCCCACCCTGTTTGATTTCCTGGCCCACCGCGCGATTTCATTCTTCAGCAATTCCGAATCCGGCCTGACGGAACCCGCCAACAAATTTGAAATGCGCGATCCTGATTACCTCGGATCACTGAGCGTATTTCTTCAGAAAAACATTTCCACACCCGATACCTTTTCATTACAGTATTATGCCTTAAAACTTTTTCAGGATGTATGCACTTTTCATAAGGGCGATGCGGATCCCCGCGCCCTGATTGATGTTGAACTGAAACGGCTGAAGTTCTGTCATGAAAATGCGGTGATTCCCGACAAGGACAAACTATTACTGGAAGCCTTGCTGCAAATGGAAAAACAATATCAGTCCTCCCCGTTTTCAACCGATATTACTTATGAAATCGCGAATCGCTATTATCTGAGTGGCTCCAAATATTCAGCATTGGGCGACACTTCCGGTAAGTGGGATATTAAAACTGCCATCGGATATTGCGATAAAGCCATCAGTAAATTTAAGGAAAGTGATGGCGCTAAAAACTGCGAAGTTCTGCGCTTCAGAATTCAAATGACCACATTAAATATAACCATCGAAAACGCTAATGTGCCCCGTATTCCTTTCAGGGCGATGGTTGACTATAAAAATACTCCGGAAATTTTTCTGCGACTGGTCCGCATCGACCCGGATAAAAACAAAAAAATTCTGGAGAAATATAATTCCGAAGACCTCGTAAAGGAATATCTTAGCATGAAGGCCGACACCACATGGTCGCAGCTTTTGCCCGATGATGGAGACTTTCAGAGACATGTTGCCGAAATAAAGATGCCTGCACTCAGGGAGGGTTTGTATGTGATGATTGCGGCCGATAACAAAGACTTTTCATACAACGACCACACAGTCACTTATACCGCATGCTGGGTCACAAACATTGGTTTTGTTAACCGCAACAAACCTGATGGGTCGATGGAATTTTTCGTGCTTGACCGCACCAATGGCCTGCCCATGAAAGACGTGAAAGTGGAAACCTATTCGCGCGAATACAGTTACACCACGCGTAAATATGAATATAATAAATATAAAACATTTCTGACGGATGCCAGCGGGCATTTTGAAATCCCCCCTTATAAGTCGGCCAATTACGAATACAAATATTTCTTTGCGGATTTCGTACTGGGTAATGATATGTATTCGACCAACTCGAATTTCTATCAGTACCCAAACTACGAAACGGACAATAAACCGGTGCTCGTCACAACCTTCTTTCTGGATCGCGCCATTTACCGGCCGGGACAGACTATTTACTTCAAGGGCATCATCATGCAGCGCACGGGGACGGAATACCAGATCAAACCAAACCAGACCAGCACGGTTGAATTGTATGATGTGAATTATCAGAAAGTTTCTGACGTCACCGTCATCAGCAATGAATACGGCACTTTCAGCGGCACCTTTACCGCACCGTCTACCGGACTGACCGGCCAGATGCACCTTTCCAATGATTATGGTAATGTATATTTTTCGGTGGAAGAATATAAACGTCCCAAATTCGAAACAAACTTTGAACCGGTTAAAGGGGCTTTTAAACTGGGCGAAAACATCAATGTTACCGGCATTGCCAAAGCCTATGCAGGTAACGCGCTCGATGGAGCACAGGTAAAATACCGCGTGGTACGTAACGGTCGCTTCCCTTACTGGGGATATTGGTGGGGCTGGTGGTGTCCGACTTCCGCAGAAATGGAAATACTGAATGGTGAAACCACTACCGATGATGAAGGAAAATTTATCGTTGAGTTCACAGCAATCCCCGATTTATCGATAGATAAAAAATACCAGCCGGTATTCGATTACACCGTCTATGCGGATGTAACCGACATCAATGGCGAAAGCCACGCTGCACAAACCAATGTTACGGTTGGGTACACCGCGCTGATTGTGGATGTGACGGTGCCCTACACCATCGAACGCAAAGCCAAAAATGCGTTTGATATTCATACCACCAACTTCAGTGGCGAAACGGAACATTGCGATGTGAATATAAAAATCTGGCCCCTGCAACAGCCTTCAAAGGTATATCGTGAGCGTCTTTGGGAACAACCCGACCGTTACACCATGAACAAAGACGAGTATTCACGCGATTTCCCTTACGATTTATATGCCGACGAAAACAACATCTACCGGTACGAAAAAGGTGCCCTTGCCTTCGAAAAATCACTGAACACCGCCAAAGATTCAATCCTGAAACCGGATTGTTCCGGATGGTCATCAGGTTCATATATGCTGGTGATCACCGCTAAAGACAAATATGGCACTGAGGTGGAATCGCGAAAATATTTCACTGTATTTGATATCGATGATAAAAAAATTCCGGTCATGAATGCCTCATGGTTCAGCAGCCAGAAGGACCTTGCAGAGCCCGGCGAAAAGGCTTCCTGTCTTTTTGGTACGGCATACGATCAGACCCATGTACTGTACGAAGTGGAACATGATGGAGCAATTGTCAGCAGCCGCTGGGTAGACTTTCAGCACGAAATGAAATCCTTTGAAATTCCTGTATTGGAGGAATACCGCGGGAATTTCAGCTATCATCTGACCTTCATTAAAAATAACCGTGCGTACCGTGAAGATCATGTTGTAACCGTTCCCCACTCAGATAAACAGATTGACATCAGTTTTGAAACCTTCCGGGATAAGCTTCAACCGGGCCAGCAGGAAGAATGGAAACTGATCCTCAAAGGATCCAAAGGAGAAAAACTGGCCGCAGAAATGGTGGCCACACTCTATGATGCCTCCCTGGATGCGTTCAGAACAAACTCATGGTATTTCAGCATTTTGAATTATCAGTGGGCAACACTGAGCTGGGCCGACAACTATGCCTTTACCAGTAAGAGTTCTGATTCCTATTATAAAACGGTGAAGACTCCTCCTTATGGGGCGGCCCGGAACTATGATTATCTGAATTGGTTCGGATATAGCTTTTATAATTACTATAACAGATATGACTATCATTATTATGATATGCAGGCAGGCGATGGAGAATATGCAGAGACAGGCATCGTAACAATGTCGCGTGAAGAATCCCCGGCACCTCCACCTTCAGCGAAAGAAGCTAACATCGTCGTTAGTGACGCCACCACTGCCGTAAACCTCCCGGCGGGTGGACTGAAAGGAAACCAGCAGCAAGACAAAGACGGTCAGGGTCGTTACCAAAACGGTACCCAAGGTGGCGGCGTGCAGGTAAGAACAAACTTCAACGAAACTGCGTTTTTCTATCCGCATTTAATGACGAATGAACAAGGCGAGATCATCATTAAATTCACCATTCCCGAAGCGCTTACACGATGGAAAATGATGGGCTTTGCTCATACAAAAGACCTGAAAACAGGCATGATCCAGAAGGAACTGGTCACACAGAAAGAGTTGATGGTGGTGCCCAATGCGCCCCGTTTTTTCCGTGAAAACGATAAAATATTTTTCAGTGCAAAAATCTCCAACGTGTCCGATAAATCCCTTACGGGAGAAGCCACCATTCAGTTTTTTGATGCTTCTTCCATGAAGCCGGTGGACGCAGAAATGAAGCTTACGCAGGTCATTCAGCCTTTCACACTGGAAGCCGGAAAAAGCACTTCGGTCAGTTGGGAAGTATCGATACCCGAAGGCCTGGGGGCCATCACCTACCGCGTCATCGCGAAAGCAGGCAATCACAGCGATGGGGAAGAAATGGCCATCCCCGTTTTGACCAACAGAATGTTGGTTACAGAAACGCTGCCCTTGCCGATAAATGGTAACCAGACGAAGAATTTCTCCTTCGATAAACTCATCAACTCCGCATCTTCCACAACCCTCAGGCAGCATAAGCTTACGCTGGAATTTTCCTCCAACCCCGCGTGGTACGCCATACAGGCGCTGCCGTACCTGATGGAATATCCCTACGAATGTTCCGAACAAACCTTTAACCGCTTCTATGCAAACAGCATTGCATCGCACATTGCGAATTCAAATCCGCGCATCAAACAGGTGTTCGATAGCTGGAAGAATTTTACCCCGGATGCATTGCTCTCGAACCTGGAAAAAAATCAGGACCTAAAAAACCTGATGCTCGAAGAAACACCCTGGGTACTCGAAGCCAAAAGTGAAACCGAGCGCAAACAAAGAGTGGCGCTGCTGTTCGACCTCAACACCATGTCGAATGAACTACAACGCGCCATGATAAAACTTGAGAAAAAACAAACACCCAACGGTGGATGGTCATGGTTCGACGGCATGCCAGACGATCGCTACATTACTCAATACATCATTACCGGATTCGGTCACCTGGATCATCTGGGAGTAACCACCCTTACCAGCGAATCGCGGGCAGTGAATATGGTTAACCGCGGGGTTAGTTATCTCGACGATCGTATTCGCGAAGACTATAAAGATATCCTGCGCTGGTATCCGGATACCAAAGACAAAAATCACATCGGAACCACACAAATACAGTATTTATATGCACGAAGTTACTTTAAGCATATCCCCATAGATCCTAAGAACAAAGAAGCCTTCGAGTATTTCAAAGGACAGGCCACCAAATACTGGCTCGAATCCGGACTGTACCAGCAGGGCATGATTGCACTGGCATTGCACAGATACGAGGACAAAACAACTCCGGCGGATATCCTTAAATCGCTCAAAGAAAAAGCCCTGCACAGTGAGGAAATGGGCATGTACTGGCGTGATGTCCGTAGCGGATATTATTGGTATCAGGCTCCGGTGGAAACCATGGCCTTGCTGATTGAATGTTTTGATGAAGTAGCCAACGACCAGGTGGCCGTGGAAGAAATGAAAATCTGGCTACTGAAACAGAAACAAACCCAGGACTGGAAAACTACCAAAGCCACAGCCGAAGCCTGCTATGCGCTGTTATTACGTGGCATCGACCAGCTGGCCAGCACCAAGTTGGTTGAAGTTAAAATGGGCACTCAGATTATCGATCCCACGAAGATGGACGATGTAAAAATTGAGGCGGGTACAGGTTACTTTAAAACCTCCTGGAGTGGGGCCGATATTAAACCTGAAATGGGAAATATCAAGGTCACAAAAACCGACGAAGGTGTTGCCTGGGGCGCAATTTACTGGCAGTATTTTGAACAGCTCGACAAAATCACGCCGGCTGAAACCCCACTTCAACTTGATAAAAAACTCTTCCGTGTAACCAACGCTGCCACCGGACCTGTTATAGAACCCGTGACTGCTGATACCAAACTTAAAGTGGGCGACAAACTGAAGGTCCGCATTGAACTCCGCGTTGACCGCGACATGGAATACGTACACATGAAAGATATGCGTGCTTCGGGCTTTGAACCCACCAATGTAATTTCGCAATTTAAATATCAGGATGGACTGGGCTATTACGAAAGTACACGTGATGCGGCCACCAACTTTTTCTTTAACTGGTTACCCAAAGGAACCTACGTTTTCGAATATACAATGTTCGTAACGCACAGGGGCGATTTTTCAAACGGAGTCACCACCATTCAATGTATGTACGCCCCCGAATTTTCGTCGCATTCAGAAGGAATCAGGGTAAAAGTTGAAGAATAAGTATTGCACTTCTCCGGCGATGCCGGAGAAGTTTTTTTTACCTTAAAAGGGCGAAAATACAGTGAAATCCTTTTGTTTAACATATTGATATTTTATAGTTTACACCTGCCCTTTAGTCTTTTTAATCAGAAAAACTGGCTCAGTTGATTTTATGTTAATTTAATGATTAATTTTGTACCATATTCATTATGTGAATTAATAAAACTAAGAAACTGATATGAAAATCCAACAAACCATTCTGGTTGATGACCACAAGATTTTTCGCGATGGATTGAAGCTCCTGTTGAACGAAATAAGTAACATTAAAGTAGTTGCTGAAGCTTCCAATGGTAAAGAATTTCTGGATCTTCTGGATACATACCAACCCGACCTGGTTTTTATGGACATTAAAATGCCCGAAATGAACGGTATTGATGCAACCCGCATGGCACTGCAAAAATATCCCAATCTGAAGGTAATTGTTTTAAGTATGTCGGGAAATGAAGAACATTTTTCTTTATCCCTGAATGCCGGTGCGATGGCCTATCTTCTGAAAAATTCTGATAAAACGGAAATCGAAAAAGCCATCAATTGTGTGATTGAAGAAAAGAATTACTTCTCCGAAGCGTTACTGAAAGATCTTGTAAAAAGAAATTACATCCTCAGTAAAGATACCATTGCCCCGATCGACAATCCGGATAAACTTTCACAAAGGGAACTGGAAGTACTGCAACTGATTTGTAAAGGCCTTGCCAATCACGAAATCGCTGCTGAGTTAAACATCAGTCCGCGCACCGTTGATGGTCACCGCGCAAATATTCTCGACAAGACCCGTTCGAAAAATTCTATTTCCCTGGTCGTGTACGCGATTAAAAAGGGCCTGGTCAATTTAAAAGACATCTCCAATAACGCGCCGGCATAGCGTCTGGTTATTCTTTCTTTAAGGAATCTGTTGAGCCTTCTTTCAGGAGGCTCAATTCTTTTTCAACCGCATCAAGCCGTTTCACAATTTTACTCAGGTTACGGAAATGAACATAGGTGCGCCGGTATTCAGATACATTAAACGCAGGTGATCCCTGAACAATTTCATTTTCATTTTCAATATCCTGACCAATCCCGCTCTGGGCGGCGATTTTAACGCCATCAGCAATTTTCAGGTGGCCAATAATCCCCACCTGTCCGCCAACCATCATATTTTTCCCTAACTTGGTACTGCCGGCCACACCCGATTGCGAAGCAATAACGGTATTTTCACCAATCTCAACATTGTGGGCAATCTGAATCAGGTTATCCAGTTTTACCCCTTTGCGGATGATTGTGGAACCCAGGGTAGCCCGGTCGATGGTGGTATTGGAGCCAATCTCTACATAATCTTCAATCACCACATTGCCAATCTGAGCCACCTTCGCATAATGATGATCCGATTGCGGGGCAAAACCAAAACCATCGGCACCGATTACAACGCCCGAATGCAGCGTGCAATGATTACCAATTTCATTATCGGAATACACTTTCACTCCCGAAAATAAGGTCGTATCCTCTCCCACCACCACATTATCGCCAAGATAACAATGCGGATACAATTTGGTATTCGCGCCCACCTTCACATTATCAGCAATCACCGCAAACTCTCCGATATACACATTCTCCCCGATAGTAGCGGAGGGCGCGATAAAGGCCAGGGATGAAATCCCCTTTTTATCGAGTTTGATCTTGTTGTACATTTCCAGCAAACTCGCGAAAGCCGTGTAGGCATTCTCCACACGAATCAGGGTACACACAAGGGAGTGCTCGGGCTTAAAATCGGCATTCACAATGACGATCGTAGCGCGTGTTGTGTATATATAAGGTGCATACAGCGGATTGGCCAGAAATGAAAGGCTTCCCGGAACTCCTTCTTCGATTTTCGATAAGCGCGATACTGTTGCGTCAGGATTCCCTTCTACTACGCCATGCAGCATCTGGGCTATTTGTTGGGCACTGAATTCCATATAATTTTATTTATCTGAATAATTAATGGTTGGGTAATACTTCTTTGGGACAACAAAGAAAATATTTTTTTATTGTTTTGGAGAGCAAATCTATATTCAACTGATCGGAGGCCTGAGTGATATCCCGGACCGAGCCATCCTTATATAGGATATTGATTTTATCAAACTGCGGATTGTACGCATGATTAGCCACATCGCCGGTGAAAACAAAATATTCTGCCTGCGCCATACTTAACCCGTAAGCCTTTGCTGTGGCGGCTTTCAGAGGCTCCATAACCTCCTCCGAAAAAGGCTCAGATTGAATTTCAATATGAAATAACTGGCGGTTGACCATTTTCTTACATAAGGTCGATAACACCTTATCGGGATGAGAACACCATACCTTCACGGAAGTGAAAACATCATAATCATCTATTAATGCAAACTGTTCTAATATTTCATGGTTTTCAATAAAATCAACCTCAGTAATCCGGTTATACAGAAAAATAGAAAGTGCAGGTGTTGCAAATAAAGGCTCTTTCATTAATGCCAGTTCCCGCGCCCGGCGAAGAATCCGGATCAACAATTGTTCGGCTGACAACACAGTTTTATGCAGATAAACCTGCCAGTACATCAGACGGCGGGCAACAATAAACTTCTCTACAGAATAGATTCCTTTAACCTCTACTGCCAGTTCATCATTTACCACATTCAGCATTTTGATGATCCGGTCGGCACTGATGACACCTTCTGAAACCCCGGTAAAAAACGAATCTCTTTTAAGATAATCCAGGCGGTCCACATCAAGCTGGCTTGAGACCAATTGACGCGGAAATGTTTTAGGATAATCACCGGCAAAAATACTGCGCGCAACACTCAGCCTCCCATCAAACTTTTCATTCAGGCGGTCAATGAATAAAAGGGAAAGGTCTTCGTGCGACAATGTTTCGGTTAAGCTGCTTTCGAGCGCGTGCGAGAAGGGACCATGCCCGATGTCGTGCAGCAATATCGCGATAAGCAACCCATCTTCTTCCTCCTGCGATATATCCAGCCCTTTCTGTCGGAGCACCTCAATGGCCTGCCCCATCAGATGCATGGCCCCCAACGCGTGTTGAAAACGGGTATGATAGGCGCCGGGGTAAACCAGATATGTCAGCCCCAATTGTTTGATGCGGCGAAGCCGTTGAAACCACGGGTGTTCAATAATATCGAAATGAACTTCACCGGGTATGCCAATAAAACCATACACCGGATCGTTAATGATTTTTCTTTTATTGTACTGGGGAATATTCACAGGAATTGATTATATTTGTATAACACATGGGACGACAAGGAATGTGTTTGCAATTGATATGTGGCGAATCGCTGATCAAAAACAACCTTACGTAACAACAAAAGTATTGGATAAATCAGATTCTGACAAATTATGGGAAAAATTAAAATTTTGTGGGCCGATGACGAAATTGATTTATTGAAGCCACACGTACTCTTTCTTAAAGAAAAAGATTATGAAGTAACCACCACCAATAATGGGGGTGATGCCTTGGAATTAATTGAAGAAATAGATTTCGATATTATTTTTCTGGATGAGAATATGCCGGGGCTTTCGGGTCTCGAAACCCTCTCAAAAATCCGGGCCAACTATCCCAACCTTCCCGTGGTCATGATCACCAAAAATGAACAGGAACAAGCCATGGAGCAGGCTATCGGGAACAGCATTTCGGATTATCTTATTAAACCGGTAAACCCAAACCAGATTCTTTTGTGCCTGAAAAAAAACCTCGACAACAAAAGGCTGGTGAGTGAAACCACTGCACACGCGTATCAGCAGGAATTCCGCACCATCGGAATGAACCTCTCCGCAAGGATGAAAACCGAGGAATGGAAGGACGTATATAAGAAATTAGTTTACTGGGAACTGGAATTGGATAAATCGCAGCGCCAGTCAATGAACGAAGTGCTGACGATGCAGAAAAGAGAAGCCAATGTGGCGTTTTATAAATTTTACGAAGCCAACTACATTGATTGGCTGGTAGGCAAAAGCGATGACCTGCCTACCATGTCGCATACCCTTCTCAAAGAAAAAATGCTGCCCCGCCTTGCTGAAGACCGGCCGCTGTTCCTGATTGTAATCGATAACCTCCGCTACGATCAGTGGAAAACCATCCAGCCGGTGATTGAAGAACTATACCGTGTGGTGGAAGATGATGTATATTTCAGTATCCTGCCGACTGCAACGCAATACTCGCGCAATGCCATGTTCGCCGGATTGGTACCTTCGGAAATCGAAAAGAAATATCCCAAATATTGGGTACAGGAAAGTGAAGAGGGAACAAAAAATCAGTTCGAGAGTGAGCTCTTTGGTGAATTCCTGAAAAGGTTTGGAAAGGATGTAAAATACTCTTACAGCAAAATTCTTAACCTTAACGCTGGAAGAAAATTTGTTGAAGGGCTGCCCAACCTGATGAACAACAAAATAAACATTCTTGTTTATAATTTTGTGGATATGCTCTCACATGCCCGCACCGAGATGGAAGTGATCCGCGAGCTGGCCGATGATGAACCGGCATACCGCTCCCTCACCCTGTCGTGGTTCAAGCATTCGCCCCTCATGGATGTGATCCAGTTCCTCGCTCGTCAGCGCGCCAATATCATGATCACCACCGACCACGGATCGGTAAAGGTGGATAATCCCGTAAAAGTCGTTGGTGATCGTAATACCAACACCAACCTTCGCTACAAATTTGGCAAGGCACTGGATTACAACAAGAAAGAGGTTTTTGAAGTTAAAAACCCCCAGGATATTTTCCTCCCCAGGGTGAATGTGAGCACATCCTACGTTTTCTGTCGCGAAAATGACTTTTTCGCCTATCCGAACAATTATAATTACTTTGTGAACTACTACCGCAACACTTTTCAGCATGGGGGAATTTCGCTCGAAGAGGTCATGATCCCCTTTATCTTTTTAAAACCAAAATGATGATTTATGCCGGTACGACTAACCTGTCCTGATATTACTGCCGCCCCGCTGATTGCCAGAAAAATCCTCCTGACCTTTAAAGGACGGCGTATTTTTGCTTTCTCCGGGAGCATGGGAACCGGAAAGACAACCATTATCAATTACTTATGCAAAGAACTGGGCGTGCTTGATTTCACCGTCAGCCCGAGTTTCTCTCTGGTAAACGAATACCGGACCCGTGAGGGTGAAACCGTGTATCATTTTGATTTTTATAGAATTAATGACATAAAAGAGGCCTTCGATATGGGCTACGAAGAATATTTTTACAGCGGGCATTATTGCTTCATCGAATGGCCGGAAAAAATAATGGAACTTTTACCCGAAGATTGCGTATACATCAGGATTGATGATCCTGTAGAACCAGGAAAACGTTCTTATGTATTCGATACAGCGTCTTAAACTCTTTTTGCTCTATGTACCCAGTTGAAAAAGATAAGCCTAACATGTTGAAATTTTCACAGGCAGAAGGCTTTTTACCCCAGGCTGAAATGCTGGAAATCAAAAAACAGCGCGTTAATTTCAGTATCGGGGTCCCCAAAGAAATAGCATTTCAGGAAAATCGCATCGCCCTGGTCCCTGAAGCCGTGGGTATGTTGATTAACAACGGACATAATGTCCTCATCGAATCCAATGCAGGCAAAGCAGCGCATTTCCCCGATCATGAGTACAGCGAAGCAGGAGCAACCATTGTTTATTCCCCCGAAGAAGTTTATAAGGCCAATGTTATTCTAAAGGTTGCCCCACCCATACTAAGCGAAATTGAATATTTACAGCCCCGCCAGGTGGTGTTTTCAGCGCTGAATCTGCCAGGACAAACAGAAGAATATTTTAAGCGGCTGATCGCCAGAAAAATAACGGCCATATCATACGAGCACATTAAGGATAAAACCAACAGTTTCCCCGTCATTCGCTCGATGAGTGAAATTGCCGGAAACACTGCCATTTTAGTCGCCTCAGAGTATCTGGCCAGTCCGGAATACGGCCGCGGTAAAATGCTGGGAGGCTTTAGCGGCATTGCCCCCACCGAGGTTGTCATATTGGGCGCAGGAACGGTTGCTGAGTATGCCACACGCTCGGCCATGGGATTGGGGGCCCTGGTGAAAGTTTTCGACGACTCCATTTACAAGCTGCGCAGCATTCAGAATCGCGTTAACGCGCAACTTTTCACCTCGGTGCTTCAGCAAAAAGTATTGCTAAAAGCCTTGCGCACCGCGGATGTCGCAATTGGCGCACTGCACTCTATTGAGGGACGCACACCGTGCGTTGTTTCAGAAGATATGGTAAAGGAAATGCAGTACGGCAGCGTGATTGTTGACGTAAGCATTCCGCAGGGCGGATGTTTCGAAACGTCAAGGGTGACGAACCATACTCACCCTGTGTACAAAAAACATGGGGTTACCCACTATTGCGTACCTAATATTGCTTCGCGCGTTCCCCATACCGCCTCGTTTGCACTCAGCAATTTCTTTGCGCCCATCATGAACCAGATTGGCGATTCGGGCGGTATCAGCGCCGTGTTAAAAATGGACCCGGGCATCCGGCATGGAGTTTATCTGTACCAGGGCATCATGACCAACAGGTACATAGCAGAAAGCTTCAGCCTGCCATGGAAAGATATCGACCTGTTGATGGCGGCATTCTAAAACACCGGATAAACCGGTTTTCATGAATTCATTTTGCCACATACCTCTCTGAAATAAAGAGCATTATAGCGTTATACTCCTTCCGGAGGATATTTCCATCGGAAAGACAATATTTTTTTATTATCTTTGCACCCTCTTTTTTAAAAACATGATACATATAACATTACCCGATAATAGCGTACGCGAATATCCCGAAGGAGTTACCGGAATGGATGTCGCACGCAGTATTAGTGAAGGCCTGGCCCGCAATGTATTGTCAGCAAAGATCGACAATGAAATCTGGGACGCCAACCGGCCTATCTTAAAAGATGCCCGTATAAAGCTATTGACTTGGAACGACCCCGAGGGTAAATCCACCTTGTGGCATAGTTCCGCCCACTTGCTGGCCGAAGCCATTGAGGCCCTGTATCCGGGTACTAAATTCGGCATTGGCCCCGACATTGAAAATGGCTTTTACTACGATATCGACCTTGGCGAACGCGTCATCAGTGATGCTGACTTCAAAGCCATTGAGGACAAAATGCTGGAACTGGCCCGTAAGGACCAGACCTTTACACGCAAGGAAATCAGCAAAACAGCCGCGCTTGAGTTTTTTACTGCTAAAAACGATGAATACAAGCTGGAGCTCATCAACGACTTAAACGACGGAGAAATTACGCTGTACGAATCCGGACAGTTTACTGACCTTTGCCGTGGCCCTCATATACCCAATACCAGTTTTATCCGTGCAGTGAAAGTCTTAAGCGTTGCCGGCGCTTACTGGAGAGGTGATGAAAAACGCAAACAGCTTACCCGCGTTTATGGCATTACTTTCCCGAAACAAAAGGAACTGACAGAACATCTGGCCTTACTGGAAGAAGCGAAGAAACGCGATCACCGTAAGCTCGGAAAAGAACTTGAAATATTTACCTTTTCACAAAGAGTGGGAAGCGGATTACCCCTGTGGTTGCCCAAAGGCGCAGCTTTACGCGAAAGGCTTGAACGTTTTCTGAAAGAAGTACAGCGCAAAGCCGGATACCAGCAGGTAATCACACCCCATATCGGGAATGTTGAATTATATAAGACCTCCGGACATTTCCAGAAATACGGAAAAGATTCATTTCAGCCCATCAAGACCCCGGTTGAGGGAGAAGAGTTTATGCTGAAACCCATGAATTGTCCGCACCATTGCGAAATTTACGCCTATAAACCCCGCTCATATAAAGACCTTCCGGTTCGTCTGGCGGAATTTGGCACTGTATATCGCTACGAACAGAGTGGTGAATTACATGGTCTTACCCGGGTAAGGGGATTCACACAGGACGATGCGCATATCTTTTGTCGTCCCGACCAGGTAAAAGCTGAATTCATCGGTGTAATGGATATTGTGATGCACATTTTCCGTGCACTGGATTTTAAAGATTTTACCGCACAGATTTCGCTACGCGACCCCAATGACAAAGAAAAGTACATCGGAAGTGATGAAAACTGGGAAAAAGCGGAAAAGGCTATCATGGAAGCGGTTGAAGAAACAGGGCTGAAGGCTGAAATTGAAATTGGTGAAGCGGCATTTTACGGCCCCAAACTCGATTTCATGGTACGCGACGCCATCGGCCGTAAATGGCAACTTGGAACCATACAGGTAGATTATAACCTTCCGGAACGTTTTGAACTGGAATATGCCGGTAATGATAACAACAAATACCGCCCGGTAATGATTCACCGTGCACCTTTCGGTTCCATGGAACGTTTTGTCGCGGTATTAATCGAGCATTGCGCCGGTAAATTCCCGCTATGGCTGGCTCCTGAGCAGGTCACCATTCTGCCCATCAGCGAGAAATATTTAGATTATGCAAAAAAAGTTTTACTTTTGCTGGATAATTACGAAATTCGCGGCCGCATTGACGAGAGGAACGAGAAAACCGGTAAGAAAATTCGTGACGCTGAATTAGATAAAGTACCCTACATGCTGATCGTTGGCGAGAAGGAAGAAGCTGATGGAACAGTTTCTATACGTAAGCACGGCAGCGGAGATATGGGCGTACAAAATATTGAAGAATTCGCCGCTATGGTGAAAGAAGAAATTAAAAAAATGACTGAATAGTCATATCAAAATAACCCAATATTAACTAACATAGGAGATACCGTTATAGCACAGACTGGCCCTACCCCTCCCTATCAACGCAGGGGTTTTCAGAGAAGAGAAGAATTACACCACATCAACGAACGCATTAAAGCTCCGGTGGTGAGAGTGGTTGGAGATAATATCGAAACTGCAATCATGCCGATCAGAGAAGCAATTGATTTGGCTGAAAAGAGTGGGCTCGACCTTGTCGAAATATCCCCTACTGCTAATCCTCCTGTTTGTAAAATTGTTGACTATAAAAAGTACCTTTACGAACAAAAGAAAAAGCAAAAGGAAATTAAAGCGAAATCTGCAAAAGTAGTTGTTAAAGAAATCAGACTGGGACCTAATACCGATGACCATGATTTTGATTTCAAGCTGAAACACGCAATGAAATTCCTGCAGGATGGAGCCAAAGTTAAAGTGGATGTGTTTTTTCGCGGAAGATCTATAGTATATAAAGATAAAGGTGAGATTATCCTCTTGAAATTTGCCGACGAGCTTTCAGAATATGGCAAGCCTGAAATGATGCCGAAGCTTGAAGGAAAAAGGATGATCATGATTTTAACACCTAAAAAATAGTTTTTTTTACCTTAATTATTAACCTAAATTCATTCAGGAATGCCAAAGATGAAGACGAAATCCGGAGCCAAAAAAAGGGTTAGAGTAACCGGCACGGGTAAACTCTCCAGAAAGCATGCTTACAAAAGTCACATCCTGACGAAGAAAACCAAAAAGCAGAAACGTAATCTTACGTACAAAGCGTTGGTTTCTCCATCAGATGAGAAAAATATCAAGCGCGCGCTGGGAATGTAGTTCATTATTGTTTAACTTACTTTCAGCCATTAAAGAGTCGCTTACGTGGCCGCTGAAGTAAAAAATTAATTTTATGCCAAGATCAGTAAATGCCGTGGCATCACGGCACAAAAGGAAAAAAATCCTGGAACGTGTTAAAGGACAGTTCGGGAGAAGAAAAAATGTATGGACCGTAGCCAAGAATGCTTACGAAAGAAGCATGACCTACGCATACAATGACCGTAAAGACAAAAAAGGCACCTTCCGCAGCCTGTGGATCCAGCGTATTAATGCCGGTACCCGTCAGTATGGAATGTCATACTCTGTTTTTATTGGAAAACTTCACGAAAAAAACATTCTGCTGAGTCGTAAAACCCTGGCCGAACTTGCACTTAACCAGCCCGAGGTCTTTAAGGCCGTGGTGGATATGGTAAAATAATATTTGCAACCAATGTTTAAAAGGGCCTTTATGGGCCCTTTTTTTTATGCAGGAAGTCGCTTCTCGATACGCCGCTAAAAACGCGGCACTCGAAATGACCGTCGTATAGGGGTTATAAAGTGTCCTTTATCCATATCACCTTCAACGGTCAGGTCGAGTGCAGACGCGTGTTTTTCGCGGCTGTGTATCGAGACCCGAACCTTACGCTTCTCAACAAATACGACTTGATCCATATTCGCCTAAACTACCACATATTATATTATATAACAGTTACTTATATGTAAATATTTACTTCTGTGTGTAATCAAAGGGTTTATTAGCTATTTTTGAAAAAATTTTAACTGTATGAAAAAACTTTACCTACTCTTTACCGGCCTGTTTCTTAGTAGTGGCCTGTTTGCACAAACTGCCACCAATGATGGCACCGTAGAAGTGATTACTGCTACGCATTTTGCCATAACAAAACCTCTTCGCGAAATGGTTGTTGATACAAAGAGCGAACAAAATCTTGACCTTGTAAAAAAAGGAGAATCTCCTGACCGGCTTGCCAGAATCCCCTATCAGTTAGCAGTTAATCCTGATGCCCTTCCTAAAGATGGTGAAGATCCCGCTATGCAAAAAGTAATGGGTGCTAAAGTTCTGTTGCTTCCTGAAGTCAGCTGGAACGGACAAAGTGGCTCTGGCTATCCCCCGGATCCCTCAGGTGCTGCAGGTGTCAACCATTACGTGCAGGCAGTAAATACCGCCTACAGGATTTATACTAAAACCGGCGCTTCAGTAACGGGTGGAGGCCCTTTCAATCTGAGTGAGATGTGGACTGGCACAACCGACGACGGAGATCCTATTGTGTTATATGATAAATTCGCCGACCGATGGTTCATCAGCCAATTTCAGTATTCCTCTCCCTATAAGGTTTGTATTGCTGTTTCAACCACCAACGATCCCACAGGGACCTATTATTCCTGGATTTTCAGTTCGACTCAACTTCCTGACTATTTAAAATTTTCCATCTGGCAAGACGGTTATTATATGACCTCAAACCAATCCACCCAAAAGGTAGTGGTTTTTGAACGTTCAGCGATGCTCACCGGATCTGCTTCTGCAAGAATGCTTGTAAAAACGAACTCATTCCCTTCAGGCGGAGGTTTCTTCTGCCCGTTGCCGGGTGATGCAGACGGACAATTACCCGCAGCTGGTACACCTTGCCCTATCTTTACCTATACCGATGATGCCTGGGGTGCAGCTTATGATGATGCCGTTAAAGTATACGAAATGACTGTTAACTGGGTTCCCGCAACTCCCACCGCCACAATTGTAAATGTTGCCACACTGCCCGCTGCTCCTTTCAATTCTGCGTACAGCTCTTCATGGGATGATATTCCCCAGCCAGGAACCACTGCCAAACTTGACGGCATTGGCGGTGTCTTTACTTTCAGGGCACAACACAGGTGCTGGACCGGCTATAATTCAGTCGTTCTTTGCATGGGCGTTCGTATCAGCACAAGCCCCGTTCAACGCAGTATTCGCTGGTTTGAACTTCGCAAAAATACTTCGACCAACGTATGGAGTATATACCAGGAAGGCACTTATACACCCGACGAATATTCGCGCTGGTGCGGCAGTATTGCCATGGATAACAACGGATCCATTTCTCTGGCTTATGCGGTTTCAGGGAATACCACAGTTTACCCGGGCATCCGTTATACCGGACGTAATGCAAGCGATCCCTTAGGGACCATGACGTATGCAGAACAAACTGCACAAGTCGGAAGCGGTACTCAGACAATGACCAACCGCTGGGGCGATTATTCCCACACCTCCCTTGACCCGGTTGATGGCAATCTCTTTTGGCATACCGGCGAGTATTTTTCAGGCGGAAGTATCAGAACCAAGGTTTTCTCTTTCAGAATTCCTGTTCCCGCCGGAATTGAAGAAACTATCCAAAAGACCGACATTACCGTATATGAATCAAATGATCAGCTGATCGTAAAATCAATTAGTCTTCCCGGAAATAATGAATTGCAAGTGGACCTGTTCGACATGGGTGGCCAACTGATCTCCGGGAAATCAATCATCCCTGCAAATAATACGTTCGAAACATCATTTAATATCTCCGGTCTTGCAGCAGGAACCTACCTTGTAAGAGTTGGTGAACCTTATACAAGTTTCCAGAAAGTAACAAAAGTAATTATCCATTAATAATTCCTATTACAAAAACACCCGGGACCTGCAAAGGAACTATCCCGGGTGTTTTTTTTATACTACTCGCTATGAAATCAACTTTTTTATTATTGGCCCTGATTCTGGCCATTTCAACGGGTTGTAAAACCCACTCCCAAGGCAGCGGTTGCTGCAGTAAGCAACAAACAGCCACCGTAACCGGTGCTACTACAGGCAAAGTATCACATCAGTTCCAAGCCACCGGATGCGGAACCGTGATTGTTGTTGATAATGCCGGAAACAACGACCCACAAATTCTGATTCCTAAAGATAAACTGGCGAAGGAATTCGACAAAGATGGCCTTGTCATTAAATTCAATTTCCGCCTGCTGAAAATGCCCAATCCTGCAGGATGCGCTACCGGAAATATTGCAGAGATCACCGATATTTCTAAATAGAGAAAATCTCTTATAATAAAAAGCCATGCAAATTACTGCATGGCTTTTTTTATTGATATTAGAAATTACTGAAAATTATCTGAGTAAGGTTACGGTGCCATTGATGTGATATTCTTTATCATCATGTCCAACAGCATCAAACACGTAATAATAAACACCGGCTGAGGCTTCTTCTCCGGAAGAAAGAACGATTCCGTTCCACTCGCCCCACACAGCTGACCATTCATATACCAGCCTTCCCCAACGGTTATGTATAACCATGTGCGATGTTTTCAATCCTTCGGATACCACCTTAAAGACATCATTGTACCCGTCACCATTAGGTGTGAAAATATTGGGGATCTCAAACACTGATTGTGGGTATATAGTCACTGTAAAAATATACACATCTTCACAGAAATAAGGACTACCACTATTCACCGTTAACGTCACAGTAAATATTCCGTCTTCGGTATATACATGAGATGGGTTCTGATCTGTAGAAATCCCACCATCACCAAAATCCCAATTGAACGTTACGCCACCTGTCCCGGTATATGTGAAGTTAACCGTAGCGGGAGTGATATCGTTAATGATTACAACACCCGCCATCGCTGAAATAAACACGTCGGTGCTGACCACAGCAGTGTCGGTTAAGGTGCAGTTTACACTATCGGTAATAATCACACTATAGGTGCCGGCACACAGATCTGTTATGCCAGGAGTAGTTAAACCGTCTGGTGACCATAGATATGAATAGGGAGGAATTCCACCAGAAACAATGGTAGATATTTCTCCGGTACAACTATTTTCACACCCCTCGTTCAGGGGATTCATCGTCAGATTTATGGGAGGATTCTGCGTGATACTAAACGGAACCACGACAAAGCAACCATGAGCATCTGTTACCGTAACAGAATAATTCCCTGCCTGGTAATTCGTCACTTGGTTGGTAGTGTCCGGATTAGACGCCCATTGATATTGATAAGGAAAGGTACCACCACTGGCGGTCACCTCAGCCATACCCGTATTCCCACCATAACAAACCACCATGGCACTGTCAGTGATATCGGCCACCAGCACTGCCGGTTCAACAATGGTAACACTGGCAGTTGCTGTACAACCTGCATCATCCGTGATGTTCACCGTATAGGTTCCCGGAGCCAGATTAACAGCCGTTTGGGTGTCCTGCACCGGACTCGTCTGCCATGAATAAGTATAGGGGAACGTACCCCCGGAGGCGTTAACCGTTGCCTGACCATCAGCGTCACCATTGCACGTTACATCCTGAACAACCTGCGTACTCGCGGTTACCTGGTTTATAGTAACAGTTTGTGAGTATGGCAGCGACGTACAACCATTGTATGTGACAGTTAAAGTAATCGTGTGCGAGCCCGCTGTATCAAACGTAATCACATGAGGGCCGATTCCCGTATCGGGGATTGCAATGCCCCCGTCAAAATCCCAGTCAAAGGTAGTTCCCGCCCCGCCTGTTCCGGTATATGTGGCAGTAACAGGTGCCAGAAGACAAACCCCTGGAGCATCAAGCGTGAAGGTTGCCGTTGGTGCGGGATCCACAACGATGCTTTGCGTGGCGGTATTGGTACATGAATTAGTATCCGTATAAGAGTATGTAATAATAAACGTTCCTGGTCCGGCAACTATCGGATTAAATATATTTCCTGATACCCCTGTTCCGCTGTATGTACCTCCCGCAGGTGTTGCAGAATCCAGCGTGAATGCAGGAGACGTTTCGCATACTGTGGGTAATGCAGGGAAGGTAATTACCGGTAAAGGATTAATGGTAATAATAAATGTGGAATCGGGGCCCACACAACTGCTTGCGGTTGGCGTAACAGTAATGGTTGCAGTTATCGGTCCGGCACCTGTATTAACCGCGGTGAATCCCGGTATAGTTCCGCTTCCGCTGGCTCCGAGGCCAATGGCTGTATTGTCGTTGGTCCAGTCAAACGTGGTCCCGCTCACCGTGCTGATAAACGGTGGTACAATGGCATTTTCGTTATGACAGAAGGATATATCCGGTATTGAAACGTTCGGGGTGGGGTTAACGGTAATGGTATAGCTTGAAGGTAATCCGGGACAACCATTCAGGGTGGCAATCACCGTAATGGTGGCTGTTATCGAAGTGTTACCGGTATTAACTACTGTGAATCCTGGAATGTCGCCTGTTCCGCTGGCAGCAAGTCCGATGGCAATATTACTGTTGGTCCACGCAAAGGTGCCCCCCGCGGGGTCGCTTACAAACGCGGTACCCGGAACCGTTGCCGTGTTGCAGGCGGTAATATCGAGCGGTACGGTAACGGTCGGAGCCGGATTAATCGTAATATCAGAGGTATCTGATGCAGCAGCGCATCCGCCGGCGGCCGCAATAAAATTAATTACCGAATAAGTACCGGGAGTGGAACCTGTAAGGTCAACTTCTCCGGTAGCGGTATTTGCAAATACTAATCCCCCCGGACCACTGAATACACCGGCAGTGGAACCAGCCGGGAAGGTGGGGAAAGGATTGGTTCCATACTGACAATAAGGCCCGGCATAGCTGAATAATGCTGAGGGTGGAGGTGTAATGCTGAAACTGGCTGTGGCCGTTGAGGGACATACGCCATCGGTGGTAAATGTAATTGTATAGTTTCCGATACTGCTGGCGCTCACGTCCACCAATCCTGTGCTATCATCAATCACCAGTCCGGCCGGTGTAAAAGTAAAAGTCCCGGTGGATCCGCCTGTGATAGTCGGGATTACGTCCACACCCGTCTGACAAGCGCTGGCAGGGACAATACTAAATGAAGGATCATCAGGAGTAATAACTGTAATGGATTGCGTTGCTGTATTGGTACAGCCATTGGTGTCGGTATAGGTGTAGGTAATCGGGAAGGTTCCTGGTCCGGAAACAGCCGGATTAAAAATATTACCAGATACTCCGGTTCCACTATAGGTACCTCCGGCAGGTGTCGCAGAATCCAACGTTAAAGCCGGCGATGTGGGGCACAGTGACGGCAGTGGAGGGAAAGTGACAACCGGCAATGGATTCACAGTAATGGTATACGTAGAATCCGGTCCCACACAACCATTTGCTGTAGGGGTAACGGTTATTGTTGCAGTTATCGCACCAGCGCCGGTATTGGTGGCCGTAAAAACGGTGCTAGCACCGCTGCCACTAGCGCCCAGCCCAATCGCTGTGTTATCGTTGGTCCAATCGAATGTTGTTCCGCCCGTTAAACTGGTAAACACTCCGGCGGCAGCGCTTTCGTTATGGCATACAACCAGATCTGGTGGCATGATTGCTATTGGCGTGGGATTAACCGTAATGGTATAACTGGAGGGTATTCCCGGACAAGCACCCAGAGTGGGCGTTACTGTAATAGTGGCTGTTATTGGATCTGTGCCGGTATTAACAACGGTGAATCCTGCAATGTCTCCTGTTCCGCTGGCGGCAAGGCCAATTGCGGTGTTACTATTGGTCCAGTCGAAAGTGGCTCCCGGAGGGGTACTGACAAAAGCGGTGGGAGGAACAACAGCGCTGTTGCATTCAGTAATGCTGGCAGGAACTGTAACAATGGGCGAAGGATTGATGGTGATTTGTGCCGTTTCTGTCACGGAGTCACATCCGCCGGCCGCAGCAATAAAATTGGTAACGGTGTAGGTGCCTGGGGTGGATCCTGCAAGATTAACTTCTCCGGTGGAAGTATTTACAAAGACAATACCTCCGGGACCGCTGAACACACCCGGGATTGAACCGACTGCAATAATTGCAGAAGGATTTGGATCGCTCTGACAATAGGGTCCCGCATAGCTAAACAACCCCGTAGGCGGAGGTGTGATAGTGAAGCTGGCGCTGGCAGAAGCCGGGCATGGGCCATCGGTGGTAAATGTAATGGAATAGGTTCCAACAGTGCTGGCGCTTACATCGACCATTCCTGTGCTGTCATCTATTACCAGTCCGGCCGGAGTAAACGTAAAGGTTCCTGTTCCACCGCCAGTAATAACGGGTGTTACATCGGGACCTGTCTGGCAAACACTGGAAGGGGTAATTGAAAAGGTAGGATCTTCAGGGACTTCCACGGTAATGGACTGCGTGGCAGTATTCGTACAGCCATTGGCGTCAGTATAAGTATAGGTAATCGTAAAAACTCCTGCACCCGAAACGGCCGGATTAAATACGTTTCCTGATACCCCGGTTCCACTATAGGTTCCTCCTGCTGGGGTCGCGGAATCGAGGGTATAAGGCGGGGATGTCGGACAAAGTATTGGCAAAGGAGGAAAAACAATGACCGGTAATGGATTGATCGTAATGGTAAACGTTGAGTCGGGCCCTGTACAACCAAAAGCGGTAGGAGTTACAGTAATGGTCGCTGTTATCGGTGTTGTACCCGTATTTATTCCTGTGAACACGGGAACTGTTCCACTACCGCTGGCACCCAAACCAATGGAAGGATCGCTGTTGGTCCAGTCGAAAGTGGTTCCTGCCACATTACTGGTAAACGGTCCGGAGGTTGCACTTTGGTCATGACAAGCAATAACATCAGGCGGTGGGGTGGCAATGGGGGTAGGATTAACCGTAATGGTATAACTTGAAGGTATGCCGGGGCAGCTATCCAGAGTCGGTGTTACGGTAATGGTAGCGGTGATTGGAGTAGTACCGGTATTAACAACGGTGAACCCACCAATGTCACCTGTTCCGCTGGCTGCAAGACCAATAGCGATATTACTGTTAGTCCATGTAAACGTTGCTCCGGGAGGAACACTGACGAATGCTGTAGGCGGAACTGTCGCACTGTTGCATTCAGTAATATTTGCTGGAACGATAACTATGGGCGCCGGATTAATAGTAATCTGAGCCGTTTCAATAACTTCAGCGCATCCGCCTGATGCTGCAATCGTATTGGTAACAGTATAGGTACCAGGGGTGGATCCTGTCAGATCAACCAGTCCGGTTGCTGTGTTTACAAAAACCAACCCTCCCGGACCGCTGAAAATCCCGGCGGTGGAGCCGACAGCGATCGTAGCTGCAGGATTCGTTCCTCCCTGGCAATAGGGACCTGCATAGCTAAAAAGCGCGGTTGGCGGAGGGGTAATGATAAACGTGGTGCTGGCTGAATCGGGGCACGGACCATCGGTGACAAATGTAATAGTGTATGTACCAACGGCGCTGGCGCTTAAATCAATTAATCCAGTGGAAGTATTGTCAAACACAAGACCGGCCGGTGTAGAAGAAAAGGTGCCGGTGAATCCTCCGGTAATGGTGGCTGCCAGGTCGGTACCGGTCTGACACATGCTTGAAGGTGAATAATTAAATGAAGGGTCGTCCGGAGGATTTACTGTAATTGATTGCGAAGCTGTATTAGAGCAGCCGTTTAAATCAGTAAAAGTATAAGTTATGGTAAACATTCCCTGACCGGAGATGGCAGGATCAAAAATATTTCCAACTACTCCTGTTCCGGTGTAGGTACCCCCGGCAGGTGTTGCCATATTCAGGATTGTTGGAGTGGTTGAATCGCAGGTGGCAGGTAAGGCCGGAAAGTTGATCTGCGGCGATGGGTTGACGGTAATTGAATATAACGAAGCAGTTCCGGGGCAACCGTTTAAAGTCAGAACGACGCAAACTGTAGCAGTAATTGGATTGGTACCATTATTTTGAGCTGTAAAACCTGGAACAATTCCGAAACCCCATGGACCTAAGCCGATGGAAGTAACATTATTGGACCATACACAACCGGCACCCGGTGGGATGGAACTCAGGGTATCGGGAGGCACCGACTCATTGTCGCAAACACTGAAACTGAGCGGTACAACAGCAGTAGGTATAGGATTAACCACAACCGTGGTAGCAGCTGACGCCGTACATCCGCCGGCTCCAGTAACCAATACAGTATAGGTGCCAGAGGCCGAAGGCTGCGCATTGGGGATAACGGGATTTTGAGTAGTGTCAGAAAACGAATCCGGCCCTGTCCATAAATAAGACAGGCCACCACTGGAAGTCATAAAGAGCGTGTTTCCCTGGCAAACCGGTGTGTTGCTACTGATGGTTGCAATAGGTAGTGGATAAATAACCACGGTGGTGCTTATTGTATCCACAGGCACGCCCGCAACAGAAATCACCACGGTATAAACCCCGGCAGTGGCAGGGTTCACGTTCGGTATGGATGGATTATGAAGGGCCGACATAAACCCATCGGGACCCGACCATAAATAAGTACCTCCGGTGACGGTGTCATTTGGATTCAGGAAAAGGGTCTGTCCAACACAAAGTGATATCACCGTTGTTACATCCATACAAAAAGAAGTAATGGTAGGTACCTGATTCGCCACAACAATATAATAAACTGAATCTTCGGCAAGCGCCGGGGTAGTCAGTATAAAATCTGCGGTTGATGCACCACTTTCATAACTTGCAATGCAGTTCGGTGAGGATCCCGGACAGTCATCATAGACAAAAAGCCCTGAATTTATTGCTGTAAGACCACTCATTGACAATTGAAGCGGATGACCAGTTCCCACGAACGAAAACCAGTACTCACCCCCACTGTAATTTGCATTACATGGGTTGAGCGGAGCGGTTATTCCATCATCAGGAAAGGAGCCTACGTTTATATTCGCTCCGCATTGTTGCCCCCCTGAGGTTAAGGGGATCGGAGTTGCACAATCGTTTTGGGCGGTAGCGAAACAAGCAGAAAATAATACAGCTATTATTGAGGGTAGTATTCTTTTCATAAATTTCAGTTTGAAAGTAATAAAGAAGTAATTTTTAGTCGTTTTCGATGTACAATCCGGTCTTTTTAAAAATGCCAAACACCTGCATCCTATTATCTGATATAAAAAACTTTGTTAAAACCACTTATTTTGAAAACAAATAAATGATTATACGAAAAAAAACCTTTAAGGTTTTAACAAAGTAATAATATATTCAAAATAATCTGAAGCAGGCATCTAATGATTTACAATAAACTCAAATTAACATATTATTAAATACTGATATTTTTGTTAAAAGGCGCTTATAAAAAAATATAAATCAACATTTTACATACATGGTACGGTCAAAGATACAATATAAGAAATGATTATGCAAATTTTTTTCGCAGTAATTTATTCCCAATACAAAAAGAACCCCCTTCATATATGAGAGGGTTCTTTGCATTGTATAAATAAAATGTAACGGTAAACTATTAACGAAGTAAAGTAACCGTGCCATTGAAATGATACTCTTTACCATCATAACCGGTGGCATCGTAAACATAATAATACTCACCATCGGCAGCAGGATTGCCTGAAAGCGCTATTCCACTCCAGGCCCCATGAACTTCTCCCCAGCGATAAATTTCTTTTCCCCAACGATTGAAAATCACCATTTTTTCAGTTTCCAGATTTTCTGATTTTACCGTGAAGAAATCATTAAACCCATCACTATTCGGGGTATAAACATTTGGGATTTCAACCACGGAAAGCCCAACGACAATAATCTCCAGAGTATAGGTATCTATACAAAAATCAGGCACCCCACTATTCACAGTAAGAACAACCGTATAAGTCCCGGGAATGGTGTAAGTATAAGAAGGATTAGAGAGGGTCGAAACCCCTGAACCGTCACCGAAATCCCAACTGTAACTTACAGCACCCGAACCGGTATAGCTGAAGTTGACCGGCAAAGGAATCATACCTTCGACAGGTGTTGCCGTGCCATCAGCATTTATGATGGTGTTGGTCATAATGACTGCAGCATTGGTGGCCGTACAGTTAAACTGGTCGGTAACCGTCACCACATAATTACCCGGGCAAACGGTAATTGCTTGTGTGGCTTCTGCGCCGGGTGACCAGAGATACGAATAAGGTCCTACCCCACCCGTAACAACTGCATCAGCTTCACCGTCGCAATTCCCGGCACAGCCTTCATCATGAATCTGCATATTGATATTCAGCTGAGGATTTTGCGAAATGCTGAACGGCACCACTACTTCACAACCATTATGATCGGTAATGGTTACAGTGTAATTGCCAGCATAAAAACCAACAGCGGTATTTGTTGTGGACGGGGATGTCGCCCATGTGTATGCATACGGCGTAACGCCTCCATTGGCGGTCACTTCCGCCATTCCATCATGGTCACCAAAGCAATCCACCATGATCGAATCAGTGATATCCGCGGTTAATACCGCCGGTTCAACAAGGGTTACGCTATCAATATCGGTGCAACCGATGTCATCTGTCACTGTTACAATATAGGTTCCAGCACCGACATCCACAGCATTTTGGGTCAGCTGAGCGGGCGTGGTATTCCATGCGTACGATAAAGGCTGGGCCCCACCAACGACCGTAACCGTGGCTTCGCCACTGTTTCCGGAAGCACATAGCACATCCTGAACAATTGAAGCTGACGCATCAACGCCTCCAATAGAAATCGTTACTGTATCCACAACAGAGGTGCATCCATTTTCGGTCACGGAAAGTGTGATATCATAAGTCCCCTGCGCCGAAAAAGTAATTGTATGCGGACCTGCACCTGTGCCAGGTGTAGCACTGCCTCCATCAAAGTTCCAGTTATAAGTTGCACCGCCACTGGCAGTGCCCGTATAGGTTGCCGTAACGGGAATCATGTTACAGCCATTCACCGGGTTTACGTTGAACGCAGCATTAGGCGTAGGATTAACATTGACGGTAACGGTTTGGCTATCTGTACAACCGAGTAAATCACCTGTTACCGTGTAGGTGGTGGTGGTGGTGGGGTCAGCAGTAACGGCCGGACCCGTTGTGGCAGACAATCCGGATGCTGGTGACCAGCCATAAGTACTTGCACCGCTCGCCGAAAGAGAGGTGGATTGTGAACTGCAAATCGTAGCACTTGCGGGGGTTACCGCCACCACTGGCAGGGCATTAACAGTAACTGTAATACTCTCACTGTCGGTGCAGCCGGCAGCTGTTCCTGTAACCGTATAGGTTGTGGTTGCTCCGGGAGTCACCGAAACCGGCGTTCCACTTAAGCTACCGGGCATCCATGCATAAGTTGTTCCTGCAACAGTGCTGGTTGAACTTAACGAGGATGAAGTGCCGGCACAAACAACAGCGGGTGTTGCGGTGGGAGTCACAACAGGCACTGGGTTTACCGTAACGTTCACCGTAGCTGAACCGGTGCAACCGGCCGCTGTTCCAGTTACAGTATAATTTGTGGTGGTTCCGGGTGTCACCGAAACCGGCGTTCCGCTTAAGCTACCGGGCATCCATGCGTATGTTGTTCCGGCAACACTGCTCGTTGAACTTAACGAAGAAGAAGCCCCGGAACAAATTGCGGCTGGTGTTGCAGCGGGAGTGACAACAGGTTTCGGATTTACTGTGATAGTAATGGCTGCAGAACCGGTGCATCCGGCAGTCGTCCCCGTAACGGTATAGGTAGTAGTGGTTGCAGGAGCAGCAGAAACCGCCGCACCGGACCCCAAACCTCCGCTCCAGCTGTAGGTGGTCGCACCTGAGGCTGTAAGTGTAGTAGAAGCCGTATTACAAATAGGATTAACTGAAGCAGTTACCCCAACGATGGGGCCAGGACTAACCGTTACCGTTGCAGTAGCCGTACTGGTGCACCCGCCCGTGGTACCAGTAACGGTATAGGTTGTAGTGGTGCCTGGTGATGCTGTAACAGGATTTCCTGAACCAAGACCGTCACTCCACGAATAAGAGGTCGATCCGGAAGCGGTCAGGGTAGAAGATGTTCCCGCACAAACAGCCAATGGTGAAGCCGATGCCGTAGTGCTTACTCCGGGGACAGTAATTGTTCTGCAATTACTGGCGTTTGCGGGATCTGTCAGGTTTCCGCACAAGTCGGCAACATGGCCATCGTCGCCGTTGATACAAATCGTGTGAGTCCCGGCCGATAATCCCGGACTAAGTGTTAATGTATACGTGTTTTCCATGCTACCCCCGGCAGCGCAGGTTGACCCGCTCACCCCAGTAACAGTTTGCCCGGCAATGGTAAAGTCAGCAGGAGAGACGGTGCTACAGAGCACATTTTCACTCAGCGAGATGGTGAGTGTTGTAACCCCACAGGCTGAGGGATTAGCAATGGGCATTAAATAAGGCCTCACATTATCGTAAATAATTGCAGATCCATTGGTCATATCAAGCTGGTAACCGTGTCCCGCACCATATCCGGTGTAGTTACTGATGTTAAGATAGTAGGTACTTCCGGCCGTAACCCAGACCTGTGGGTTGTTAGCCCCCGCAGAAGCATCCCAGCAATCCGTACCGGTAGTCGGCGTAAGGCTGTTGGCCCCTGTGATCCCTCCGTCGGCGGACCAGTTGCAACTCACTTCAAGATACGGCAATGCTCCGGTGTTCAGCAGTGCACTGCAATCATCCGTAGTAAGATTAAACAACGCCCAGTCATAATCATCCGACGAAACCCAGGGAGTTACGCGGAAATCAAACCATCCTGTGTTTTGCACTGTAAAAGTGTACCACACCGAATTTCGTTCCCCCGCACTCATACATGTTGTCGGGCAGCTGCTAACCGGGATGTCGCTGATATTTCCAACACCGGTATAGCCATTGTATTCATTATAGGTATTGAAACAAACGGGGATAGATCCCATACAATCCTGTACGGTAGGCTGGGCATAAACCGCTTGATTCAAACTGAAAGCGAAAACAGTAATGACAATGAGTAGTTTTTTCATGGACATTGTATATATAGATAAATGAATCTTATTGCAAAAAATCCTATTTGTCGTTCAATTCTTCGGAGCGCATACGGGTACCTTCCACAACAATTTCGCGTATCCCGCAAGTAATAAGTAGTTTAGTAAAGTGGCTGGTTTTGGTTTCAGCCGTTAAGGACAAACTGCCGGTACATGCAGCATTTTTTTTGTACATGATTTTGCAATCGGCCACGCGATCACCTGCCGACAAAAAAATACGCTGCAGGGCATCAGCCTGTTTACCGGATTCGATGCCCGTTATCTCAAAGAGAAGCTCTTTTTTGCTATCGGATTCAAGCGTAGTGATTAACTTGTCTTTGGACTCAAAAATAAACTGAACCCCGCTCTGATCAACCTGAGCGTATGAGTTATTGATTGAGTGGAGAAATATAAAAACACCGATAATCAATAAGGGAATAACTTTTTTCATGCAGTGTAGTTTGATTGATATTTGCGGTAAAATGAGACTCTTTGGAATGCACTGGTACTGATTTGCAAAAAAAATCCCTGCCACGTCTCCTGTTAAAAGGGAAACTTCTTTTCGTATATAGTAATTGGAACTGACAGATTTACTTGCCGAAAACCCTGCGCTGTAGCGGTGCTTTGAGAAAAAAACACGTAAGAACAATGTGCTCTATTCTCGCTGCAAACTGCACAAACAGAGGTTTGTACCGGATTTTGAAATACCTTCGGAATTGGACAAAATACGGACAGAAAACGGGGAGGGGTAGGTGTTTTCATGCGGAGAATAGGGTAATGGTAGTTTATCGAAACTAAATCCTAACAGAACAACTTTGTTAAAATTCAATTAAAGATTAAAACATATGTTAAAATCTTTAGCACGCAAAAATAGATTACTAATCTTTAATATACTAATAATTTAACACTTTTTTTATAGAAATGTTTAGCAAGGAAAATTAACACATATTAATCATCACCCTTTTTACAATAAATTCGGATTAAAATAATCATCCATACAATCAGACCATTGATCATTCCATCAAAAAACTCAATTTCAGTGTAATCCGCTTTTTAAAACACGCTTAACATTTTTTAACAGAAAAAAAATACCAAATCTGCACTCCCGTTGTTTACTTTTGCACTTCTCAAAAAAAAATCATATGCAGGAAGTCATAGATATCAGGGAACTGAACGACAGAATACAACGCGAAAGCTCCTTTGTAGATTTGATCACCCTTGAATTGGGTAAGACCATTGTGGGACAAAAACACATGGTAGAACGCCTGTTGATCGGGTTACTCTCGAACGGCCATGTATTGCTCGAAGGCGTTCCAGGCCTGGCCAAAACACTCGCTATAAAATCGCTGGCCAAAGTGATTGATGCGCAATTCAACCGCATCCAGTTTACCCCTGACCTGCTGCCTGCCGACCTGATCGGGACCATGGTGTACAGTCAGAAAAAAGAAGAATTCATGGTACGTAAAGGACCAGTCTTCGCAAATTTTATTCTCGCGGATGAAATCAACCGGTCTCCGGCCAAAGTGCAAAGCGCCCTGCTGGAGGCTATGCAGGAACGACAGGTCACCATCGGTGATCACACTTATCCCTTGCAGGAACCTTTTATGGTATTGGCAACGCAGAACCCAATTGAGCAGGAAGGAACCTATCCCCTCCCCGAGGCACAGGTGGACCGCTTTATGCTGAAAATCATTGTTGGTTATCCTTCAAAAGAAGAGGAAAAACTGATCATGCGTCAGAACGTGAACAAAGACGTGCAGCCCATCAATACCATTATTAAACCGGACGACATCATCAGGGCCCGCAATGTGGTAAGGGATGTTTACATCGACGAAAAAATCGAGAACTATATTACCGATATTGTTTTTGCCACACGCTACCCTGAAAAATATAACCTGAAGAAATTCAAAGACCTCATCCATTATGGCGCCTCACCCCGTGCCAGCATATACCTGGCCATGGCCTCCAAAGCCTATGCCTTCATTAAACGAAAAGGTTATGTATATCCGGAAGATATCCGCGCGGTTTGTCATGATGTACTACGTCACCGCATCGGCCTGACCTACGAAGCAGAAGCCGAGAATATCACCACTGAAGATATTATTAATGAAATTCTGAATACGGTTGAAGTGCCCTAACCGATGCTTATGGAAACCGGAGATCTGATAAAAAAAGTACGGAAAGTTGAAATTACATCACGGAAATTATCCACACAGGTTTTTTCCGGGGCTTACCATAGTGCCTTTAAAGGAAAGGGTATGACTTTTAGTGAGGTGCGCGAATATCAGTATGGCGACGATATCCGGGCCATCGACTGGAATGTTACCGCCAGGTTTAATCATCCCTACGTTAAAATATTTGAGGAAGAACGCGAACTTACCGTGATGCTGATGATCGACGTCAGTAAATCCAATTTCTTCGGCACCCACGGACAATTAAAAAAAGATCAGATCACGCTCACCGCCGCCGTGCTGGCGTTTTCCGCGATACAAAATAATGATAAAGTCGGGGTGGTATTTTTCAGCGACCGTATCGAAAAATTCATTCCCCCAAAAAAAGGAACCGCCCACATTCTGCGAATCATCAGGGAACTGATAACCTATGAGTCTCAATTCCCGCAGACAAAACTTTCCGTTCCGCTGATCTTTCTTACCCACGCCATTAAAAAACGCGCTACCGTTTTTATCATCAGCGACTTTATCGACAGCGGATTTGAAGACCCCCTGAAAATTGCCTCACGCAAGCACGATCTGGTAGGAATAAGGATTACCGATGTGCGCGAAAAAGAACTGCCACCGGTGGGTCTTCTCTATATTAAAGACAACGAAAACGGTCACGAAACCCTGGTGGATTCATCTGACAGGGAAGTCAGGGAACTATATAAATATCGCTGGAAAATGTTTGAAAAAAGGCTCGATGACCTTTTTAAGAAGAACGGTATTGATATCGCTGAAATCCCCACAGGCACTGATATCGTTAAACCTTTAACCACACTTTTCCGGAAAAGAGGAACCAGAAGTTAAAATATGCAAACACAGCAAAAACATATTATCCGATGGATGTTGACAGGACTTTTACTGCTCCTGTCCTTTTCGTTTGCACAGGCACAAAAAGGGAAAGCGACCGCAACCATTGACTCCTCCAACATTCTCATCGGCGATCATGTTCACTTGTTGTTGCAATATACTGCGCCCGCCAACGCTGCTGTTCAATGGCCTGTTCTTAATGACACACTAACAGCACACCTCGAAATCATCTCAAAACAAGCCCCGGATACGGTATCCACGAGCAGCAATAAATTGATCACGCTCTCTCAGGCACTCACCATTACCTGCTTCGACAGCGGCAGCTTTACCATTCCACCGATTGCTTTTTCGTATAAACTTTCGGGCGATACCTCAACCTATACAAGCCTCACCGCGCCATTGCTGCTAAATGTCAATACCGTAGCGGTCGACACCACACAAGACATTAAAGATATTAAGGCACCCCTCACCTCCCCGATTACCCTCAGGGAAATGTTGCCCTGGATCGGTGGCGGCATAGTGTTGATCCTGGTCATTGCACTGATTATTTATATCATTATCCGTAAGAAAAAGAAGAAACCGATTTTTGGTGTCTTCAGCAAACCCGCGCTACCCGCGCATATCGAAGCACTGAATGAACTCAGTAAACTTCGTCAGGCCCGCCTGTGGCAACAAGGACACCCTAAGGAGTATCATTCGCGCATCAGCGATATCCTCAGAATTTATATTGAAAAACGTTATCACATCCCGGCTCCCGAAATGATCACCCCGGAAGTGCTCACAGCGGTTTCCAAACAGGAAGGACTTTCAACGGAAATTCAACATCAATTGAAGAATATTCTTGAACTGGCCGACAGGGTTAAGTTTGCGAAATTTCAACCCCTGCCCGACGAACACGATCAAAGTCTGAAAGAGGCCGTGGCCTTTGTGGAAGCTACGGCAGACCGGACTGCCGAAGAACCCGAAAAACCAGTGGCTCAGACTGATTTCATCCATTCGCAGTTGAACCCACCAGACAAGGAGGATAACGCATGAACATAGGGATCTATCATTTAGCCCACCCCTGGTTTTTGTCCGGACTTGCACTCATCCCCTTGATGATTGTATGGTACATCTTTTATCATAAAAAAAGCATCCCCGCCATTGGCGTGTCTACAGCACTCAATGTTTATAAAACCAAAAAAACCTTCCGGCACCAGCTGCGCCATATACCATTTGTGCTCAGGTGCCTCACTGTATCACTGCTTATTTTTGCCCTGGCACAGCCCGAATCGCGCATTGAACGGAGCGATTACAAAGTTGAGGGGATTGATATCCTGATTGCTTCCGATATTTCGGGAAGTATGCTTGCCGAAGATTTTAAACCCAACCGCCTGGAAGCCTCCAAAGATGTGGCTATGCAATTTATTGACGGGCGTCCCAACGACAGGATCGGACTGGTGGCTTTCAGTGCTGAATCGTTTTTGCAATGCCCGCTCACCACGGATCATATTCGCCTTAAAACGCTTTATGCAAAAATTCAGAGCGGCATGATCACCGACGGAACCGCCATTGGCGACGGGCTGGGACTTGCGGTATATCATCTTAAGAAAAGTCAGGCCCTGAGCAAAGTAATCATCCTGCTTACCGATGGCATTAATAACACCGGATCTGTGGACCCCATGACGGCAGCAGAAATTGCGAAAAAATTCGGAATCCGTGTTTACACTATTGGTGTCGGAACCCGCGGAATGGCGCCATATCCCGTAATGAGAACGCCCTTCGGAATGCAATATCAGAATATGGAAGTGCAGATTGATGAAGACTTATTGAAGAACATTTCCCTGCTTACCGGAGGCGAATATTTCAGGGCCACCAATAAACAAAAACTTGAAGAAATTTATAATGAAATCGATAAACTCGAAAAATCAAAAATTGATGTAACCCTCTTTGCTAAAGGGAAACCGGAATTTTTACTGTTTGTTGTATTTGCAGCCGCGTTTTTATTTATTGAATTTATTATTAAGTACGTCATATTACGACGTATACCATAATTAAAGGACGATCATAGAATGGAAATTCAGTACCCATGGTTATTATTCTCCTTACTGGCGCTACCGGTAGTGTTGGCGCTATGGTTGCTGATGATGCAGTGGAAAAAAAAGGCGATGCTCCGTTATGGAGAAATGCCCCTGATTCTGCGCATGGTTCCTGACTATTCACCCCGGAGATCGGTTTTTAAAGTGATCATTCTTTTGGCCGCTTTCGCGATGATCCTGCTGGGGATGGTCAATCCGCGCATCCGGTATCATCAGGAAACGGTGAAAAAAACCGAAGCGGATATTATTTTCTGTATCGACATTTCGAATTCCATGATGGCCCGCGACATCAAGCCTGACCGTCTGGAACGCACCAAAATGTCCATCTCCAAATTGATCGACCGCTTTGAAAAAGATCAGGTCGGATTGGTTGTGTTTGCCGGAAGGGCGCAAACCCTGTATCCGCTTTCGCCGGATTATGCGGGCGCTAAACTTTTTTTACAGACCGTGTCAACCGATATCATCGCCGTGCAGGGCACTGCCATCGGGTCGGCCCTCGAACTGGCGACGAACTCCTTTTCGACAAAAAGCCGGGCAAAAAAAATTATCATTCTGATCAGCGACGGCGAAAATCATGAAGATGATGCCCTGGATGCTGCCAAAAAAGCAGCAGAGAAAGGCATCACAATTTTCACAGTGGGAATGGGTTCCCCAGAAGGTGCCCCTATTCCGGTTACAACCGGTATGGGAACAATGGAATATAAAAAAGATGAAAGCGGCAACACCGTCATTACGCGCATGAACGAAACCATGCTGCGCCAGATCGCTACTACAGGCAAAGGCACCTATACAAGGGCTACGAACAGCGATGCCGGACTGGATAAGATCTATAAAACAATTGGCGGCATGGAAAAAGGCACCAGTGAAGCAACAGATTTTACCGATTACGAAAACCTTTATCCCTATTTTCTGGGCCTGGGGTTGTTGCTTCTGCTGGCAGAATTTTTTATCTTTGAACGGAAAACCAGGCTGACACGCAATCTCCACCTGTTTTCAACACCCGGATCTGATTATGTATTGAATCAAAAAAAACAAAAAAATGCATAATATCTTATCTGCACAGCGGCCCTTTTTCATTACTACAATAATTATGTTACTGTGTAGCGTGATGCATTTTTCTGCCACAGCACAAAAGGAAGTTACACATCTGCGACAGGGAAATTCAGCTTACGAGAAAGGCGATTATAAAGCAGCCGAAACCAGCTACCGCAAAGCCCTGGAACAAAAAAACGATTATTACAAAGGTCTTTTTAATCTGGGCGATGCCTTGTACAAACTGAAAAAATATGAGGAATCCTCACAGATTTTTGATCAGTTGGCACATACTGAAGGCATGGATAAATATGTAGTGTCAAAATCATATCACAACCTTGGCAATTCATTGCTTCAGCAGAAAAAATATCAGGAAAGCATGGAGGCATATAAAAATGCATTGAAGATAAATCCTAAAGACAACGAAACAAAATACAACCTGGAATACGCCCGCAAGAAACTCATTCAGCAGCAACAACAGCAGCAGCAACAACAACAACAACAGCAACAGCAGCAGCAACAACAACAGCAGCAGCAACAGCAGCAGCAAAAAGGTCAACCCAAAGACCAGGGGAAAGAGCAGCCACAACAAAACGATCAGATCTCAAAAGACGATGCCGAACGCATGCTGAATGCCCTGAGAAATCAGGAATTAAAAACACTGGAAAAACTCAAAAAAGAAGAAGAAAAATCAACGCAGCAGAAACCTGCTAAAGACTGGTAATATAGATTTGAAAATGTGCACACACCTTAAATATCTTACTGGTAGAGTATTTATCCTGGCAACAGTGATGATGCTCTTTGTATTGGGCTCAGCCTATCAGGGCCATGCACAGGCCAAACTTTCCGCAAGCATAAGCAGCGCAAGTGTTCCGCAAAATACCAGCTTTCAGATTACCTATTCTTTAACCGGTGAAAAAGCAGAAAGTTTCACCCCTCCCTCCTGTCCCGGACTCACGATGATAGGCTCCTCCCACAGTTCCGGAGGCGGAGTAACCATGTACCGGAATGGTCAGAAAATCCAGAGTGGCGCTGGTGAAGAAACCTGGGTGTATACCATGACAGGAGCCACCACCGGCAAGTTCACCATTGGTCCGGCCAAAGTAAAAGTAAATGGTCAGTGGGTGAGTTCAGCCAGCCTGGCCGTTGAAATTACCCAGGGAACAGCCAAACAGAACCAGGGTAATAAAAACCAGACACAGGGCGGGCAAAACACGCAGCAGGGACAAAACGGCAGCATCAGCAGTGAAGATATTTTTCTGAAGGCCTATGTAGATAAGAATAACCCAATGCAGGGTGAGCAAATCACCGTTACCTATAAAATCTACACGCGCATTCCGATCTCTCAATATGCAATAAATAAGCTCTCTGCATTTACAGGTTTCTGGACACAGGATCTGAACAAAGATCAGGGAAGTCCGGTGCAGTACAACGAAACGGTGAACGGCATCAGATATACTGTTGCAGAAATCAGGAAGGTAGCCCTGTTTCCGCAGAAAACAGGCAGGCTCACCATCGATCCGCTCGAAGTAGAATGTATTGCCCAGGTCAAAGTTCAGGGAACGAATAATCCTTTCGGCAATTTATTTAATGATCCTTTTTTCCAAAATGCTTTCAGCAGTATGCAAAATGTAAGGCATACATTAAAAAGCAATACTATAACGGTAAATGTATCACCTCTGCCCGAAACCAATAAACCCGAAGGTTTCACAGGAGCGGTGGGCAGTTTCAGTTTTTCGGCAGAAACCGACCGCAGCAAAGTAAAGCAGAATGAAGCCTTCACGTTAAAGCTGGCCGTTAAAGGCTCCGGAAACTTAAGCCTGGCGGAACTTCCCATTCCGGCATTTCCATCGGATTTCGAAGTGTACGATCCTCAAATCACCGAAGATATCGTAAAAAACAGCAACCCGGTTTCGGGGTCTAAAACTTTTGAATACCTTATCATTCCCCGCAATGCAGGCGATTTTAAACTGCCCGCTCTTACCTTCAGTTATTATGATACGAAAGCGCGGAGTTATAAAAGTATCACCGTACCCGAAATGCAGATCAGTGTAGAAAAGGTTGCCGGACAGGGCGGCAATCAGGGTAACTCCCCCACTGACGTGGAATTAATAGGTAATGATGTACGTTACGCCAACGTGTCCATTCTGCCGCTTAGCCGCATCGGATATCAGTTTTTCAACAGCCTGATGTTTTACCTGGTCATGCTGATACCCGTAATGCTGTTTGCCGCATTCCTTGTGATCTGGCGAAGAAAAATTAAACTGCGTAACGACCTCACCCTGTTGAAAAACGTGCAGGCTACGCGGGTTGCACGTAAACGGCTTGCCGAAGCAGAAAAACATCTTAAGGATTCACGGACGGATGCTTTTTATGAAGAAGTATCAAAAGCCTTGTGGGGATACGTAAGCGATAAATTTGCCATCCCCTTGTCCGACCTGTCGCTTGATACCGTAAAGGAAAGGCTCTCCGAAAAGCAGGCATCCGTGGAGGTTTGCGATAAACTCACCGAAACCCTTAATCGCTGCGAATATGCGCGCTTTGCGCCTGCAGGTTCTACGCCCGATATGGGACAGGTTTATGCTGATGCCACTTCCGTGATCGTGGATCTGGAAAAAGAACTTCAACTAAAAAGAACCGGAAAATGAAACGCATAATACTCTTACTTTTTATGTGGCCGGTCCTGTGCTCCTCTCAGGAAACACCCGAACTATGGGCACTGCAAGCCAACCAGGCCTATAACGAAAATAAATTCAATGCAGCCATCACCTCTTTTGAAAAAGTGATTGATGCGGGTTACGCCTCCGAAGGCATTTATTTCAACCTCGGCAATGCCTATTTCAAACAAAATAATTTTGCTGCAGCGATCCTGTATTACGAAAAAGCGCTCCGCATCGATCCTTCCGACGAAAACACCCGATACAACCTGCAGGTGGCCCGCACTAAAATTCCGGATAAAATTGATGCAGTACCCCCACCCTTTTATCTTAATGCGTGGAATGCCGCACGAAACCTTTTCAGCATGCGCCTCTGGGCCATCATTATAATCGTATCGCTTACGCTGACGCTTGCCAGCATTGCACTTTTTCTGATGGCTCAAAAACGCTCCAGGCGGAAAGCCGGTTTCTGGACAGCAAGCCTCTTTTTAATTTTGCTGTGCGTTTCCGCATTGCTGGCTTATTCCAGACTTTATACGCTACAACACCGTCGTGAAGCAATCATCTTCAATCCAACCGTGCCGGTGAAAAGTTCACCCGATGAAAAAAGCACCGACATCTTCGTGATACACGAAGGCACGAAAGTCATGATAAAAGATGAAATCGGTGATTGGTACGAAATCCGTATCGATAACGGAAATACCGGATGGGTTCAGCGGTCGGTGATGCAAACAATTGACAATTGACAATTGACAAATGACAATTGAGAATGTATGGCTGCCAGAGGTTAGGAAGTTAGCGTTGCGCTGTCATCCCGAATTTATTTCGGGATCCCTATGATTGACAAATGATAATTGACAAGAAACGAAGGGAAATTGTCAATTGTCAATTCTTCTCGGGGATAATCAGAAAAATTTCTTCGCGTTCTTTTTTCATGAGGTACTTCTCGCGACCATATTTTTCCAGGGCACGCCTGTCGTTCGGATCGGTGAGTTCATCCACCAGTGTTTTATTGCGCGAAATTTCATCCTGGTAAAAAGCTTTTTGCTGCAGCAATTCCTGTAGATCGGCCTGATTGTGCAGTTGATTCATTAAGTTGTTGCTGTCGAAAAACAGCATCCATACAATAAATACCAGCCCCGACATCAGGTAGTAATTCCTGATCAGGCGCATCAGCCAATGGGGGATTTTAGAAAGCATAAAAATCTTTTTTTCAAAAGTACGCAATAAACATCCAGCCTGCGTTTGCTAAAGCAGGATGTTTTTAACCTCACAATGTTCATATTCTTCGCGTATTTAAATAACACGCGCAAAAACAGAGATTCAAAGCTTATTCCTCAAACGCCAGGATTTGCTCATGGGTAAGCTTTCCGTTGACCCAGGTGGAATCGAGCACAGCATTGTACTTTTTGTAAAAGTTGATGGCGGGCTCATTCCAATCGAGCACCTGCCACGCCATGCGTTTGGCGCCAACCTCTTTACAGCGTTTCACCACAGCATTAAACAAGACCTTTCCAATCCCTTGTCCCCGTAAGGGCTCACGCACGATGATATCCTCAAGATAAATGCATCTGCCTTTCCAGGTAGAATAGGAATGATAATAAAAGGCCAATCCGGCAATGCCGTCATCGCTGGTTGCCAGAATAATTTCGAACAGCGGCTGTGCGCCAAAACCATCCCGCTCAAGTTCTTCGAGTGTTACAGTCACTTCCTGAGGCGCCCTTTCGTATAAGGCCAGTTCTTTAATACATGACAGCACTTCAGGTAAGTCCTCCCTGACGGCATGTCTCAATTTAATTTCCATAAAAATCTTTCGGTTAATGGATGATCAAAGTCCCAGATCATCGTGGATTTCACGCATAGCTTCAACAGCAAGAACAGCAAACTCTTCAATAGGAATGCCTATTTTTTCGCATTCCAGAATGGTTTCCCTTTTTACGCTGGCGGCAAACGCTTTTTCTTTCATGCGTTTTACCACCGATTTAGGTTTTACCACGGCAAGTTTCCTTTCGGGATACACATAGGTGGTGGCGGTAACGAGGCCGGTGATGGTCTCGCCTGCCGCGAGCGCATAATGTAAGCGTGTGGAGCGCGGAGCAGGCGCTGCTTCCTCGTTGTGCAGGCTAATAGCTTCGGTAATTTCTTCCGGAACACCTTCTGCACGCAGGAGTTCAACTGCTTTCAATCCGTGTATACGGGAATCGCCATTCGTGATTTCCACATCAATATCGTGCAGCAATCCGGCCATTCCCCAAAGCTCCACATCCTCACCTAGTTTTTTTGCAATCGCTCTGAGTACCGCTTCAGAAGCCAGACTGTGGGCAATCATACTTTCCTTTTTTACATTTTCATGCAATAATTCAAGTGCTCTTTCCCTTGTAATTCCGGTGGTCATAGCTATATCTTTTAAATATTATTTTATGAATCAAACAAGTCAAACCCTCAATGAACATCGAGCCCATTTTTCATATACACCAGGTGCATCATGGTTTTGGTGATTTCGTCGAGGTACTCATTTACGGCACGCACGCTGCCGGGCAGGGTAAACACAAAACACGATCCCATGATACCCGCAACACTTCTGCTCAACAATGCATTGGGTTTTTCCATACCGTATTTCACACGAATCATTTCCATAATCCCCGGAATCTCCTTGTCTAATAAGGGTTTCACCACCTCGGGAGTGATGTCGCGGTCGCCAATACCTGTGCCTCCAGTGGTGAAAATAAAATCGCACACACTTTTGTTTTCTTTCAGGATTTGTTCGAGCGCAGCGGCATCATCGGGAATCACTTTTTTCAAAATCTCCACCAGACGGCCTTTAGCAGAAAAATATTCTGTAAGCCGGTTTTCAATTTCCGGCCCCGACCGGTCTTCGTACACACCCTGACTGGCGCGGTCGCTTAGTGTTACCACGAGTACTTTAAAAACCTTTTGTTCGTAGGTTCCTGTAACACCAGCCTGCAAGCTTCCTTTCGCGATAACCCTGCAAAAGATTCCTTCTTTGGGCATCACACAATTCCCAACTTCGCGGTAGATGGCACAATTATCACCGTGGCACTTTTTTCCAATTTGTGTTACTTCAAGCACCACCTCACCCAGGTAAAAACGGTCCATGGGTTGGGCATGAAACAACTCCAGCCCTTCCGTGGTAATGTTTTCGGCAAATTCGCCAAATTCAATTTTCCGCCCGGCCTGTTCCTCAAACCGGCGGACACTTTCGATACCAAGCATGCTCACCATACGGTTCCAGGGACCGGCATGGGCATCGCCCGAAATTCCCTGATCGCCCAGTAAAATCGTATCAACAGGGTGTTTCACTGTGCCCTTTTGTTCTGAAATATTTACCGATAATACTTTTATATTCGTCATAAATGATCCAGCTTCCGATTAAATAATATTTTCCTTCTTCTTATCCAGCAGGCGTATCTCGCCCATTACCATTGTTTTATCTACAGCTTTACACATATCATAAATGGTCAATAAAGCCACACTCACTGCCGTAAGGGCTTCCATTTCCACCCCCGTCTGTCCGGTACAGCGGGCCATGGATTCCACCTCTACGCCATACTCCGTCAGGGTGCACTTTACATGGATTTTTGTGACCGATAAAGGGTGACAAAGGGGAATCAGAAAGGGTGTTTGTTTGGCTGCCTGTATTCCGGCGATTTCAGCTACAGTGAGCACATCCCCTTTTTTAATCTCGTTTTCACGGATTAATTGCAGGGTTTCGGCGGCGAGTTGAATGGTTCCGCGGGCAGTGGCCGTGCGCAGCTGGATGGGTTTTTCACTCACATCCACCATGCTCGCTTTGCCTTTAGTATCGGTATGCGAAAACTTTTTCATATCCTGAATTAAGAATACAAAGATAATCAATCGCACCACATGAATTGAAAGGGAATCTATCGAATAAATGTTGAGAAATACTGCCTGAAAAAGTCTTACTTCTTCATCTTTTCCAATGTTTCAGCGTATCGCGCATCTTCTCTTAAACGGTTCATCACCGTATCATTCTGAAAGCGCAGGCGGTCCTCAAATCCCAGGCTGATTGCCTGATCCAGCGACCTGAAGGCCTTATCGGGTTGATGGGTCTTAACGTACAAACAGGCAGCCAGGTAAGCATGTTCGCTGTTGGTCGGATCAATGATCGAGTATAATTCAATAAAACGGCCGGCATGGTCCAGTTGCCCGGCGTTTAACAATCCGTTGGCGTTGGAATAAGCCGCCAGGCTCAGGTAGCCCAGAAGTCGCTTCATCATAGGTTGCTCCGAAATATTATCCGTACTTTCTGCCTTGCGGTTCAGTACCTTGATTTCTTCGCGCCACCAGGCTGCCGGTTTTTCGTTCAGGGCTCTGATGTATTGAGTCTGTATGGAAAGTTCCTTTTGTGCCAGCTCCGATTTTGACTTCTGATAGGCCTGTACCTCTTCATTGGCAGCCAATGCATCGAGTCTCTTACGCGCCTCCTTCATGTCAGCCAACCCATCAAAAAAACTGATAATCTGCTGATACTTCTCAAAGGCTTCCGGAAATTTCTTTGCTGCTTCCAACGTAGACGCCTGATGCATCCAAACTTTAATTGTGGCATCAACAAATTCCTCTTTCTTCACCGTTTTCATGTCCTTCATCGCATTCGCTTCCATCCAGATGAATGCTTCAGGAATGTATGATTTTGGCGGCCAGGTATGCTTACCTTTAAATACCACCAGATGATGCCGGTAGCCCGACTGTTTCAAGGCATCCTGCAGGGTGACCATCTCAAGGTAATTCATGTCTTCATCGCCCACAAAACCAATATAATCGAACCGGAATTGTATGGGTTCGGCCAATGCCGGAAATCCAGCTGAACAGCCGATCACGCCCGCAATCCCCCCTTTAAAAATAGCCACAGAACTGGCCACCCGCGATCCCCCGCTAAATCCGGCAGTGTAAACCCGGCTGCGATCAACCGAAAAACGACCAAGCACGTCATCAGACATCACTTCATAAAAATGCATGCTCTGATCCTGCGATAATCCATTCTGAGAATTGTTTGACCCTACCAGGATGTACCCGTATCTTTCGGCCATATCCTTAAATAAATTCACCGGTATTTCGCCCTCAGCATGTGCATCAAAAGCGAAAATCACCGGAAATTTTTTATCCGGATCGTAATTGGAAGGAAGATACAGGGAATAACTTATGGAATCATCCGTGATACAGGTTACCTTTGGAATCACTTTTCCGGTTTCAAAATCATCCTCAGTATTTGCTTTATTCCCGGAAGAACAAGACCAAAAAAAGGAACACAATAAAATAAAAACAAGAATGACTAACTTATGATTTTTCATTTGTTTAATACAAATGTTGCTTTAATAATTTTCGAATTTAAAAACTCAGGGTTCTCCGTGCCGCTCTTGCTGTTTTAGCATTTCCGTATTTGAACCGCGGCCATGACTTTAGGTCATTACACACCTTAAACGACCCTAAATTTAAGCTGAAATATTGAACCAGCGTGCACCTGTTCCTAATATTTTTCATTTTTAATATATATGTATCAGTATATCTGTATTTTATAAAATCTAGAATTTCACTGAGCACACTTTTTACAAAACCACCCTCGGCAATTATTGTTTTTAGGCCTTAACGGGATCTTCTTTCAATAATAACCCGGGGTTGGTTTCGTTCTATTTTATTCTGTAATTTTGCATTACTTCTGTGATTATGAAAAAAATACTGTTCCTTCTGATTATCCTGCTGATGGCCGTTGAATCAAGGGCTTCTTACCTGCTGATTCCGATGGATGAAACCCAGACCAATCATTTAAAAGCATATGGTGTCACTTACTGGATTCTTACCTATGAAATAGAAATGAGCTGGTTGCTGAATTACCGCGGCGGTAGTTTTATGGTAAAAAATACTAAATCTTTCCAGGAAGAATGTACGCTCAGGGGAGTCAGTTATGAGATCATTGCTGATGTACAAGCCACGCAGATTCTCGAAGAAATTGCCGATCCTCAGGCAAACATGGATGAAGTGAAGCTCGTGAAAGCACCAAAAATCGCCGTGTATTCGCCAAAAAACAAACTCCCCTGGGATGATGCTGTTACCCTGGTACTGACCTATGCTGAAATTCCGTACGATATTGTTTACGATGAAGAAGTGCTTACCGGCGTGCTCCCAAAATACGACTGGTTGCATATGCACCACGAAGATTTTACCGGTCAATATGGGAAATTCTGGTCTGCCTATAAAAATGTAGCCTGGTATCAGGAGGAAGTGCGCACTTCCGAAGAAACAGCCCGTAAGCTCGGCTACAGCAAGGTATCGCAATTAAAGTTAGCGGTGGTGAAAAAAATCAGGGACTTTGTTGCAGGCGGCGGTTACCTGTTCGCCATGTGTTCGGCTCCCGACAGTTTCGACATCGCGCTGGCGGCGGATGGTGTTGATATCTGTGATGCTATGTTTGACGGTGATCCTGCCGATCCAGAAGCCAATGCAAAGCTTGATTATTCGCAATGCCTGGCCTTTACTAACTTTTCGATCAGCAGGAACCCATATGAGTACGAGGTTTCAACCATCGATGTAACCGGTACCCGGCGGATTGATGCGAAAAACGATTTCTTTTCCCTTTTTGAATTTTCTGCGAAATGGGACCCCGTTCCCACGATGCTGTGCCAGTCGCACGAACAGATTATTAAAGCCTTTATGGGACAAAGTACAGCCTTCAGTAAAAAAACCATTAAACCAAATGTGCTGATAATGGGAGAGAATAAATCCATCGATGAAGTCAGGTACATTCATGGTGAATATGGTAATGGAATGTGGACGTTCCTGGGGGGACACGACCCTGAAGATTACTCACATTTTGTTTATGATCCCCCTACGGAACTCAGCCTTTATCCGAATTCACCCGGATACCGCCTCATTCTGAATAATGTTTTGTTCCCGGCGGCTAAAAAGAAAAAGCAGAAAACCTGATCTGCCGGGGATTTTGGATCAAGCCGTATTGTTGAGGAGGGTAATCCCTTATATTAATACTTATATTATGCAGTCATCCCGAACTCCCTGCCCGACTATGTCCGTCAGGCGGGGTTTCGGGATCCCCCTGATATGCAAGGAGATGCTGAAACAAGTTCAGCATGACTCCTATATGCTAAGTTAACGGACTCCTCAACAATACGGATTGATCCCAAATTCCACGTTGTTTAGTGCATAAAAAAAGCCGCTGAATAAGCGGCTCTTTTAGTTTTATTAATACATCAGATGGCTTTTCGCCTGGCTCATCCATTGGGCGTCGTATTTTGAATCGACAAAATAAATCAGCAGGTCTGCGTCATACTTACTATCAACAAAAAAGATCGTTTTATCCGCATCGTATTTGCTATCGTCGAAAAACCACAGGCCTTTATTCCCCTCTGCATCATACTGACTCGTTACTTTATACACACACAGATCAGCATCGTATTTACTATCGACTACGAATACTTTAACATCAGCATCATACTTGCTATCGACAGAAAATACTTTCTGGGCATGGGATGATAGTGCTGAAATTGACAAAAGGGCGGCGAAACCCAGGGTTAAGAATAATTTTAAGGTTTTCATAATGACTCGGGTTAGGTGAATTTCGGAATTGGATTAAAATTACGGGCGCGTGATTTTGCAAAGATTGTACCAGAGGCATATTGCATGATGTATGTTTCAATCCAGGTAGAATGCGCTGCAGACTTGCTTATAGCTATGGGTTAAAGCCCCGGCATCATCACGGATATAAAGCTCACTAACCTTATAGTCAACGACTTCACCCTTAACCAATTGCAAAAAACAACGATGTGCAGCTTTTCCTACTTTGGGGAAAATGGTGGTCTCTCCGGCTGGATGAAGGCCGTTGCTTTCCGCAATCTGAAGAAATCCGGTCCGGGCATCAGCAGGGATAATGAAACAAGCTTTCCCATTTGACCTGAGCAATACAGAAGTCGCGCTAAGCAATTCGCTGTATGTGAGATCCGCATCATGCTTTGCCCTGTTCTTACCGGGTTCCGGCGAACGAAGTGACTGGCTGAAAAAAGGGGGGTTGCTGATGATCAGATCAAAAGCCGCAGGGTGTTGTTTTGAAAATTCCTGAACAGAGGCATGAATCATTTCGATACGGGAGGCCCATGGGGAATGTTGTGCATTTTCGCTGGCCTGAGCAATGGAAGCGGGGTCGATATCGATACCCGTGATATGACCCTCACATTTTTGCGCCATCATCAGCGCAATCAATCCGCTGCCTGTCCCGATATCGAGTATGCTAGCTGCATCCTCAGGCTCCGCCAGGGCGCCAATAAGCACACCATCGGTACCGACCTTCATCTGACACTGGTCGTGATGGACGATAAACTGTTTAAAACGGAAAGGGGAACTCATTTCAGGTAGGTGGCGATCAATCCTTCGGGGGTTTTAAGGACAATCTTTTTGTTTTCATGGTCTACTTCCATGATAAACTCGGGGATGTACGGAATCAGAATTTCTTTTTTACCGTGACGAACCTTTAATATGAGATGTTGTGGTAATTCATAAAGCCCGATTACCTCACCAAGCGCTCCAAACTCCAAATCTTCTACGGCGTACCCATCGATCTCCAAATCAAGCTGATTCTTCATAACATCCTCGGGAATTACTTCAAGAGGAAGATAGATCGCGCTTCCGGCGAAAACCTTAGCCTCTTCCACATTATCAAACTCATCAAATTGCACACGGTAATAATCATCACCGTCATCTTCAAAATCGGTAATAAAAAAGGGGACCAGTTCTTCATTGATTTCAATGAATACTGATCCCTCTTTTTCGATGCAATCACCAAAACCCTGACGGATGTTAATGATCACTGTACCTTTATATCCAAATGTTTTGCTGATCCGGCCAACTTCAAGGCATTCTGATTTTTCCATAATCGGATCCGCAAAGGACAACTATGCTTTAGGCTCGTTGTTTTCATCAGCAGCCGGTTCTTCGGTTGCAGGAGTTTCAGTAGCAGGTGCTTCAGCAACAGGAGCATCAGCAACAGGTGCTTCAGCTACAGGAGCTTCAACTACAGGTGCTTCAACTACAGGTGCTTCAACTACAGGAGCTTCAGCAACAGGAGCTTCAACTACAGGTGCTTCTTCAACGGGAGCTTCTTCAACAGCAACTTCAGTTTCAGCGGCTTCTTTTTCAGCGGCTTTGGCTAATTTCTTGGCCACTGCTTCAGCCTTGGCAATATTTACCTTAACCTCAGCTTCAAAGCGTTTCTTGGAATCGTCTTTACCGGCGATCTCAAGATTGCGTTTTTTCTGGCTTATTTTGGATTCTTTTTCAGTTAACCAATCCTGAAACTTAACATCAGCCTGTTCCTGTGTCATAGCGCCTTTAGCTACGCCTTTCAGGAGGTGATATTTGTATAAAATTCCTTTGTAGCTAAGTAAAGCGCGAACGGTATCACTGGGTGATGCGCCTTTCTGTAACCAATTCAGGGTGCGGTCGAAATCAAGTTTGATTTCGGCGGGGATTTGCAAGGGGTCATAGGTGCCAAGACGTTCAATATATTTTCCGTCACGTGGTGCACGACCATCCGCAATGACAATGTGGTAAAAAGGGCGACCCTTTTTGCCTTGTCTCTGTAATCTCATTCTAGCTGGCATACTAATTAATTTAAAATCAATAAACTAAAAACATTATTTAACGGTTCCCATTTACGGGGGTGCAAAGATGCAACATTTTTTTGAAACATAAAAGCATAAGGCTCAAAAAATTCCATCAGGGGAGATTATTTCTGTAATCTTCCATCTTAACCTGGCGGCGACAAAATTCATACTCTTCGGTGATATGGTTGGAACAAACCACAATTATGCGGTTGCCGGGTTGGCGTGACATTTCTGTCTGAAACCAGGCGATGCCCTCCCTGTCGAGGTTAGTCAGGGGCTCATCGAGCAGCAGTAACGAGGTATCACTATTTAACGCAAGGGCCAGTTTTAGTTTCTGCTTCATCCCTGAGGAACAGGATAACACTTTTTTATCCGCAGCTGCTGATAGATTTATCGAAGAAAGGATATCTTCAATACTACAATTTTGTTTCAGGGGTTTAAAATGCGTATAAAATTCAGCCATCTCCTTCACCGTAAGTTCCTCTATCATTTCATGATAGGGTGCAGCGTAGGAAAGCTCGTGATAGAGATTTTCTAATGGGAGCGGCTGTCCGTCCCTAAAAAAATTCATTTCACCCTCTGTTGGCATAACAGCACCGGAAAGCAACTTCATCAGGGTGGTTTTCCCTGACCCGTTCTTTCCCAGGATGGCGAGGGTATCGCCCGCATGAAGGTCGAGGGTCACGTTACGGAACACCCATTCATTTATGTACTTTTTTCCGGTATTTCTAAGCTGTATTTCCACTGTGCAGGCTTTAGACAAAGATATAAAAAAAGAAAAGAGGCCGTCCTTTTGAGACAGCCTCTATTTATAAAATAACGAAATGGGTTATTTATGGAAAATCTTACCGCTGACCACATTGGCCTTATCGCGGATGGAATATCCGTAAATACCGGTGGAAAGATCGATATGCAGGCGATTAAAGGTTTTGCCATTCAGATCGGCATTAGCCACGATGCGGCCATTCATATCGGTCAGGACTAAGGTCGGATTTTCAAAAACCGATTGTGTCAGGTCAACGTTAAAGTCCTGTTGATTCCAGGAAATGCTCACCGTATTCTTTTCGTTATCAGCTATCCCGGTAAGGGGACTCACGATAACAATAACCTCAGGAGAAGTAACCGTAAAGGTGCTTATGATGCTCTCAGCAATAACATAATAGGTATTTGCAATACCGAAATTAGGTGTGTAAGTGGTATTGGTTTCAGCGAGTGCAAATGAAGAATAAGGCCCGCCGGAAACTGTCGAAAATTTCCATTCGCGCGATATTCCTGCCGGACTTTCAACTACGGTCAATTGCGTTCCATCGGTACTTACTTCGATGTGCTGGGTAGTGTCGGGTGATATAGCACTCGAAACCAGTTCAATCTGAATGTTGCTGCCATTATCAGCTGCTGTAACTGCGTAATTGGTAGAGACTACCCTGATGCGATAAGCGCTGCCGTCGGGGGTATTGGCCGGAATGGTTCCGGTAATGGTTCCGCTGGTGGTTGTAGCAAGTGATCCAATAACAACCGGGCTGGCAAAAGACCCGCTGGCATCCGATAATTGTGCAATAACATTATTACCGGCATACATCGTACCTGTGAGGGTGAAGGGAATACTTACCGAAGCACCGGTTGACTGGTCAACATAATAAGGTCCCGTTGCAACGACGCCTGTAGTAAGTGTAGGATTATAAATGAATTGCAGATCGTCAAAATAAACACTGTCGCCGTCTGTTCCGGTTCCCGGATCTTTGCAGGTCGTCATTGAAATCAACACATAAGCAGGTGTACTGGCAGGACCGGCATACACAAAAGGAATGCTTTTCCTCACCCATACATTAGCGGTGGTGGTGTAATTCAAGGTAGCCTCGGCCACCACGTGGGTAGCACTGGTAGCATCTACCGGATCGCGCAAATCGTAACCATTATCGTGAATGACGGCGTGAATCCTGGGTTGATGAGCTACATTGCTGATCTTTGTTCTGACCCACACCACTAATGAATCGGGGTGCGCTGTGAATGCTTCACTAAACGCTGCATCAGAGCGGATCGAAAAATTATAATTGCTATTACTTGAAGGCGTGGTACTACCCATCTTGATCTGACCGGTGGTTAAATTTCCGTTGGCCATGGCAAGACCGGCATCACGGGCCCAGATAACAGCACTATAAGATCCGGCAGAGCCCGGACGTTTCTGGCTGGAACGATCGACTTGCTTGGCGCCAAAGCTGGACCAGGTACCTGTTGCGGTCATAAAAGAATTCCAGTCGGTGGGTTCAACATCAGCAGTCCCCAGATCAGTCCATGTTTCAAAACCCGGATTGTTCACCTGTGGCGTTTGTGCCTGAAGGTTTGAAAAAACAAACATCGCCATAAGAAGCGCCATAATGGATAAAACTCTTTTCATAAACACACTTTTAATTAGTTATTCAGTTATAATAATCTTTATACTATTTTACGGATCAAGCCAGATTGTTGAGGAGGGTAATCCCTTATATTCATACTTATCTTTTGCAGTCATCCCGAACTCCCTGCCCGACTATGTCCTTCAGGCGGGGTTTCGGGATCCCCCTGATAGGCGTGGAGATGCTGAAACAAGTTCAGCATGACTGCCATATGCTATTTTATCAGACTCCTCAACTTTTCCGCTTGAACCCTATTTTATGTTTCCTATATTAATAAGAAATATATTAAAATTCTCAGCACTGTTCATGGTGTTGATCAAGGTTTTTTAACCGGTAAAGGGTTAGGATTTATCGTTAGCAGAGCGATAGTATCCTTTCATAATTCCACGGGAGGAATTATTGATAAAGGAAATAATTTCGTCGCGTTCCGGAGTGGCAGGCATTTCAGCTTCAATATAGCGAAGGGCCTGGGTGGTATTATATCCTTTTACAAAGATGATGCGGTAAATATCCTGGATTTCCTTGATTTTTTCAGCAGAGAATCCTCTTCTGCGCAAGCCGATAGAGTTTATCCCTGAGAAAGAGAGGGGCTCCCTGGCTGCTTTAATATAAGGTGGAACATCTTTTCTGACCAATCCGCCCCCTGCAATAAAAGCGTGGGGACCGATATTTACAAACTGATGAACAGCCACCATACCGCCGATAATAGCATAATCATCGATTTTGATATGTCCGGCTAAAGCCGATGAGTTTGACATGATGACGTGGTTACCGATGCAGCAATCGTGTGCTACATGCACGTAAGCCATAAGCAGGCAATCGTTTCCGATCACCGTTTCCCAGCTTGCTTTCGTGCCCCTGTTGATGGTACAAAATTCGCGTATGGTGGTATTATCTCCGATCCGGACCAATGTTTCTTCATCAGTGAATTTAAGATCCTGAGGAATTGCGGAAATAACCGCACCCGGAAAAATCTTACAATTTTTCCCGATTCTTGCGCCCTCCATAATAACCACGTTGGAACCAATCCAAGTACCTTCCCCTATTTCTACATTCTTATGTATGGTGACATAAGGTTCGATAACAACGTTGTTTGCAATTTTTGCCTGGGGGTGGATATAGGCTAGTGGCTGAATCATGAATTTATCTTTTTAGTGATTTGTGCTAGGAGTTCTGCCTCCATTACTGCTTTCCCGTTAACATAGGCAACTCCCTTCATATGACAAATCCCCCGGCGTATCGGGGAAGCCAGATGGATGTCGAATACAAGTGTGTCGCCGGGAACTACTTTGCTTTTAAAGCGGGCATTCTCAATTTTCAAAAAATAGGTGATATAATTTTCCGGATCGGGGAATGCGCTAAGGGCAAAGATTCCACCGCATTGCGCCATGGCTTCAATTTGCAACACGCCCGGCATTACTGGCTCATCCGGGAAGTGACCCACAAAAAAACTTTCGTTCATGGTCACATTCTTTACCCCCACAATCCGGTCTTCGCCTACTTCGATAATTTTATCGATCAGTAAAAACGGCGGGCGGTGCGGCAACTTCTTTTTGATATCGTTGATATCATAAACGGGGGGTTTGGTAAGATCAAACTCCATTAATTTATGATGCGAATTCTTTCCTTTAATGGCAGCCCGGATTTTCCGTGCAAATTCGATATTGGAAAAATGTCCGGGTTTATGGGTAATAATGTGAGCTTTCAGGGGAGCTCCAAGCAGGGCAAGGTCCCCGACCGTATCGAGCAGCTTATGTCGTGCCGGCTCGTTGGTGAAATGTAATTCAGTGTTATTTAAAATGCCTTCTGTTAACACATTGACTTTCGGCTTATTAAAAACTTTAGCCAAATGATCAAGTTCTTCCTGAGAAATCAGACGGTTAACAAAAACGATGGCATTATCTAAATCGCCACCTTTGATGAGGTTATTATCGAGAAGATATTCGAGTTCGTGTAGAAAAACAAAAGTACGACTGGAGGAAATTTCTTTAGCAAAATCTCCGATTTCCTGCATCAATGCGATTTGGGTTCCCAAAACCCGGGTACCATAATCAATCATGGTTGAAATCCTGAAATGATCTGCAGGAATCGCGATCATTTCAATTCCGCTCTCCGGGTCACGGTATTCGATGACTTCTTTAATTTCGAGGTATTTACGATCAGCTTCCAATTCAACGATTCCGGCTTTGTTCAAAGCTTCTACAAAATGTTTGGAGCTGCCATCCATGATAGGGGTTTCACTGCTGTCGATTTCCATCAGGATGTTATCGATGGATAAGCCTGCAATGGCCGCCAGTGTGTGTTCAACAGTGCATACGCGGGTACCATTCTGCTCAATGCTGGTCCCCCTGGAAGTATCTACAACATATTCAAGATCGGCAACCACAGTAGGCTGACCCTCTAAATCGATTCGTTTAAAAACCAATCCCGTATTTTGTGGTGCTGGTTTGAAAGTAAGTGTTACTCTGTTTCCCGAATGTAATCCAACTCCGGATACACTGATGGGTTCTTTAATAGTTGTCTGTTTAGCCATAATCGGGCGCAAAATTAGTAAATAAAAAAATGTAGCCAAACATTTTTTAAACTTCAGTATACAAAACGCTAATTATCATAATATTACAAGGCTTAACAAGAAGTTAACGCCTTTCGGAGTATGAACTCCAATCGCATGACCATTTTAATAAGGAGAAGGTTGCAGGTATCACCATTTTATAGTGACCTTAATGCCTTTATCCGGCGCTGAATTGAAATTTACTGTTCCGTTCACCGATTGAATTCGGTGAAATATATTCCTGACGCCCAACGTGGTACCCGACTGGACTTTCTGGTCAACATTAAATCCCTGGCCATCATCGCTATACTCTAAGGCGGGCATGTGATTATACATAAAAAACCGGATCCGGATATTTTTGGCTCCGGAATGCTTTACTGTATTATATATTAATTCCTTAACTACTCTATACAGGGCAATTTCCACCTTGGAATCGAACCTGGCCTCCTCGTCGACATCATCCGTCTGTATTACAACATTCAATTTATCAGCAATATTAGTCTTTCTGCAATATGATTTAATGGAGGGTATGAACCCATATTGATTCAACACTTCAGGCATCAGGTTGTACGAAATGCTCTTGGTCTGAACAATAGCATCGTCAAGAAGTTGTTTTGCTATCTCAATTAATTCCAGCCGTTCTTTTTCCTGTCCGGGATTTTTGGTCTGAATCAAATTGATATAGATCCGAACAGAGGAAAGCAACGGTCCCAGTTCATCATGTAAATCTTCTGCAAAACGCTTACGCTCCCGGTCCTCAGTTTCAATGACTGAATTGATGATTTTGTTCTGAAGGTCATAGTAATCCGTTTTATCAAACAGAGCTGCCTGCAAGAAACTCGGTTTGCCCTTTTCATCCATCATGTTCTGCAAATACAGCCTCAGATACTTAATGCTGCCATTGCGGTGAATAATTCTACATTCAATCGTGACCTTTGAATTCGGGATTTGTCGCAGCATTCTTAAGGCCTTGAAAATATTAAGGCGGTCTTCCGGATAGATGATTCGGCGGACATCCGGTATACCGGCAAAAAAATCCTCGATCGTATAACCTGTTAACTCAAAGACCTCTCCATACAAGAACTCAAGTCGATTTTCAAAACTTAGCCTGAACGCAATCCCCTGGAAATTCTCCAAAAAGAGCCTGTAAATGGCTTCATTCTTTCTTATTTTTTGCTCAGCTTCTTCAATCTGTGTGATGTCGCGGATAATTCCCATGACCATCTCAACCTTATTATTTTCATCTTTCAAAGGAACGATGCTGACACTAAACCATTTCCTGCCAATGACAGTATCCCAAATTACCCGAACCTGTTCCAATATTTCCCCTTTGTCGAAAACCTGCTGAATAACCTTCTTCCGTTCATCGGTCGCTTCAGGGTTCGGCAAATAATCAAAAATGTTTTTTCCCACCATTTTCTCAACCGGAACCCCTGTATATAATGCCGTTTGAGAATTCACCATCAGAATTTCAAATTTATCATTCATTAAGCTGATGGAGTCAGGAGACGTTTCGACCAGCAAGCTATATCGCTTTTCGCTTTCAATCAACCGCTTTTGTGCTTCCACTTTCTCCGTGATATCATGCATCATAATCTGGAGAAATTTCTCTTCTCCGAAATATATTTCATGAATCAGATAATCAATGTTTCTCACAGCACCGTCGGGACGGATGATTCTGAGCTCTCCCTGGTTTTTCTCCCTGAAACCACTGGTGCGATCCTGGTTAAGGTGAATGAGCATTTCAATATCATCGGGATGAACAAAGCCTATTAACGGCTGATCAAGGCACTCTTTTACCGTTTGAGCACCCAATATCTGCACGGCCGCTTCATTGGCAGCAATACCCTCATCAAAACCCCTTACCACCAAAATTCCTTCGGGTGATTTTTCAAACAGCAACCTGTACCTTTCTTCACTTTCGGCAAGCTGTTTCTCCGCCTTTTTTAGGGCGCTAATACTTGTAACACTTCCCACCAGACGGTCAGGAGTCCCATCCGGTTTACGCAACAGCCGGGTATGAAGCATCCCCTCCCCTGTCAGTCCCGTCTTGCCCTTTAATTGAACACTTACAATCACCATTCCCTGACTTTTCGTGAACAACTCCCAGTATTCTTCACGGGGAAGATTTCCTGAATATAGTTTCGTGATCGATTGTCCGATAAGATCCTCACGCTTATAGTCGGTATAATCAGAGACCGAAGGGCTTATTTCAAGGATGGTTCCATCCGGAGAGGACTCAAAGTAGACACTTTGAATGTTCTCGAAAATGTTTTTATAACGGGTTTCACTTTCGGCCAACTTGTCGATCAGATTCTTTAACTCTGTGATTTCCCTGATTATATAGGCATGGCCGTTCAACTCTTCCTTATGAAGGTATAATGCAGTGTGAGAAACCATTACCGCGATAAAACCTGATTTTGTAATAATGGTTTCATTCATGGTTTCAAGACCTTCGCGGGGTATATCTCCGGGAATATCACCCGTAAAGAGTTCCTGAATTTTTTTACCCAGCAGTTCTTCCCTGACAAAACCAAAAAGACCCACCGATGATTCATTCACAAAAGTAATACTGCCAAACCTGTCGGTGAGAATGACGGCATCGCTGATATTTTTCAGAATATCATCAGCTGCTGATGCCGGTGTTGCTGCAAACAATTCAAACCGGATGATGGCAAAAGCGATGAGGCAGTATCCAAGGATAAAGGCAAGTGAAGAAATTTGCGGAATCTCAATGTTAAACAGAGGTAACGCAATATCAAAAACTACCGGAAAGATCAACGCACCAATTAAACCAGTCAATACTAACCAGCCCTGAATTTTTTGCAGATGGTCTTTTGATCTTATTATGTAGTTTATTCCTAAAAATATCAATAAAAATGTCAGCGCGAGAATATAGATGGTCATAGCATTATCGATCACTGTATCCTTCATATAAAAATTCCAGCCCAACGTTTTACTGATCAGGACTACGTCAAACAATTCTTTTGGATTAGTGGTGAATACCAACAGAGAAGGAAACAGGTACAACAGAATATAGAGCCAGTATCCTTTGAACACCTGTTTCTGCTGGGTCAGTAACAAATAAAAATGCACAGAAACCGGAAAAATAAACAATCGCAACGAAGTCAATCGCAACAAGGCATATACCTCCGTTTCTGACCCGGCAATGCTTACAAAATAATTTACCACTCCCGAATAGGCTACCAGCATTGATAATACTGTGTAAATCTGGTTAACCGGATGCTTGGAATTACGCCTGTACACAATGATCCCCATAAAGACCGTGAACAGGATACATATAAGCAATAAGATATTGAATATATTCATATGCAACGTAATGAACAAATGGATTCGATTCCATAAAAGTATATTTTCTTTAATAACCAATCACCATCCCACCTGATTAATTTTCTTACATTTGCGCTTTATTTTTCCATTATGGCGTTAGCTGAAGAATTTGAAAAAACCGGAAACTGGTTGTTCCGGTATCGTTCGTACATGCCTGTAGTGCTTTATATTATGGCCACTGCAGTGATAATTTTTGAAACCAAAGAACTTATTAGCTTTCATGCGCTGTGGTGGAATCTGGTTTGCTTCGGGGTTTCTGTTCTTGGAATGATTATCCGCGCAATTACCATCGGTTATACCCCAAAAGGGACTTCCGGAAGAAACACCAAGGAAGGGCAGATTGCTGAAGTACTCAACACCATGGGCATCTATTCGGTAGTCAGGCACCCACTATATCTGGGTAACTTTTTTATGTGGCTTGGCGTCATTCTTTACACAGGCAGTCCCTGGTTTATCATTTTCTGTCTGGCTTTTTTCTGGATCTATTACGAAAGGATAATGTTTGCTGAAGAACAGTTTATCCGCAAGAAATTCGGCGAAGCCTATCTGGAATGGTCATCGCGCACCCCTGCATTTTTTCCTGATTTCCGTAAGTGGCAGTCATCTAACCTCAGCTTCAGTTATAAAAATGTGATGAAACGCGAATACAGCGGATTCTTCGGAACCATTTTTTCTTTCGCTTATATCAATTTCATAAAAAATTACTTTTTCGATCAGCAGCTCTGGCTGGATGTAAAATGGCAAATCGGTGGAATTGTCGGACTTATCGTGCTGCTGATTTTGCGTTCGCTCAAAAAGTACACCCACGTACTTCACGTGGAAGGCCGATAAACTCTCGCTTTTGCCGTATGCATACCCTGGAACCCCACTACCAATGGCGCCATCTTTACATTGCATCAGAAGATGACCGCTCTCCTTTTTATGGCCGGGAATATAGCGAGTTCGAATTTACCAACGCCGTATATAACTATGTAATTCATCCCCAATGGGACGAATTCGGTTCGGCAACCCTTTACACAAAAATTCTTTATGCCGATTACATCGCGGGCTACGCAATCCTGGAATTTATTGGCGAATGGAATGATTACCTGTATAATGATATCATGTTTTTAAAAAGGGAGGTAATTGAACCCCTGATTGAACAAGGCATACAGCGGTTTATTCTCATGGGCGAATATGTCATGAACCTTCACTGCGCAGAAGATGATTATTACCAGGAATGGCACGAAGAGGTGGAGGATGGATGGATCGCACTGGTGGGATTCCTCCCTCATGTACTTGAAGAATTCCACAGGGCAAGAATTGATTATTACCTCATCACCGATCCGTTGCTCGACATTATTAACTGGCGGCAAATGTCGCCGGATCGAGTACTGCAGGCGGTTTCATTGTGTGTTAAAAAAAGACTGAATCCCTGAACATGAAAATACATCGTAACATTACTATACGTGGCGAAGTTCAGGGAGTAGGATTCCGGTATTACGCCCGGAAAACCGCGCAGGACCTGGGACTCACAGGTTTTGTCATGAACCAGGCCGATGGCTCGGTGTATGCCGAGGCCGAAGGAGAGGAAAATGAAGTAACAGCGTTTATCGACTGGTGCCGGAAGGGCCCGGGGATGGCGGAAGTAACTGAAATTTCCATCACGGAAGGCGTAATTGAAGATTTTTCTGACTTCAATATTCTACATTATTTTTAATATACGGGTAGAAAAAAAAAGGCACTGACCTTAGTCAGCGCCCTTAGTAACAGTGTTATGCCGTATTTTTACTGCAGTGGGGTAACAATTTCCATCACCTCGGGTAAATCCATCCCGATAGCCTTCAGACGCTCAATGGTGGGAACACCATTAGGCGTCCATCCACGGCGGAAATAAACTGCATCCAGTAATTTTTCATATTGATCTTCACGGAACTTGCGTGTAATTGCCACTTTTTCAGCAGTGGATTTCCCTTCGGGATCCACACCAATTTTTTCTTTCATTTGCTTATCATAGCGTTCCTGACGTGATAAATATTCTTCCTCAGTCACAGGACCGGCAGCACGGTAGGGCTGTTCGTCATTTTTACGCAAGCCTTTACCACAGCGGATGTCAAAAATACGCTGGAACTGATACACACGTTCCGACTGAACGATCATAGAATCCTTATCGAGTTCAAGACCAGTAACAGCTTTATAAATGGTGACATAATTATCGACGTGCTCAGGAACTTTACCCGGCTCGGCCTGTAAATGATTGTCGGCAGGCTCCACATCATTCCATGGCAATTTGCATAATCCCTGCAATCCAAACCAGGTGCGGAACATGGGGAAATAGTATAAAGCTTCTGCTTTCTTTTCAAATGTCGGGATCTGATTGTTCACCATGTCCATAAAGATCAGCCATGCTTCGTCGTGCTGCGGGCCTTTGTTGGTCATTGCATAACCACCCTGCTGCGCCAGCGATTCTTTTGAAACATACTGGGAATATTCCAACCCTTTATTTTCCATTCCGATATCCTGAAGAAACTGAGCATCGCCCCAGCCTTTGGCTGCAAAGAGTTCTTTCATTTTATGCACTCCCTGACCGGCAATTAATCCAAAACCTTCGCCACGGGCAAGTTGATGAAGAATTTCCATCGCGCCGTCTTCGTTTCCAAAGTTCAGTTTAATACCACCGGTGCGCTCTTCGTTAAGGATGCCGTTTTCATAACATTCCATCACGAAGCCCAGGATGGTTCCCCAGCTGATGGTGCAAATACCGTAGGTATCGCAATAGAAATTGGCTTCGATGGTCCAGTCGGGATTGAAGATACCTGCGCAGGAACCCAGTGAAGCAGCGGTTTCGTATTCAGGTCCGTCAACAATAACTGTAGAATCTTTATAAGGACCTGTGCGGAGTTTGTAATTATCGACACCTTTGGCACACGACATATTGCAGCCAATCCAGCAACCATCGGGTACATTCTGTGTGAATCTGTCCTTGTAAACATTTGCATGAACCTTAATAGCATCCGGATGACTTCCGAATTTAAAGTTATTGGTGGGAAACAAATCGTAATCGTTCATAATGTGCGTCAGGTGGGCGGTTCCGATCTTACGCATCTGGCACTGAGAATCGTCGAGTTCGCGCATTTCTTTATTGAAGCGTTTTCCGCGTTCCATAATGGCTTCAAGGTCGACAACATTATTCAGGTTACCTTTTACTCCAGGAACCTTCGCCACAATAGCCTTAATTTTTTTATCGCGCAGAACGGTCCCAAGACCGCCGCGTCCCGCTTGTTTTAAACGGACCAGCTTGCGCTTCATATCAAAGAAGGTGAAATTGAGCATACCAATCAGTGAATGATCGGCTGCGGTACCGGCAGAAACAACTGCTACATTCATACGGTCTTTCTCATCGTTGGAAAAGATCTCGTGAAGTTCTTCACCCAAAATATGACTATCAATCGGTAGATCATCCGCATCATAAATTTCCACCCGGCCGTTCACACCGTCAATGAAGATAATCACTTCCTTTTCGGATTTACCCTGGATTTCGAGGGAATCAAAACCCGAAAACTTCATAAAAGGACCGAAGTACCCGCCCACGTTACTGTCGATGGGGATATCGGTCTGCGGCGAAATAGCCACTACCAGCGATTTTCCCGTTCCAGAGTATTGCGTAATTCCGCAAATAGGACCGGTATTAATCACGATTTCATTTTCGGGATCATTCCACTTGGTGGTCGGCTTGGTAGCATCCCACAACAGTTTCAGACCAAAACCTTTTCCGCCGACAAACTTATCCTTCATCTGTTGTGAAACCGGTTTTTCTTTAATTTCTCCACTGCCTACATTCACATATAAAGTACGGTTGTTATATCCCTTATCAATAGGTTTCATGGTATAAGACCAATCTTTCAACAACTTGTGCTTTTGCTTAAAATCTGCGATACTCATACAAAGTGGTTTTTATATTTATATTGTTATAATATTCACAATGCAAAATTAAGAAATATTCTTATTAATTATCGGAAACGCTTAAAAAATAGGGATGTGCAGAGGGATTCATATCGTATGAAGGATACATGAGCAAATTAAAACTAAGACCATGAACAGAAAAAATAATGTTTATGTATATTTGACCTACGGCAGGTTTAAGCCTTTAATCCACACTGTTATGAGAATCACCAAATTCATTACAGTATTGCTACTTCTGATTTTTGGGATCCTCACGCTGATCCATCCACCCTTTCCGCACGACATGTATCTTCAGCATATCGGGACGGTACTCCTGCTCATTATTTTATCGATCGATATTAAAAGAAATTTCCTGCAGCTAAGTTCCTTCCTTGGCATCGCCCTGCTTACCGGATTACACATACTGGCAGCACGCTGGGTTTATTCATATGTTCCCTACAACGAATGGATAAAAGTTCTTTTTGATTTTGATTTAAACGAATATTTTGGTTTTGAAAGAAATCATTTCGACCGTTTTGTTCACTTTGCCTTCGGCATATTAGTCTGGCCTTTCCTTATGCAGGTGTTAGGTAATTGGAAAACATTAACCCGGCTGCAAACAATTTTTATGGCCTGGCTTTTCATCCAGACCGCAGGGATGGTATACGAAATATTTGAATGGACACTAACCATTATCCTTTCGACCGAAGCGGCCGATAATTTCAACGGGCAACAGGGCGACTGGTGGGATGCACAGAAAGATATGGCGTTGTCGTTCCTAAGCTCAACTCTGATGGGTTTTATCTACCTGCTTAAGAAAAAAAAACGGGATGACGACGACCATTAACTGGCCAAAGGCCATAAGAACAAGGCGTACCGGCCATTTTCCGGAATATTCTTTTTAAAAGATCACCCATTTTTTCGCAGGGTTCGCTGTCAAAAACCTACCGTAAACTTATTAATAATCGCCGTAAACTGAAAAACTAAGCAACTAGTTTTAAAACTAAGAATTTAGTTTGTATTTTTGTAAAAGAAAGCAAAGGATTGTATAATGAAAGAACTCACTAAAGCAGAAGAACAGGTAATGCACGTTCTTTGGAAATTAAAGAAGGCCGTTGTGAACGACATCCTCGAACAGTTTCCGGAACCCCGCCCTGCATACAATACGGTATCAACCATCGTACGGATTTTGGAAAAGAAAGGATTTGTAGCCCACAAGGCTTACGGCAAGACCCATGAATATTATCCCCTTGTGGCCAAAGAAAAATACACCAGGGATTTAATGAGGGGCTTCATGAAGAACTACTTTGATAACTCTGCCAAACAGCTGGTTTCGTTTTTCACTAAAGACCATTCATTAACCATTAAAGAAATAGATGAAATATTGGGATTAATTGAACAAGAAAAACAACACAACAAAAAGTAATTATGGAACTCCTGCTCTCCTATATTATGAAGTCCGCACTGATCCTGACGGTGGTTTGCCTGCTGTTTCTGTGGCTCAAAAATGACCGCAATTTCACACGGAACCGGGTCTTCCTGCTTTCCGGATTAATACTATCCATCGTATTGCCCCTCATCAGTTTCACCATTCCACAAGCATCCGTAGCAACAAAGGTAGTCACACTGCAACCGGTGCTGATCAATGCCACGGAGATCAACACAGCCATACATCAAAACCTTGATTTTTTCAGCATCCTGTTAATCATTTATCTTACCGGAGTCTTTATCCTGCTGATCCGTTCAGGAATTCAGATTTTCAAGCTTTTCCGTATTGCAAAGCGCTCGGTAATTACACGAAAAGCTGGCTACCGGCTAATTAAAACCATAGAAACCGGCTCACCGTTCTCCTTCTTCAACATGGTTTTCATGAATGAAAAAATGAGCGAAGAAGAAGCGGAAACCATCCTTGCGCACGAGCTGGCTCATGTAAACCAGCATCATTCCCTTGATGTGCTATTGATGGAAGGCATCACCATTTTACAATGGTTTAATCCGGCAGTGTGGTATTACAGAACCCTGTTACGACAAGAACACGAGTACCTTGCCGATAGGGCAACCCTCAACAAAGGTGTTGAAAAAGCAGGCTATTTTCAGTTACTTTTTGCAATGGCGCTTAAGGTTCAGCCCATTGATATAACAAATAATTTTTGTCAAATAAAACTAAAAAGGAGGTTAACCATGATCACAAAAAAAAGTAATTCCCGGTTTGCGGGTGTGAAATTTGTTTTAATGACCGTTGTTCTTGCAGTGTTTACGGGCCTGGTAGCCTGTAACAATGCCGACCGGGTAAATAAAGAAACAACCCCGGAAGTTGCACCACCACCCCCACCGCCACCGACAACCCCAACGGAAGATAAGGCAACAGTCCCACCATCCACAACTAATGGCGGAAACGACGTTTACACGGTAGTGGAAAATATGCCCGAATATCCCGGTGGAGATGAAGCAAGGGTTAAGTTTATTACCGGAAACATTAAGTACCCGTCAGAAGCCAAAGAAAAAGGTATTATGGGTACCGTGTATGTTTCCTTTGTGGTGGAAAAAGATGGACGCGTAACGGAGGTTAAAGTCATACGTGGTATTGGCGGCGGATGCGATGAAGAAGCCCTGAGGGTTGTAAAAATGATGCCCAGGTGGAAACCCGGCACACAGTCAGGAAAAGCGGTAAGGGTCCAGTTTAATTTACCGGTAAAATTTCTTTTAAGTTAACCGGAAATCACGCTATAGCGCGATCATAACAAGAGCAACAGTTCCCCAAAACCACTTTATACAACAGTGACGATGTCGGGGAACTGTTGTTTTTCTTTTTACTTTTGTAGAAAATCATTCACAGGTGTCCCAGACCTTAATTCTTCCCCGTCCCCTGATCATCAGCGGTCCGTGCAGCGCCGAAAGCGAAACACAGGTCATGGAAACCGCCCGTTTACTCAAAGCCTCCGGACAGGTACATTTATTTCGTGCCGGACTGTGGAAGCCCCGCACACGTCCGGGTTCTTTCAGTGGTGTTGGCGAAGAAGGACTCCCCTGGTTACAGAAAGTTACACAGGAAACAGGCCTGCCTGTTTGCACAGAAGTGGCCCTGCCCTTGCACGTCGAACAATGTCTCCGGCATGGCATCACTACCTTTTGGATCGGCGCACGTACCGTCAGTAATCCCTTTTCGGTGCAGGAACTTGCTGAAGCCCTCGCAGGGACCCACGTTTGCGTGATGATAAAAAATCCACTGCATCCCGATTTCGACCTCTGGACCGGCGCAATAGAACGATTTCAGAAAGCCGGCCTTCACAACCTGGTCGCCATCCACCGTGGCTTCTATCCCTTCGAAAAATCAGGTATGCGCAATACCCCCAAATGGGAACTGGCCATCGACATGAAAAGCCGCTTTCCCGAACTACCCCTGATTTGCGACATCAGCCACCTCGCCGGGAATCGCACCAACCTTCAGCCCGTTGCCCAAAAAGCCCTCGACCTGGAAATGGACGGATTAATGATTGAATGTCATATTAATCCCTCCCTGGCCCTGAGCGACGCCCGTCAGCAAATCACGCCTGAAGAACTCAATAATTTACTTCATAACCTGACCTTCCGGGATGATACCACCCCCGCTCCCGAACGGCATCAGAAACTCGAAATGCTCCGCAACCAGGTCGATTCCATTGATGAACAAATTATTGACCTGATGTCGGGCCGCATGAAACTCATTGAAACCATCGGAACCTACAAAAAAGAACACAATATTGCGATTTTGCAGGTAAAGCGATGGAACGAAATCATTGCTTCAAGGACCAGGCAGGCACGCAAAGGGGGACTTTCGGCCGCTTTCCTCGAAAAAGTACTCAAGGCCATTCATCAGGAATCCATCCGGAAGCAATCCCTGATATACAAGAAGAGACAAGACACAAGAGACAAGACACAAGAAAAATAAAAAAAGAAACAAGATAAAAAGATACAAGATAAAGAAATCGGTAGCCGGCTGTGTGCACCCTCCTCTTTCTTGTGTCTTGTGTCTTGTGTCTTGTGTTTGTGTCCTGTGTCTTGTGTCTTGTGTCCTGTGTCTTCCTTTAAATCTTCAATCCCCCGATCAGTTCTTTGACCGAGGCTAATTTATGACGGGTAAGATAGTCGCTGATTCCATCTAAAATCTGCACAGAAATCCGGGGATCGATAAAATTGGCCGTTCCCACTTGTATGGCGGTTGCGCCAGCCAGCAGGAATTCAATCGCATCGGCGGCATTCATTATGCCCCCAAGGCCAATCACAGGAATTTTTACGGCATTCGAAACCTGCCACACCATGCGCAGGGCCACAGGTTTTACAGCGGGACCAGAAAGTCCTCCCGTTACCGTACTTAACACCGGGCGACGGGTTTCACTGTCGATGGCCATTCCCATCAGGGTATTGATTAAGGATACCGCGTCGGCACCCTCTGCTTCCACGCTTTTGGCAATATCTGTAATGCTGGTCACATTAGGCGACAGCTTAACGATAAGCGTGCGATTCCAAGCTTTGCGCACGGCCCTTGTAACATCAGCGGCAGCCTTACATTGAGTTCCGAAAGCCATACCACCCATCTTGACATTGGGGCAGGAAATATTAAGTTCAATGGCCGGAATGTGATCTAAATCGTTCAGTTTCTCCGTCAGCGCAACATACTCTTCGATGGTTGAGCCGTTCACATTCACAATAACGCTGGTTTTGTACTGGCTGATTGCCGGATAAATATGTTCGATAAAGTAAGCCACACCCTTATTTTGAAGGCCCACCGCATTCAACATACCCGAAGGAGTTTCAGCCATCCGCGGATAGGGATTACCCTGACGGGGTTCCAGGGTGGTGCCTTTAACGATGATTGCGCCCAGACGGTTGATATCGATGAAATCCTCGAACTCAGTCCCATAGCCAAATGTTCCTGAAGCGGTCATGACCGGGTTTTGCAATTCCAGTTCTCCGATGCGTACTTTCAGATCTGCCATTTTAATTCATTTATGTTGAATACAGGTCCCTGCGTACAAACACACTCATTGCCGCGAACTGTTTCTGTTACGCAGCACAAACAGGCTCCAATACCGCAAGCCATGGTATTTTCGAGTGAAACATAACATTCCACATTTTTCTCTTTCGCAAGTGCGGCCACTACTTTCATCATCACTTCCGGACCGCAACAGTAGATTATATCAAATTCATTTGCACGATTCCAGAGGCTGTGGCGGGTAATGAAACCTTTCTCGCCAGCAGTGCCATCATCAGTGCTTATACAAACCGCTCCAAATTGTTCAAAAAGTTCGGTTTCCATCAGGTCGGTCTCGCTGCGGGCTCCCAACAGGGTGGTAAGCGCAATGCCTTTTTCGTGAAGCTTACGGGCCAGAAACAACAGCGGAGCAGAACCACATCCGCCGCCTACCAGCAGTACCTTTCCGGCATCCGGCAAACGGAAACCATTGCCCAGCGGGAAGACTACATTCAAGGTATTTCCCTCATGCAGGAGACTCAGCTCACGGGTGCCTTCGCCAACAATTTTTACGAAAAACTGCAGCGATTGCTTTTCAAAATTCACATCATGAATTGAAAGCGGGCGGCGCAGGAAGACCTTATTATTATGTTCCACCAGAATTTCGGCAAACTGTCCCGGAGCAATCTCCGGCAAGCCCTCCACTGAAGTACACTCCAAAATGAAGTGCTCCTTGTTAAGGCTGATCTTTTTTGAAATTTTCAGATCCTGAATAACTTTCATGCTGCTAGGCTTGGGTTATGCACAAAAAAAAGTCCGCAGAGCGGACTTTCCGTATTATTTCTTTTCTTTTTTAACAGGAGGCGTTGTCTTTACCTTTTTTTCTTTTACAACTGGCTCATCCTTCTTTTCTTCAGCTACTGGCTCTTCCACGGTTTCTTCTTCAAAGACCAGCATCTGGTTGTCATGCAAAATGTTATACCAGTTAAACACCTTCTTTATATCAGAAGCATACACCTTTTCGCGGTCGTAAGTAGGTAATACCTCAGCAAAATAGGCTTTAAGTTTGGCGTCTTCCGATTTTGAATCGATGGTTTTTCCACCCGCTTCTTTATCGAAGATCGTCTTAAAGATCTCCTTTAAAGGCACTTCCTTATCATCGGAGTAAATGCTGATTTCCTCGAGATTACTGATTTTGTCCGAAGCATACACAGGCATACGTTTTTTATCCAGCATACTTTCTACAATCAATCCGTTCTTGGTTTGTGAAACGATTTTAAACAAACCGACTTTACCCGATACTGCAAGAATTTCTTTCAACTCCATATTCAATAATTTTGAACAAAAATACTACATTTTTTGAATTCCAATCACCCCCCACCCCCTAAAACTTCAAAACATGACTTCCACCCGTTTGACAAAAAAAACCTATTTTTGCCCGCAAAGGGCAACACCCGCTTAATATTATGAAACAATATCTGGATCTTCTGAATCACGTACTTACTACTGGTGTAGTAAAAAACGACCGTACAGGGACAGGAACCGTCAGTGTTTTTGGCTACCAGACCCGTTTCGACCTGAGCAAAGGGTTCCCCTGTGTTACGACCAAGAAACTGCATCTGAGGAGCATTATTTATGAGCTGCTTTGGTTTCTGCAGGGCAATACCAACATCGGCTGGTTAAAAGAAAATAAAGTCCGCATCTGGGACGAATGGGCCAACGAACAGGGAGATCTCGGACCGATCTATGGCCACCAGTGGCGTAAATGGACCGGTGCCGGCGGAACCATCGACCAGATTTCGCAGGTGGTGGAAATGATTAAAACCAATCCTGACTCGCGCCGGTTGATGGTGAGTGCCTGGAATGTTTCGGATATTTCAGAAATGGCGCTGCCCCCTTGTCATGTCCTTTTCCAGTTTTATGTGGCCAACGGAAAACTCTCCTGCCAGCTTTATCAGCGCAGTGCGGATATTTTTCTGGGCGTACCTTTTAATATCGCTTCTTACGCGTTGCTCACCATGATGATGGCCCAGGTAACCGGGTTAGAACCGGGCGACTTTATCCATACTTTTGGCGATGCACACATATATTCAAATCACATGGATCAGGCAAGACTCCAGCTATCGCGCGAACCAAGACCGTTACCCATCATGAAAATCAACCCGGAAGTAAAAGACATTTTCAACTTCCGTTTTGAAGATTTTACCCTCGAAGGATACGATCCACACCCTCACATAAAAGCTGAAGTAGCTATCTGATAACTCCCCCCCATTATGGTTTTTAGCAGCAGTTTGTTCCTGTTATATTTTTTGCCGGTATTCCTGCTGCTCTATTTTTTGGCCGACATTAAATATAAAAACTATGTGGCCCTTGGGGGAAGTGTGGTGTTTTACATCTGGGGTGCGCCCCTTTTTATCTTTGTGATTTTCGGATCTATACTCGCCGACTTTTTATTCGCCAATTATATTCATCACGCCAAAGGCTTAAAGCGGAAGCTCCTGCTGGTGGCGGCCATTTCGTTAAACATTGGCATTTTAATGTATTTTAAATACGCCAATTTCTTTGTCGAAAATTTCAACCAGATGCTCGGCTCCCTTGGTGGGGGTGAAGTTTCATGGACAAAGATTGCGCTTCCGATCGGAATATCGTTCTTCACCTTTCACGAGATGAGCTACATCATCGATGTGTACCGGGGTGTAAAGCCGCCCATGACTAAAATCGGGAACTATGCGCTATACATATTATTTTTCCCGCAGCTCATAGCCGGACCTATCATCCGTTTTAACGAAATCTCCGATCAGATCGAAGAACGATCCTATCAATACACCATCGATAACCAGTTATTAGGCTTTGTACGTTTTATTATCGGACTGGCGAAAAAAGTCCTGATTGCCAACGTCCTGGGTGCTGAGGCGGACAGGATCTTTGCCATGGGGGCGGATGATCTCACCACGCCCCTGGCGTGGGTCGGAATCCTGGCTTATGCGTTCCAGATTTATTTTGACTTTTCAGGATATTCCGATATGGCCATCGGATTGGCCCGGGTGATGGGATTTATTTTCCCCGAGAACTTCAACAATCCGTATATCTCTCAAAACATCACCGAATTCTGGCGACGGTGGCATATGTCGCTGAGCCGCTGGATGCGCGATTATCTGTATTTTTCCCTTGGCGGGAACAGGGTTTCCAAAGCCCGCATGTATTTCAATCTGGGATTCGTTTTTCTGATATCCGGCTTCTGGCACGGAGCCGCATGGAACTTTGTGTTCTGGGGGGCCTACCACGGCATTCTGCTTGTTGCCGACAGGTTGTTCCTGATAAAGCTTCTGAAAAAAACAGGAAGGATTTTTTCCATCGCGTTTACTTTTTTCCTGACCCTGATAGGATGGGTGCTCTTTCGTGGAGAAACGGTGGATCATATCAGTCTCTATTTTAAACGGATGTTTGTCTTTACCAATAATCCCGTTGAATGGGGTTTCCATACTGATTTCTGGGCCATTCTGGCGATCGGTGCGTTATTCTCTTTTATGGCCGCTACAAAATGGGGCGATAAATTACAGATTGCTGTTTTTGAGCAGGCTTATTCGTTAAAACGGCTTGCATGGCTGGGATCCATCACCGTAATATTGTTTATTATATGCATGGGAAGCATTACAAGTTCAGGATTTAATCCGTTTATCTACTTCAGATTTTAAAAAGGGCAGGATGGAACAGAAAATTAAAAAAGCGGTTTTTATCTTATTCCTGGGAATGCTGATGCTTCCGGCCCTCCAGTTTAAATTTAATTTCATCAAATTGAAGTCCCTTGGCGGGAATTATCAGTTCGCGTCACGGCCATCATTTACGTGGGATTCATGGGTGAAAATGGAATATCAGCAGAAATATGAAGCTTATGTTAACGATCATATCGGATTCAGGGAATTCTTTCTGCGTTCTTACAATCAGACCTGGTTTACCTTTTTCAGAAAGTTGCATGCACGTGATGTGATTATGGGTAAAAACTATACCCTTTACGAACGCAATTATATTGAAGATTACACCGGTAGAAATTTCCGGGGAGAAGACGTGATTAACGAGCAACTGCGAAAAGTAAAGTACCTCCAGGATACGCTGGCAAAAGAAAATATACATCTGTTGCTGTTTTTTGCCCCGGGAAAAGCCAGCTATTTACCCGAAAATATTCCGGCTGTGTATCTGAAAGATGCAAAGGCACAAACCAATTATCGCTATTATACAAAAAAAAGCAAAGAATTGGGCATTAACCACATCGACATGAATGCTTGGTTTATAGCCAATAAAAATCGCTCACAGTATCCGTTATACATGGGAGGTGGAATTCACTGGTCGCTATATGGAATGACCCTTGCTTTCGACAGTTTGTGCCGCTACATGGCGCCCATGCAGGGCGCCCCATTACCCCTGTTGCACATCGATGCGGTGGAATTATCAGACACCGCAAGGGAAACCGATAACGACATCGAAAAAGGCCTGAACTTGTTGTTTAGTCTCCCTTACGGGAAATATGCCTATCCGAAGGTAAGTTTCTCCGAAAGTCCGGAAACTAAAAAACCACAGGTAATGGTGGTTGCCGACAGTTACTGGTGGAATGTTTTTGGCGCCGGTTATACCAACAATGCATGGAATGGCAGCAGTTTCTGGTATTACAACGAACAGGTATATTATGATAAAGGACAACCCATGTCAGCCTCCGATACCGTGAGTTTATATGACGAAATCCATCGTAATAATTTTGTAATCATTCTCGCCACAGAAGCCAATTTATATCGCTTCGGCTATAATTTCATTGAACGCCTGTATGACATTTATACGGGCAAAGGTGACCCTATTGCGGATAAGAAACGATTAGACCAGGAACTCGTAAGGGAGGAAAGCGTAATCAGAGCAGATGAGAATTGGATGAAAGCCATCCGTAAGAAAGCAGAAGAAGGCAACCTCCCGCTGGATACCGTGATCCGCAGGGATGCCATTTACATGCTCAGTATAAAGAAAAATAAATAGGGAACGACCGGAAGTATCTGCCTGCGATTATCTAAAAGCGGTTTTTACGCATCCAGATTTCGTAAGTATAACTCATGCCACATTGTTCATCGTAAGGCACATCAATCTTTTCGGTAAGCTGCCAGATGCTGTGATCTATTTCCGGGAAAAAAGTATCAGCTTCAAAATCTTTATGCACCCGGGTAATGTAAAGTTTATACGCAATATCAATGAATTGTCTATAGATGCTCCCTCCACCAATCACAAAGTTCTCCACATTTTCATCACACAATTTTTCCGCATCCTCAATGGAATAAGCCATTTCACAGCCTTCAATGGCTTCCCCCTTAGTATCGGTAATAACGATATTGCGGCGGTTGGGCAACGGCCTTTTGGGCAATGAGAAATAGGTGTTCTTTCCCATGATTACCGGATGCCCCCCCGTAATTTGTTTAAAACGGATCAGGTCGGCAGATATGTGCCACAACAATTGGTTGTCTTTACCAATGGCGTGATTTTCAGCTATTGCAACAATAATGGATATTGGTTTCATATATTCCAGGCTGCGACAGCCGCAGTGCTTTGAGTTTTACTTCTCCTTGGCTTATTCGGGGGTGTATACTTTTCGTTCAATACATAAACTGCCCTGAAGGAAATCATATTTGTATACTGATCGCGCGTTTCTTCAAACCCTGTTCTCGGGTGGGTGTAATTCCTTGTCCTGATTTTGGCCAGACTATAGGCATATCTGACATCAAATTTCAGATGTTTCCACACCCTTAATTGTAAATCGAACAACACATTAAAATCATTTTTTGAATACTTATAGGCGGAATCCATCACCTGCCCATGTTCAATCTCGCGGTAACGGATTCGCTGCCCCCACGAAAAACCTGCCCCTACTGTCCATATATGGCGGTCTTCAAAGGAAAACAACACAGGTACCTCGAGGTAATCCAACTTCAGATGATAATAGGGCAACCCGGTTGAATCATAGGTGGGATCCCATTTTCTGTAGGCGCCTTTCTGATTGTACAGGGTCTCAACGTTAACTGCGAAGCCCTTACCCAATGGCAGCATAGCTCCTACCCCAACATTCCATCCACCCTTATTGTATCCCGCCACTTCATCACCATCGACCTGTGATAGGTTGAATCCGGCAATAACAAGACCCTTGATCTGGCGATCCTTGCTAACATCATCGTAATTTCCCTGGCCAAAAGCCAGCAGGGAAAAAACACCAAACAGAATAAAAAATAGTTGCTTCATACAGTACAAAATTACTCAGAAAAGGTCAAACGGATTGCTTTCCTGATTATTATTGCGCTTCTTTCATCGAAAAAGAAATACGCTTGCGCTTCAGGTCGATCTCCATCACCTTCACCATTACCTTTTGGTTCAGCTTAACCACTTCGTTGGGATCTTTAATATATCGCTGAGCCATCTGACTAACATGCACCAGTCCATCCTGATGAACACCCACGTCCACAAAAGCTCCGAAAGCCGTGATATTGGTTACGATTCCGGGCAGTATCATGCCCTCTTTCAGATCTTCCAGTGAATTCACTGAACGGTCGAACTCAAAGAAATCGAACTTCTGTCGTGGGTCACGGCCGGGCTTTGCAAGTTCCGCCATAATATCGTTCAGCGTTGGCAACCCCACTTCGGGTGTTACAAAATCTTTTATCTGGATTTTACTTCTGAGTTCCGGATTTTCAATCAGGTCTTTCATACCGGCACCGACTTTTTCAGCCATTTTCTTGACGATATGATAGCTTTCCGGATGGACAGCACTGCGATCGAGGGGATTTTCAGCATCGCGGATGCGCAAAAAACCCGCAGCTTGTTCAAACGCTTTTTCGCCGAAACGGGTTACCTTTTTAAAATCACTTCTCGATTTAAACGCGCCGTTTTTGTGACGGTATTCCACGAAATTTTTAGCCAATACCGGCCCCATTCCCGAAACGTGGGTCAGCAATTCTTTGCTGGCACTGTTGGCCTCTACACCGACCTGGTTCACGCAGCTTTCCACGACCATCTCGAGGCTCTTTTGCAATGCAGTCTGATCCACATCATGCTGGTACTGACCCACACCGATCGATTTGGGGTCGATTTTAACCAGCTCGGCCAGGGGATCCATCAACCTGCGGCCAATGGAAACGGCCCCACGGACAGTAACATCGTAATCCGGAAATTCTTCGCGGGCTACCGCAGAAGCCGAATAAACAGAAGCGCCGTTTTCGTTAACCATTACGGCAATCAGTTCCTTATCAAAACGGATGTTGCGTATAAAATTTTCGGTTTCCCGGCCGGCCGTACCATTACCGATAGCAATGGCCTCAATTTTATAGGCATTAACCAGTTGCTGAATTTTTGCAGCCGCTGCCCTTGTCTCATTTTGCGGGGGATGCGGATAAATGGTCTCGTTGTGAAGCAGCTTGCCATAACGGTCCAGACAAACCAACTTGCACCCACTTCGGAATCCGGGATCGAGTGCCAATACGTTCTTGGTACCCATAGGAGGCGCCATCAGTAATTGCCTCAGGTTTTCCGTAAACACCCTGATCGCTTCCTGATCGGCCCTTTCTTTGGCCACTTGCCGCATCTCTGTTTCCAGCGAAGGTTGCAGCAAGCGCTTGTAACTATCCTTGAGTGCAGTCTGAACCTGCACAGCAGAACTGCCGTTATTGCGCAGCACCATTTTTTCGAGTATTTCAGTCGCCTTTTCGGCTTCCGGCTCCACAGAAATCCGGAGAAAGTTTTCATTCTCTCCTCTGAACATGGCCAACAGCCTGTGCGACGGAGCTTTCATCAGGTTCTCGCTCCATTCGTACCACGACTCGTATTTGTTACCTTCCAGTTCTTTTCCCTTAACGACCTTCGAATATATTACAGCTTCGCGAACAAACAAATTACGCACGCGCTGCCGGATGTTTGCATTTTCATTGATGTCCTCAGCAATAATATCGCGTGCCCCGGCCAGGGCATCACTGACGGAAAGTACCTCTTTTTCTTCATCCACAAAACGTTCCGCCTCCAGTTCCGGGTCACGTGAAGTTTGCTGCATAAGAAAAGCAGCCAGCGGTTCAAGCCCCTTCGCCCTGGCAATACTGGCGCGGGTTTTCCTTTTCGGACGATAAGGAAGGTACAGATCTTCCAGCTCAGTCATGGTAACTGCAGCCAGTATACTCGCTTTCAACTCATCCGTGAGCTTGCCCTGTTCGAGAATGGATGTCAGGATGATTTCGCGTCGCTTCTCGAGCTCTTGCAGTGCCAGGGCACGGTCGCGGATTCGTCCGATCACCACCTCATCGAGGCTTCCGGTGGCTTCTTTACGATAACGGCTGATAAAAGGTATGGTGGCCCCACTCTCGAGTAAACGCAAGGTGTTCTCGACCTGTTGGGGACTGATATTCAATTCAGCAGCGATTTTATGGGCGTATTCTATCATGATGCTGTTGCTTTCTGATGATCATTAATGGTTCGGCTCAAAGGATAAATCGTCCTTTCCGCAAAGATAAGCAAACCCTTTGATTAGAAAAAAATGTACTGAAAGATGCACTACGAAAGCAATCCCTTACACCAGCCCATCCATGCGGGCCATTTTCATGAGGAGGTCAACGATGCGGTTGGAATAACCGGTTTCATTATCGTACCAGATGATTAACTGCAGAAAGTTACCACCCATTACTTTGGTGCAGCGGCAGTCGACAATACCCGAATGCGGATCGCCGATAATATCAGAAGAAACAATCGGGTCTTCTGTATAAGATAAAATCCCATTAAGCTCATTTGCACTGGCATTCATCATCATTGTATTCACCTCAGCAGCAGTGGTGCTTTGTTTCAGTATAACGCTTAACTCAATCAGCGAACCATCGTGAACGGGAACCCTCACGGCCAGTCCGTCGAACCGGCCTCTCATTTCAGGCATCACCATAAACAATGCTTCCACCGCGGTGCTGGTAGTGGGAATAATATTAACCCCGGCGGTGCGGGCACGCCGCAAATCCTTGTGGGGCGCATCAATAATCGCCTGGTTATTAGTAAATGGATGTATGGTATTCATAAACGACCGGTCGATGCCATAATGCTGTTCAATCAGCTTAATCACAGGCGCCAGACAATTGGTGGTACATGAAGCATTGGAAACAATACAATCGGTAGCCAGCAATTCATGATCGTTCACGCCCATAATCACTGTGCGGTCCAATGGTTCCTTCGGGGGACAAGATAAAATAACTTTTTTAGCACCGGCTGTCAGGTGGTTTTCGAGTAACGCGCGGCAAGTAAATAAACCGGAAGATTCAATTACATAATCAACGCCCATTTCCTTCCATGAAATTTGCAGCGGTTTTGGAGAAGACGTCAGCCTGATCTTACGTCCGTTAGCTATTATATAGCCTTCACCGGCCTCAATTGTTCCCTTATATCTTCCGTGAGTACTGTCGTATTTAATCAGATGCACCAGTGTTTCGGCGTTCATCAGATCGTTAATTCCCACCAGCTCCACTTCCGGCATATCCTGCAGGATTCTGAACACCACCCTGCCAATCCGGCCCAATCCGTTAATACCAACCTTTGCTGCCATTGTTACTTCTTTTACAAAACCCTTAATGGTCTTTACCTTTTTTAAAGACACCACAAAATTAACCTAAATATTCCTGAAGAAACTTAAAGCCGTGTTAACAAAAAAAAGCCGCGCGTTGAAACGTGCGGCTTTAAGGCAAATGAAGAGATTAGTATGATTGTATGTAGCGGTTAAGTTCGTCGATGGAACTGGAGAAAGTAAATGCGTTGTTCACAAGATAGAATCTGCTTTTATCCACCACATTACCATAAGCGAATTTAGCCAGGTCCAGTTTCCCCGATTCAAAAGTAAGCAACATCATTAATTCACTTACCTGACTGCTGGTTACGCTGTTGGCGCTCACAGCCTGTTTGCAGATGGCTAATTTGGTATCGTCGAAAGAAGTGCTGGCCACCAATGATTTTAAATTCATGAAATCATAATTGCTCATGCCCTCAAATCCGGAATTGTAATCATTATAATTATTGTTGCTGTAACCTGAATAATTATTTCCGGAATTGTTTCCATGATGAGGATTGCCATGATGACCATTGCCATGATGATATCCTGTGGGTGCGATGCTGTATTCACTCAGCACCACAAAATGACAATCGCCGCTGATCATACCTGTGATGGATTTTCCTGGGGACAGTGAGATGTAACCCGAAAAAACCATTTTCGGAAAACTATTCACCATACCATGACTGTTGGTGAAATAACGGTAAACTTTCAAAAAATGGCTTCCACCCGAAACGTTGGAAATGGTAAAGGAAGTATTGGTCTGATCGTAAACCTGTCCGTCGAAAACAACTGACATTAAAGAATAGTCCCACATACGGAGGGTCAGACTTGACGGTAAAAACGATGCACGTGCACTAAGAATTCCAAAGCAGATGGCGAGTGTAAAGATTAGCTTTTTCATATTTAGATCCTCCATATTTAATGATGGGGATCGCAGTTTCAATGAACGTGCCAAAAAAGCAAGACAAAAGACAAAAGGAAGTTAGAAAGTAGAAAGTTAAAAAGTTAGAAAGTTAAAATACAAAAGAATAACACAGAGGACCACAGAGAAGGCGCAGAGGACCACAGAGGAAATGCTCTGATTGTCACCCCCTGACTGCCTGTGCGGATGCCGGCGGGAAGTCAGTGGGTGACTGGGCTGAGCGTTTCTTCCTTTTTTCTTTTGTCTTTTTACTTCTTCCGTTTCATACCGGAAAAACAGCTTCAGCAGAAAAACCAGCGCTTACCTTACCGCCCTTGCCCAGATTCATGGCAGACCACCTTTCGTTAGATATATGGGCATGCAAAAGAAAGCCGGCATCAAGCAATATATCGGCCCCACCGGGAAATGGGAAAATGCCGGCAATAACAGCGCTGAACTGGTTCGGATGCCCGAGTTCGTTATTTATACTTATATCTTCTTCACGGATGTAAAAAAATGCGTTTGCACCGACTGGCTGTGCAGCGACCAAGGTTATACCCTGTCCGAAACGGACTAAAAACTGGTTATCAGAAGTTGTTGACTCCAGGCATTGAAAATAATTTTTGATTCCTGTCAGACCCGCCACAAAAGCATTCATAGGTTTGCTGAAAACTTCATCTGGGGTGCCCTGTTGCAGAATTCTACCTCCCTGCATCACGGCAAGGCGCGTAGCCAGCGCATAAGCTTCGTGGTAATCGTGGGTGACATGCACAACCGTTTGCCCTTCTTCGTGAATAATACTGAGCAGGCGCATCATATCATATTGTAACAACACATCAAGGGAAGACAAGGGCTCATCAAGCAACAGAATTTTAGGATTCATTGCGAGTGTGCGGGCCAGCGCTACGCGCCTGAGCTCACCTCCCGACAATTTACCCGGGCGCCGTTGCAGCAACGAACTGATGCCTGTATGTTGCGCCCATTTTTCGACGTTCGCAGCAATTTGCTTTTGGGGAACTGCCCTGCTTTTTAAGGGAAAGGCAATATTATCGTACACCGACATGTGCGGAAATACAGCACTGTCCTGAAATACAATACCCGTCCCACGTTTCTGAATCCTGGTGTTGGTAATATCCATTCCCTCCAGCAGAATCTGTCCTGAATCGGTTTTGCGCAGACCTGCAATCAACTCGAGCAACATGCTTTTTCCACTGCCCGAAACACCCAGCAGGGCAAAGTAATCCCCTTGCGCCACTTTCAAAGAAATATCCCTGAGGGCGAAGTCACCGGCCTTTTTGCAAACCCCCTTAATTTCCAGCATATTTTTTCTTTGACAGAAAACGTAAGACAATAAAAAATGCGAGCGATACCAGGATGAACAATACCGCTACGGGACGCGCATATTGGAGCCCGAAAGAACCGAAGCGTTCGTAAATCAGCACAGGGGTAATCATGGGATGGTAAGCCACAATGACAACTGCACCAAACTCGCTCATGCCCCGGGCAAACATCATAATCAATCCGGACACAATGTACTTCCATGCCAGTGGTAACGAAATGGTAAAGAACACACGCGCAGGGGAAGCACCCAGGCTCAGGGCTGCTTTTTCGAGCCTTACGGGAACGCTGCTGAAGCCATCGCGTGCAGCGTTAATGAGAAATGGAACACTCACAAATGCCATGGCAATTGAAATACCAGCCGGATTACCTACGAGGTTGATCCCGAAAAGTGCAGCCGCTTTTCCGACCACGGAATCGCGTGAAATAAAACCTAATATTGCAATACCTGCCGCTGAATGCGGAATTACGATCGGCAGATCAATCAATCCAAGTACAAAACGCTTTAAAAAAAAATCTTTCCGGGCCAGCAAATAGGCCAGTGGTATCGCTCCCAGCCCTGAAATAAGGGTAGCAGCCATTGCCGTTCCCAGCGTCAGCCATATGGAATTCCGTACCTCTTCATCACGGGCTGTTTCGAAAATTCCCGCTAAGGGTGTAGCAAAGAACATTCCCGCCAACGGAGCAAGGATTAACAGCAGAATCAACGCACCTAAAAGTACGAAACCCAGGTAAAATGGGGAAGTGATTCTTGTTCTGCTTTGCATGCGATTATGTAGAATATTAAGATCCCATATAGTGTAAGTAGCCGGGTATTGCCCCGACTACTCAGTGCGCAGCAAATATAACCATTTACTGCAGATGAAACTGAACCTCTACCAATGCTTTCACCGCGCGGTCGCTGAAAAAGTCCATGGCAGGGTACAAGCGGAAAACTGCGTCAGTCTTCTCTTCCGGGTGGGCAATCAACAGCAGTTCCGACTGGTCGTTGCGATTCATGACCTCATTGTAGGTAAAAACCGAGCGGTAGCCATCGTCAGCAACCGCCACAAACAAGCCTTTCATAAGATTGTCATTGGTAACCGGAAAATATTTACCCAGCATTTCTTTTATCATAACACCTTTGAATGGCTCGGTACTATGAATCCCCTTGCCCCTTCCGTAGAAAATAGCAGGATAGTTCTGCATGCCCATGCCTTTGGGGTATTCAACAACCGTCTCCAGAATTTTCTTATCCTCTGTGATTTTGAAATCCTTGCTGTAAAGGGGTTTCTTGTCCTTCTCTACGATAACGTCCGCGAGGGGGAACGAACGGATAGTGATTTTCACCGGTTCTGAAATATTACGGGCAGTAATTAAATCGTGACCCACCACCAGTTTTGTTTTTTCGGGAAGCGTCCAGAGCTCCTTGGTTTTGCTGGGCACAATGCGCATAACTTCCGTGGCAATAATAATTTCGTGATGATGGATGGGATAATAAATCTCGCCCCAGCTGAGTACCACTTTTTCGCCCGACGCATTTTCAATCTCGACGAACAGATCGATAATTGGCCTGAACACCTCTTCATTGGCTTTCTTCAGTCCGACTTCATTAAGAATGTCATACAGGGAATAACCCACATAACGATAGGCTCCAACAAACGAATCTGCTTCGTTTTTTAAGACCGTTTCTTTTACAATAATGCTATGCTTCTTTAGATTCTTAAAATTTATTTTTACCGATTGGCTAATCTCTCCGGCGATTTCAATTTCCATGGGGCCGTTGAGTGCAACGGTTTCCGCATCATCGTAAAAATCATTGGTGCGATCAGTGGAATCAAAAGAAGCCACGGTGTCGTTGCCGGTCTGATCGCCGGATTTTACGGCCGGGCCGTTACAGGCTGCCAACCATACACCGGCTGCAAGAAGTGCTAACGTAAAGAAATTTTTCATGTGATATATTTAAAATTTATAAGATACTTCTCCAAAAATCAACCGTCCGGCTGAAACCTGATTCTTTGAATCATAAATCAGTTTATCGAAAACGTTCTGAACATCAACCGCCAGGTTCAGATGGTGCCACAGTTGTTTCCCGATTTTAAAATCAACAGTGATATATTCAGGGTATTGGTCAGACAACAGGTAGGTGTCATCATATTCATTTTTGTCGTTAATATACATCGCCCCGACATAGCGTGCGGTTGCAGATAAATTCACGATGCGATTGGTCCATTGAATCCCGCAGGAAGCGGAATGTTTGGGAACGTCGGCCAGGAATTTTCCCGTAAGGTCGGAATTTGCGAGTGTATCCTCCACTTTATATTCGGAAACAACGGCGTGGGTATAGGCATAATTAATATACGCATTCAGGTTTGTGGTGATCTGATAGCGGAAACCGGCTTCAATGCCGGATATTTCCACACGGCTGATATTTTTCCGCATGTATACGGGTGTAAGCGGATAATAGCCCAGATCTACAGAATCGCCGGTACTTACGTAATACATGAAGTCTTTACCACGTGAATAATAGGCCGAAGCTTCAAAAAAGAGTTTGTTGAAAAGTTTAAAATCTGCACCAAACTCGTAATTGGTAATGGTTTCGGGCTGCAGGGAAGCGTTGGCCAGTTTGAATCCTCCGCGGATTTTTCCGGAACGGCACATGTCGTCGAGAATAGGAGGACGGAAACCCTGCGCCACCGCGATGTACATGCGCAGATTTTGCACAGGCCGGTACTGAAGAGAAACTTTGGGGCTGAAGGCCTGCCAGGAGGCATCAGAAATATTTTCATCCACAAACGGCGCCAGGAATGACGTAGTTGTGGAAGGGGATTCAATGTTAAATAATCCGTCGAAATAATTGGAATAGTCGTACCTCACACCGGCAATCAACTGCATACGGTCTTTCCAGAAGCTGTATTCATCCTGCAGATACAATGCATAAAAATTCATTTTACCGGCGTTGTTCACCTTATCTGTAGAGGTATAATAAACATCTGATGCATTCACCGCGCCCTGCCTGATATCGATACCCTCAGTAAGTTCATTGTTTTTAAATAAGGGTTGTGTAACATTTACCAGGACTCCAAAATCGCTACGTATAGAAGAAACATCATATAGTTTATATGAATAATCTTTGAACGATTCGTTCATTGCATGATAATTTTCTCTTTGCAAAAATGCGTTTACCGCGATATTAAAAATCCCCTGGTTTACCCGGTAACGCCCACGTGCCTGCCAGGTAGCATGGCGGGTAAATCCGCCGGTGGGTTCAACCACCTTAATGCCGGAACCGCGCCAGTCGTCATAATAATTTACTTCAGCCTCAACCGAGTGACCAGGATTGATCACATATCCCAGTTTCGCACCGGCCCCGTATTCCTTAAGGTAGGTACGGACGATGGTGGAGTCGGTTTCTCTGAGGCTATCGCTTGGTTCTGTGAAATATCCTTTGCTGTCGGTTCCCATCCCCGTAAGGGTCCAGTAGAGATAGCGGTCTTTCTTTTCCTTTTTTGTTTTAAAGCGCCCGCCCAGCCATAGATTGCCGCCCAGGGTGCCAAAGCTGCCTCCTTTAAAAGTTACGGCACCCGTAAGGGTTGTGTCGGGTTTTTTGGTAAAAATCTGGATGATACCGCCCATAGCATTGCTGCCATAAATCGATGATGCGGGACCTTTGGCAATCTCAACCCGGCTGATACCGGCGATGTTCAGCATATTCCAGTTTACGCTGCCTCCATCTGTTTTATTCACAGGTACGCCATCGAGTAAAACCAGCACCCGCGATTGTTCCTTGCCACCCAATCCGCGCATGGTTACGATAGCTTTGTTGGAAAAAATACCAGAGCCCCTGCTGACCTGCACACCGGGCACTACCTGCATCATATCATCGGCCGACAAGAGCGGCAGCGCCTCAAGGGTTTTACTTTTAATCACATAAATTCGTCCGGGCACCTGCGTAATGTTGCGTTCAACGCGGGTAGCAGTAACCACCACTTCCTCAGTAAGAATTACCGAAGGTTCCAGTGTGAAATCTGCCACAACTGTTTCACCCTCCTTAATGGTTACCATGCGTTCCTGTGATTGAAACCCCACATGACTAACGCGGATCATAAAAGAACCCGAGGGAATCTGTTCTATCAGATAAGCACCCCGCTCATCAGAAACAGCCCCTTTTTTCAATGCTTTGATATAGATGCTGGCACCAGTAATGGCCTTTGCATCTTTAGTTGTGATGGTGCCTTTAAGAACACCCGCTGCCTGTGTGGACAGGAACAGCATACTACAAAAAACAACAAGTAAAATCCGGTTCATAGCTGGAATTAAATGCAACACCACGATCGCTCTTTAATGCGCCGATCGTGGCATTGCAAGTATTATAAAAATAAAAAACTACCTGATAACGACCTTGCGAGTTACCGTCTGATTGCTCTTCAAATCGGTAGCACTCAGAAAATACAGGCCGGCACTTAAATCGCTCACATCCATCCTTATGCTCTTAGTTTCCATCATGGTTTCAGAAACTACATTCCCTATAAGATTCATTACCTTAACCAGCGTGTTTTCGTTGGCTTCGATGGTAAGGAAATCATTGGCAGGATTGGGATATACATTCAGGGTAACAGCTGATTCATTTTCCTTTACGGAAATAGAAACCGGAGATCCCAGGATGAAAATATTATCAATTTTGCTGGAGCCAGAATCATTCACTGTAGATCCGTCTGATGCGATATTTCCAAGCTGCAGCCATCTGATATAAATAGAAATGTTGGTATCATTACATTCTGCAGGAAGGGCAAGATTGGCTATTACACCAGTGGTCCAATCATTAGCTACAGTAATGGTATCGCTGCCGGGAATATCCATGTATTCGCCGCCGCTGAAGCGATACTGTGCTTTAAAATATTTCGGTCCGGGCCTGTTGCCACCGGAACGCTGCAGTGAATACAAGGACAGGTTTTCGTAACCCACCGCTTTAAATTTAACAGACCAGAATTTCACACTGTCGCCATCATTCCATTCTTCAGCGGTAGCTGCGTAATCAGCCACACCATTGGTCCATGTAATCAAGCGCTCCACACCACCGGTATCTTCAGCTGCAATAAATCTTGCACCCAGATTGCCGGAAATACCGAAGTTAGCGTAAGCTGAAGTATCCTGATCCACGGGAAAAGACCAGCCCACAATGGTATCCTGTGCAGACACGCAGAAGGGTAACAAAAATAACATCACTAAAACACTTTGTAAAAACTTTTTCATACTTAAGGATTTTTAAATTAAACAATGGTTTATTTTTGAATTTTTATAGCCAGTTCAATGGTTCCGGTTTCATTACCTGTTGTATTGATAACCTTCACCATTCCCTTTTTTCCGGAAGCGGTTTTGAAGGGAATAACGGTTCCTGCGGCAATGAATTTGTATTTCTTTTTTCCATAGACCTCATCGTAAGAAGCCACCAGCAAGCTGTCGTTGGTGGCCTGATCGAATGCCTCCGGAGGAACTACTGTATGGATATCCCAGGCAGTATAATTCCGGACTGACCACGAAGAAAAAACAGGGTAATATAATTCTGACTCTGCGCATCCGGGAGAAAACATGGTATACGAATCAGATGCATCGTAATAGCCGGCAATATCAATGGTTCCTTCAAGACCGGCGGTGACTTCCGAAGGAAAATAAATCAGACCATTCACTGGATCAAAAAAGTTCCGGATGGCGGTATTGTTTTGTGTGCCCAGAATTATCGAAGGGTATGAGGTAATGGCGCCATAAGAGGAGGCTGAATCTTTGGTAATCCGTAAAGAAATGCTGGCCTGTTCCCTGTCGCGGTTCATCACGGTGAATGTCCATAATTCATTCCACCCATCACCTTTACTGAACACCCTTGTCCAGTCGAGCACCGCGATGTTTGTTCCGGAGTCGAGCATGGTACGGTTTCCGGCCTCTGATTCTACCGTTACCTTCAGCATGCTGATATTAGCGCCTCCGCCATCAGCCACCAGACCGAAGGTCATAGGATCGTTGAATGCCACTTCAGAACCTTCAGGCGTAAAGGATGCGCCACTTTTAAAATAGAGGGAAGGTGTGTGCACCTCCTTGCCACTGCATGAATACAAAAGGGCTGAAAGTAGTATTAATGGGAGTATTCTTGTGCTGTTGAACATTTATTTCTATCTGATTACGTTATGTAGCTATTTACATATCGGTGGCAAAAATACATTTTTTACTTTATTTATCAAGAATTTATTCAGGTACTTTTAAAAATTAACCCTGCACTCTCCTATGCAGAAAATCCCCGGACTCAACATTCCTTTGCTATCCGTAAAGCGGTTATTGAGGATATTCTGAATGGTTAACGAAGTAGTGATACGTTTCAGGAAGGTGCGGTAGAGTTTCAAATCAAGTAAGAAGTAAGGATCGGTGGTCAATGTATTCTCGTCGTCGACCCACTCGCCATCGAAATATTTTGCACCGACCACGGTGTTAATGAAGCGGTTTTTCCATTGCATCCGGGCAAACAAGATCTGGTCAGGAACTTCAATGAGGGAGGCTCCTGTGAGGTCCTTGCCCACATAGGCGCCCAGATCGTATTCAACAATATTGGAATGGGTGTATGAATAGTTCACCAGCAGTTCGATTTGGGTATTTATTTGCCAGACGCATTTAATTTCGGCGCCATAAATCTGCACCTCCCCAATATTTTCGCGGCGTATCACCGGTTTCATGTTAGAACCTGTGGTGAAAATTGAATCGCCAGTCCCTACGAAATACTGGAAATTGTGACCCTGTGAGAAAAACACAGCAGGTTCAATATTCAATTTTCCAAAAAATTTCATGACGGCGCCCATCTCAACATTGTCCATGGATTCGGGCGATAATCCCGGGTTGGCCAGTTTAAATCCCTTATTTACATCGCCGGTACGGCACATATCGCTCAGCGTACCCGACCTGAAACCACGCGACCATGAAAGATAAATGCGGTGTTTGGGATTAAAATTCCATTGCATCCCAACACGTGGACTCAGCGCAAACCAGACGGTATCGTTAAAATCGCCCTCGTAGGGCGCCATAAAGGAGGTAGCTAATCCCGGACTGGCAATATGAAAACCGGCGCCCCCAAAACTGACCATGTCGCCGCGAACTCCAGCGGAAATATTCATTTTTCCTTTGAACAATGTCAGCATATCCTGCGCAAAAATGCCGTAGAAACCCATATTCCCATCGTACATCACCGAATCGTAAGATGAATGGTAGCGGTCGAGATTGTCGGTGTTCCCATTCTTAACATCAGCTCCAATGGTCAGATCCTGGTGTGCGCCAATTTTACCCGACCACGAAAGCCACAAGCCGTAATCCTGTGTTACGGCTTTTGTGGTATAAAAATAATAGAGCCCGTTGCTCTTCAGGCTTTCGTTTTGTTTAAAATAGTTTTCGGATTTAAAAAATCCATTTATTTCCAGCTGACTTTTCGCTGCTTTCCGGCTATACCGGCCCCTTGCATAATGTGTTTTATACTCATTAAAATTTCCTTGCGGTTCAAAAATCTGTGTACCGTTGCCACGATTGTCGAGACTATAATTGTATTCGGCTTCGATAAAAGAACCCGGTTTAAATACATAACCTGTCTTCAATCCGAGGTTGTATTCATTTACATACATCTTCACATCGTGGGTATCCCGAATTTCTTCGGGGGTCATGATATATCCTGTACTTTGCCTGGAATAGGCATTGGCTGCGGCATATAGATAGTTACGGTCTTTTGTTCCGGTGCGTCCGTTCAGTGATAATCTGAGACCGCTTGTATTATAGGAACCGTAGAAGATGCGTGCGCTTCCGGATAGCTTTTCGGTGGGTTTCCGGGTGATAATATTGATGACGCCGGCCATGGCATTTCCTCCGTAAAGACTGCTGTTCGGCCCTTTCAGCACTTCGATGCGTTCGATATTATCCGCATCGATGCGGTTCCAGTTTGAGGCGCTGCCGTCGAGTATGCTCAGCGGAACGCCATCCATAAGTAATAAGGTATGTACGTTGCGGTTTAATCCGCGCAATGTAACATCCCCTGTTTTGTTATAGATCCCATAATTGCGCGAAGCATTAATACCGGCCGACAGGTTCAGCAGCTCATCTGTTGAAATATAGGGCATTGCTTCGATATCGCTGGTCGTAATCACATCCACTTTTGCAGGAACGCACCTGGCGGGTTGTTCGCTGCGGGTGGCGGTTACGATAACTTCAGCAATACTGATACTGGAGGGAAACAACGTCCTGACTATTTTCTGTGCTGGGGCATTTACTTTTACAACGGCCGAATCTGTTTCATATCCCACATATGAATATACTATAACATATTTACCATAAGGCACATTATTAAAGGCGAAAACACCTTCCGTATTTGTGGAGGAGGAAAGGTTTAATGCTTTAATCATCACATGGGTTCCGGCCAGCGGGGCCGCTGTAACACTGCTATATACCTTTCCCGTAAGGACACCATGTGTCTGCGCACTGACAACGATTGCCAACAAACAGAAAGAGAACAATAAAATAATCTTTTTCATGGCTGGATTTTTATAGCGCATTCTACCGTTCCTGTTTCTGCACCCACAACATTTAATACCTTAAAAAGCCCAAACTTTCCACGGGCAGTTTTAAAAGAATATACTTCCCCTGATAGTAGATTTTTTGCTTTCCGTTTTGCGTTCAGCTGATCAAAAATGGCGATGGGCAGGCTATCGTTCACCACTGCATCAAATTGGGCGGGACTGATTGTTGTTTCAACAAAACGAGTCTCATTTTTCACCGTCCAGAAAGGCAAACTTGTGGGCCCGGTATAAATTGAAACATCAATATTGGCATTGGGTGAAGAAATGGTATTGGCATCACCAGCGGGATCGTAATAGTAAAGCAATTCAATGGAATCCTGAATCAAAAAAGCCTCGTCCTGAAAATACACCACGCTGTTTTTTACATCCAGAAAACTCCCATTGGTGCTGCATTGCTGGGCACCCATGATGATAGAAGAAACTGAAACCACCGGATCGTAGTTGCTTCCGGGCAGATTACTCAGAGTGAATGAAACTTCTGCCCATTGTCCGGCCAGATCCTTAACCCTGAATTTCCAAAGCTCAGTATCATACACCCCTTTATTAAGCATTCCATAATAGGTGAAGGTTTCGTTGTGTATTCCACTATCGACCATCACTTCCATCCCACCCTCAAAGTATCGGGCGATGTAAAGATTGGTGAGGGTGTGATCGCCCATTTCTGCCGTTAAACCAAAATTAAACGATGACCCTGCTTTCATCGCGGTATCCTGAAATATCAGACCGGAATCATTGATAAACGACAGTTGTGGTGACACGGGATCTTTCTCCTTTTTACAATTGGTAAGAAAAAGTGCACCAAAACACAGGAACGATAATACAAACAGAATTGCTCTTTTTTTCTGATGTTGCGAAAAAGAGCATTTATCATTGGACCTGTAATTTGTAACATAACGGTAGATATGCATAATACTTTACGTTCTGAACCTTGATAAAAATTATTCTTTGTTCTTACGGAATACCCTTACCAGTGAAGTCCCGGCCAATCCGCCCACAGCGCCGAACACGAAATGTGTAAAGGTAGGCCACAGGAAACCGGTCAGTAATGAACCATAAGGAAAACCGGTAGTGACATTAATAATGATGCGCGACAGGGGAATTGTCATATACGACAAGCCGCACACTATGGCTATCAGAAAGAGGTTCATTTTATTTTTCTTTCCGAACACCATTCCTAAATCGGTGATAAATCCGGGAAGCAAATAAATGAGGGGCATAAACGGGTCTTTAAACCCCAGCGGGAACATCAGCATAAGTGCAGCGCCCACACTGGAAAGGCTCGCTGCATAGGGTTTTTTCGAAAGCAACCGGCCTGAAATCAACAAGGCCATGTAGATAATACCATGATGGCCAGGGAGTTTGAGGGGTATCCTGAATTTTGCGTGGAGCAACACCCCGATCATGCCAATGCCAATCAGCAACAATATTTCAGCAATATGTTTTGAAACCTCAAGCGCTAAGCTCTTTGAGGAGGTTCTTTGGGATAATTTTGTATTCATGATATAGATTACTATTTACCTGTTCAACAATTAATGTAGCTTTATGATTTTTAAGTACGGGTCTCCACCATTCTTCAAGCAAAATACGGCTTTGCGCAGACGGCTCAAGTCCTTCAGTACTAATAATATGCTCAATCCCGGTCTCGTTAAGGATTTCCTGCGCACTCATCACACCCATCAATTTCCGCATGCCTTTGATGTACAGGAAACGCCCGTCATTACCGGCTTTCTTTAACCCTACTGCGGCCAGTGCGCCGATAATTCCACCATGCGTTCCCGTAAAACCCTCCAGATAAATCCCCGAAGAGCGGGCAAGGTCGCGTGCTGCATCCATAGTAAGAACGGTGGTTTTAGCCGAACGGCCCCATTGCTCTATCTTTTCATTTACACTGTCCCAGGGCGCCACACATAATCCGGCATCTGAACCGGATGCGCTGTTATTCAGCAAAAACCGGCCGCAAAGATAAGAGATTTCATCAATCCTTTCACCTTCGGCAAACAGGCAGGCTGAACTGTTATGGGAGGTGAACGGAATATTTTCGTGAACATACAATTGATGACGGGTAATGCCGGACACTTCAGCCAATCCCGTTTCGCGCAGACGCTCGGCTAACTTGCGTGCACAATGGCCTGTTCCCCTGCTCGTCAGATTGTCCGTATCATCAATGGCAATTAAAATCCGCATAGGTTATTTCTGTTCAAGTGCATATTTTTTTAATGACTCCGGTACAGCATTCCAGGTACTGGTTGCTGAAGGGACCACTGAGGGCTGACCATTGGTTTCCAAAATTATTTTACCTTTTTCTCCTAACAAAAAATCTACAAAAGCAAGTGCTACCGTGCGATTGGGAGCTTGCTCAGGAATGGTGAGCCCGTAGATCATAGAGGCACCTGTTTCTGTAATGCGCTCCCCGGGCTTTTTTCCAAGGGTTTGCACAGTGACCATTCCATACAAAGAATCCAATTGCGCGTTTTTCAAATTGATTTCATCGGGCAGCAGCAGGTATTTCAATTGATGCTGCATGGCTACAGAACGGTAAAGAAAAATATAATCGATGGCGTTGCTTTCGAGCAAGGCCAGCAAATCCGTTTCTTTCGGCCGGATGTACTGTTGATCTTTTGCCAGAATCTGCTCAGTCAGACCGGGCTTTTTATAATAAGTCTCTGCCAACTTTGTGGTCATTACTGCACGTACACCACAGGGATCGCTGTCGGGGTTGCTACGGGCAAAGGCAACATCTTTTTTCAACAACAGTTCAAACCAGTTGTCTTTTGTAATCTGGCCAGCGTATCTTGATTTATCTGTGTAAACAATACACATCTCGTTAGCGGCAAATTTTATGTTCCACTTCGCAAATTCCGGAATCAGTAATTGGTCAATCACAGCAAAGTCTGCCGAAAGCATTACATCACAGGGTTTGTGCAAATCGGTGATCTTACGCGCACAATCCTTACTGCCCGCCGATTCGGTGAAGATTTCAACAGAAGGGTGCAGCACCCGAAAGCTGTCGCACAAGGCTTTCACGGGAACCGAGAGACTGCCGGCATGAAAGATGACGAGCTGTCCGGCAAGGGTGTCTGTTGTCTGCGCATGATCAACAGAAGGATTATTGCACGACAATAATGCGGCAACAATAAATATTGTAAAAAAACAACCTATGTTTTTGAATGCTCTCATCCCTGCTTCAGCGTTTTTTTGAAACCAATAATTACTTTGTTCACGGCTTCCTGAAATTCTCCGCGGAATACCTGGTATGCATCAATCAGCCTTATCCCTTCGTCGGTCAATATCGTTGAGCCTCCGTCTTTCCCGCCCCTGTGTTTTTCGATGAGTGAAAAACCCAGGAATTTTTCGGTGGCTTTTAAATCGCCCCAGGCTTTGCGGTAACTGATGTTCATTTGCAATGCCGCAGCCCGCAATGAGCCGTGCTCCTTGATGGCGGACAACAGCTGCATACGTTCATCGCTGATCACGTTTTCGCCCGATTCGGTGGTCATCCAGATGGAATAATGCAGGTTGATGTTGGAATACCGGCTGTACTTTTTTTCAGTCATGGGATAAGCATTTAAAAACACATCCAAAAGTACAAAAATAATTGGATTCGGATAGAGAGGGGGAAAAGGTTGAGGTCGAGGTTGAGAAGAAATGAAGGATAAGGATGAGGATAAGCAAGGACGTAGCAGGGATTATTGTTTAATCAGACGTTTTTTTAAGGTGCTGCGCAGCGTAATCGTGCAAAAACAAGACACAAGAATCAAGACACAAGAAAGAAAAAAAAAGAAACAAGTAAGAAGAAACAAGATTGGGGTTGAAGCTGGCCCTGAGCAGCCTGTGTGGAGGGGTGAGGGGGTCGAAGGGGTGAGGTCAAGGTCAAGGTCAAGGTTGAGGTCGAGGCCAAGGTCGAGGTCAAGGTCGAGGTTGAGGTCGAGGTCAAGGTCAAGGTCGAGGTCAAGGTTGAGGTTGAGGTCGAGGTCAAGGTCGAGGTTGAGGTCGAGGTCAAGGTCGAGGTCAAGGTTGAGGTCGAGGTCAAGGTCGAGGTCGAGGTCGAGGTTAAGCAAGGGGTCAGGTCGAGTGCAGCCGCGTGTTTTTCGCGGCTGTGTCTCGAGACCCGCTATTGAGTATTAGTCGCAGGGTGGCTTGTCCTCAAAGCCATTTTAAACAGAATAACACAGAGGACCACAGAGAAGGCACAGAGGACCACAGAGGAAGTGCACCTGATTGAAAGTTAAGTTGCAGGGTGCCTGCCCGCAAGGCCAATAAAACAGAATAACACAGAGGACCACAGAGAAGGCACAGAGGGAATGCTACTGATTGTCGCCCCCTGACTGCCTGTGCGGATGCCGGCAGGAAGTCAGTGGGTGACTGGTGTTGACTACCTGTACAAACACAAATACGAAGTATCCTCAGGAACAATCAGCTGAAATTTCTGATTGGCTTCCACGATAAAGGTTTCGCCTTGTGGAAAATCCTTATACACGTCGCTTCCCGGAAGTTTAACGCGTAACAGGCCTGAAGTTACGGTCATATATTCCACGGAGGAAGTGCCGAATTCGTATTCACCTTTAGCCATTACGCCTACTGTGGCGGGACCTTCCGGCATATTAAAAGCGATGGACATTACGCGTCCTTCGAAGTATTCATTGGTTTTAAACATGACGAATATTTTTAGTGTGAAGCAACAAAAATAGTAAAAATTGTGAGCGTGGAAAATTTGTCAGTCCTTATTATAGACCCCATGCACCGCCACGATGCTGTCGCTCAGTGTAACTGTCTGCACTGTTGTCACGGAAGGGAAATTATCCAGGAATATTTTTAACTGATTCCCTTGACCGGCAACGATCCAACCCTGCGTTTCATCCCTGAAAAGCGCACGGGCACTGACACCACTGAGCCATAAGGTGGTGGTAAGATGATCCGGCGAAAACCAATACACCCCCTGATCGTGGCCGATGATGATGTTGCTACCAACAGGGACTGCACAATACGCTTTCCCTGTGCCCAGCGTAGATGAGGGCTCTTCTTCGTCAAGGATGTCGGTGTTGAAAAGATAGAGGTGCGCCTGTCCGGTGGTGGTGTTGGTGATATGACAGAGGTTGGTTTCATCAATGGGGATCATGTCCACCGTATTCTCAGTAATGTAGTAGTCTCCGTCAATGGCGCCAGAAAATTCAAAGCGGACCGTCAGTTCAGTTTCGGGGCCGGTGTTGCTTTTTTCTTCCACAACCAGTTTGTTTCCCACCAGGCAGAACTTCCGTGGAGCCCAACCGGTGAGGGTATTGATCGCCATTTTATTGTTGCCGTAGTAGTCGTATTTTTCATATTTACCGTTCCGATATCCTACCCACAAATAGCCTCCCGAGACCATCATTCCCGTGAACCATGCTGAGGGTGGGCTAATAGTTACCGGCACATTCCATTCTTGTTGCCAGATGGACATGTCATAAACTGTAATATCTCCGGAATAGCTTCCTCCCAGGTAAAACAGTCCATGGTCGTTGTATACGCCCGATCCCAGATAGTCAGAATTAACCGTGAACAGTGTAGTGGTCTGAAAGGCAGAATCAATTTTCACCACACTTAGCTGTGATCCGCTTTTCGTAACAGCCACAATAAAGCTAAGTTGTTTGGGGGCTGCGGTAATCTGCAACGCTACATATTTATTGGTAGCCTGAATCCCATCGTGAGCCTGCACCTGCAAATAATAATGTCCGGTTTTCAGCAATACATCATCCAGTGCATAGGCCTGATTGAGAGTATAATTATTTTCTTCGGGCTCAAGAAGCACGGGGGGTAACACCGGGGTCATTTGCTCATCAAGAAGTTGAATCCGAACATACGTCAGTTGTTGGTTGTCGTACACAGTGCCGGTTACAGCGATTTCTTCAAAGACATTATAAGGTTGGTTTTCTGTAGGACTATTCAATACAATGACAGGTACCTGGGTATCCGTTTCTTTTTTGCATCCCAGAAAAGGAACGAAGAGCAGCAACAATATAGCGATTAATACAATCTTTCGTATCATGGATGTTTCTTAGAAGTATAAAAGTACAAAAAATAACATCAAACTGTTTCTGGTTGTAACAACAGGCAAAAGGCAAAAGACACAAGAATCAAGACACAAGACTCAGGACACAAGACACAAGACTCAAGACTCAAGACACAAGACTCAGGACACAAGACTCAAGACTCAAGACACAAGACTCAAGACTCAAGGAAGATTCAGGAAACAAGTAAAAAGGAAAAAGATAGCTGCAGTATTCTGGAGTAACTTTTAACGGAAAAATCTGAATTCCACCCTTCGGTTCATCTGCCTGTTGTTGTCGGAAGTATTGGGCAGCATGGGTTTGGTTTCGCCGTAACCTTTCGCCAGCAGAGAGGCTGCCGGGACATTTTTTGAAACAAGGTAAGCCATCACTGACTTGGCGCGCGATTCCGAAAGGGTCATATTATAATCGTCGGGGCCGGCATCGTCGGTATGACCCATAATTTCGATCTTCAAACCTGCGTTGCTGCGGATAATTGCAGCGAGGCGGATAAGTTCCGGAAAGGATTCTGAACGTAACGAACTTTTGTTATAATCAAAAAACAGGTTGTTGATGCGAAGGGGTTTTCCCGATTCGACCAGCTCATCCACACGGTACAGGCTGATATCCTGATTCACGATATGATAATTCCGGTCGTTCGTAAGATCGATATGGTCTGAAACCGAGAAATACGAACCACTGTCGGCAAAGTAGCCATAATGTGTTCCTGCAGGAAGCAGAATAAAGTATCGGCCCGTGCGCGGATCAGAGGTAGCCACGCCGGTTTCTTCACCGGTAACCAGATTGATCCAGTGAATCAACGCACTCACATTATTTCCGTGATTATCTGTAAGCCGGCCACTCAGCGCAATTACCGGTTCAGGGCGCAGTTCAGCAGGGAGCTCAAAGCGGAAAATATCTTCCTTGCTGCCAGCGGCAACATCCACGGCCGAAAAATAGGCCCACAAACCCGAAGAGCTTACCCGGTATCCCCAATCGCCATCCGCGGTATTGATGTATTTTCCCAGGTTTACCGGCGTGCCCCATTCTGTCCAGGAAGCATCGCTGGTACGTTTTACCATAAACACATCCAGGTCACCAAGGCCGTAATGCCCGTCGCTACTGAAGTACAGCGTTTTTAAATCGGCGTGCAGCAGGGGACTTCTTTCGCAATAAGGAGTATTGATGGCCGCTCCGAGGTTAATGGCCGGACCCCAACCACTGGCGGTCTTTTCACAAACATACAGATCGGAGGCATAATTAATATTGCCATGATAATAATTCTGGTTCACGTGAAGATTCAACCCTCCCGGACGATTTGAGGCAAAGATGATGGCTTTGCCATCCGCTGTCAGCATGGCATCACCCTCCCAAAACTCAGTATTGACAGGGGCTGCAAATGCCTTCGGGGCCGACCAGCCCTGACGGTTTTTTTCGGCATAATAAATATCCCCATTCTGAAACAGCAACAAGATGTTTCCATCAACGCTCACGGATAACGGGGCTTCATTATCGGCGGCGGTGTTGATGCTGGCGAGCAACACAGGTGGAGACCATTCGGTGCCGCGCATGGATGAAACAAAAATATCTTCCTTGCCCAGATTACCGGTGCGGCCGCGACCGCAGAAATACAATGTTTGTTCATCCGCTCCCGGTACTGGCGAATACTCCTCACCTTTCGTATTAATGTTCGCCACTTTTTCCTTTTGTATCGCGTAAAGATTCCCTCTGATCATTTTATCAGTTTCCCGGATCCGGTTCATGATGCCATTATCATTGGTGAAATATTTCGCATAGACAGACATGATCTTTGAAGCTTCCTCCCAGTTTCCGGAACGCAGGGGCGCCGACATCAGCTTTAATACCGCCACAAACGCCAGTTCCCGTGGTGCAGCTGCTTTAATATACTGATCGTATTTTTTGACGAGGGTATCATTCCACTCGGGGATGAATCTTTCGGGGATCTGGTAATCGAACTCGAGCACCTCCTGGCGGGGTATATTATCGAAAGAGATCGACCCTTTAATCAGGGTATCCTGACCATTACAACGGATACGAACGGTATAATCCGTAGGATCTTTACATTCGCTTCCGCGATGGTTTTTATAATGGACCACATCCACGATATAATGACCCGAAGGTGCGGCACTCGTGGGCCAGAATATGTTTTCGACCGGCTGATTGGAATACCTGCCTGCTTTATAATAAACGTTCATATCGACATCTAACACCCCTCCGGATGCGGAGTTGCGGTGACGATAATAGATTTCTTCGCGGTTCGGGTCTATTACATGAAGGTCAATATCGTTATAATTATTCCACATGAGCGAAAACTGCAGGTCACCGCCCTGTGCCCCTTCGCGGGTAAGCCGCCGGTTCAGTTCTTCGTTTTCTGCTGTAGCCCCTGCATTAACACCGAAACAACCCTTCGATACATTTTTACTGGCTGTAAGCCCTATACTCCATGCAAAGCGTGCCAGCACATAATCACTTCGCTGTTGATCGAGCATCGGCACATCCCCTATCAGTTCATAATACTTCATCAGCGAAAGTAATTCCCCATCTTTACGGAAATAATTATAAAGCTTATCGGCATATGAGATATAATAGGAGTGTTCCGGAAAATAGGTCACGAAAAACAGGAGCTCCTCCATAGGGGCATTACGATGGATATTGCGGCCAATGCTATCACCAATAACCTCTTTGCAGGTAATACCGGGATTATTTAAATAGAAATCCTGAAATTCTTTCATGCTGCGTTTTACTTCACAAAATGATTGAAAGCGCAGTTGGTCAAATCTTATTTGTGCCTCCCGGGTATGTTTAGATTCAGGATACCGGGCAATAAACGTACTATATCCTTCCAGCGTATTTATTTTGAATACTTTCTCAAAAGCTTCATTCAGCAGCGAATTAATCTGATTTTTAATGATTGCAGGGGTGATGGCTTCGCTGTATAATTTTTCGCGTATCTCCTGATCTTTAAGAATTCCGTATAACTCAAGGGCTTTATTAAAATATTTATAAGCAGAATCGACCTGATAGGATGAGGTTTCTTTTTCGCTATAGGCCTTGCCTTTATAAAAATTCAGGCGGATATCATTGGGGGCTTTAACCAATGCTTCATTTACGGCGGACAACAGTTTTTCCGACTGGCCTTTTTTGGCCATCGCTTCATAATTCTGTGCCGACAACGTGGCTGAACAAAACATCAGCAGCACCGCACCTGAAATGGTTAGAATACTTTTTCTGATCATCGTCCCCTCCCACACATACATGTATTAACGCAACTTTCTACCGGTAAATATGTACTACGTATTTTTCTTTAAAAAACTCCTCCTCAAAAAAAGCAGAGACCGGATACAATTCGTAAAGCACATTAGCGGCGGTCAGTTCTGTTTCCACATCACCTCCTTTGAGATAAAGGATTCCGTTTTTGATTTCGTTGGTGGAGCGGCCGGAAATATTTTTTGCGACCCAGGGAACAAACACAGGTAATTGTGTGACAGCGCGGCTGATGACAAAATCGTAAAGTTCACGAATCTGCTCTGCCCTTTTAACAGCGGCCTGCACATTTTTCAAATCGAGTGCCTGCGCTACTTCGCTCACCACCTTAATTTTCTTAGCGATAGAATCAACCAGGGTAAAGGATGCTTCCGGAAAAAGAATGGCCAGGGGAATACCCGGGAAACCACCCCCCGTTCCGACATCCAGAATGCGGGTACCCGGCACGAAACGCACCACCTTTGCAATGGCCAGCGAATGAAGCACATGATGAAGATAAATATGCTCAATATCTTTACGTGAAACAACATTGATCCGACTGTTCCATTCGGTATACAGCGATTTCAGCTGCTCCAGCTGTTGTAATTGAAGATCGTTGAGATCCGGGAAATATTTTCTGATAGCGTCCATAGAATGTATCGATTGACAAACTTACCAATTTTAATCACAACAACAGAAAAAAGTTCGTGGGGGGGAGCAGAACTATTGGTTGCCCCCTCAGGCGGACCTCCCTTTATAAACAACCTTATGTTGGAAAATGCCGGGGCGTGACGGTCTCTATAATTTTAAGATGAATTAATTTTGTTGTTTTAACCTTATGAAAGAAACTTTGTTGAAATATTTCTGCCCCTTACTGATTGTACTTTTCATGAGCACAATGCTGAAGGCTCAGTCGCAAAGAACGACGACGCCGCAATACATTGCCCTGTATAAAGACATTGCTATTGCAGAAATGAAGGCATTCAGGATACCGGCCTCGATCACGCTGGCGCAGGGCATACTGGAATCGGAGAATGGAAACAGTGTATTGGCACGGAATTCCAACAATCACTTCGGCATTAAGTGCAAAGCGGAATGGACCGGAGAAAAGTATTATCACGATGATGATGCCGCGCAGGAGTGTTTCCGGAAATACCCCTGTGTAAAGGATTCCTACCACGATCATTCCCTTTTTCTCACCAGCCGCAAGCATTACGCGCTATTGTTCAACCTTGAAATTACCGACTACCGTGGGTGGGCCAGGGGATTAAAGCAGGCCGGATATGCCACCAATCCTGCCTATGCAGAGTTGCTGATCAACATCATCGAAACCAACAACCTCAGCATTTATGACCGGGAAGAGAAAACCGGACCCCTGCCAATGGTCAAGGACAGTCTGATTGCTAAAACGGAAACACCCATACTGCACCAGGTGCCCTTGCAGGATACCGTGCGTGTGGTCCACAATGATCAGGATGATTTTCAGGACGTGATTCTTACGGATGGCCAGCGTGTGAGCGGGATCAATAACGGCGTTCATTTTATCACTGCCAGGAAGGACGACAGCTACGAAAAAATTGCAGAGGACATGGCACTGACGGTAAGGGACCTGTATCATTACAATGATGTGGAAAAAGATTACAAGCCCGCAGCAGGGGAGAAAGTTTATATCGAATTAAAAAAAGAAGATGCCTCCGTAAGCTTCCATACCGTAGAAACGGGAGAAAGCATGCTGGATATTGCCCGGCTATATGCGATCAGATTAAAATCGCTGTACGCTAAAAACCGCATGAAACCAGGCACAGAGGCTGAAGTGGGGCAACGGCTGTGGCTTCAGGATAATGCTCCGGTATACTAGTTTGGGCACAGGAAGGATTGAGACGTGACTCTCACGAATAAATTCCTATCTTTGCCCCCAATTTGAGCAAATGAAGACTTTTGTCAAGAGGATATTGCAGAGCATTTTAGGATTCGACAACTACCTATACATTTTCGCCCGCTACATCATTAATACCCTTAAGCGTAACCGGAAAGAAGGTGATTTCATGCATTTTCTGCACCTGTTGAAAAACGGGGATACGATTCTGGATATCGGTGCCAATATCGGAGTGATGACGGTACATCTGGCCAGGAAATATCCCGACTCACGGATTATTGCCTTTGAACCCATGCCCTGTAACATCCGCACATTTAAACGTGTGGTGGCGCATTACAAACTGAATAATGTTCAGTTGATCGAAAAAGCCTTAGGCAACCATGACGGAGAAGTTAATATGATTCTTCCAACAGAAAAGAAAGTGAGGATGCACGGACTCAGCCATGTTGTTCATTCTTCCATAACAGAATTCAATCATGGAGAAGTGCACCGTGCCCCACTGACGAGTCTTGATGCCTTGCCGGAACTTGCTGGAATTCCCCCGGTGGGCGGGATTAAAATTGATGTTGAGAATTACGAATTTTTTGTTTTGGACGGAGGCAGGAACCTGATCAATAAATATCGTCCATTAATCTATATTGAATTATGGGATAATGAAAACCGGCAGCAGTGTTTCGACCTGATGCTCGGACTTGGTTATATAATTAAGGTATTAATACAAGATCAGCTGGTTGTTTACGACAAAGAAAAACACCAAAAGCAGAATTTTTTCTTTGTTCCCCAAAACACCTGATAGAATAAGGAATTATGCAACGTAAATTTCTGACCAACCTGTTGATCCTGCTTTTCATGAACTTGCTGATCAAGCCGTTCTGGATCCTGGGCATTGACCGGTCAGTACAGAATGCCGTTGGGGCAGAGCAATACGGGTTTTACTTTGCCATTTTCAACTTCACCTTCCTGTTCAATATATTGCTTGATTTTGGGATCACCAATTTCAACAACCGCAACATTGCCCAGAACCATCAATTGCTGCAGAAGCATTTCTCGAGCATTATCATACTGAAGCTTTTATTATTTGTATTTTACTGCATCATTTCCATCGGAGCCGGGTTTGTCATCGGTTACGACAGTGTCCAGATCAAGATGCTGGCGCTGTTGGGATTCAACCAGTTTCTGATTTCGTTTATTCTGTACCTGCGTTCCAATATTTCAGGCCTGCATTTTTTCAAGACCGATTCGGTGATTTCCGTATTGGACCGATCTCTCATGATCCTAATATGCGGGGTGCTTTTATGGGGGAATGTCACCAAATCGCCCTTTCAGATCGAATGGTTCATTTATGCACAATCGGTTGCCTATATTCTTACCGCCATTATCGCCTTCCTGATTGTGGTGCGTAAAGCAAAGTTCATGAAGTTAAAATGGAACCGTCCGTTTTTCTTTATGATTATCAAACAAAGTTTTCCCTTTGCGATCCTGGTGTTACTCATGGCTTTTTATAACCGCATCGACTCGGTTATGCTGGAGCGATTGCTGCCAGGCAGTCAGGGTGCAGAGCAGGCGGGTATCTATGCATCCGCCTATCGATTGCTGGATGCCACCAATATGATTGCGTATTTGTTCTCGGTAATTCTGCTCCCCATGTTTGCCCGCATGCTGAAATTTAAGGAGTCGGTGGCAGCGCTCACACGTTTGTCGTTTACCTTATTATTTGTACTGAGCGTAACGGTAGCCCTGTCGAGTTTTTTCTACAGCACGGAAATCATGACCATGCTATACCCGCAACACATCAACGAAACCCTTGCAGAATTTAATGCACGCATCACACAGACCTCAACCATTTTCGGTTTGTTAATGGCCGGATTCATCCCCATTTCCACCACTTATGTTTTCGGCACACTACTCACCAGCAATGGCAACCTGAAACAATTAAACCTGGTGGCAGGATGCGGCATGGTGCTCAATATTTCCCTGAACTTTATCCTGATCCCTCAATTTCTGTCGGTCGGATCGGCCTATGCCAGCCTGCTCACACAATTTCTGACGGCCGCCGTTCAGGTAATTCTGGCGCTACATATCTTTAAATTCGCAGCCAATAAAATATACCTGCTAAAAATCGTCAGCTTTGTTGTTGCTGTAGTGTGCTTTGGCTTGCTCAGCAGAGCGCTGACCCTCGACTGGAAACTCAGTATCCTGATCATGGGAGCGCTTTCCGTTATTTTTGTTGCGGCAATTAAACTTCTCAGTGTGAAATCATTTTTCGCAACTTTTCGAAAGACAACTGAGCCAGCATAAAGTCAAATTTTATCCGGATAAAGATTTTTATCAGGCATAAAGATTTTTTTGATAAATTTGCCCCGCCTTTAGAATCAGATATTTTTTATGATGAATCAGGAAGTTAGAAAAGGAGAATTCAATACCACCAACTTTTTGTTGTTTTTATTTAAGTGGTGGAAACCGCTGCTGATCGTAGTAGTGGCTGCTGCCGTGGCTTCCGCAGCTGTTTCATTATTGATCGATAATAAATATAAATCGACCGTTATCCTTTTCCCCACCTCCACCAATGCGGTTTCAAAAGCATTGCTGGCGGATAATTTTGGGCCCAAGCAGGATATTCTTGAATTTGGCGAAGAAGAACAGGCTGAACAAGTCCTCCAGATATTGAACTCCAACGAAATCAGGAGCCGTGTTATTCAGAAGTTTGATCTGATGAAGCACTACGATATTAAACCCGACAGCCGGTTTAAAATGACAGAGCTCATCACTGAATACAACAGCAACATCACCTTCAGGCGCACCGAATTCATGGCTGTTGAGATAACGGTAATGGATAAAGATCCGCAAATGGCCGCTGATATTGCCAATACCATTTCAGACCTTCTCGATACGGTAAAAAATAAAATGCAGAAAGAGCGTGCCGTTCAAGCTTTTAAAATTGTTGAAGCGGAATACGTTAACCTGAAAGCCCAGATTAAATATATGGAGGACTCCCTCACAAGCTTGCGCAAGTTGGGGATCAACGATTATGAAACACAGGCCGAAGCATATAACGTACAACTGGCCATTGCTTTGTCGAAAAACAATAACGCAGGGGTCAGAGCCATTGAGGAGCGGCTGAAAGTATTAGGAGACTGGGGCGGCATTTATGTTTCGCTTCGTGACCAACTGGAGCACGAAAAGAAACAGCTAAGTGCGATTAAAACCAAGTACGAAGAAGCGAAGGTAGATGCTGAGCAAAACCTTCCGGCAAAATTTGTTGTTGACAGGGCTTACAAAGCAGAGAAAAAATCATACCCGGTGCGATGGATTATCGTAGCCGTATCAACTATATCTACTTTTTTATTGGCCATTCTGATCCTGATTGTGGTCGATAGTTTCAGAAAAAAAAAAGCGGAACAGATGAATACGGGTTCCTGACCCTTACGCTCGACTATGAAACAACCGCATCAGAAAAAAACGTTAGCGTACAAGTAACAGAAGAAAAAAAGAAAAGCGAAGACAACGAAGCAACGGAAATTGCAGAGAAGAAGGCGGAACAGGAAGTTCAGGAAGCAATACCGGGGGCCAGAAAAGTTTTTGCAAATCAAAATATTGTTGATTATTTCGATGAAACTGATGACTTTATGAGTTCTTATTTCGACAGTAGTAATATTTTAAAATTAATGGCAAGATGGAAAATTCATCTTATCATTGTTACTGTTGTTGTGATTGCCTTATCAGTACTGTTTTCCAGTCCACTCTTTATTAAGCCCCAGTATAAGTCCTATGCAATTATTTATCCGAGCAATCTGATACCTTATAGTTCAGAAACACCGTCGGAGCAGATGTTGCAGTTGTTGAAATCGGATGACATCACGATGACCCTGGTTAAGAAATTTCATCTGGCCGAACATTATGATATTGACACCACCAATCCGAAATACTTATCGAAGATTAAAAGAGAGTACACCAATAATGTCAATATCAAGAAGACCGAGTTTGAATCGATCATTGTTGAAGTGTATGATACTGATCCGGACATTGCCTGTAAAATGGTGGCAGAAATCATCGATTTGCTAAACCTTAAAGCCCAATCGCTCCAGCGGAAAAAGACCGCAGAAGTGGTTGCCATTTATGAAGAGCAACTGGCTTACAAACAAATCCAGATCGATTCGATTCAGGGCCGCTTAAGGGCGTTGCGCGAAGACTACAATATTTACGATTACAACATTCAGCTGAAAGAATACACCCGGGCTTATCTTAATGGGGTAAATACCGGACGGGGTCCCAATCAGCCCGTATACTCTGATATGTTTAATAACCTGACGGAGCACGGTGGAGACTATCTTTTTCTGGGTAGTTATCTGGCCAGCCTGGTGGGTTCGTACAACGATATTAAAATTGAATACGATAAAGCCATCAGTGACCTGACCAAAGAGCTTACCTATACCAACCTGGTCACCAGCCCCTATCCTGCCGACAGCAAAGCATATCCCATCCGTTGGATAATTGTTCTGATCTCGGTCCTCTCCAGCCTGATCCTCATGATTATCATCATCTCCATTATTGAAAAGGTCAGGGGAAAAAAGACAAAACAAACGGTCACTCCATAAAACATATTTCCGTTGATTGATAAAATCAAGTTGAAGTGGTTGTATGTGCTCAGCGCGATTTTTATCGTACTGAACGTGATTTTCATTGTAAATGAATTTTACTGGTTTTCGTTGCTGCCAGTTGTTTTTCTGATCGTCATCCTGTTCTTTTTTGCACTCGACCGGCTCCTGTTGATCATAGCATTTCTCACGCCGCTGGCCATCAATATTGAAAATTTCGACAGCAACCTTGCGATTTCATTACCCACCGAACCCCTGTTGTTCGGGGTATTGCTATTGTTTCTGATCAAACTGCTTTTCGACCGGAACCTGATTCCTGTTAAAGTGATTACCCATCCGGTGAGCCTGGCTGTATTATTCTATTTGGTTTGGATGGGCATCACCTGCATTACCAGTGAACTACCCCTGGTATCGTTTAAATTTCTGATATCGAGAATGTGGTTTATCATCCCGTTCTATTTCCTGATGGTGTTGGTTTTCAGAAAAACCAGGTTTATCAAGACATTCACGTGGCTTTATGTGATATCTCTGATGGTGGTAATCTTCTACTCTACCTACAACCTGTTCGTGTGGGGTTTCAATGAAAATGCAGCCCACTGGGTCATGTCGCCCTTTTATAATGACCACACAGCCTATGGTGCGGCGATTTCTTTTTTCGTACCGGTGGTGTTTGGTTTTCTCTTTCTCAAAAATATCGGGCGCACCGAAAAAATTTTCCTGACCCTTGCGCTCATCATTTTATTAATGGGACTGATCCTGTCATACAGCCGTGCAGCGTGGATCAGCGTAATTGCCGCCATGGCCATCGCCCTGATCTTTGTGCTGAAAATCCGTTTCAGGTGGATCCTGTTAGGTTTACTTGTTCTTATAGGGTTGTTCTACACATTTGAGCAGCAGATCATCATGAAAATGGAAAAAAATAAACAGGATGCCTCTGTCAATATTGCCGAACACGTACAATCTATTTCGAATATCTCCTCTGATGCCTCGAACCTGGAACGATTGAACCGGTGGAATTCCGCCTTCCGGATGATTGAGCAACGCCCCTTCTGGGGATGGGGCCCCGGCACCTACCAATTTATTTATGCGCCTTTTCAGTTATCGAAAGACAAGACCATTATTTCGACCAATGCAGGCGACAAAGGAAATGCCCACAGCGAATTTATAGGGCCCTTAGCAGAAGAAGGTGTGATTGGATTACTGAGTGTTCTGGCGATTTTAGGTACCTTAATCTGGACCATGATCAGGATTTGGAGAAGGATGGAGAACAAGGAATACCGTTTGGTGGCGCTGTTATTTTTCCTGGGACTGGTGACTTACTATACCCATGGTACGCTGAATAATTTTCTCGACACCGATAAAGCCGCCGTACCCTTTTGGGGATTTATGGCGGTGGTGGTTTCCCTGGACCTCTTCCAGCAAAAAAAATCCGCTGATCAGGAACTTCCGTCAGCGGATTAAAAGATTTATCAGTAACACACCAGCAATTATTCTTTATCAAATAACTCCGGCAAGCGTTTAATATAAGCCAGCTCTTTCCATTTCTTGCGGGCGGTTTCTGCAGGTATTCCCCAGTAAACCTGGTTTCCTTCGATGGATTTATCAATTGCGGAACAGGCCAGTAATACAGCACCTTTTCCCACAGTAAGATCTTTATTAATGGCGCATTTTGCCCAGATAATCACATCGTCTTCGATGGTGGTAACCCCGGCAATGGCAGTATGAGCGCCAATCAGGCAGTTCCGGCCGATCGTGGTATCGTGTCCGACCTGAATATGGTTATCGAGCTTGGTTCCCTTTCCGATCACGGTGTCTCCGGAAACCCCTTTATCAATGGCACACATAGCACCAATTTCAACATCATCCTCGAGTATGGTACGGCCGCAGCTTTCCATTTTATCGTAACCGGCGGGACGGCGTTTAAAATAAAACGCATCGCCTCCGATAACACTGCTCGACTGGATAATTACCCGGTCGCCAATAATGCAATGATCATAAATCGTTACATTGGGATGAATGATACAATCCTTACCAATAACCACGTTGTTGCCCACAAAAGCACCCGGCTGAATAACGGTACCTTCACCGATGATCGCTGTTGTCGACATCATAGAAGTGGCCGGCTCGAAAGGCCTGAATTTTTTTACTAAAAAAACATAATCCCGGAAAGGGTCATCAGAAAACAACAGTCCTTTTCCTTCGGGTACCGGCACCTTTTTATTGATGATAACCGTTGTAGCCTTTGACATTAGTGCTTTGTTATAATACTTGGGATGATCAACAAAGGTGATGTCGCCGGATTCTACTTTATGAATTTCATTGATTCCGCTGATTACATGTGTATCAGGCCCCTCAAATTCAGCATGGATCAGCCCTGCAATTTCTTTCAGGGTCATGGGTTTGTCAAGTTTCATTCGCGTGTGGGTTTAATATGAATCAGCTTTTAACTCTTTCGTAATAGGTATAGGTGCGTGTATCGACTTTAATCTTTTCTCCGATGTTGATAAACAGCGGAACATTAATGATGGCGCCGGTTTCGGTTGTTGCACGTTTCAGGGTGGCCGTAGCGGTATCGCCACGTAAACCGGGTTCGGTATACACAATTTCTAATTCGACGAGTGCAGGTAATTCGCAACCCAACACCACTTCATCATCGGCGTGGAAGATAATTTCCACCGCCTGTCCTTCTTTCAGCAAATCCGGTGCATCGATCAATGCAGGCATAATTTGGATCTGGTCGAATGTTTGGGTATTCATAAAATTATAACCATTATCATCCTTATACAGGTACTGAAAAGGCCTGCGCTCTACGCGCTGAATGTTGATTTTTGCACCGGAAGTAAAAGTGTTGCTGATGACTTTCCCGGTTCTCAGATTTTTGAGTTTAGTCCGGATGAATGCGCCCCCTTTGCCGGGCTTGACATGCTGAAATTCAACTATTGAAAACAAATCACCATTAAACTCGATACATAAACCATTACGGATATCCGCTGTTGTTGCCATAAAAACTGTTTAAATGTTTAGTTACATAGAATTGCGCGCAAATTTACTGATTTCAATCGAGTAAATCCCTAATCACCTAAAAAAATATGAACCACAAAACTTATCAACATCCGTTTTGGCAAGGGGCTTTTTCGTAACTTTACCACACAGAGGATGTCCCTTAGATCGATTGATATCCTCCTGATATCAACACTTTTACAAAACCGTTTAACGCTTTTTACCGAAATAAACACCCTACCCATGTCCGAGTTTACCCACCTTCATCTTCACACACAATATTCCATTCTCGACGGGGCTTCCAACATCTCAGACCTCATGCAGCAGGCCAAAGAATATGGAATGAAAGCAGTTGCCATTACCGACCATGGTAATATGTTCGGGGTGAAGGATTTTTTCAACAAAGCACAAAAGGCAGGCATAAAACCTATATTCGGATGCGAGATGTATGTTGCCGCCAAAAGCCGGTTCGACAAAACCGGAAGCGACGACCGCAGTGGATACCATTTAATACTGCTGGCGAAAAATCACCAGGGGTATAAAAATCTGATTAAGCTGGTTTCATATGCATGGACCGAAGGATTTTATTATAAGCCCAGGATTGACTGGGAACTGCTCGAAAAATATCACGAAGGGCTCATTGCCAGTACCGCTTGTCTGGCAGGCGAAGTGCAACAATCGCTGCTGAGCGGACATCCCGAAAAGGCCGAGGAAGTCCTGATGCAATACAAGGGGCTGTTTGGCGACGATTATTACCTGGAGGTACAGCGGCATAAGACCGGCGACCCGCGCTTTGACGATGACACCCTCGCACAGCAAAACCAGGTGGCTGAAGCCTTTAAAAAATATTCGGTACAATTCGGCATCAAGATCATTGCCACCAACGACGTCCATTTTATCCATGCAGAAGACGCAGAGGCCCACGACCGGCTGATCTGCCTCAATACGGGGAAAGATTTTGATGACCCGGCCCGGATGCGCTATACCAAGCAGGAATTTTTCAAGAGCCCTGAAATGATGGAGGCCTTATTCAGTGACATTCCTGAAGCCGTTCCCAACACCATGGAAATTGCCGATAAAATTGAGTCGTTCACGCTCGAAATGACCCCCATTCTTCCCGATTTCCCTTTACCCGAAGGTTTCGATGATCCGAATACCTATCTCCGTCATATGACATACAAAGGGGCCGAAAAACGCTATAAGGAAGTTACCCCCGAAATCACCGAGCGCATCGACTTTGAACTCGACGTGATTTCCAACATGGGCTTTTCGGGCTATTTCCTGATTGTGCAGGACTTTATCCAGGCCGCCCGCGATATGGACGTATCCGTAGGTCCGGGCCGCGGATCGGCCGCCGGAAGCGTGGTAGCATACAGTAATTTCATTACCGACATTGATCCCATCAAATATGACCTTCTGTTCGAAAGGTTCCTGAACCCCGACCGTATCTCAATGCCTGATATCGACATCGATTTTGATGAGGACGGCCGTGAGCGTGTGATTAACTGGGTGCTGGAAAAATACGGACACGAAAGGGTGGCACAAATTATCACCTTTGGCACCATGGCTGCAAAAATGGCCATCAGGGATGTGGCCAGGGTTCAGAAATTACCGCTCTCTGAAGCCGACAAACTGGCAAAACTTGTTCCTGAACGTCCCGGTATTACCCTGAAGCAGGCATACAAGGAAGTTAAAGAATTATCGGATGCGCGAAATTCGAGCAACAAACTGATTTCAGAAACCCTGAAATATGCGGAAACCCTCGAAGGTTCCGTGCGTCATACGGGACTGCATGCATGCGGGGTCATTATCAGCCGCGATGACCTGACCGATCACATTCCGGTGTGTACTTCCAAAGACTCGAAATTGCTGGTTACCCAATATGAGGGTGGACTTGTGGAATCGGTGGGAATGCTGAAGATGGACTTTCTGGGATTGAAAACGCTTTCGATTATCCGCGATGCCATTTACAATATCAAACTCTCCAAAGGGACTAACCTCGAAATTGAAAACATTCCTTTTGATGATTCAGAAACCTTTGAACTCTTCAGTAAAGGGGATACCGGCGGGATTTTTCAGTTTGAAAGCGACGGGATGCGGAAGCATCTGAAAGAACTTAAGCCCAACCATTTTGAGGATCTCATTGCCATGAATGCCTTGTACCGTCCGGGTCCCATGGAATATATCCCGAATTATATCCGGCGTAAGCACGGCAAAGAAAAAATTTCTTACGGCCATCCTTTAATGGAGGAATACCTGAAGGGAACATACGGAATCACTGTCTACCAGGAACAGGTGATGCAATTGTCGCGGGCCATGGCCAACTTTACCAGGGGCGAGGCCGACACGCTGCGTAAGGCCATGGGAAAGAAGAACCGCGAAATGATGGACAAAATGAAAGTGCAGTTCATCGAAGGTTGCGAAAAAAATGGCATCGAAGCCAAGGTTGCTCAAAAGGTATGGTCCGACTGGGAAGCCTTTGCAGAGTATGCCTTCAATAAATCGCACAGTACCTGCTATGCCTACATTGCTTATAAAATGGCGTTCCTCAAGGCCCATTATCCGGCCGAATTCTATGCGGCCGTGCTAAGCAGGAACATCAACGACATTAAAGATATTACCTATTATATTGATGAAAGCAGGGCGCACCAGATCGAGGTTTTAGGTCCGGATGTGAACGAAAGCGACCAGCGTTTTACCGTGAATAAAAAAGGTGAAATACGTTTCGGACTTGCCGCCATCAAAGGCGTGGGCGAAATGGCCGTGGAAGCCATCATTGCCGAACGCCTGGCCAACGGCCCGTTCAGAAATATTTTTGATTTTGCCAAAAGAGTTAACCTGCGTTCGGTCAACAAGCGCTGTATTGAAGCCCTTGCGTATGCCGGCGCGTTCGACGGCTTTCCAGGGGTACACAGGGCTCAATATTTCTATAAGACCAACCAGGATGAAATGAATTTTATCGAGAAACTGATCCGGCATGTCGGTCTGTTGCAAAACAGGCAGGTAACCATGCAAGGCTCATTATTCGGCGGGGATGAAGAAATACATGTGCCCGATCCTGACATTGCGAATTGTGAACCCTGGTCAAAAATTGAACAGCTTCGTTGCGAGAACCTGGTCATCGGATTTTACATCTCCGGACATCCGCTCGATGAATACCATACCGAACTTGAAAACTTTGCCAATTGCAGTTTGCAGAAGATCAAAGACAATATGGAGGCGCTAAAGGGCAGAGAAATTAAATTTGGCGGAATGGTGACCTCGGTCGCCCATAAGACCTCTAAGAACGGCAAGGAATACGCAGGTTTTACTGTTGAAGATTATTCAGCTTCCCTGCCGCTAAGCCTGTTCTCGGAAAATTACCTTAAGTTTAAGCACCTGCTCGAAACCGGCCGTTTTCTGTTGATCCGCGGCAGGATCGACACCCGCTACAATTCAGAAGAACTTGAGCTGAAAATTATCAGCGTTGAATTGCTAAGCGAAGTGGTCGAAAAATACACCCGCACCATCAACCTGTTCATTCAACTCGATGATCTCGACAATAAAACGGCTGATGACATTGCCTCTGCCATTAAACGCTTTCCCGGAAAAATTCCGGTAAAAATAAAAGTGGTGGATCAGGATGCGAAACAACTCATCGACCTCAAGTCAAAAAATCACAGGGTCATGGCCGGCGAATTCGTAAAGTGGTTGTCGGACAGTAAAACAGTGAAGTTCAAACTCGAGTAAATTTTTAATGCGCTTCGAGCCAGTTTTTGCCGTGGCTGATTTCCACCTCCATGGGAACATCCATGGGAATGGCATATTTCATATGCTTCTCAATCAAGGGTTGCAGCACGTCGAGTTCATCCAGACGGGCATCAAAAACCAACTCATCATGTACCTGTAATACCATTTTTGATTTCAGTTTTTGCTGCTCCATGTCGTTCCAGATGTTGATCATCGCCACTTTGATCATATCGGCTGCGGATCCCTGAATGGGGGCGTTGATGGCATTGCGCTCTGCAAAACCCCGTATATTGGCATTTCCGGAATGGATATCCTTGAGATAACGGCGTCGGCCCAGGATGGTTTCCACATAACCCTTTTCGCGAGCAAGATGAATCATATCATCCATGAACGACTTGATAGCCGGGTATTTCAGAAAATACTGTTCAATAATTTCGGCTGCTTCCTTACGGGGAATGGCTAAGCGTTCGCTGAGGCCAAAGGCGGAAATTCCGTAAATGATCCCGAAATTCACGGTTTTGGCATTGCGCCGCATGTCTTTGGTGACTTCTTCGAGCGGAATATTATAGACCCTCGCCGCGGTGGTGGCATGAATATCCATCCCCTGACGGAAATCCTCAATCATCTGATGTTCCTTAGCGAGCGAGGCAATAATGCGCAGTTCGATCTGGGAATAGTCGGCAGAAATCAGTGTATGATTTTCATCGCGTGGAACAAATGCTTTTCTGATTTCGCGGCCCCTTTCGGTACGGATAGGGATATTCTGAAGGTTGGGATTATTGGAACTCAGCCGGCCGGTACTGGTGACGGCCTGGTTAAAAGAAGTGTGCAAACGCCCACTGACCGGACTAACCAGTGCAGGCAGTGCATCCACATACGTAGATTTCAATTTGGTGAGTTCGCGGTAATCCAGAATTTTATTGATGATGGGATGTTTGTTCACCAGCTTTGCCAGCACATCTTCCGCGGTTGACATCTGTTTGGTGAGGGTCATTTTAGGATTGTCGACAATGCGGAGCTTATTAAACAGCACCTCCCCCATTTGTTTCGGTGAGGCGATATTAAACACGATGCCTGCCATTTCGTGGATCTCCTGCTCGAGCGCACGGATTTCAATTCCCAGCGCTGCGGAATATTCATTCAACGCCTGTGTATCGACACGAATTCCTGTAAATTCCATTGCGCTGAGCACCTTGATCAGCGGCACTTCCACATCGTCGAACAATGGCCTGAGCTGATCCTGTTCGATCAGGGGCTCCAGTGCATTTCTTAGCTGCAGCGTGATATCGGCATCTTCGCAGGCATATTCTTTAATGTCGGGCAACGGCACGGTGCGCATGCTGCGCTGGGCACGGCCCTTTTTCCCGATAAGGGCTTCAATCGGAACCGGGTTGTAATCGAGGTACTGTCCGGCAAGGAAGTCCATATTGTGACGCATATCGGGCTGCAGCAGGTAATGCGCCAGCATGGTATCGAACAATTTCCCCTGGATTTCGATCCCGTATTTTTTCAGAATCCCGATATCAAACTTCAGGTTCTGACCGGTCTTGGCAATTGACGGGCTTTCGAGTAACGCCCTGAATTCCTCCACAATCGCTTGCGCGGATTCGGGTTCTGCCGGAACCGGCACATACCAGGCCTCCAGAGGCTTTACCGCAAACGACATCCCGACCAGCTCTGCGGTGGCAATGTCGAGTCCGGTAGTTTCGGTATCGAAACAAAAATGCGCCCCGGCGGAAAGTTTATCCCTCAACGCCTGCCGTTGTTCGGGTGTTTCGCACAGATGATAATCATGGGGGGTATTCGCCAGGGTCTTGCGCGAATCCTGCCCTTCGATGCTCAGCGTCACGTCCATGCTGCCGAACAGATCGGTCTGTCCGCTCATCGCCTGAGCCCGTTTGGTTGCCACAGGTGCATCCTCTTTCGCATTCATATCATTAAAAATGCGCTGGGCGAGATTACGGAATTCAAGTTCATCAAACAATTGCTTGAGCTTTTCCATATCAGGGTTTTCCCATTTCAGGGCATCAGGCTCGAATGAAATAGGGACATCCAGAATAATAGTAGCCAGCATTTTTGATTGCAGGGCCAACGCCTGGTGTTCCTTTACCATCTCGCGCAAGCGGGGCTTATCGATCTGATCAGCGCTGGCGATAAGGTTTTCGATGGATCCAAATTGTGCGAGCAGTTTTTTGGCGGTCACTTCTCCTACGCCGGGAATTCCGGGGATATTATCAGAAGCATCTCCCATCAATCCCAGCAGGTCAATCATTTGTTCGGGGTGCGTCAGGCTATACTTTTCGCAGACTTCCTTCACGCCCATAATCTCGGGCTTTTCACCGTTGCGGGCGGGTTTGTACATAAAAATATGATCCGACACCAATTGTCCAAAGTCCTTATCGGAAGTCATCATATAGGTAATGAATCCATGCTTCTCGGCCTGTTTGGCGAGGGTTCCGATCACATCATCCGCTTCGTAACCTTCCACAAACAACACGGGAATGCCAAACGCCTTAATGACCTCCACGATATACGGCAGGGCGGCGCTCAGATCCTCCGGCATTTCCTGACGATTGGCTTTGTATTCAACAAAATCGGTATGGCGGTGCGTTGGGGCCTGGGTATCGAAGGCCACTCCGATATAGGTCGGCTTTTCCTTCTTAATTACTTCCCACAGCGTATTGGTGAAACCAAGGATGGCAGAGGTATTCAGCCCTTTTGAGTTGATCCGCGGATTTTTGTTCAGGGCATAAAAGGCACGGTAGATCAATGCCATGGCATCCAGCAGAAAGAGCTTCTTGGGGTTTTCGGTCATTATTTTTTTGGAGTAAAGTTAGCACATTTGGCCGTAAAAGTAATCGCGGCGGGGATCCGTCGTTTAAAAAAGTCTGGCCCTTTTGAGCATGTATGGCACCAGGATCTGTTCGAAAGGCTTGTTGATATCGGCTTCCACGAAATCGATGCGGTACTGCATACAACGAAGTTTTAACTCATCCCGGTAACGGGTAATGGCTTCGGTGTATTGCTGGCGGACTTCGGACGGCTGGATTTTCAGCTCCTCACCACTTTCCATATCAACAAACTTATAAGGGCGGTTATCGTACGCGAAATCCGTCTCTTTGGCCTTATCGGTCACATGAAAAAGTATGACCTCATGTTTGTTGTGACGCAGGTGCTGCATGGCCGCAAAAAGGTCGGTTGTTTCCTTGCGGCTTTCCATCATATCGCTGAAAATCACCACCAATGAACGTTGGTGAATTTTATCGGCGATTTCGTGCAGGGCGTCGGCGGCATTGGTTTCGCGCGTGTCGTTGGGCCGGTAACCATGCAGCATCTTCTCGAGTTCGAAATACAACAATTTGTGATGCACGGAAGAGGAGCGGGCAAAGGTGTGCAGATCGAGCTTATCGCCAAAAACGCTCAACCCAACGGCGTCGCGTTGTTTTTTGGCCAGGTACATCAGCACGGCCGCGCAATACACCGAAAAGAAGAGCTTATTGGGATGTTTAATATCGGGGGTTTCGACCACCGGAAAATACATCGACGAAGAATGATCGATCACCAGCTGACACCTCAGGTTGGTTTCTTCCTCGTACCGCTTAACAAAGAGCTTATCGCTGCGGCCGTATAGTTTCCAGTCGATATGTTTGGTTGATTCGCCGGCATTATACAGGCGGTGTTCGGCAAATTCTACCGAGAACCCATGGAAGGGACTTTTGTGAAGTCCGGTAATAAAGCCTTCGACCACCTGACGGGCCACGAGCTCCAGGTAGCCAAATTGCTGAACGGCTTTACGGTTGATTTCCATAGAATAGAATAAAAGCATGACGGAACCACTATAAACGGCCGTCAGGCTTTTTTGTTATCGCGATAAGGGTATTATCAGAGAATGCTTTCGAGTTTCTGCACCAGGGTAGCTTTTCCCACGGCGCCCACTTGCTTGTCTTTCACTTCCCCGTTTTTAATAAATAACACGGTGGGGATGCTTCTGATGCCAAATTGTCCGGCCACGCCCGGATTATCGTCCACGTTTACTTTGCCCACCACGGCTTTTCCTTCAAATTCAATCGCTATTTGCTCAATAGACGGACCGATTGTACGGCAGGGGCCGCACCATTCTGCCCAAAAGTCAACGATCACGGGTTTATCTGATTTCATTGCTAATTCATCGAAATTAGCATCGGTAAATTCGAGTGCCATAATATTTCAGTTTATATATTAATCTTCAGTCTGCGTGTTACAAAGATAATTTTCTTTTTGCGGACTAAAAATGTTTTTTGAAAAAATGTTTTTGGGGGGATAAAGGTTAGAATTGGATGGAAGCTGGGATATGGTAAAGAGGGTATCCTCATTGTTTTTGTCACTATTTGCTTAATAAGAACGCATCCTGCTCTACCAGTACAGTATAAGCCTTTCCCGATTTTCGGCGCATTTCATTCCGTATTAAATTTATCCTTTGCCCATTTTGCAGGATTGTTTATGATATAATCCGAAATGCGTTGATAGGCTTGTTCATTACGAATAATGTGTTCGTAGTAATTGCGCTGCCAAACAGGTTGCTGGGGCGGAAATTTTCCGGCATTATGATTCCGGATCCATTTCGTTACTCCGATTTTGAATCCGCGTACAATTGATCCAATTGTTTTTGATGGCGATTTGAATAATTGCATTTGTCGGGGCGAATCATCATTCGCCCTAATTTCATCATGCACAAAATTATGATCAGTGATAAGTTCAATAATACCATGAATGTGATTCGGCATGACAATATATTCGTGCAAAATGACATTCGGAAAATGTTGTGGAATTTCAAGCCAACATTGAACCGCTATTTTGCCTGCATCATTTAAAATCATTTTTGGAGAATGGCTGATGGATGGGGGATTTTGCGGAGTAGTATTGGGCGAATGATTATTCGCCCCGACGGTGACAACTGCTACTTCGCCGAACAAACACTTTCTGTACTGACAACAAATTGTAATAAAATACAAACCTGCCTGTGCATAATCATATCCTTTTAACCGGATCGACCTGCGGTGATGGATGTTTGGATTGTATGTTGAATTGTTGCTCATTGTTTCTTTTTATCGGAGCAGAGAGTTTTCAGTCCTTCTTTAGGCGGGTGGGATGTCCCCTCCGAAAGCGTGGCAGGTCGTGCAACAAGGCTTCATGTTGGACTGGCGCCACAGGAGGCCTTAACTATTAGCACCCGTATTTCTTTTATTTTGCTTCAAAAATTTTCCATTCATCGTTTTGACCATTTAACCAATCGTAATAATAACTTAAAATTATTCCTGAAATATTATCAGGGTGGTCAATTCCTTTTTTGAAAAAATACTGTTGTAGTCGAGAACCACCCCAAAGTCCCCAATTATTTCTTAGCCACATACCAAGTCCAAAATGATATAAACTCAGGTCGTCTTTAGATTTAAGATTTTTTATAGTTTCAATGTCTTTGGGCTTTAAAATTTTGTTGAGTTCTAAAAAGCACTCCTCTAGATTTTTGGGAATATAAAATCCATCAATTGAATCAGCAACAATTCGTTTATTATATGCTTCTCTTTCTTCAATAATTTCTTTCTGTCTTTCTTGTTTTGCAACTTTTTTGTTTTTATTCATTAAAGTTATCCAACCACTAAATCTCCATTTTTCTACATCTTTTGGAATTGAGTTAGTTTCAAATTTCTGGGTTTGGATGAAATTTTTAATTTTTTCTTCAGGAAGTCCGCCGTAATTCTCAATTTTGTCAAGAATAGCGTTCCCATTAGTATCGATAATAATTTGAATATTTATAGAGTATCTTTTAAACTTGTCAGAGCCCTTTTCGTCTTCGGGAAAAACTGCCATATCAAGGCTTTCAGACAAACCATTCTCTATTGTTAAACTGCTTGAAAGATTTGGAAATCCGTAAAACGAAGAAGGTTTAAACTGCTCCATATATGATTGAACAGGCTTTATTTGTTTGAACTTATCTGGGTTAACTTCTGAAAGCGACGTTGAACTTAAATTTGCTGTTTTCAAGTCAATAGTAATGAGTTTGGATGTTTTGCTAAAAATGTAAAGAGTATCGTTATTTAAAAATGTTGCTTTTTCAGTTAATTGCTTTTCAAAGTCGGTTGCGTTCTCTTTGAATGTTATTTTTGTATTACCATACTCCCAAACAACTGTGTCAATTGCTTCTTTGTAAAATAAATAACAATCTTCGTTATCAGAATTACAGTCAATTAAGTCGTTCAACTGAAATTGTTTTACAGAGATGCCATTATTGAATATCTCAATACTTTTATTTTGAACTCCGTCCCACTTAAATTCTCTGTCAACTACATAAGCAATGATTTTTCCGTCATTACTCAAGAACACTTCTTTTCTGTTGTCTGACAATTCGAAGTATTTTTCAACTTCGTAAAATTTTGTTGAGTCGGAATTGTAAATAATTGTGTTTCCAGTTGATGTTTGTTCAATATTGTCAAACGGAATTGTCCTTAAAAAATACTTGTCATTTTGTGATTTTACTGTATGAATATAACACATCGAATAAGTTGTCTGTGCAGTAACCTGACCAATGGTCGTAAACCATAATAAAAATGTCAATATTTTGCTAGGTGTCGTCATTCTTAATAAGGGTGTTAATGTTTTGAGGTTTGCTATTCGGCGGGGCGAATCGAAGCCATTGCCTGTCCGAATACACCAAAGATAAATAAAAGAACTGCACTGTCCTAAAACCCCTCTGCCCCGCTGATAGCAAGCCTTTGTTACCACTCGTTTGTTTTCACTAATTTTCTAATATTCAAATATGCAATTATAATAAACCACACCATGTATATTGTTGAAATGATAAGTATCCTTTTGTTTTCAACTATTACATCACGGATCGATTGAGGTTGTTCTGGAATATTTATATCCAAAAAATCAATTAGTATTATTTTAGAATAATCTGGGCTTGGAAAAAACGATGTTGTGTCCTCTTTGGATGTGAATAAACGATGGTAGGTCACCAGCGTGTCTGATTGGATGAAATATGTATTAATCTTAGATTTAAGACATGCGTTAATAGCTCCAATTAGCGTCCTATATTTCAATTTTTCATTAAAGAGCATTTTTATTCCATATGTAGTATCATGACTTATTTCTATTCCTCGCAGAATATTTTCAATCAAAATAAGTTTTAGGCTGTCCGCTTTTTTGTCTTCTGTGAATTCAATAATTAAATATTGTCTTTCAGCAGGCGCACCAGGTATGTCAAACCTTGAGTTATCCTCGTTTTTGTCAGCAAAAGGGACTGTTATAGTAATAATATACTCTTTTGTTCGCTCAATATAATTTGCAATTTGTGCTGTAAAAAATATTGGTAAGATTGCCAGTGTCAAAATACCGGGTATGTAATAGAGCCCTTTATGTTCTTTCCTTACAGTCATAAAATGAATGCTAACGCTTTGCGTATTTGTTGTGTTTGAGAGTTTGAAACCGATTCATTGTCCCACGATAGTAAAGCTAACAAAAGCGGCAAGAACCCCAAATGCGTTATCAGTCCAAATACAATAAATACACTGTCAGCACATGTTATTAATTATAATCAAACTTCACTCTGATTGCATAAGAACCAAATTTCATGTTGCCAGGAAATTGCTTGAGTTCTCTTGAAAATTTCAAAAGGACTAATATATTTAATGATTCATTATCCCACTTTAACCTATAGAATAGACCATCATTTGTTTTGTTTTCTTCGGTTGATGATGGTTTTCCAAAGTTTTCAATCAGTTGTTCTTTAATAGCTCTATATTTTTTCAAATAATCTTTTTCACGCTTTATCTCAATATCAAACTTGCTTCCATCTGTTTTCAAGTTTTTTACATAGTTCATTATATCCCAATCATAACTGGTTGATAAAAGTGTTGAGTCTTTCTCATTATAGAAATATTGAACTTGAAGATTTGGATAAAATGAATCATTTGTCCTTGTATAAGTAAGAGGATAATAGTCTATATTTGCTTTGGCAGTCGGGAAATATTCATCTGCAACTTGTGTTTTTATATAACCAAGGTTTTTTGATTTGATAGAATCTTCATATTTTCTGATTTCAGTCAAATTTTTTCTTGCAATTAAGAAATCCTGTTGTCCATAACATATATCTAGACAGCAAATAATCATAGTAAATAAAACTACTCTTTTCATAGGTCTTGTCTTTATTAATATGTACTAACTTCTGTATTTATACACCTCCCCTGCTAACCGCTTATAACAAGCTAAAATCGGCGATTGCTTCACATGTTTAATCTTCAAATATAGAAAATAATACCATTTGTAATCAGAATTAACACGAATATATTTTCGGGGTTTGGCAGCTACTATCCCGGCCCTATCAGCCCCTATCCCTGCCTTTCCCCAAACGGGGAAAGGTGACTGGATAGCTGTTGGCGGTGTTTTGAGGTTGGTATATGATATAGCTGCTGGTTTCAGCCCCTATCCCGGCCTTTCCCCAAACGGGGAAAGGTGACTGGATAGCTGTTGGCGGTGTTTTGAGGTTGGAATTTGATATAGCTGCTAATTTGAATATGCATCAATAAAAATTCGTTTCGGTTTAGGGCTTACAACCTAGACCATTTTATGTCCTTATGTGTTCAAATTGTTTGTTGTGCGATGTTAAAAAGTGCCTTAGTCGTTTTCCAATTTCTTGTTGTTGCCCCTACCTTAAGTTTGGTTTCCAAAAAATTGTTATTGAGTTTTGTTCTTCCGTATCCGTTTGGACAATACAGGTAAACAGCATTTTCAGAAAAACGAATTTCTTCTTCATGCTGCTTTTTATCTTCAATTAATTTAATGTTGTATAGCTCAGGCTTTGAAGATAAAAATGTAACATATAAAAAAGCCTGATCTTTGTTAAGGTCTTTTATAAAAGGATTATTGTCGATTATTTGTTTCAGTATGCTAAGGGATAAAACGATTACAGGCACTTTATATCCAAAATCTTCTTCAACTTGCTGAGATATTTTTTGTTCTAATGCGTTAACATCTGTATCATTCCCTTTAAAAATTACATTTCCACTCTGTACATAGGTCGTTACTTGTTCAAATCCCATTTTTTCATATGAGGTACGTAAAGCGTCCATTTTTATGAGCTTTTGCCCGCTTACATTAATGCCTCTTAATATTGAAATGTAGGTTATCTTTTTTTGTGTCATCTTTTTCTATTACAGCAATACAATTAATTAAGCGGTTTTACACGAATATGTTTCCGGGGTTTATAGCAACTTCCGTGATGGAAGGTGAATGATTTCCAGCTTCGTGATTTCTCAGGATGTTCCTTATGTATAACGGTCGGCGGTATGAAAAGTTGCTGATTGCGGGCGATTTCCTGTCAAGTTACACAAAAGTTGAGGCGGGCTACAACCCTTGAATAACCTACTAACCCGGCAATTTTTTGATACCGCTTGTTATGCACAGTACTTCATTGTTTTAAGTCGTTTAGCAATTTTTCAATATCTTTCAATGTTTCCGTTTGTGATATGTTTTCCCCATTTCCTAATGAAAAAATGTTGTCGCAAATCTTAACCAGTCTTCCAAGTAAAGAATTGTCATCGGGAGACCAAGTTTCACTAATTTTTACCTGTCCATTTTTGTCAGTTGTAGCAAAATAGTAAGTTACTCCGTCAAGTCCCATTAAATCACTATCTGGCTTCTTCGTCTGTTCTTCTAATAGTTTGAATAACTCAACTATCTTGAGATATAAGTCCTTTGCCAATTCTGTCTTGTTTGAAACAAGTTTAACATTCTTTCTGTTTTTTGCATACCAATAACTTTCTGACAAACTATTACTCGCAACATAGTTTTTGCCGTCTATTGTCTCAATGGAAAATGAGTATTCATTAGAGAAAGATGGCATTGAAGTGTATCTCGCAATTGGTTTTTCAGAATATCCTTTATACAACAATGGAAAAACATTGTCGTAATATTCTTTTAAAACTCCTTGGTATTGGTTAAAGTCCTTTGCTGGCGCCAAATGTTTTTGTCCGAAACATAAAAATGTCGTCAAAACAAAAGTTAATATTAAAACTGCTTGTCTCATTATCTTTTTAGTATTGTGCATAGCTTCTGTATTTATACACCTCCCCTGCTAACCGCTTATAACAAGCTAAAATCGGCGATTGCTTCACATGTTTAATCTTCAAATATAGAAAATAATACCATTTGTAAACAGGATTAACACGAATATATTTTCGGGGTTTGGCAGCTACTATCCCGGCCCTATCAGCCCCTATCCCTGCCTTTCCCCAAACGGGGAAAGGTGACTGGATAGCTGTTGGAGGTGATTTGTGGTTGGGATTTTATATAGCTGCCGGTTAAAATATGTTTCATTAAAAAAAATTCGGTTCAGGACTCACGAAAGAGACATTTTTACATTGCTCCCGGATCGGAGAAACGACCTTTCCCCGTTTGGGGAAAGGGCAGGGATAGGGGCTGATGAATGGTGACGGTATAGCTGTTGGCGGTGATTTGTGGTTGGGATTTAATATCGCTGCTGGTTTAAATATGCTTCATTAAAAAAATTCTTTCCAGCTTCATTTCATCATCCATATCATTTTCCGCAATTCACGGATCGGAGAAACGACCTTTTTGCGTTTGGGGAAAGGGCAGGGATAGTGGCTGATGAGATACAGCATGCTGTGTCTCTACCCCTGCGCATGGCAAACAGCGGTATCCCGCCAATGACGACATTCGGCAAATGGCGGTAAACCGCCAATGACGCGATGCGGCAAATGGCGATAAATCCAAACGGCGGCCATTTACCCTCAACGGCAACCCTCCAACAACAACCCATTTATGGTAATTATTGTCCGCCCACTTTCCGTCTGATTGGCAGGCGCCCGCGGTTTTTTCGTACCTTTGTATTCAAAATCGACACACCATTATGATTCCTTTTGAACAAGCGTTGATTATAGCACTGGAGGCCTCTTTCCGTAAAGAAAACGAAAAGGTGGCGCTGGAACTTTCGCAGGGACGGATACTTGCTGAGGATGTGGTTTCAGACATTGACATGCCCCCTTTTGATAAGAGTGCGGTGGATGGGTTTGCCTGTAAAATGGCTGACCTTGAAAAGGAATTGGAAGTGATTGAAACCGTGGCCGCCGGTCAGCTTCCCTCAAAAGAAGTGGGCAACGGACAGTGCACGCGGATTATGACAGGTGCGCCTGTTCCCAAAGGAACTGACTGCGTCGTGATGGTCGAAAACAGTCGTGAAGATGTGAAAGACAGGGTCCGTTTCGAACTCGTGAAAACCGCCCCCAATATATGTTTTCGGGGCGAAGATGTAAAACAAGGAACCGTGCTGCTTTCGCACGGCACGTTGATCCAGCCCGGACAGGTCGCTATAATGGCGGCAGCAGGCTATGCAAACCCGCTGGTATCTAAGCAGCCCACTGTTGCCATCCTGTCAACCGGTGATGAACTTGTGGAGCCGGGGAGCATTCCTTCGACGTCGCAGATCCGTAACAGCAATGCCTACCAGCTCATCGCGCAAGCGGCAAGAATGGGTATCCGGGCAAGCTACCTGGGTATCGTCCGCGATTCTGAAGAAGACACCCTGAAAATGCTCAATGAAGCGTTCAGCCGCTATGATGTAACCCTGCTTACTGGTGGGGTTTCCATGGGCGACTTTGATTTTGTGCCCGCCATGATGGAAAAGGCGGGGATGGAACTGGAGTTCCAGAAAATCGCTATACAGCCCGGAAAACCTACTGTTTTGGGTACCAAAAAAGATAAAATTTGCTTCGGGCTCCCCGGAAACCCGGTTTCTTCCTTCCTGTTGTTTGAACTGCTGGTGAAACCGGTGCTGTATAAAATGCAGGGATTTGATTATAAACCCTACACGGTGCAATTGCCGCTGTTGCGCGATTTTAAACGCAGGCGGGCCGAACGTTTGAACATTGTGCCGGTTGTGATAAGTGATGAAAATAGTGTGGATTTTGTGGATTACCACGGATCGGCACATATACATGCAATGTCTTTTGCAACGGGGGTAATCCTTGTTCCTGAAGGCATTACTGAAATTAAAAAAGGGAGCCTGGTAAATGTTCGACAGCTTTAACAGAAGAATCAATTACCTGAGGATTTCGGTTACCGACCGCTGCAACCTGCGTTGCAGCTATTGTATGCCGGAAGAAGGCATTACCATGCTCAGGCATGAAGATATTCTGAGTTTTGAAGAAATTTCAACAGTAGTCCGTATTGCCGCTACCATGGGTATCGACAAAGTCCGCATCACCGGCGGGGAACCGCTGGTCCGCAAGGGAATTCCGGGGCTCGTAGCCATGCTGGCAGCTATTGAGGGCATTAAGGATCTGGCACTCACTACCAATGGCCAGTTGCTCGAAACCTATGCACAGCCCCTGGCAGAAGCAGGACTGCACCGGGTCAATATTTCGCTCGACACCGTTGATGCTGACCGTTACCGGGAATTAACGCGGGGTGGCGATATAAGTCATGTGGTTAAGGGCATTGTTGCTGCAAAAAAAGCAGGACTTCACCCGATCAAACTGAATTGCGTGGTGGAGCAAAGCTCTGACGAAACCGATGCACAAGGCGTTAGGTTTTTTGCTACGCAAATGGGATTGGACGTGAGATTTATCCACCGCATGGATCTGCACACAGGTTCGTTCAGCATTGTGGAAGGTGGCACCGGAGGCGATTGCGCACGATGCAACCGTTTGCGGCTCACTGCTGACGGCAAACTTAAACCCTGCCTGTTCAGCAACCTGGAGTATGATGTGCGCGCGCTTGGGGCGGAAGAAGCCATACGACAAGCATTGCAGCATAAACCGCAGAGCGGGAAAAAGAACGACACCGGGGAGTTTTATAATATCGGTGGGTAAGGGAAATGCCTATATAATCCACAGCATTTGAAATATTTTATAACCAAATTACACGATGCTTTTCAGCGAAATAAAAAAGATACTAGCCGGTAAAACAGTAGGTATTGCCGGTTGCGGCGGACTGGGTTCCAACTGTGCCATTGCCCTGGCGCGCACGGGCGTGGGCAAGCTGATTGTTGCAGATTTCGATGTGATCGATGAAAGCAACCTGAACCGTCAATACTATTTCCTGCGGCAGATCGGCATGAAAAAGGCCTTTGCACTGCAGGAAAACCTGTTCAGGATCAACCCCGACATTATGGTGCTTGCAAAAGATATAACATTGGATAAGGATAACATTCCGGAGCTATTTAAAGAGTGCGATGTTATTGTTGAAGCCTTCGATCTGGCCGAAATGAAAGAGATGATCATCGAAACGGTATTGTCGGTTTTGCCCGGCACCCCTATTGTTGCCGCAACAGGACTGGCCGGTTGGGGGAACAATGATACGTTTCGCACAGAACGTCACGGGTTGCTTACCCTTTGCGGGGATATGAGTACGGAGGTTTCGGAGGAATTTCCTCCCCTGGCCCCGCGTGTAGCCATAGTGGCCAATATGCAGGCAAATGTTGTACTGGAGCTCCTGTTGGGTGAACCCCCCGCCACACAAAAAATTGTTTAATCTTTTGATGATGAAAATACAACTGAACAATAATCCTGAAGAACTTGAAGGAACCCGGATGAGCATCACGGAATTATTGGAGGTAAAAAAGTACTCCTTCAAAATGCTTGTCATTAAAGTGAATGATGTTATCGTAAAACGCGACGCATACACTACTACCTATATTAAAGAAGGCGACGATGTATTGGTCATTCATTTAATGAGCGGAGGCTGATCAGCAATCGCTGTCAGCCCCCACCCGACCCACTAAAAAAGCACACTATCTCAGTACAAAATTTACGGCCATGGTGTGTTTTACCCTCACTGCAACTCCGCTCTGGCGGCCAGGCTTCCAATCTGGCATGGCACTAACAACCCTCAGGGCTTCTTCGTCGCAACCACCACCAATTCCGCGCAATAATTCAGCTTCTACTACTTTCCCTGTTGCGTCTACCACAAACGTCACATGAACTTTTCCTTCAATTCCAATTTCCCGGGCTGCAGTTGGGTACTTAATGTGTTCGCTTAAGTATTTCACCCGGCCTGCATCACCCCCTGGGAACACGGGCATTTCCTCCACAATCACAAAAGTTTCGAGCTTCTCTGTTTCAACAATTCCTGGTTTTTCAACCGGTTCAACTCTCACATAAACATTTCCGGTGTCGTTGGGACGTTTATTTTCCACCTTTTCCATCTGAGTAAAAAGATCTGTCAGATCGAGGGTATCGATGGTCGGGATAGGTGCCGTGTACACCGGTTCCACTGTTTTTAATTTGGGTGGTTCAGGAACATCCGGGGGGTCAACTTTATCAGAAATAAAAACGAGTGAATCTTCAATTATTCTGGGTTCTTCCACCACAATAAGAGTTCCGCTGATGTAATTAGCGATTAAGGGAGCTGAAACCACCAGAAGGAAGAGGGAGATTGCAATGGTTAAGGACCAGAACATATACCGGTTGTAATTCTTACGGTTGGCATAAGCTCCGTAGGCCTTGTTCCTGTTTCTGAAGACCAGGTCGTCGAGGTCGTTGATGTCGGTTTTCATGGCGCTGATTTTTGGTTAGTTGGTATGAATGTTTAAACAATAATAATCAACTACAACAGCCAAATCAAGCGGTAAACAGGACACAGGGCACTTCAGGCAGGCAAAGGGGCCTCCGGGAAAGTTATGGGGCAGCGCAGCTGCTCAGATTGCAGGAATGTCTCTGAAAACAACCAGGGATAGATTTACGGAAATGCTCTCAGCATCCGGCTTTCATCGGATTTGAGAAATTGGAATATTCAGTGCAAACGAAAACTTAATTTTTCTCGGCAATACAGAAAAAATCAAAACACTGGTCTGAGACTTCTTTCAGAAAAAAGTCGCTCGTGGTAACCTCAGCCACCAGCCCGGTATTGGCCTGATGCAGCTTGTTACGGTTCATGCGGTTAGCCAGATCATAGGGGATTCTAAGCATGCAGCGGGGAAGCCAGTATTGCATATTAAGGATATCGAAGCGGGTAAACTTCCTGATAGATTTCCGGTTTTCATCGTGATATTTCATCACCTTTTCATTACCATAAACCCCAAGAAACTCAGTCTTTGGAAATATATCCAGCATCAGTTTCTTCATCTGCTCAGGCGTGTACTCGCGTATATGCCAGGGATTGCGCGTGAGCGACATCCGGATATTAGGTGTGGTGAGAATAAGTTTTCCGCCGGGTTTCAGCACCCTTTTAACTTCTTCCAGAAAATAACGGTCGTTTTTAATGTGTTCAATCACCTGAAAAGTAACAACAAAATCGATGGTATTGTCGGCGATGCCCGTCAGTGGCGGTATGTGTGTCTGATGAAACACCACATTGCTGAAAGCCGGATCAATCGGGGTAGGATGCTTATCGAAAGCGAAATATTCTTTAGCCAGCGGGGATAAGATTCTGATGCCATAGCCTTCGCCACTTCCAATTTCAAGAACGCTGCCGGAAACCCTTTTTGCTGCCTCGTTATACGCAATTAAATGACGGTGGTGAATTACATTATCGGAGGCTTCGTTTCCGGAATTACGCTCTGCTGTTTGTACCATAGGATATGTAAATGTTATATACCGGCATCTTAGTTATATTCTAAGGTCAGCAGGTTGCTGGCCGATTTTTGGGTTTTTATGCCGTAAGGTAATGCTTTAAACTGATATCCCTGCATGGAAAAATGTTCAAGAAATGCCGGCAGGGCATATTTAAGATTTGGCCAGGCTTTCAGGCTGTCGTGAAACACCACAATAGATCCTGCTCTTGTATTTATCACCGCATTATTCAAACACTTTGCGGGCGTAATCTCACAATCAAAATCACCGGTGAGTACCGAATAGAATATCATTGTAAAATAGGGCCTGAGCTCATTTATCTGCGCGCGTTTGATACGGCCGTAGGGTGCACGGAACAATGTAGTGGGAATGATCTCATTACATTTCATGACGTTATCCACATAATCCTTAACAGGGCTTTTCCAGCCATTCATGTGATTAAAGGTATGGTTCCCCACAGAATGTCCGCGGGAAAGGATAGAATCGAACAAATTCGGATTACGAACAACATTTTCGCCGACACAGAAAAAAGTAGCCTGCGCCTTATATTTCTCAAGTACATTTAAAATCCACGGTGTTGTTTCCGGAACCGGACCATCATCAAAGGTCAGATAAATATCTTTTTCGCGGGTATCAATATTCCAGATTTCATTTCTCTGGTAAAGCTTGCAAAGTAACAGGGGAGATTTTACAAAGTACATAGTTGTGTGTTTTCGAACGGTAGAGTAGACATTAAACAGTTGGTTCAAGTTGCACTTTGATTATATTATCCCACACATTAGGTTGCTATAATTATACAGTATGTTGATATAGCGCACCTTACAAAAATTATTTTTTCAATATTTTTGCGGCCTTTTCTGCCACTTCTAATTGTTTCGCCTCAGCTGCCATAATTCCGATGGTCTCGATGACCTCCGCCGCCTCTTTCAGGTCACTGCTCAGATAAGCCGCATCAGAGCCGGAAAAACGGCTGAAATAGCTAATTTCCTGTTCATACCTGTTCAACAGGATTTCGGCAATCTGGTTCCCTTTTTTAAACTGTTTCGCCCGATAGTAAACATCCATAACGGGAATCATCGATTTATCATAAGGAACATTGGCATTTGGCATCACTTCCACACATTTATCACAGACCTTCACGGCTGAATCCATTTTATTTTCATAAGCTAATGCAAATGAAAGCCTTGAAAAATTGTTGCGGAGGTTCGTACACATCCTGATGTTGGTTTCATCAAGGTAAACGCCCGGATGATTCATGTTGCCATACTTAAATTGCTCCATCACGTTGCGGTACATAATTGTGGTATTGACCCGTCCCACCGAGTTATCGATACTCTGACAGTAATAGGGCATTAACCGGTAAGCCAGTCCTTCGAGCTGGAAGTAGGGCTGCAATCCCATGTACGCATCGTCGCCGGTGGTTATCGCAAAATATACCGGACGTTTCCACTGGAAATGTGCCAGTAAATCCAGCACGATCATGGTGTTCTTCTGTACCCCGTAACTCTCGTAGATGAAATTAACATGCGACAACACAGAATCCCTGTACTCAGCGGGAACCACGCCATTTTGCACCACCCATAAGCTATCAACGGGAATGGAAAAATTAGCCGTAGGGAAATAATTTTCGTATCCCCGCATGGATTGAAGCATGGCCTCCTGTTCGTTGCTGGTGGCGAATTCGATCAGTTTGTCGAGTTCCACAAAGGCCCCTGCAGGCACCAGGGTAGTGTCTTCATACATGAAAGTGAATTCACGTTTTGAACCATGATAAACGTCTTTTGTTAGTGTAAAGGGCAGTGGCTCTGATTCATAGGCTTTTCTTGCCATCTGGTCGATATACCAGTCGGTATTGAGCAGGCTCAGGTTCACTACGCGCACATCTGTTCTTACCCCTTCAACTTCCTGAGCATACCAGAGCGGGAAGGTGTCATTATCTCCCAGTGTAAAAATGATTGCGTTGGGCGCACAGGTGTTCAGGTAATTGCTCGCGACATCAATTACAGTATAGCGGTCAGACCGGTCATGATCATCCCATCCCTCTTTTGCCATGATAAAAGGCACGAGCAGGAAGCAGGCAGTAAATGAAAGAATCACCGGCAAGGGGCCTTTGAGCAATTTTTGTAGCAGATTAATCAGCCACAACACACCCAGCCCGATCCAGATCGCATACGCATAAAAAGAAGCGGCATACGCATAGTCGCGCTCGCGGGGCTGGTAAGGCACCGGGTTCAGATAAATATTAATGGCAATTCCTGTAAAGATGAACAAGAGAAAAACAACAGACCAGCTCTTGCGGTTTTTTCCCAGTTGGAAGAAAAACCCAGCCAGACCAAGCAATAGTGGCAGCAGAAAGAATTTATTCCGGCCTTTATTGTTTTCCATATAGTCGGGCAAACCATCCTGCGGACCCAGCCGGGCCTGATCCAGGAAGGGGATCCCACTAATCCAGTTTCCGTTCTGAATACCGCCGTATCCCTGAAGATCGTTTTGTTTGCCGGCAAAATTCCACATAAAATAGCGGAAATACATATGGCCGAGCTGATACTTAAAGAAAAAGCTAAGATTTTCGAAGAAGGTAGGTTTGATAATGCTTTGAGGCTTACCATTCCGTCCGGTGATCGTCACCGGGTTGCCTTTGATATTGGCCCACGACTCGTACCCGCTGATGTGAAAGTCTTGCTGAGAGCTCCACATACGGGGAAACAGTGTGCAAAACCGGCTGTCGTAATTAGGAATGCTGGCTTTGCGGTCGTCAACAACCACATATTTACCGGACTTTTCATCTTTGCCATAGATCGGAGTCCCATCCGTATAAGGCTCCTTCGCGTCCAGCGGGGCACTATAATACTGACCGTAAAAAACCGGCCAGGTACCGTACTGCTCGCGGTTAAGGTACGACAGCAGGCTGATGGCATCTTTGGGACTGTTTTCGTTAATCGGGGGTTCTGCGTTGGAACGGATTACCAGCATTAAAAAAGTTGAATACCCGATCAGTATAAAAGCGAGGCTCAGAAAGGCGGTTTTAAGGGCTGCATAATTGAACCGTCCGAAAAACAACAAAACCCCGATGCCTGCAATAATCAGAAGACGGAGGAAAAAATCGCCCACTGATTGGGCGGAGGTTAAAATAACCAATCCTAAAATCAAACCCGTAATACTCGCTACAACAGAACTGGTGCGGCTTTTAGAAGATGTGTACCAAAGTCCTGAAGCGATTGCAGCAATGATGATGAGCGTGAAAAACAGGGTGCCGGAATTAAAGGGCAACCCCAGGGTATTAACAAAGTTGAGTTCTGTGCGCGCATACAGGTAAGCCACCTGTGGAATGATACCATAAAGTATGGCGGCCAGCACCAGAATTGAAATCACGAGCGAGAGCACTACGCCCCAGCGGGTCACTTTATACTTACGGAAATAGTACACAAAGGTGATTGCCGGAATGGCCAGCAGGTTCAGCAGATGTACTCCGACAGAAAGCCCCATCAGGAAGGCAATCAGGATAATCCATCGCCACGATTGCACCTCGTCGGCCACGGCTTCCCATTTCAGTATGGCCCAGAAAACAATAGCGGTAAAGAAAGAAGAAGTAGCATACACCTCCCCTTCCACGGCTGAAAACCAGAAGGAATCAGAAAAAGTAAACGCCAGGGCACCCACCAGACCTGCAGCAAAAACACCCATCATCGATGTCGTAGCAGATTCTCCGGTTCTGTTTAACTGAATTTTAGAGGCGATGGCCGTAATACTCCAGAACAGAAACATAATGGTAGCACCCGATAACAATGCCGACATGGTATTGATCATTCGGGCTACCTGGTGCACATCGTCAAAAGCGAACAGGCTGAAAAAGCGTCCCAAAATCTGGAAGAACGGGGCTCCCGGAGGATGTCCCACCTGTAACTTGTATGCGGTAGAAATATACTCGCCACAATCCCAGAAACTGGCGGTTGGCTCGGAGGTCAGGATGTAGACTGCAGAAGCAATCAAGAACATCAGCCAGCCGAGAATATTATTAATCCTTTTATAATTTTTCATCAGGATGAAATATGGTATTTCTGTTAAAAGCGGTTGCAAAATTAGACATTCCGTAATAATAATAAGCGGATTAACTTATAGTTCACTCAATAAAATATGATATAATAATCTCTATCTCCCTCTGTGGGGTTCATCCGGTAGTCACAGTGCCTGTTGCAATATTTAATTCTGAACCAAACAGGCTATGAGGTATGGAATAAATAAGCAGGGTTATTACGGCTGCTATGATAATCCAGCCCGGGCGGAGTTTGCGGGGATTTCTGTTCAGTAACAGCGCCAGCACCCAAAATACGATAGCGATCAGGGTTTTGTTATCGGTAAGATCCCATCCGAAGGGCACACCGGTCCAGAATTCCCCGAAGGCATATTTCTGCATGATGGGACCAAAGATGAAGCCGCCGATCACCATCAGGACGACAGTAATTATGGTATAGGCACGCATCCGTGTAACCTTGAATGCCGCAGCAAGTCCGGCCATGTTAGAAAAGAGCATTGCCAGGAACATCATCAAAATATGGGGAATCAGCACCCACAGCGGGACAGGCCCCTTAAACCTGATAATCGCCGCATTTTGCCCATCCAGGCGTTTCACGGTACTGTTGGCAGTAAGCTCTACAAAATACTGGAGTTTGCCTGCAGGAGGTTGTGCAGGAAGGCTGGCGACGAGGTCGTTTCCTGTGCGTGACATAGCGAGGGTATCCCATGTTTCGTTGGTGGGAAACCGGCGAAAAAATATCTTACCCTGCACGTTGTTACCGTTTACCGGGATGCGTACTTCGCAATTACCATCGCTGTCGTGCGTACGCGGTAGTTTGAACTTCAGCGCCTGTCCATTCAGTTCGGTTTGAATCTCTTTGGGATAGCTGGGTCCGGTTTTGCGCTGGTAATATGCTGTGGTCACCGTTATCAGTAATGCCAGAAACCAACCAATAAATATTCGCATGGATTGTAGGTGTTTACTATTTATAATTGAATAAGAAATACCAATAACGTATTGTTGCGGGTTACATCCACCGAGATGGTTTGTCCTACAGTAAAGGTTTTCATCCGGTCCATATACTCGTATATATTGGTCACCGGTTTCCCGTTAAGGGCCGTAATAACATCCCCTTTTAGCAGGCCGCTGTGTTCGGCAGGACCTCCTTTTGAAACACCGCCTACGGCAACGCCTTTGACTTCGGTATTTACAAAATCAGGCATAATGCCCAGCCTTACTTTAAGCCCACCACCATGGGAAACTTTTTCTTTGGGGCCAGCTTCCATAAATACCAGGGGCTGGGGGTCAGTATCAATTTTTTTTATCAGGTCGCATGCTAAGTCCGTGATTCCGGCAATACCGGTATAATTCAACAACTGGGCGTCATCGCCGGGTGTATGATAATCAGTATGAGCGCCGGTATTGAAATATAAAACAGGAACACTGTCGGCATAAAAGGGCGCATGATCCGACGGGCCATACCCTTCGGGGGAATAGGATGCCTTGAATGACCGGCCTGTCAGCAGTTCATTCAGCAACGTTTCGGCATTATTAAAAGTCCCGGTACCACCCACGCTGATAGCCGGGACTGCTTTATTCATGCGGCCCACCATATCAAAATTGATCATCAGATCCGTCTTGTTCAAAGGATAGACCGGATGCGAAGTGTACCATGACGACCCGAGCAAGCCCATTTCCTCGGCAGAGAAAGCAACAAAGACCACCGTTTTGCGCAGGGGAGTTTTAAGGTGCTTCAGCATGCGCGCTAACTCCATAAGTGCCGCAGTTCCTGAGGCATTATCATCGGCGCCATTGTGAACCGCCACTGTATCCGGATAACGCGAACCCGACCCGGGGCCACCCCATCCAAGATGATCGTAATGAGCCCCTACCACGATTACCTGATCTTTAAGAGCAGCATCCTTGCCGGGAAGTACGCCGATCACATTCTGTGTGCGCACAGAAGTGAGTTGCACATCAGTGGTTGCTGACACTTCCGCCTGTACCAGCATAGATTTAGGTAAGCGCGATTTGTTGATTTCTGCTTCAAGATTTTCAATCGTAACCCCGGATGCTTCAAGTATTTTATTGGCCAGTTCCCGTTTAATATGAATTACCGGGATCCCGCTTCCTGACTTACTTTTATCATAAGAAAGATTGGCCAGCTCATCGTTCTTATCCCAAACCACGCCGGTAACCAGTAACACACCCGCAGCGCCTTTATCTTTGGCCGCAAGCACTTTACTGCGTTCTTTTGAATAAGGCAGAAACATTGAATTTTCTTTGTCGGGCTCGGGGTTTCCCCGGAAGATCAACACCCACTTCCCTTTCACATCAAGGTTTTGGTAATCGTCCCATTTCGTTGTATCGGCCACAAAATCGAATCCATAGCCTGCAAATGCCACGGTTGAAGTTAACGAAGCATTGGCCGAAAAGGAGAATGGAAGGTAATCTTTGTTCAGCGTATAAGGAGTACCATTCACGGAGAGTTCGTTATGATCTCCGGTTTTTATATCGGTAGTTACCTGAAAGTACTGGAATGCCTCGTCATTAATAAAGGTCAGACCGGCCTCTTTAAATCCTTTCCGGATATATTCCGCTGCCAGGTCACAGCTCTTTGTTCCGGGTTTACGACCTTCCAGCGAATCAGAGGCAAGATACGTTACGTCCTTTTTGATGATTTTCTGATCAGCAACCTGGGCGCTAACCCAGGAGGTTGAAAAGAGAATGCAAAGCAGTATCAGGATTGAATATGAACGTTTCATCGTTTTTTTTGCAAATTTACCATAATTACGCAAAACAAAGGTGATTGTGTAACCCTGCTGGGTGCTGCTATTGTTAAATTTTATTAATCATCGTATGTAGATAATGAAGTTTTTATTACTTTTGGGAATTATTAATCAAATTCCTAACCCCATGAAATACATTTGTTTCTCCGCCATTTTAGTGCTTTTCACCTTACAGGCCTATACACAGGAACTCAATAAAAAGGTATTGGACGAAAAGACCGGAACCGAAATCCTGATCGGCTATTGTGATGAATCTGCTCTTCAACTGGGTGAATTTGGTGAAAGTTATTCCCGGGAATTCAAGGCCTTTACTCCGGGTGATAAAGCAATGAACGACTTGAAATATAAGCTTGATGATATTACTTTTACCATTGTTCTTGGAACATGGTGTGATGACACCAAAGAACAGCTTGGTCGTTTCACAAAGCTTTTATATTGTCTGAAATACGACATGAACAGGTGCACTTTTATCGCTGTTGACCGCACAAAGACTGCCGAAAAAGTTCCCATGGAGGATTTGAAAATTGAAAAGGTTCCCACCTTTATCGTATATCGTAATGCTGTTGAAATCGGCCGTATTGTTGAGACACCCGAAACGAGCATGGACTATGACCTGGTAAAGATCATTCAGAAATAGTTTACCAAAAATGTTTTTTTGAAGTTATTTTTAAAGAGGCTGTCGTAAAAAGGCAGCCTTTTTTGTATTTATCAATGGCAGGTGACTGCCAACGACGTATTTATCATGATCCTGATTACTAATAAGTTATATGTCGCTTCTCGATACGCCGCAAAAAGCGCGGCACTCGAAGTGACCGTACAGAGAGGCCGCCAGAAGCGCCCTATTCATATCACCTTCAGGGGTCAGATCGAGTGCAGACGCGCGTTTTTCGCGGCTGTGTATCGAGATCCGAACCGCTGAATTGTCATCATCATAATGATTTTTGTGCACGAAATAATTTCTCAGCATGACAGCCATGAGTGCGATCTTTCGGGGACATATCATAATGCCCCTGTAGAAACTCTGAATGAAGCGGTCATCCCGGGATAGTTTCAGCATCTCCTTGCCTGTCAAGGGGATCCCGGATCAAATCCGGGATGACTGCCTATGATAAGGATGATAATAAGATATTATGCTCCCCAACAATACGGCTTTATCTATGCCCTCAACATCTTTTAATAAAAACTAATACAAACCAATACGCGGGAATTTCGTAATTTTGTCGCATGGAAACAGTTGTCAGCGGTATCAGGCCAACGGGTCATTTGCACCTGGGTAATTACTTCGGTGCTTTGCAAAATTTCATCCGTATGCAGAACGAACATCAGTGTTTTTTCTTCATTGCGGATTATCACTCCCTCACTACGCATCCCACGCCTAAGGATCTTAAAGGGAATGTCAGAAACGTACTGATTGAATATCTGGCGGCCGGACTGGATCCGGAAAAAGCCACACTCTATATCCAGAGCGATGTTCCGGAAACGGCAGAATTGTATCTTATTCTGAACATGAACGCCTACCTGGGAGAATTGCAGCGTGTAACTTCCTTTAAAGAAAAAGCCCGCATGCAACCGGATAATATCAATGCCGGATTGCTTACTTACCCTACCTTAATGGCCGCGGATATCATCCTGCACAAAGCCACGAAAGTTCCTGTGGGCAAAGACCAGGAGCAGCACCTCGAAATGACCAGAACCTTCGCCAATCGCTTCAACCGTCTGTACAATGTTGAGTTTTTTCCTGAGCCGGTGGCCTATAATTTCGGAGAGGAGCTGGTGAAGATTCCGGGTCTTGACGGCAGTCCGAAAATGAGTAAAAGTGATAACGGAAATTCAGCTATTTTTCTGGCGGACGAATCGGAAATCATCCGTAAAAAAATCATGAAAGCCGTCACTGATGCAGGTCCTACAGAGCCGAATATGGCGGTCCCTCAAAACATTCAGAATCTCTTCAGTCTGATGAAAGTGGTATCGGAGCCGGAAACCCTGAAGTTTTTCATGGATTCATGGAACGACACCAGCATTCGTTATGGCGACATGAAAAAACAATTGGCGGACGACATGGTGAACTTCATGAAACCTTTCCGCGAAAAAATTCTGGAAATTGAAGCACAAAAGGAATACGTGGATAAAGTCATTATAATGGGCCGGGAAAAAGCCCGGGCCAGTGCGTCCAAAACAATTAAAGAAGTCAGGGATATCATCGGATTCAATAATATTTAACCTATGGAACCTTTAAAATTTGCCTTCCCCTTTGCCAATTGGTTGCTGCGCGTAGCCTTACTGATTGTGGTGTACATGATCTATTTCACCACCTTCAGGGCCTTTAACACCAGCAGCATGGAATTCTGGATTGCCGCTGCATTCGGACTTTTTGCGATATTGTTGTTTATCGGTGGGTTTATGAAATCTCACAACCTTACGGTGGTGTCAGCCATATTTCTGACCCTGGGATGTGGTTACCAGATAGTCATGCATTTCTTTTTTCACCAAGGCGGTTTTGTTGCGATCTATGGTGTATTTGCAGCCATTGCCTTATATTTTGCCACCACCGGAAACCGGAAGAAATAAACCCCTGCCGGTTTCAGTTTTTGAACCTAATTTAACTCACGCATTTGAAGATTACCATTACAGGAAATAATCAGGAAAGGGCGATATTAATCGGATTGGTTACGCCCGGATCAGATAAAGAAAAAGCATCAGAGTACCTCGATGAACTGGAATTTCTGCTTGAAACAGCCGGCGGAGTCTCCATTCATCGTTTTATCCAGAAGCAGCCCTATGCGGATCCCCGCCTCTACATCGGCTCGGGCAAAGCGAAAGAAATAGCCCAATTCATCAGGGAGCACAACATCGACCTGGCTGTTTTTGATGATGAACTCCGCCCTGCACAGCTCCGCAATCTTGAGGAGGTGCTGCAATGCAAGATCTTAGACCGGACCAACCTGATTCTCGACATTTTTGCAGGCCGCGCACGCACCTCATACGCCATGGTGCAGGTTGAACTCGCACAATACCAGTATTTACTTCCGCGCCTCACCGGTATGTGGACCCATCTTTCGAAACAAAAGGGTGGTATTGGGATGAAAGGACCTGGTGAAACGGAAATTGAAACTGACCGCCGGATCATCCGGGATAAAATTGCCCTGCTGAAAGAGAAACTCAAACAGATCGACAAACAACAGGCGACGCAACGTCAAAACCGGCAGGGCATGATAAGGGTGGCCCTGGTGGGCTACACCAATGTGGGGAAATCCACCATCATGAACATGATGAGCAAATCGCAGGTATTTGCCGAAAACAAACTGTTTGCAACACTCGACACCACGGTAAGGAAGGTAGTCATCGGCAACCTGCCCTTTCTGATGTGCGACACGGTTGGGTTTATCCGGAAATTACCTCACCATTTAGTGGAATCCTTCAAGTCGACACTGGACGAAGTGCGTGAAGCAGATATATTATTGCATATCGTGGATATTTCGCATCCGGGTTTTGAAGAGCAAATTCAGGTGGTTCAGCAAACGATTGCCGATATCGGGGCCACCGGAAAATCCAGTTTTCTGATCTTCAATAAAACAGATGCCTTTCATGTGGCGGAGCGCGACCCGGATGATTTGAGCGAAACGCCCCCTCCTCCTACCCTGCAGGAACTGCAACAAACCTGGATGGCCAAAGAACATGCACCCTGCATTTTTATCAGCGCCCTTAATAAAGACAACATCGAACAACTCCGTATGGCCTTATACGAGGAAGTGAAAAGAATACATATTACAAGGTATCCATACGATCATTTTCTTTTTTAGAACCCATGACGGGTGACATCAGGAACTACGGACGTATGACGTTCCTTACTTTCCACTAATTTTGATATCTTTGGCTTTCATTTAATGCTATCATGCCCTCATTATCGGTTGTAATTATTACGAAAAACGAAGAACGCAACATTGCGCGATGCCTTGATTCTGTTAAGGAAATTGCCGATGATATTGTTATTGTGGATTCGTTTTCGACCGACCGCACGCGGGAGATCTGCATGGAGCACGGCGCGCGTTTCTATCCCGTAGAATGGAAGGGCTACAGCGAAACGAAAAATTACGCCAATTCGCTGGCAGCACACGACTGGATTTTTTCGATTGATGCGGATGAAGCCCTTTCGGAGGAATTAATAAAAAGTATTCTTGAAATAAAAAAATCAGCAACTGCAGGGAACTACAGGATTTGTCGCATAACCAATTACTGCGGTAAATGGATACGCCATAGCAGTTGGTATCCCGATATTAAAACCAGATTCTTCGACCGCCGCGTTACGCACTGGGAAGGACTGATACACGAACGGCTGAATATCGCCAATGAGCAGGAAATTAAGATACTTCGTGGAGATTGCTATCATTACAGTTATTATAATATCGGGGAACATGTATTGCAAGCCAACTATTTTTCGACACTGGCGGCTGAAGATTTGTTCCGTAAAAACATCAGGGTCGGAATGTTGAAACTGATGTTTGCTCCGGGTTTCCGATGTTTTCGCATGTTCGTTCTACGTGCAGGTTTTCTCGATGGCTACTATGGATGGGTCATTGCCCGCATCTCGGCCCATGCGGTATTTCTGAAATACACCAAACTCAAGCAGCTCCATGCGCAACGAAAAGCTTAACCTGATCGGGAAACGCATTGTCATCAGCCGGACCGACAGTCTGGGCGATGTGGTATTGTGCCTTCCCGTGGCTTCGGTGCTCAAGCGATTATATCCGGGTTGTACAGTTATTTTTCTGGGAAAGTCCTATACCCGAGATCTGATCGACTGTTGCGAATATGTGGATACATTTGCCGATTGGGAAGAACTCCGCAAAACAGAACAAGGTCTTGCATCACTGAAAGCAGATGCCATTATTCATGTGTTTCCTGTAAAGGAAATTGCGATAGCCGCCAAGCAGGCGGGAATCCCGCTAAGGATAGGGAGCACCGGACGCTTCTATCACTGGAACAGTTGCAACAAACTGGTACGTCTTTCGCGCCGCCATTCGGCACTGCACGAATCGCAGCTCAACCTGAAACTACTGGTACCCCTGGGCGCCAGGCGTTTGTTTTCGCTCAACGAAATTCAGGATCTATATGGCCTTGCCAAAGTCCACCATCTTACCTCCGAACAGAAATCCCTGTTATCGCCCGATTGCTTTAACCTTGTGCTGCATCCGGGCAGTAAAGGCAGCGCCAGGGAATGGGGTCTTCAAAATTTCTCGCAGCTCATCGAACTCTTGCCAAAAGATAAATACAAAATATTTATTACCGGAACTGCAGCAGAATCAGCCGATCTGAAAGAAAGCCTCCTTGCCCACCATCCGGAAGTAACCGATTTGTGCGGCAAATTCACGTTAGCCGAACTGATTGCCTTTATTGCCAATGTTGATGGACTGGTAGCAGCCAGCACCGGGCCTTTACATATTGCAGCCGCATTGGGACGCACGGCCATTGGCATCTACCCTCCGATTAAACCCATGCATCCCGGAAGATGGGCCCCGGTCGGCCCTTGCAGTTATCCCCTGGTGGTCAATCGTAAATGCAGCAAATGCAGAAAGCACGGGGAGTGCAGCTGTATGCAGGAAATCACCCCGGAAATGGTCAGGGACAAGTTGTTCGAAATTTTTCACTGATCATTAAGTAAAAAATCATAAGTTTGTACTTTAAATCAAGCACATGAAACGGCCGATACTGACCCTTTTTCTAACGTTTTTACTCCTCTCCTGCAGTCTGGCCGGTGAACTCACCATTAGCGGATCCTATTACGGAAACAACCTGGTGATACTGAATCCCAGCATGGGTGCGGGCTTTTGCGTATCTGAAGTGATAGTAAATGGCAAGCCCACCCATGATGAAATTCGTTCAAACTCTTTCGAGATTGATTTCAGTTTACTGGAACTGAAAGTTGGCGATGCGGTAAACATAGTTATTAAGCATCACGACGGTTGTTCACCCACTATTGTCAACCCGGCAGCACTAACCTCCCGCCAGGAATTTTCATTTGTCAATATCAAATTTGACCGTACCGGTAAACTCACATGGACTGTGAAAGGCGAAGCGGGCGAAGATCCGTTTTTTGTAGAGCAGTACCGCTGGAACAAGTGGTTGCAGGTGGCAGAGGTCCGTCCTGCCGACACAGTACATGCCAATTTCTACGCTCAGGAAGTCAATACCCACGCGGGATTCAACCCATTCAGAGTGTTGAAGATTGATGCCAACGGAAATCCGTTGTACTCCAAGGTGGTCAAGTACAATAACATTAAAGCACCGGATGTAGAACTGATCTCCTCAAAGGTCACAGATAAAATCATCTTTTCTTCCGAAACCATGTATGAACTTTTCGACCTGAACGGTAACTATGTCAATGGTGGCATTGCTGCAGAAGTGGATGTTACCGAACTCGAAAAAGGGAAATACTTTCTGAATTATGACATGCAGTCGGTGACCATTACGAAGAAATAGTCCCTAGTCCCTAGTCCCTAGTCCGTAGTCCGTAGTCGGGGCGGTGGGTAGGTTGAGTTTCGGTTTTTGTTGCTGTAGGGGTTGAGGTTGAGGTTGAGGTTGAGGTCGAGGTTGCACATCATCCCTCATTCATCATCCCTCATTCATAATACATCCTCACATCATCACATCATCACATCCTCACATCATCACATCATCACATCATCACATCATCACATCATCACATCATCACATCATCACATCTTTTACCTTCTCTGCCTACCTCTGTCGCCAGAACCTCTGCGATCGCCGCCAAATGAGCGTTTCGAGGGTTTGTACTCCGGTCCCGGACCGAGTTCGGGAGGCACGGCTGTTTTAAAAACGGTGGTACCGATGAGTTTTTCGATCTCGCCGAATTTTCCCTGCTCCTTTTCAGAAATAAAAGTAATGGCCATACCTTCGGAAGCAGCACGGGCTGTGCGGCCGATGCGGTGGATATAATCTTCGCCATCGTGAGGCACATCGTAATTCATAACCAGGTCGATGTCTTCAATATCAATACCACGCGACAAAATATCCGTAGCTACGAGGATGTTCAGGCTGCGGTTACGGAAATCCAGCAGGACCTTTTCGCGTTCGTTCTGGTCGAGGTCGGAATGGATTTCTTCCACTTTAAGTTTGTTACGTTTAAGTTCCCTGGCAAGGGTTTTTGTACTGCTTTTAGTGGAGCAGAAAATCAGCACGGTCCGCAGGCGGTTATCTCTGAGCAGGCTGACGGCCAATGGAATTTTCTGTTTTTCATATACAACATATGCTACCTGAAGGACTTTTTCAGCAGGTTTCGACATCGCGATATTAATTTCCACCGGATGATTCAGGATTTTACGTGCCAGCAACCTGATTTTATCGGGCATGGTAGCTGAAAACATCAGGGTTTGCCTTGTTTCCGGGATAAAGGAGGCAATCTTCATGATGTCATCAAAGAATCCCATATCAAGCATACGGTCAGCTTCGTCGAGAATCAGAAATTGTAACCCCTCAAGCTTCACGTAACCCTGGTTCAGGTGGGAGATCATGCGTCCGGGAGTACATATTACAATATCGGCACCTTCAGAAAGGGACCGTTTTTCCTGTTCAAAGGAAGTACCATCGGTACCGCCATAAACAGCAATTGAACTCACAGAGGTAAAATATGACAGTCCCTGCATATGCTGGTCAATTTGCATGGCCAGTTCGCGGGTAGGGACAATTACAAGGGCTTTTACATTTCCTGATTGAGGAGCGTTAATAATGCGGTGGATCACAGGAAGGAGAAACGCCGCGGTTTTACCCGTGCCTGTCTGAGCAGAGGCAATAATATCCTTCCCCTCTAAGATAACGGGAATGGCTTGTACCTGCACCGGGGTTGCTTCTTCAAAACCAATGGAAGCAATGCCTTCAAGAAGGGCAGGATCGAGATCAAATTCAGTAAATTTCAAAATAATAATATTAAAAATCTTCATCCGGAAAATGCGGATGCGAATACAAAGGTAATGTAGTTTGAGCAGTTAATAAAGTCTTTCGTTGAACTGGGCCCCTAAAGTGACCGGGGTAATTGCTTTATCAATGATGAAAGCGGATCAAGCGGAAATCCTGGGGATTGGGGTTGGCTTCAAAGGACACAACTTCTATTTCTAGCTTCGAGCCAACAGCAATGCATCCCGGCTACAATTATTTTTTTTTCCCCTTCTACCTTTTGCATGAACAAAAGGTAGAGCCAAAATTCTAGTCAAAGCAAAGCTATCCCCCCGCCCTCAAAAAAGGCCGCAAATCACGCAAGGTAGTGCCGAAAATTCCCGCTG